>Ga0209488_10002997_pt1 | contig 13680 bp, 13 predicted proteins | sample Rivendell_Oct201_8_FD_188349 | JGI IMG/M metagenome (GOLD analysis project Ga0209488, IMG submission 188349) | Vadose zone soil microbial communities from the Eel River Critical Zone Observatory, Northern California, USA -... | ecosystem: Environmental > Terrestrial > Soil > Vadose zone >...
CGCCGATCGGCGGCAGAATTCCGTCCTGGATCAGTTCGAAGTGATTCATCAAATCTTCGATATTGGAGTACACGCCCTTCTTGGGCGGCAGGCTGATGCGCCGATCCTGAATCTGCACCGGACCTTCCGGCAGATTCTCCAGCGCCTGTTTGATGATGCGCAGACTCTGTCGAACCTCTTCCATGCGCACCAGGTAGCGGTCGTAGATATCGCCGCGCTCGCCGACCGGCACATCGAACTCAAACTTGTCGTAGTCGTAGTTCGGGAACCATTTCCGGATATCGTAGGGAACTCCCGCTGCGCGCAGCGTCGGGCCGGTGAATCCCCAGTCGATGGCGTCTTCCGCGGAGATTGCCGTCACGCCTTCGGTGCGCATCTTGAACAGCTTGTTATGGCGGTTCATTTTTTCGAGATTGTCGACGTACACCGGAATCGTTTCGAGCAGCTTTCGCGCGCGCGCGATGAAGTCGTTGGGGACATCGTCCGACAGGCCGCCGATGCGAACGTAACTAACGGTGAGCCGCCCGCCACAGCAGGATTCGATGAGGTCGTAGATCTCCTCGCGCGGACGGAACGAGTACCAGAAGTTGCTGATGGAGCCAAGGTCGACCAGGTTCGTTCCAATGCACACGAGGTGATCGGCGATGCGGCTGAACTCCGACAGAATCACCCGGATGTACTGCGCGCGTTTCGGAATCTCGATGCCGAACATCTTCTCCACCGCCATCGCGTACGTCACGCCGTTCATCATGCCCGACATGTAGTTCAGGCGATCGGTGAAGGGAATCACCTGCCAGTACATATGGGTTTCCGACATCTTCTCGAAGCAGCGATGCAGGTAGCCGATTTCCGTATCCGAATCGATGATGCGTTCTCCGTCCACGGCGACCTGCAGACGAAACGTTCCATGCATGGCCGGATGCTGCGGTCCGAGATTCAGGATCTGCGGATGATCGATGCCCATCTTTTCGGCGTACTTCTTCGCGCGCTCCACCACCGGCAGATCGATCGTCTCGTTGCACAGGGTGCGCTGGCCGGGAGGGAAGTCGCGCCGCAGCGGATGTCCTTCAAACTGGGAATGCGTGAGAAGCCGGCGCAGATCGGGATGGCCTTTGAACTGAATCCCGAACATGTCGAAGGCTTCGCGCTCCGACCAGTCGGCGCCCTTCCAGATGTCGACGACGCTGTCGATCGTGGGATTGTCTCCGGAGACCGGCGCCTTGATGCGCACGCGGTGTTTGTTGGAGAGCGACAGCAGGTGGTACACCACGTCATAACGATCGGCGCGTTCCTGCAGGTAATCCACAGCCGTCACATCGACGAGCATTTTGAAATCGAACTCCGGATCGGTTTTCAGCGCGCGCATCACTTTCTTGATGTTGTCGCGCTTCACGGTGATCGAAAGATCGCCTCGAAACTCGCGCATGCCGATCAGGTCGTCCGGGAATTTCTCTTTGAACGCTTTCGCGATCGGACCGTCGAGTTCCTGCTTCTCTTCGAGGAAACGCACCAGCGCACGCGGCGGCGGCTCGAGCCCAGCGACGGTGGCGTCTTTTTCCGGAGTGCGCAGTGTGGTCTGCCGCGGATGACGTTCGTAGGAAAGGCGAGTGTCGGCGGTGATCTGTTCCTGGAGTTTGATGACGGCGTCGAGCACCGCTTCGGGTACCGGCGGGCATCCGGGAATGTACACGTCCACCGGAACGATTTCGTCGATGCCCTGCATCACATGGTACGCGCGATAGAAGCCGCCGCAGGTGGCGCAGGCGCCCATCGATATCACCCATTTCGGCTCCGCCATCTGGTCGTAGATCTGCTTGAGCACGGGCGCCATCTTGTCGTTGATCGTGCCCAGGACCATGAGGACATCGGACTGTTTTGGCGAGAAGCGAACCACTTCCGAACCGAACCGCGCGATGTCGTAGTGCGAGGAAACGGTGGCCATGAATTCGATCGCGCAGCACGCCGTGCCGAACGGGTACGGCCAGAGCGAACCTTTTCGCGCCCAGTTCACGAGCGACGATGCGGTTGTGGTAAAGAAATTTTCTCGTTCTTTGGGTTCGACAGGAGCGACTTCTTCGGCCTTCATAAGAGATCGATTGTAGCATGCGAAATTCCCCGCACGGCGTCGCGGATTGCGCGGATGTGGGCTGGAGTTGTTCCGCAGCAGCCGCCCACAATGTCGACGCAGCCGCGTTCGGCAAGGCCGCCAAGGATCGCGGCGATTTCGTCCGGAGTTTCATCGTAGCCGCCGGAAGCATTCGGCAATCCGGCGCTGGGATGACAGCTGACGGAAACCGTGGCAAGCATCGAAAGCTTTTCGATGTGCGGCACCACGTGGCGCGCGCCATGACTGCAATTGATGCCGACCGAGAAAAGTTTCGCGTCCGCAACGGAATTCCAGAAATCCTCCAGGGTTTCATTGGAGGGAATCCTTCCGTTTCCCTTGATTGTGACGGAAAGCATGACCGGGAGTTCGCGACCGGTTTCCGAAAATAGCTTTTCAAAGCCGGCGATCGCTGCCTGCGCGACGTCTATACTGGTAATGGTCTCGGCGAGTAGAAAATCGACGCCCCCCTCGACAAGGGCGCGCGCACGAGAGTAGAAATCTCCGGTAGGACCCATTGCTCCTGCGATGAATCGTGGATGCGCGGGATTTGCGGCCGTGAATTCGTCTGCGATGACGCGAGCCAGCCGTGCTTCAGCGGTGCCCGAGTCGGCCATGAACGTGTTGGTTTTCAGGATGTCCGCGCCGGCTTCCAGATACTCGCGGTGAACCGAACGAACTTCGTCCGGCGTGCGGGCATGCATCGTTCCCATCGCGCCGTCCATCACCACGATCCGGTTCCACATGCGGGTAACTGTAACTCTTCGTCAGAAATATTGCGCGGACGTGAATAACCTGGGGACAGGCCCCGAAATCGTTGTGGGGTTTTTGCAAATACCATAGTGACCTCTCGATTTCGGCTCCAGTCCCCACGTTATTCACACCTTCACTTAACTTCGCCTTCCCCGACTCTAACCAAATCATTCACCTCCATTTACTTTGGACAGCACTGTTTCCCGCTGGTAATCTTGTCCCCATTATGCGAACAAAATTGTTTGTTTTGCTGCTCGTCGTGTCTTTGGGCGCCGTCCCGCTGTTGCTGGCCCAGGAAGCCGAACATGTCTGGACCGTCTCCGAACTGTTCACCCGCAACATCGGAACCCAGCAGGAACAGCGCACGCAGTTCCCGCCGCATCGCATTATCGGCAACCTCTATTATGTCGGCACGCAAAGCCTCTCCTCGTTCGTCGTGGATACGCCTGCGGGCGACATTCTCATCGACTCGACCTACGAAGTGAACGTTCCGGTCATCCAGGATTCAATGTCGAAGCTCGGCCTGAAATTCAGCAACATCAAGATCATCCTGGGCAGCCACGCGCATGGCGATCATCAGGAAGCCGACGCGATGGTGGCCGAAATGACCGGGGCCAAAGTCATGGCTCTCGCTGAAGACATTCCGGACCTGCAGCGCATGCGCACACCCAGCGGCAAGCCGCGTCCGATGTACCAGGTGCTGCACGATGGCGATGAAGTCAAACTCGGCGGCATGACGCTTGTCGCTCACCTCACTCCTGGCCACACGCATGGCTGCACGACGTGGACCATGAAGGTACAGGAAGCCGGTGACACCCACAACGTCGTGATCATCGGCAGCATGGGCGTGAACACCGGGACGCGCCTGTGGGCCAACGGCGCGCTCACGCCGGTGGGCGAAGAGTATGCGCGTGGCTTCAAAGCCATGCACACGTTGGCGGGCGACGTACCGTTGGGATCGCATCCGGCGATGCACGGGTTGGCGGAAAAGTATAAGAAGCTGAGCGGCAGCGGTCTCGGCATCTGGAGCGGTGCCTTGTTCGTTCCCAATCCCTACATCGATCCGACGGGATACCTGAAGGAACTGAAAATCGAAGAGACCGCGTTCAACATGGAACTGGAAAACCAGAAGAAAGCTCCACCGGCTGCCGCACCCGCGCCAGGCGGCCGCCGCGGGCAATAAAAACATTTGGCTACCGCGCAGGCCGCAGCATTACCCACAACCACCGTCAATCGATGGCTGATTCCCATCGGGGCTGTTGCCGTTCATCTCTGCATCGGCTCGGTCTATGCGTGGAGCACGTTGAACGGGCCGATCCTCAAGCTTTTCCCAAATGAGCCCTGGTGGTTCAGTCCGCCATACACGACGTTCTCCACCGCTCTGGTTCTTCTCGGACTCAGTGCGGCGTTTGGCGGTCCCTGGGTCGAGAGGGTTGGACCGCGCGTCGCCGCAACCGCCGCCGCGATTTTCTTCGGAGTCGGATTGGTGATCGGTGGCGCCGGCCTGGCGATTCACCAGCCCATTCTCGTGTTTCTGGGAATGGGAGTGATCGGCGGCATCGGCTGCGGGCTCGGCTATATCTCGCCGGTGAGCACGCTGGTGAAATGGTTTCCCGATCGCCGCGGCATGGCGACCGGCATGGCCATCATGGGATTTGGCGGCGGCGCATACCTGGCCGGGAAGACCTACGCGATTCTCGTCAACGATATTGGCGTTGCCAAAACCGTAGCCATGTTCGGCGCGATTTATTTCTGCGTCATGATGATCGGCGCGCGCATCCTGCGGCGGCCACCGGAAGGATGGAAGCCGGAGGGCTGGGTTCCATCGACAACCGTCCACAAGATGATCACCAACCGCAGCCTCACGCGCGATGCGGCGCTGGGAACGGTTCAGTTTTATCTGCTCTGGGGAATTCTTTTCATCAATGTGACGGCAGGAATCGGGATCCTCGCGCAGGCTTCACCGATGATGCAGGATTTGTTTCAGAAGACAACGGTGGAAGCCGGCGCCATCGTATCCCTCATCAGTCTGTTCAATGCGGGCGGCCGATTCTTCTGGGCGTCGTGTTCGGATTACATTGGCCGGCGGAACACCTACGCGGTTTTCTTTGTGGCGCAGGTCGCGCTGTTCTTGCTGATTCCCGGTTTTGCAGCTTCCGGATCGTGGACGATATTTCTCGCCTGTCTCTTCACCGTCTTTACGATGTATGGCGGAGGGTTCGCCACCATCCCGGCATTTCTTGCCGATATCTTCGGACCCAACAACGTCGGTGCGATTCATGGCGCGGTTCTCACCGCGTGGAGCGCCGCGGCGATCACCGGGCCATTGATCATCACCGAACTGTCGAACCGTGCCAAAGCCGCGCTGCCTCCCGGCGCCAGCAGAGTGCATATCTACGACACACCGCTCCAGGTGCTCGCCACGATGCTGGCTGTCGGCTTCGTGCTCACGCTTCTGGTCCGCCCTCTGCGCCGCGACTGAACGTTCATGCCGCTTTCGGTTTTTCGAAGTTGAGCATCCAGTTGATGCCGAACTGATCGACGAGAGTTCCGAATCGAGCTCCCCAGAACGTGTCCTGAAGCGGCGATGTGATTTTCCCTTTCTCGCCCATCGCCGCAAAGAGCGCCTCGGTTTCCTCGATGCTCTCCGGGGCGATGCAGATCGAAAAGTTATCGCCTCTTTGATATGGCATGCCGGGCCATCGGTCGGAGCCCATCAGCGCGATTGGCCCGCTCTTCAGGAACGCATGCATGATTCTGTCCTTTGCTTCCTGCGGAGCTTCCACAGGCGCTTCCGAAACCGGCATCAGGAACAGCTCTCCACCCAGGCAGCGTTTGTAAAATTCCATGGCCTGGCGGCAGTTTCCGTCGAACACGAGATACGTGGTGATTTCTTTCATGATCGCTCCATCGCAGTTGCAGGCAGGTGTGTTCGTTTCCGGGTCAGCGCCAGGATTGCCGAGCCGATGCCCCATGGGATGAGCGCTCCAGCCGTCGTGCCGATGACCAGATGAGCACCCAGGTGCAGCCAGGTTTTTCCATCGGCGCCAAAAGCGAACTCCGGCGAGCTGAAGACGTTGTTGATGCCGGTGGCCATCGCGATGGCGATACCGATGACGGCAATCGCCTGTGCGATCCAGTCCTGGAGGACCAGAATCACCAGCAGCTGTTTGTAACTGCCGAAGCCGCTGGTGCGCACTCGGATCGAGTAGTAGATGACGCCGATCCATGCCAGACCCGTCATCGTGAACCACCGGGTCGTCGAGTTCGGCACACCTTCGAGCGACAGAGCAAGCCGGATGACGCCGGCCGCCAGGATCAACACCAGGAACAATTTCGCAAACGCGATGTACTCCGATAAAGACTTTCCAAAGATCGTCATGATGCTTTTCCCTTCTTGTTATGCTTTGCCAATCTTCCGGCCGATTTCCTTCGCCTGCTCGACGGCTTCGCTGGGTGCAAAATCTTCCATTTCGAAAACCTGGCGCAGTTCGAGTTCGCCTTCCTGGAATGGCGTACGTTTGGCCCATTCGATGGCTTCTTCGCGGGACTTCACACTGATCAGCCAGTAACCGGCGATGAGCTCTTTGGTTTCGGCAAAGGGGCCATCGGTGACGGTGCGCCGCGTTCCATTGAACTGGATGCGGGCGCCCTTCGAACTCGGCTGCAGTCCGGAAAGATCGATCAAGACGCCGGCCTTGACGAGCTCCTCGTTGTATTTGGTCATTGCGGCGATCACTTCGTTGGTGGGCATCACGCCGGCTTCGCTGTCCTTGTTGGCTTTGACAATCATCATGAATCGCATTGTTGTTTTCCCTTCTGATTTTGTTTCAGACATCAATTTGTCTGCTGCATGTAGTCGAACCGGGGGCGTCAAAATCGACAGTCGCGAATTTTTTTTTACTCTGCGGGAAGGCCGCTGATTTCCATTACCGGCCGGATTTCAATGGTGCCCCAGCGGGCGCCGGGAATTCGTTCGGCAATACCGATGGCTTCATCGAGGTTCTTTCCTTCAATGAGGTAGTAACCGCCGAGCTGTTCCCGCGTTTCGGCGAAGGGACCATCGGTGACAATCTTCCGGCCTTCGCGCACGCGGACGCTGGTGGCGGTCGTTGTCGGATGCAGCGGTGAAGCAGCCAGAAACTGTCCCTTGGCGTGGATGTCCTGCGCGAGCTGTGCGGACTTCTTGTAACAATCGGTGCGCTCGCCTTCGTTCATGGCGTTTTCGTCCAGGTAAACCAGCAGCATGTATTTCATTTTTTCCTCCATCGAAGAGTCGAACGGCGAGGGCTTCAATCGACACCCCGCTTGAAAATATCTATCCTTGGGTATGCTAACCGACGCCAACGTCGAGATTGAAAAGGTCTATCGCTCGGATTGGGGCCGCATCGTCGCCACGTTGATTCGCCTCTACGGCGATTTTGAACTTGCCGAGGAGGTTGCGCAGGAAGCGTTTGCCGCTGCGGTCAACCAGTGGCGCGAGACCGGCATTCCGGAATTCCCGCGGGCATGGATCATCCAGGCTGCGCGTCACAAGGCCGTGGACCGGATTCGCCGCCGCATTCGATTCACTGAAAAAATCGAAGCGCTCACGCTTGAAACGGAACTCTCGGTTCCGGAGCCGGACCTCGATGCCCGCGACATCCCCGACGACCGGCTGCGCCTGATCTGTACCTGCTGTCACCCCGCCATTGCGCACGAAGCTCAGATCGCGTTGACGCTTCGCACGCTCTGCGGTCTTGAAACCGACGAGATCGCCCGCGCGTTCATCGTTCCTTCGGCGACGATGGCGCAACGGCTCGTACGTGCGCAACGAAAAATTCGCGACGCCGGAATTCCTTATGTCGTGCCCGCAGCCGATGAACTTCCAGCGCGGCTCGACGCTGTCCTGACGGTGATCTATCTCATTTTCAATGAGGGCTACGCCGCGACACGCAGTGAGACGCTGGTTCGCGCGGATCTCTGCATCGAAGCGATTCGACTCGCCCGCCTTGTGCGCACATTGATGCCGACGCAGTCTGCGCCGGAAGCGACGGGGCTGCTTGCGCTCATGCTGCTGCACGATTCCCGGCGCAATGCACGACTGGACAGTTCGGGCGACATCGTTCTTCTCGAATCGCAGGATCGCCGGCTTTGGATTCAACCGCAGATCGCCGAAGCCATCCCGCTGGTTGAAGAAGCGCTGCGTGATCGTCCCGGTCCTTTCGCATTGCAGGCTGCAATCGCGGCCCTGCATTGCCAGGCGGCGAGATCCGAAGACACGGACTGGAACCAGATCGTCCAACTCTACGGACTCCTTGAAATCATTCAGCCGTCGCCGATCGTGTCCCTGAATCGGGCAGTGGCTGTTGCCATGGCGGATGGCCCGAGACAGGCGCTGGAGAGTATCGACAAGATTGCCGCGGAGGGCAGTCTCGAAAATTATCATCTGCTGCACGCAACCCGCGCCGACCTCCTGCGCCGAATCGGGTCCTGGGAAGAGGCCTCGAAGCATTACTCACGAGCGCTTGCCCTGGTCACCAACGAAAGCGAGCGCCGATTCCTCGAACGGCGGTTGCGTGAAGTTCAGGCTAAGAGTTGAGTTTTTTCGAACTCGGGACTGCACGCGCGGCGAGAACGGATACGTACGACTCGCGGTATTGCCATGCCAGGTAGAGTTCGAGGAGAAGGAAGACTCCAGCGAACGGAAGCCCGGTGTGTTCGAGGACAGCATGAAATGCAATGCTGTTCACCATGAACGGCGCGAAGAGCACAATCGCGAGCGGCACGAACCGGTTCGACAATAGCAACACACCGACGATCAGTTGCGTCGCGAAGATGATGTGGAGCATGTAGCCCGTCTTCAGGAGTGCGTCGGAGAAGGCCAGTGCGCCTTCTGAGATTTGGGGCGTTGGCTCCGGCAGAAGATGCAGGAGACCGTTCAGGCCGGATATAAACAATGGTAGCCCCATCAATATTCTCGCCACGGCCGGAAAGAAACGAGTGATCGATCGAGTTTTTCGTACTTCAGAATTTTGCGTCGTAGGCGCTGCAGTTGGAATGGATGTCATGTTGATCATGTTTGCCTCCACAGGTGAGTCGAACGCTTCGTTGTCAAATCGACAAATACAGAATACTAAATTTCATGGAAACGGCTTCTCGTGATTTCATCATTACCCCGCCCAGTGCGCGAGGGTAAGATGATCGTTGGGCTGATCGAGAAATTCGCGCACGATCATTCAGCCTGGGTGGCGGAACTGGCAGACGCACCGGACTTAAAATCCGTTGGACCGCAAGGTTCGTGGGGGTTCAATTCCCCCTCCAGGCACTTCCCCAAAACAACAAAAGGAGAACGTATGCCTCGAAATAATATTTCAACCGGCTCGAAATGGGAGCCTTTAATTGGATACTCCCGCGCCGTCCGCATCGGCAGCGCCATTCACGTTTCCGGAACGACGGCATCCAATGAGAAGGGCGAGCTCGTCGGAATCGGCGATGCGTATGCTCAGACCGTTCAGGCAATCCGGAATATCGAGACGGCATTGAAGCGCACCGGGGCGGCGTTAAAGGATGTTGTTCAGACGCGGATGTATGTGGTGAACATCGACGAGTGGGAGAAGATCGGCCGCGCACATGGCGAATTTTTCGGTGAAATTCGTCCGGCAACGGTGATTGTGGAAGTGAGCCGGTTGATATCGCCCGACATGCTGGTGGAGATCGAAGCCCAGGCGATCGTGGAGTGACGATATAAGGAGCTTTGCGCGAAGCGCATCCATACCGTAGGCGCGGTCTGTGACCGCGCAAAATCCATCAATTGGAATTCACTTTTGAATGAGGATCGTGCGCGGTCACAGACCGCGCCTACAGTACGGATGCGCCTCGCGCAAAGCTCCTTAACCTGGAATTTCAGCACCAGGATTCGACACACGCTGCTGGGATGGGATATGTATAATCCAGCTGCGCGGGACGCTGTTTTATGAAGCCCGCCGACAACATTATTAATATCGAGTGATTCTTCGGAGGAAAACATGATGAAGCAATGGTTCAAGCCTTTGCCGCTTCTGATCGCCGCATCGGCGATTGTGTGGACAGTGGCCTCGATGCTGGGGCAAGCCCCGGCACAAGGTCGCGGGGCAGCGGCGACCGCGGCTCCTGCGGCTCAGGGCAGAGGCGCAGCAGCCCCGGCAGGCGCTCAAGTGGCTCCGACTGCGCCAACCTCCACCACGAAGGCGGGCGTCTACTTCAAGAACGTCAAAACCAGCACGCTGAAAGATCTCAGCGTGGACGATTTCATTGCGAGCATGGGCGTGATATCGGCGGCCCTGGGTTATGACTGCGCCGATTGTCATCCGGGTGCCGGCACTGATGCGCGGAACTTCGAAATCGATACGATTCCACAAAAAGTCACGGCGCGACGAATGATCGAAATGGTGGCCTCCATCAACCAGCAGAATTTTGCCGGAGTTCAAATGGTGACGTGCTGGACCTGCCATCGACAGCAGGAGCGGCCGGCGACTTCGATTGCCCTCGATCATCTTTATGACGCGCCGTACGTGGAAGACCCGGATATCGCGTTTAACGGTGTTGGCAAATTGACGGCAGACCAGATTCTCGACAAATACATCCAGGCCGTCGGCGGAACTCAGCGCCTTGCCGGACTCACGAGTTTCGTGGCGACGGGAGTCAGCGACGGTTACGGGGGATTCGGCGGCGAAGGTCAGGTCACGATCTACGCAAAGTCGCCGAATCAGCGAACCACCATCATTGGCTTCAAGGACCATCCGGAGCGAGGAGACAGCATCTGGACCATTAACGGAACCAGGGGCTGGGTGAAAACACCGCGCGGCTTCCTGCCGCAATATGAGCTTATCGGGGAGGAATTGGCGGGCGAGAAACTCGAAGCCATGATGGCCTTTCCCGGTCAGATCAAGCAGGTCCTCACCAACTGGCGCGTGGGTCTGGACCGGCCAATCGGAGACAAGGATTACGTGATCGTTCAGGGCAATGGTCCCAGAGGTCCCTACCGCGATGAACTGGCGACTCTTTATTTCGACAAGACTACCGGGCTGCTTCGCCGGCTGATTCGATATGGAACGTCGCCGGTTGGACGCGTTCCCGTGCAGATCGACTACACGGACTATCGCGATGTCAACGGCATCAAATTCCCCTTCGAAATCAAGTTCTCGTGGCTCGACGGCAAGTACACCGCGCTGATCAAGGACATCAAGACAAACGTCACTATTGACGCGGCGAAGTTCGCGGAACCGAAGGGGAATTAGCAAAGTTTAGGAACGAAGGATTCGGTTGCGGCTCTATATCAACCGAACCCTTGACATTGCTTGGCGCACTGCATAGTCTTGCACCGCTATAGCTTCTTAATTTCAGGAGGAAGTTCGATGAAAACTAAGATGATCGTCGTCGTTGCAAGTATCGGCGTTCTGTTGGCTGTCGCGCCGATCTTCGCGCACCATTCGTTCATGTCCGAGTATGGTGGATCTGCGGTGACGCTGAAGGGAACGCTGGTGAAGTTTGACTGGGTGAATCCCCATTCATGGGCCTACGTCGAAGTCACTGCCGCCGATGGAAAGAAAGTCGTTTGGAAGGGCGAAACCCCTCCAGTCAATGTTCTTTTCCGCAACGGCTGGACGAAGAACATTGTTGAAGATCTGGTGAAATCCAAGGAGCCGGTAACTTTGACAGGAACCCCTGCAAAGGATGGATCGAATCACCTGTTTGCGCAGAGCATGACTCTGATGACGTCGGGTGCCAAGATGGATCTGAGCGGCGCGCCTCCGACCGAAGGACCTACAAAGTAGGAACCTCTCCGGTTTACGACAACTAAACAAGCATCACGTCTGCAGAGGAGTGTCTAGATGAGGCTTCGTGTCGCAACATTGATAACCTTAGCCGCAGTGGTTGCTGCTTCTGCAGCATTTCTGCTTGGCCAAGCACCCGCAGGTAGAGGAGGCGCGCCGGCAGCCGGTGCTCCCCAGGCTGGACGAGGCGCGGCTCCGGCCGCGCAGGGACGCGGTGCAGCAGCCGCCGGTCCCGCGATTCCCCGAACAGCCGACGGTCATCCCGATTTCAGCGGCATCTGGCAGGTGCTCGATAATTCCGTCGACGGTGGTATCGAGGCGCATTCCGCTTCGTGGGGAGTGCATGCCGGTCAGGGAGTGATTGTGGATCCCGCCGATGGCAAGATCCCGTACCTTCCCGCTGCGCTTTCCAGGCGTCAGGACAATTACAAAAACCGGGCACTGGATCCGGTGTCGCGCTGCTGGAAGCCCGGAGTTCCGCGAATCACTTACATTCCGTTCCCATTCCAGATCACCCAAAGTCCCAAAATGATTCAGATGACGTATGAGTTCGTTCACAGCTACCGCAGTGTGTATCTGAACGACAGCACGCATCTGGTGGGAATCGACTTCTTTAACGGCGACTCACGAGCGAAGTGGGATGGCGATACGCTGGTCGTCGATGTCGCCGATCTCAATGACGATCCGGAACGGCCGACCTGGTTGGATGCCTCCGGCAATTACCACAGCGATAAGCTTCATGTCGTGGAACGCTACACATTCAATGGCCCGGACATGATCACGTACAGCGCCACGCTGGATGATTCAAAAGTCTATTCGCGGCCATTCCGGATTGAAGTGACGCTATACCGCCACAAGGAAAAGAACTTCCGCCTGCTGGAATATGAGTGCCAGGTTTTCAAAGACAAACTCATTCGAGATGGCAAAGGCGACTATCTCAAATTAGTGGAAAGCAAGTAGCGAACCCGGCAGGACTCTGCGGGGAGGAGAATGGAAATGAGAAACCGATATCTAGGATTACTGATCGTTCTGGGCCTCGCGCTCGGCATGATCCTGGCTCAGAGCTTTGTCGCTCAGGCGCCTCAGGGTGGCGGCGCACCAGGTGGAGCGCCCGGCGCTCAGGGTGGCGCTCCCGGTGGAGCAGCCCCCGGTGGCGGACGTGGTGGTGCGGGCGGCGGCGGTGGACGCGGTGGAGGAGGAGGAGCTCCGGCGGTACCGGCGGGTCCCGTTGTTCGCGGTGCGGATGGGAAACCGGATTTCACCGGTTACTACATGGCGGCAACCACGACCAACATCAATTCGGGACGTGGCGGTGTGATTCTCGATGAAGCCGGCGCCCGAGGTGGAAAGATTCCCTATAACGAGGAATGGACCGCAAAGGCTGCGGACACGGCGAAGAATCACATGTTCGATGAGCCCTACGCGCATTGTCTGCCCGCGGGCGTGCCGACAAACTTCGGCATCCAGATGGGATTCCAGGTGGTTCAGGATAAGAACGCCATCGTGTTCGCCTGGGATACCGTCGGTGCAACACGCGTCATCTACCTGGACGATCGCAAGCATGTTCCCGCAAGTATCAAGCTGTATCAGGCCGATTCGATCGGACACTGGGAAGGCGACACGTTGGTCGTGGACACGACGAATCAGGAAGCCGGATGGTGGGATGCTTCCGGTGCCATTCACAGCGATGCAACCCACGTCGTCGAACGATTTACGATGATGGATTCCAACAACATCTCGTATGAAGCCACGATCGAAGATTCGATAGCACTGACGAAGCCCTGGAAGATGGCCGATAATTTCGCGCGCAATCTTCGGGCATATCCGCAATCGTGGAGCAAGCGGCCCACGGGCTATGAACAGACCGAAACGGCTTGCGTCGAAGGCGACATGGATATGGCGCTGTACCCAATCTCTGCCGGTGGTTTTTCGAAGGATTCGACAACGGGTCCTTCCACTGCTGGAGTTTCTCCTCCCGCAGCGGGTGCTCCTGCTGCTGGCGGTGGGGGCGGCCGTGGCGGTGGTGGT
>Ga0209488_10002998_pt1 | contig 13676 bp, 9 predicted proteins | sample Rivendell_Oct201_8_FD_188349 | JGI IMG/M metagenome (GOLD analysis project Ga0209488, IMG submission 188349) | Vadose zone soil microbial communities from the Eel River Critical Zone Observatory, Northern California, USA -... | ecosystem: Environmental > Terrestrial > Soil > Vadose zone >...
ACGAATTACGGAGTTTCGCCCAGTCCCCAAATGGACGTCCGAACGCACGAACCTCAGGTTCGCTTCCATCCCTCGGTCTTCGGATGGTTTCATTGTCGTCCATCGTTCGCCCATCCGCTCTGTCCGGAACCGCGAGCGAGATGAAAGGGCGAGATCCGAGTCCTTGCTGATTTTTTTGTCATGGATGCCGCTATTTTCCTGGCCCATTGCTCACATACAAAAGGCCACAACCAGGAGAAAGGAAAGCAAGAGCAGCGCGGCCGCCCACAGCCTTCGATACAGTGAAGTAACTCCTCCACCTGAACCCGATGTTTGCCCGCCAACCACCCGATAATCCAACGTTTTCGTTTTCGGCATCTGCTCCACAACTGTAGGGGTCCGGAGTGGAGCTGGGGTGCATCACAAACTTAGCGGCAAATGAGTGAACCTGTAGCATGCTGAGCTCGCAACATCCCTCAAACGTGTCGTCTTTAGAACCGGACTTCCGAAATCTCGAAAGAGATAAAAATATCCCTGGGCGGCCCTTTCACGTGGCTGGGTGGCCCTTGGCTACCCTGCTCGCTTCCGTCGGCGTCTGTTCGGCCGCCTATGTTGTCAGGCTGAGAGCCTGAATCGGCCGTTCTTGTTTCCGTGCTTTCATGTGCTCGAACGCCGCGTCCATAATTCGAGAGGTCAGGAGGATTTCTCTATATGGGATTGGGAGTGGAGCGCCGTCCTCAACGGACTTGTAGAAGGACCTGATGAGCGTCAGCAAACCCGCTTCGTTGGGAAGATGGAAGTCATTCCTTACGAACTGCCCCACATTCCTCGCCAGATTTCTGACATACTGGCCAGCGAAAGTCACCGGGGGGACGAAGAAGCGCATGTAGCTTTTGTATTCCTTCTTATTGAGACGCAGCACAATCTGGTGGTCGTCGTCGACCACCAGCGAATGCTTTATGCCATACAAGCGAAACTGATGCAGTGTCGGACTGATCTGCGAGGAGAATGTGAAGACTGCGGTGGTCGCGTTCTCGTCCCTGATTATGAGTCGCAGTTCGTCGATTATATCGGATTGGCCTATCTCTTGAAGAAACGGACTGGAAAAAGCCTGGGCCGAGACTTCAATGTTCTCGCCGGTCATGAACTCAGCAATCCGGGCCACACCGTGACTGATGATGTTCTGGAGCAATGACCCCGGAAGCTTGCGCGCCCAATGACCAGAATCCCCAAGCAGCGCTTTCGCATAGGCGGGGTCCCCGAGATCGTAGCAGTACAGGCTCTCCATGTGCACGGCCCGCCCTCCCAGGAAGCCATCCGAGGCGAGGCGCCGCATCCGGTTCATTGCGTGCGTGAATTGCCCGTTGTGCCCTGCCGTGAGCTTCACGCCTTTGCGGTTTGCGACATCGATTAACTCTTCGGCGTCGGCGGTGTTCAACGTGAAGGGCTTTTCGATGTAGGCATTGGAGCCGGCCTCAAAGCACTTCTTACCGATTTCGAGGTGGCTTTGTGGCGGCGTGGTGACGTGAACGACATCTGGACGCGCCGAGGCGAGCATCTCGTCAACATCGGTGAACCAAGCTGGTATCCGGAATCGCTCCGCGATCTGCTTGGCCATGAGCGGTTCTGTGTCGCAGACTGCGATCAGTTTCGCGCCGCTGATTTTTTGGATCTGCACCGCGTGCTGGTCGGCCATCTTTCCGCACCCGACGATTGCCGCTTTAATCATGTCTTGACCACGCGTTCCTGTGCGTAGGCGCAAAATCTATCCAAGGCCTCACTCATCGCAACTCGAGGGCGCCACCCCAGCAATGCCTTCACCTTCTCGTTCGAGAAACTTTGATCCTTGTAGTACGCTTTACAGATCCTGCGGTTAAACACCGGTGGCAGTTGGCCGTCTGACCAAGACGAATATTTCTCCCAGGCAAAGTTGAAAAGGTAGAAGAGCGAGTAGGGTACGGGAATTGTCCAGATTCGTCGCACCTTGCGTTTGTATCGGCGGAGAAACTCTCGGCTCCGCGGCAAATCATCGTCGACCACGTTCAATTCCTCTCCTTCAATGCCTGGCGTCAGTCCTGCTATGACGATGGCTTCGGCACAGTTCTCCACATACGTAAGAGGCATCACGTTCCCCAGGCCAAGGTGCAGGAATACACCGAAGGTGTCGATTCCCACCCGCCCGGGAATCTTCGCCTTGCCCGGGCCAAACGTCATGCCAGGCCGCACAATGACGTAGGGAAGACCACGCAGGCGGCCATATTCGCGAACGATCTCGTCCTGCTTGGCCTTGCCGTACGCGTACGGATCGTAGCGTTCGACCAACTGGGTGTCGATGAGACACGTCTCATCGAGAGCGGCGCCGCGGCGAAGTTGCGCGCTCGAGTACACCGCAAGGGAACTGATGTTGACGAGCCGCTTTACCGTTCCCGCCGCTGTGACGGCATCGAGCAGGTTCCGCGTTGTTACTGCGGAATTGAGGAAGCATCCGGGAAATGTCTTTTCAACACCCGCTGCAAGATGGTAAACTACTGCCACTCCCTTAGCCACTCTTGCGCATGTTTCGCGCGAAAGGAGGTTCCCGCTAACCACTTCCAGGCTGGCCGCGCCGAACTCCGCACGAATGCGATCCAAGTTTGCGGAGCCGCTCGCCACTCGCGTGAGGCACCGGATCTTGGTGAAGCCGCGGGCTAAGAGGTTACGTACCACCCAGGAGCCAATAAAGCCGTTCGCGCCCGTTACGAGGATCTGATCCTCGGATCCTGCAACCATCTGCGAGCGATCGGCCTGAGCCGTGAGTTCAAAGGCTGAGCCAAAGGTAAGCACCGATTCACCATTCCTTTCGTGGAGGTATCCGGGGTCCATTACATTACCGTCTTTCAAGTGCAGGGTTCAGGGTCAATCGAACAGGGAGCGCCGAGGCGGATCTCGACCCAAACCTGGCCGGCACGACTAACGAGGCAAGGACTACCATCGCGGTCATGTACTCCGTGAGGCTATTCAGGGCTGATTCCGTCACGTTGTAGATCAAACTCATGAGCACCAAACAAATCCCGAAGCTCGCCCACTCGTAATCCAGTATAAGGGCGCGATGAAGTTGTCTTGCGCACGACAGAAGCCAAGCCGTGTAAAAGGCAAGACCCACTTCACCAAGCTCCAGCAGGATGTCCAAATAACCGTTGTGTGCGGTGGGAATGTCATAGAGCTGCCGCCGGGCATCGGTCCAAAAACTTCCGAAGCCATAACCGAGCAGTGGTTGCTGGGTTCTGGCGGGCAATATGGCCGCCCAGACCTCGGTGCGGCCGGTCAGGGTTTCATCGCGGCCTAGCGCCGACGTGAAGGCGGCGACATTCGAGCCTCCCAGGAAAGGCACCGCTACTCCGTACGCGATCAAGAAGACTACTAAGGTTTGCAGGCCGATTTGCCCAAAGCTGAACCTGAGCTTCTTGAACCACTGCAGGCCCAAAAAGGTGACAACGCCCACCATAAGCGTTGCTAACGACGTGGCAGAACTGGAGCCGATGAGGAGGTACAGGCCAATGAGGATAATGGAAGTGTCGCCCCATCTCTGGTAACGCGCACTCATTGTCCTGCGCTCCCGTCGACTTTCATAAAACGTCCACAGCAAGAAGAAGATGCTAATCATGCACAGCCGGCCTAATCCGTTCTTCTGACCCGTCACCCCGGTCCACATCTCGATGCCGGAATATTGTGCATACTGGCGGCCCAGCGCCGGGTAGTACTTGATTAGCACCACCGAAAAGGGAATCAGCACGTAGGCGCACCGGCGCAGCAGGCTTGCTAGGGATTGGCCTGGGTTGACCTCAGACACGATGACCAGTGCCATGACAAGGACAATCAACTCACGAATCCACCGTTTGAGCGCAATGAGCGTGATCTCGGACCAGAACGTGCTGAGGAACATGTACGCCAATACCGCCAGCAGCCATCTGTGCCGGCGCAAGCTGCCCCACCAGTCAAACCGGCGTCGAAGGAGCACAAGGATTGCCGCGACAGCCAAGCCTGTCAGCACCCATCGGTCGAGCGGGCTGCCGGATTCGTTGTCTCCGATAATACGGTCCGGACCAATGAACCAAGTAGCCAAGGGTCTGCTAGCAGCGATCAGCATCCAGACGGTGGGAATCCACATCGCCGCCGAAACACCGCCCGCCCCCCGCCTTTCCAGGTCGAGCAGGAAAAGCACAAACGCGGTGCAGAGCAGGAGGGCTAGTAGTGGAGACATGTAATACCTTGTGTGGCCAGACTCATACAAGACTATGAACTGATGTACTTGTCATCGACAAGATCAATCCCGCAGCTGGCGAGCAACTTCCCGAGATGATCGAAACTCCTAACTAGGTATGTAACAAAGACATGCGATCCCATCACCAAGCACACCGGCAAGGTGACAGCATAAAGGGGTACTGCAATAGCTGACTTCATGATCCCGCGCCAGCTTGCTCGATGCCCGCGCACGGCGATTTTGCCCCGAAGCAACGCGCGACGAAGCTGAAACGAAACTCGTGTGCGCTCGGGCGGTACACGCTCGTGACACACGGCCTCGGCCGACCACACGAACGTTCGTCCTCGCGCCGTAGCCCGACGGAACAAATCGGTATCTTCACCGCCGGCGCCGAGCTGAGGATTGAAGGGGCCGTCGAGTTCCTGCAGAACTTCTCGCTTGAGAAGGACGTTGCCTGTTCCGGTTATGCTCCAGTGAATTACCGCGCCGGTCTTGAAGCCCGGACGCTGAAATACTTGCCCCTTCACCGCCCAGGTCGGCGCACCTTCCTCGAATTTTGGGAGGACAGGACCCAGCACTCCATCCGCGCGGTACTCTAGAAGGGCCTCGTAGAGTGTGCACAACCAGGCATCCGATGGCTCTTCGTCATCATCGATGAACGCCACCAGCTCGCCGGTCGCCATCGCGACCGATGCGTTACGAGCGACGGCAATATTCTGCCGCGGCTCGACCCCGTAACTAACGGAAACACTTGCTCGCTCGGCCCACGACTCGACAGTACTCCGGGCGGACTGGGGTGCGTCATTATCCACGACGACCACCGAAAATCGGAACAGGCCCTTAGTAGCCTGCTGACCGAGCTTGTTAAGAAGCTGCTCCAGCTGTGCCGGGCGCCGGTATGTGCAGATACAGACCGAGATTAGCGGTATCTGCGCCGTCACAGGTTCCGTCATGTATGGCATACCGGTTTCCTGTCCCCCGGCTGTCCTAAGGAGCTACTGCGTGCGACCGGCGACATCACGAGCGGGCGAGCCGGGGCATCCATCCAGCGCTGCAAAACGAACAGCCGCCAGATGAAGTCGCCGTAATCTTTCTGGCCACTTCGGTTGGCGTCAACAATATCGCGGATAACAGCGCTGTTCAGACCGAAGTCTTGCCGCCCAAGGGCGCGGAGCCGCGGATTGAAGTCGTCCTGCTTGAACCACTCCCGCAACGGCACTGAAAACGGCATTTTCCGTGCCTTGAGCAGCGACGGCGGTAGGCGGCGTCCGATGGTCTGCCGCAGCAAGTCCTTGCGTCGCAGGCCCGGCATCTTTACGTCCTTGTGCACCTGATAGGTCAACTCGACGAGCCGGTGGTCGAGGAACGGTAGGCGCGTCTCGAGCGAATGTGACATGCTCATGCGATCGACCTTGGCCAGCATATCATCGGGAAGCGAGACCTTGAGGTGAAAGTACATTTGTTTATAGAAGGCGTCGATGAATGGGCACTTCGCCAGCGCGTCGGAGAAATAGTCGGCAATATCAAGCTGTCGAACACCCTCAGGAATCAGCTTCCGAATTGACTCCGGGCCCAGCGTTGACATCTTCGCGATTGCGCGTTGGTTGAATGAGCGCTCGGCGAGCTTCAGGAAACGTTCACCACGGTTCAGTCGATATCTCAGTTTGCCTCGGGCGAGCCTGGCGGATAACGTTGTCGAGAAATACGCAGCGAGCCTGAGCGCGGCAGGGACTGCGCAATAGCGCTCGGTTATCTTCTCCGTAACGTAGCTGGTGTATCCGGATAGCACCTCGTCGCCGCCATCGCCGGTTAACGCCATCGTTACTTGTTGTCGCGCGACTCCTGATACCAGACTGACCGGAATGGCGGAGGCATCTCCGAACGGCTCATCGAAATGCAGAAGTACTTTCTCCAAGGACTCATCGAACATCTCAGGCGCCGCCATCCTCTCATGGTGGTTCGTACCAAAGTGCTCTGCGACTTCCCTGGCCAGATGGCGCTCGTCGAAGCCGCGCTCCGCAAATCCGATTGTGAATGTCTCGACCGGGAGAGATCTCTGCGCCGACATGGCAGCCACCACGCTTGCTGAATCCAGTCCGCCGCTGAGGAACGCACCAAACGGGACGTCGCTGCGCATCCTCAGCCTGACGGAGTCGAGGAAGTACTCCTCAAATTCCCTGTGAATGCTCTCCGAATCCTTGCGCATGTCTGACTCGGTGATCAGAGGTAGGTCCCAGTATGTGCGATCTTCAACCACTCCATCTCTGACAACCAGGTAGTGACCTGGCAACAATCGAGATATGCCGCTGTATAGCGTGTACGGTGCGGGCACGTAGCCGAGAGAGAGGTAGACGTGTAGGAGCTCGGTAGCTGGCTTGTAGTCTGACCTATAGGCGAGTAGGCTCTTGATCTCGGAGCCGAAGGTTAGTGTTCCCTCCTTCATGGAGTAATGAAGCGGCTTCTCCCCCATGCGATCCCGCGACAGCAAAAGCTGCCTTCGCCTTGCATCCCAGAGCGCAAGAGCCCACATGCCATTGAACTTCTCCTGGCAGTCAAAGCCCCACTGTTTGTATGCGGCTATGATGACCTCGGTGTCCGACGTGGTCACAAAGTCGTACCCGAGACGGCTCAGATCCTTCCGGAGCTCGACATAGTTATAGATCTCGCCGTTAAAAACGACGACCACGTCTCCATCGCGGCTATACATTGGCTGGCTTCCCGTCGCGAGATCGATGATTGCCAGGCGCCGATGTCCAAGGCCGATGTTTCCGTCCTCATGGTAGCCCTCGCCATCAGGCCCGCGATGAGAAAGGGCGCGGGTCATGCGGCGCAGCGCGTCACGATCGACTCGCCGAGTCTGGTCTTGATGCAGGATTCCAGCGATTCCGCACATGTTCGTAGAGTGGAAAGCGTGTGGCCGAAGTTGATTTAGGACGTAAGCGAGGTCATCGCCGCATCGCTGCCGGCAAGGCTGGCCTCGTGAGAACTCTGGTCAATTGAAACAAGCGAAACTGCCTGCGGCAACCCGGTACGTAACGAATCCATAATGGCGAGCGTAGTGAGGCTGGTTAAGGCAAGCGAGTCAAGCGGAATCGGGGAGGGCCGGCCTTCGCGGATGGCGCGGAGGAACGCCTTCACCTCTTCTTGATATCCTTTGCCCTGCGATTTGACGGCGCGTCGGGAACCATCGACGTAATGTTCGCCTACTTTGAAATCATCAATGATGAAGGTTTGCCCGCCGCCAAAGATTTCGATCCGTTCCTTGCTGAGCAACTTGTCACCGCATGCTACATAGGCTATCTGGCCCACCGATCCATTCTGAAAACGCAAGGAAATGGTGACATTGTCCTGGTCAGGCATTTGGGCGTTGTTAGCGGCGACGGAGGTCGCGTAGACACTCACCGGCTCCGAGCCGGTGAGAAACTGCATCAGGTCCACGAAATGGCACACCTCGCCCAGGATACGTCCGCCGCCCTGCTCGGTCTGCGTCCAGTGCTCCGTTGGCAGGAACCCCGCGTTGATGCGATAGTTGATGAGCAGCGGTCCGGAGACACGCTGGAATACCTCTCTGGCGTGGCGAGCAAGGGGCGAGAAACGCCGGTTATATCCGACCATTAGGCGGCAATCGCTCCGACGGCTGACAACTTCCAGCACCTTTGCGAGCTCGTCTTGATGGATCGCCAGAGGCTTTTCGACGAAGACGTTCTTGCCTGCTTCAAGCGCAGCTGCCGCGAAGGCCGCATGCGTGTCGTGCCGGGTGGCGATGAACACGGTGTTGATGGTCCGGTCCGCGAGGATCCGGTGTGCGTCGGTCGAGTGTGATTGGAACCGGAACTTCTCGCCCACGCTCTTGGCAGTGACTCCTCGAGTGGTCACTACGGAAAGCAGGTCGCCTCCCTGCCGGGCATACGGGATGAGAAACTTCTGTGCGAAGCTGCCGGCACCGATGAACGCAATGCACGGTTTGTCTGGGGAGGCGTCAGCCGCTCGCGGCATCGGTTCAATGGCTTGTGTCGCCGGAACCTCAGAGTACTTGAGAAGGATGCCCAGGTGGCGCTCCGGAACTTTCCCGCTCACGATGTCATATGCCTTCTCTGCGTCCTCTATTTCAAAGACATGGGTGACCAGAGGCTGCACGTCCACGCTGCGGTTTTCGAGCAGCTTCACGAAGGCTTCCATGTTGCGGCTTTCCGTCCATCGTACGTAGCCATATGGGTAATCGCGGCCTTGTTCCTCGTAAGTGGAGTCGTAACGACCCGGCCCGTAGGAACACGAGATCTTCAGTTCAAGCTCCTTCTTGTAGAAATGCGGCTCCCTCGGGATGTTCATGGGCACGGCGCCCACGATCACGATGGCGCCTTTTTGCCGTAGGATGGCAGAGGCCAGTTCCACAGGGTCCGTGGATTGCGTCGCCGCCGTGATGATTACCGAATCGAAGCCATGTCCTCCCGTGAAAGCTGCTAGGGCGGACTCCAAGCCGGTATCCGACCGCGTACGCGCCGCATGGCAACTGTGCTCTGCCGCAAGCGCCACCATCGACTCGGCGGTATCTACGCCAAACACCTGGCATCCGTTGGCTCGCAGGATTTGCGCGGTTATCTCCCCAAGAAGCCCCAGGCCGATGACGCACACGAATTCCCCCAGGCGGGGATTAGCCTGCCGGACGCCCTGCATGGCGATCGCTCCAACCGTAGTAAATGCTGCGGCGTCTAACCCGACTGCATGGGGCACTTTGACGACCAGGTTCTGGGGTACCGTAATGATGCCAGCATGGGAGGCATAGCCTGCGCCACCGCACGCCACGCGGTCACCGGGTTGGAACCGTCCCCGCGTATCGAGAGATGCGAGGACCGTGCCTGCGGAGCTGTAGCCCAATTCCTTGAGGGTCTCGAGCTTGGTTCGCACTCGCTTCACGGTTTCGGAGAATCCATCCTTGCGGAAGCTGTCCAGAACTTGCCTTACGAGATCTGGGCGCTGCCGGGCCTTGCCCAGAAGCGATGCCTGGGCGGTGGAAACTGTCGACCTCTCCGTCCCGGCGCTGATGAGCGAATAATGGTTACGCACCAGCACAAATCCGCTCGCCAACGCGGGCGACGCGACCTCGGCCACGGAGAGTTCACCGGTCTTAAAATTCTGAATGATTTGTTTCATGCAAAAGTATTGAATGATCCTTTATGAATGTTCTGGGACGGTGTCACGCTTGCGGGTCTTTGGCGGGGCCGCGCTGCGCACAGCGATTGACGGTACATGTACACCCCGTCGGCCACCAATTTCCGCCCACGCCCGGTTTATGGAGGTGGTGATCCGCTCAAGGTCGGCGGCTCTGAGCGTGTAATTACAGGGAATGACAACCACTGTCCTGGCGATGCGTTCGGCTCGAGGACAGTCCCCGGTGTAGCCATAATGCGCCTGCGCAATCGCGGCAATATCTTTGTATGGTCTTGCCGTACTGATTTGTTCGTTCCGCAGGTAGGTGGTCAATTCATCGCACTGCTGGGAGGTCGGCACTAATAGCGGGTATTGCAGGCGATTGAAGAACGCCCCCGGTATTTCCGAACAGAGCATGTTGGCGTCAACAGTCAAATTCCGCGAGTAATAGTCAGCGTTCGATCGCTGCGTCTGAATGAACGAATCCAACACCAAGAGACGCCGGACGGCCGTGTCACGGTCGGTCGCATAGATTTGCCCCATCACGATCCGTGCCTGCGATGTGAAGCCAACCTTCTCGCTGTAGGCAGACCACAATCGGCTTCCAATCAGCCCCCACAGCGGTTTGCTGCGGAGCAAAGACCGCAAGTAGGTCTTGAAAACGTGAACACAGTCGTCGGCGTGGCTTGGAATGGGTAGTTCAGTGATGAGTTTCGAAACTCGCGACTTGAGATCTGTCTGGCTGCAATACACTGCCCCACCCTCGCCAGCTGAAACGTACTTGCCCGAACGGAAGCTAAAGACAGCGATTTCGCCAAAAGAGCCCGCGACCTTACCTCCGAGACGGGAACCCAATGCTTGTGCGCAATCTTCAATAAACGGCTTCCCCGGCGCCGCCTGCCGCAAGGCAGGCATATCACACACGTTTCCGAACATGTGGACGGCAATGACGGCGTCAATCTCAAAGCTTTTGGCGGCAAGGTCGGCCGCTGAAATGCAGTACGTGTCCGGATCGACGTCGATGAAGCGTGCGCGGCAGCCGGCGGCGTTGATTGCGCTCAAAACAACCGGACAGCAGTACAGAGGGACAGCGACCGATGCGCCTGCACCTAATGAAAGAGCCTTCAGGGCCACAACGATGGCGGCTCTGGCTGACCGCACGGGAATACACGAGCCCAACTCCGGGACAGGAATGTACGAATCGCCGCCCGCCCGTCGGGCCGACAAGGCCGTCAGTAATCCCCGAAAAGTATCCGTAAGACTGCAGTCCCAGCGTTCAGTGGGAACAAGACTCATCATAATGCGCGCCTTCAACCTCGCCTCTCGTAACTCGAAGCACACATAAGTGCTCTCAGCCCCCGTGAAGTTCGGTACATCAGCTGGCGACTTCCGTGCCGAAATCCTTCAACCTGTGCGCTTCCTGGTCTACGATATCACCGCCCCTGAGCACACGAACGGTCGTCGAATACACCCACGCGCGCCACGGGCGGAGAGAGTACTTCCACATGTAACCTTGTGCCAGGCTGGCGCCAAGATGTTTTTTCATCGTGTTGATGCCTTCCTGCTTGGAGCCCTTGGGCGGATCGATTCTGGCGCCAAAGAAATCATACTTGTAGACACCGAGGGTCCGAAAAAGGCGGATGGCCTCCCACTGCAGCAGCTTCATCGCCCCGCGGTGCTGACCTAGAATGTTGCCGCCATACATCCAGTAAGCAGACGGCGTGCTGAAGGCGAACAAAGAATAACTTTGAATCACACCCTGACGCTCCGCCACCAGGAGCTTGCAATTCTCGCCAAGCGAGAGGGCTAATTGCTTAAACGAATCGCGGCTCATGAACCCCATCTTGGAGCGGCGAAAGGTCTCACGAATCAGATCGTAGGCCGGATCCAATAACTCTATTCCCTCCCGAACCGAAACACCATCCTTTTGCGCTGCTGTGATGTTTTGCCGGCTCGTCTTAGAGATGTTTCGCCACAGTATTTCCTCGGACTGCTGCAAGTCGATAACGTACGAGCCGTAAGGGGCCGGGCTGGCGCCGTCCGGGTAAGTGCGGAACAGAGTGTTGTTGGTTGGAGGAATAATCACATCCGCACCCACGCTTCGGAAGTGGTGAACCACGCTGTTCAAAAAGGATTTCTCTTCCCTTACATCCAGACCTGCACTGCAGGGGATCGTCTCCACTCGGAACCGCACCATCCGCAACCCGGCTTTCCGCACGATCGTATATGGCAGCACGCAGCGCAACCCTCCAGATTCAGCTATGCCTCCCAGCCAGCCGTAGTCGTCTCCGACCGCTCGTAGGAATTCCTCTTTCGCGAAGATCGGCAGGCTCTGGTCCCATCGGATCGGGATAGGCTCTGCCTTGATCATGCAGTGCGAAACGTGCGAAACATCGGGCGGGACAGAATTGGAAACCATCTGCATAGCTGATATCAAAACGAAAGTTTTGGCTCCAAACAAAGCATGCGCGAAAATGTCGTCACAGCAACACCTCGTTCCTGCAGAAAGGTGAGAAAATTTCTGACCGCGACAGCATCAACGAAATCTTTGGAGTGTCCAATCGCCACAATGGGGATGTGCTCATTCCTTCGCTGCTCTTCTTCGAGAACTCCGGTGATGGCCTCACGCATTTCGTCGAAAGTCATGCGACAGAAGTCCAGTTTCTGCGGGTAGCGAAGGCGTGCAAAATCACGCCAGTTGCGCGCCAGCGGACTGCCTTCGTTGGCCTTGCGCGTCTTGCTATGCAGCTTCAGGCGCTTGACGCCCAGCATTCGCCAAAACGGCACCATCTGCGTGTGAATCGGGATTTCCAAAAGAGTGCCGTGGGGATCGGGCATGTTCACATCGTTGCCGAAACGCCAGGAGCTGCCGTTTGCCATAGCCGGTCGATAGTCGACTCCTAATGCCCGTATCCGACCGCCCTTAAACAGCGAAGAGTCTACTTCCACACCGTGCCGTGCGAGCACCTTCGCGATCACGGGGGTGGGCTGCATCACCCACAGACCGCTGCGATATGAGAGAGGAGTAAAATGTGGATCGTTCAAAATCTCGCGCAGGTACTGGATGGCCCCGGAGACGATAGCCTCGACGCGTTCCGGCTGCAGGGCGCAGATGCTGCGTTCGCTCCAATCCAGGTGCCAGCGGCCACCTTCACACTGCGCGTTGGCCCACCATGGATGAAGGTGAAGCGCGATTTCGTGGCCAGCCGCACGAAGTTCGCGCAATTGCCCCCCCACCGCAACCGTGTCGGGATCAGACTGCGTCTCCTCCATCTTAGCAAATTCCACTGCCTCTGCGAAGACGACGAAGGGCGCTCCAAATTCCTGGAAAAGCTCCGCTAACCGTTGCGTTGGATCGAGCACCAGATCCCTCAGCGAACCTTCTCCGCTGCCGTAGATCTCGTAATCCAGCGTGAATATGCACTCAATCATTGCGCAGCCTTTGCTAATCGGATATCGAACTCTTCTGCGCCCTTAGAGCTGGAGGCTTCCTGAAGCATGACCATGGCGAGAAGCATCCACGCCTGCGACCATCTCATGTACGAGATCCGGTTGGTATGCAGCCTGAGAACCCGATAGTAGAAGAAGCCTCGATCGTCCCACATGTGAGACGCTGCCCAGTGCAACACAGAGTGTGCCAATGGCAGGTTACCGGAATTTAGATCCTTGAACGTCAGGAGGGTAATGATGCTTTGCGCCACCGAGTGAATGTCGATGGGATAGGTCCGATCATGGAAATAACGGACAGAGCCGTCCGTGCCGAAGAAATGACGGCGATAGAACTCGAAACCACGCCGGATGATGGCGTCGAACTCAGTTGTCGCCGCATAGCTAGAAAGGTCCCGCAACGCACAGAGATTATACCCAGTGTGAAAATTATCGATCCAGTGTTGCGAAGCCCCCTCGCCGTAGTACCACGAGCCATCCGCCCGCTGCTTCGCCGCTGAACAGCGAGCCACCTGAAGAGCAGGAAAAAGAAATTTCTTGTCGCTGGTGCGGTTGTAAGCACGGCCCAACAGGGCGGCAGCAAGGAAGTTGGCATTGTGGACTTCGCTACGAACGGAGGGGAGCGGATAGCTGAAGCTAGCCGCATTACCGTCGGTCCAATAGAGCTCGTTGAGAATGTACTCTGCTGCACCCAAAGCCATGTTCAGGCACCGCGAATCGCTGCAGTAGTCATATGCGTCGAAGAGCGCGTTTGCGACGAACGTCGTGCAGACCAGGTTGGGCGCCCCCGAGGGGACGACAATCGTGCGCGTCTGCCAGGGAAAGCTGTAACCCCAGCACGAATAAGCAACGCCTGCGGAGC
>Ga0209488_10002999_pt1 | contig 13675 bp, 6 predicted proteins | sample Rivendell_Oct201_8_FD_188349 | JGI IMG/M metagenome (GOLD analysis project Ga0209488, IMG submission 188349) | Vadose zone soil microbial communities from the Eel River Critical Zone Observatory, Northern California, USA -... | ecosystem: Environmental > Terrestrial > Soil > Vadose zone >...
GGTGTTGTTCACGGCGACGTATAGTTTGCTTTGCGCCTGGTTCAGAACTAATTTTTCAGGATTGCCCTTGATGGGAATCCTATTGGTGAGTGTCAGCACATTAGCGGCCAGGTTGAGAACGTCAATCTCGCGGTCGCGCGCGCTGGAGACGTACACGGTGTTGTTGCCCTTCACTGCGACGCCGAATGGGAATTCGCCGCCCGGCACGCCGGACTGTGCAGGATCAATGATGCCAGGCCGCAAATCGTACTCAGCCAGCACCACTCTGTTCACCACGTCCACCGCTGTAATTGAATCGGTTTCCCAGTTCGCAACCACAACAGTACTGCCGTCGAACGTAATACCGATACCAGCAACTGTTGGAGCAACGCCGGTTTCCTGATTCATGACGTTGCCCTTATGCCCGAGAGAAATTGGCGTGCCGGATTCCGCCCATTGACCGTTGACCTGAGCGTAGGTGTGAACGTTATCGTCAGGGCCGCCCGCGACATAAAATTTTGTCCCATCCGGACTCCAGACAAGACCGCTGAAAGCTCTCGGCACCAGGACGACTTGCGTCTTCACCGGCACGGCGGGCGCGGAAATGTCATATACGAAGACATATTCACTGGAATCCTGAGCTTGGACTTTTCCGGTGGCGTCGCGCAGCTTGTTGAAGCCGCTGGTCAGGATAAGCAATGTCTTGCCGTCGGGACTGATTGCAGTCGTTTGGGCGCCATCGACTGCGCGATTGGGATAGTCCGGCAGGTTCACAGTAAGAGGCCCGAAAACAGAACCGGGTGCCGCGTCAGGAGTGATAGTGGCACCTGTCGGCAGAATCACGGGCTGGGATGTCGCGTATGCGTCACCGTTGCTCGCAGAAATGGCTGCAGCGAAAGCAGCAGCCGAGATCGCTATGCGAAATAGACTTCTGACTTGCATGTCCGTCCTCCTGGTAATGTGTATCGAGAGTTCGACAGAGTTTTGGTTAGTGAGAGACCCGAGCAGTTGACGGTAGCGATGGGCTAGGAATAAATCAGGAATGTTGATGCTGAATTAACAGGAAATAAAAACTTATACACAGCCAGCCAACCCTCAAACTTCTGTTACTTGCGAGGATCAATTCAACAAGAGCTTGTAAGGATTCGGGAGCCGGTGCGCATACGTAGTCGGCTACTAACCCCAACTATCGTTTTCCCCAATGGAATGTAATCCGTCCGATCAGCTCTCGCGGCCGACCGATATGAGTACCGGAAAACGCGCTGTGGAAGTTGTAAACGTAGAATCGGTCCAAAAGGTTATTGACGCCCAGTTGCAGAGAAATCGGATGGTTTGATTCGCGAAGCAAATCCGCCCCCATGGCCATATCCAGGAGTGTTCGTGGTCTTATCCGCGAGCGGGTGGAATCGAGTTGCGATTGAAGTCGAACATCCAAAGACGAGAAATCCACGCCATCGAGATTGGCCGGTATCCCAGTATCGTAACGGGTGTTGAATGTGCCCCAGAGGCCGGATTTGTGCGAGTACGTTAATCCGAACTGACCTTCGTTGCGTTCGTCGGAATCGGACGGAAACCTCTCACCCGGCTGGGAGAATTCTCCCTCTTTTATAAGGAAAAGCCCGCCCACGATTGGGGCGGTCACGGTGGCACGAGTATTCGCGTAGCTCAGATATCCGCTCCACCCACGGTAAGGCGTAAAGTCAAAGCGCACCTCGGTTCCCCGAATATCCGCTCCTGCCAGAGCGATTGGAAATACCACCGCTGTCTGGAAGAGTTGTTCATCATCGATAACGTTTTTGATGTTTTTTACGTAATGCACCACGCCGAATTGGAGATGACTGCCAAACTGCTGCGTGAAACCAAACTGATATTGATTCTGTTTTTCAACTCTCATGGAGCGGGCATCCTGCTGCTCTGCATCAGTTCCCTTCTCATCATCTTCCAGCAGTCTCGCCTTTGGAGATGAAGAGAGCAGGAGATTCTCGAGCGCGGGCACGCCAATCAGCCGGTTATACGAAGCGTGAAGCGTCGTGTTCGTCATCGCAATGTGGTATGCGACGCCAATACGCGGGCTCAATTCGGTGGCATGCACCACAAGGTCGGAGTGGTCGAGCCGCAGCCCAAGGTCGAGGATAAGATTTTCGCTGACCTTCCAGTGATCCTGAACGAACATTGAGGATAGTATGCCGGTGCGTTTCTCGTGAAAAAGAAATGGATTATCCAGTGTGTAAGCCAGCACTTTTGCATTCGGATCATCGGCCTGGATTTCCGCCGGGTCGGTGACAGCCAATGTGAAACCCTCAGTGATCGGAACCCTGCGCAGTTCGAAACCGACCTTCAATGAGTGTCTGTTCCACTCGCGCGAAAGGTTGGCGCGCAATCCTTCGCTGCGTTGCCGCCGGCCCTGCACAATGAAGAATGGTGTTCCGGTGACGAAAGGATCCAGAAGCCGGGCCGACGAGGAACGCCGAAAAGCCGACACATCACCGATAGTCGCCGCATTGAAGATGTGACTCCACGTGAGTGCCTGGTAGTCGTCGCGTAGTTCCTGGCGCATGTTTTGACCTTGATCCTGTTGCTCGATCAGATTGGGCACGCGGAAGTCGCTGCCCCCAGCAGCCAGGGTCAGATGAAATGCGTCGTGCGGCGATGACAACCAGTCAAAGCGAGAGAACAAGTGTGTCAGGCCGCCGGTGTTGTGGAAGTTTCCGATCTCCGGGGGATCGAGAAAGCGGCGTGAACGGCTCGTGTCGGCGGTAACAAATATGCCCACGTTTTTCACATGTCCACCGAACTCGGTGTCGATGGCCCCGCTGTTGAAAGAGCCGCCCGAGACAGCGAAACTGCCAGCCCAAGGCATGTCCAATCCCGATCGCGTCGTAAGATTGATCACGCCCGCGGTTCTTTCGCCGAACTCGGCCGGCATGCTTCCGGTTATCACTTGGGTGGAACGCAGATTCTCCGTATCGAGTGCAGTAGCAAAAGTGCCACTGAGATTGTCCGCGAGGGGTACGCCGTCGAGAACATACTGAGGCTGGGCCTCTGCACCTCGCAAGTGCATGCGGCCATTCTCCTCTGGGACCACGCCGGGCACGGACTCCACCACCGCCGCAAGGTCCCGGTTCGCGGATTGCAAGGGTCTTTTCTCCAGTTGCTCCTCGTCGAAATCAACATGTGTTGTTGAGGGGGCGACGCCCATAACAGAGTCCGACACCGTCACTTGCTGGATTGCGGCCGTGGCTCCCTTGAATTGGATGTTGTAGAGGACGAGCGCACCCCTACCAACCTCGCCTGTGAACTCCGCCGGCGCGAAACCAGGCGCCTCGACGCGAAGACGAAACGGTGCGTATGGCAGTCCCACAAAACGATATCGACCTTCCTCGTCGGTAACAGCTGTTCGCTCATAATCTCCACCGGCGCTTGTCAGCCTCACAGCGGCCTTGGCTATCACGGCTCCAGTGGGGTCCGTGACAGTTCCACGTACAACACCTGAAGTGGAATTCTGCGCCCGAGCCACCGGCAATAAAGTGCCACAGACAAGTATGAGAACAAACATTTGAAATGAACGCATGGGGCCTTTCATGCAAATACTTTACAAAAAAGGAGTCCGAGCCGTATCACTCTTCTTCGCTAGTTGAGAGCCTCGATCCGGTTGAGGGCTGGCTGTGATACAAGCGCGAGTGGCTTGTATACCCGAATGCTATGAATCGTCTGTTAAAAGCAAAAGAAATTATAGGAAACTTTGGGCGCGGGCTTGAAATTGTTTTGTGAGGGAGCCAACCAGTTCGACACAAATCGTTAATCTCGTCCAGCTGCTTTCGTTTACGACATTTAATGCAACGTTCACATTTGTTTTACGGGAGCGCAACATGCCAGACATAGGCTTCCCCGCTAGGCTCCTGGCAAGAATAGAAGAGCCACTTTGGGAGGGATGAGCTATGTTTTCTTGGATTCTGGGGAAGTCGAAGCATACCAACGGCAGCGTGATTGTTGAGCTGTGTCGCGGACTCCTTACCGTCATGCTGAGCGTAGGATTGGCATTCGGACAATCCATCAATCAGTCCAATTGGGGAACAGTCACTGCCCCCGTTTACAACAGTTCTGAGAGCAATCCGAACTATTCGAGCGCGGAAATTCTCGCCGGACCCAATAAATTTGGCAGCTACTACGCCGGTGTCCTGCCCAACGGAAAGAAAGTCACTCCCGCAGGCAGCAGCATTCAGATCGGGATGAACTCACTCGGCGTGGCCTTAACTCCTGACGGCAAGTTTCTAGTGTCCTCGAACGACGACGAACGCGAAGGCGGGTTGAGTTCCTATCAGAGCGGCATCAACATCGGCGGATATTCGCTATCCGTTATCGACACTGCAACTTTCACCGTGGTGTCTCAGTTCCGATCGAGCGCGCGTTTTTTTATCGGCTTGCAGATCACTGGTCCACAGGACGGACCATACACGGTCTGGGCTGCTGGCGGTCCAGATAACGATGTGAAGTTGTTCTCTCTCTCCAGCGCGGGCGTTTTGACCGCCGGAAGCCCGGCCAGTATCGTGATACAGCCCACCCTGCCTTCCAACCAGGGTTATGTTTCCAATTACCTTCCCGGATCGCAGATGGCATCGCCGACACCAGTGCCCTCCGGTTTCAGCCATATGGCGACCTCCAAGATCACTTTCCCAGCGGGAATTCAACTCAGCCCGAACGGCAAGTACCTGTACGTGGCCTGTAACGGCGACAACAGCGTCGCCGTCATCGACACCACTACTAAGGGCGTATTAAAGCAGCTTCCGGCAGGGGCATTCCCATATACCGTCGCCGTGAACTCGACCGGCGACCGAATTGCAGTGTCCAACTGGGGCATTGGCGAGTACAAGTTCGCAAATCCAACATATGATCCCGACACTGGCCGACTGATCGCACTCGGCACGACGGGGCAAAACAAGCCCGACGGCTTTTACATACCGCCCGTCACCAAAGGCAAGTTCCCTCTAACGTCGTCGGTGCACATCTACGCTGCCCAAGGTGGTTTTGCTTCACTAGCAGCACCGAAGTTTGGAAAATATCTTGGTGTGCCTTTGAAGGTGGACGCTAATAATGCCGTGGGCGATGTTCACCCTTCAGCCATGGCGATCGTCAAAGGCAGTGACGGGACCGAGGTGCTCTACGTCGCCAAGACTAACGACGACTCTCTGGCGCGGATTGTGATCAAGAGTGGAAAGCGCCTCACGGACTACAGTCTGGGTTCTACTTTTGTCTCATTCCTGAACAACTCCGGCGTCAACCTTACTCTAGCCAAAGGCGCCTATCCGAATGCGATCGCTGTCTCACCTGACAACACGAGACTCTACGTCGCTGAGGCCGGAATCAACTCGGTGGCGGTCATCGATGTCAGCGATCCTTTTAACCCGATTGTCCTGGGCCGGATCCCGACTGGCTGGTATCCCACTGCTCTTGCGGTCAGCGCTGATGGCACGTCACTTTATATCGCCAATGCCAAGGGGATCGGCGAAGACATCAACCCGGCGATCGACACGTCGAGCAACAATCCACAGGTGCCTCCGTCAACCGGGCTCGCATCAGATGGAAAAGTGGACAGCAACTACATTTTTGGCAGCTTGCAGAAGGTGGACCTGACTACGAATCCCTGGGACAACACCACTGTGCAGGCGAATAACTTCGCCGCACAGTCTTCAGTCGACACGTCGGTCGTGCCAATGGGCGGAACGGGCGGCTCAGCGCGCATCAAGACGGTCGTGATGATCCTGCATGAGAACAAGACATTCGACTCCATGCTGGGTAATCTCGGCGCGCAGTTCGGCAACTTCGCCGGCACAACGTTTAACAATGCGGACGGTACGCCTTACAGCAATGGCCAATTCACCGGAGTTTCGCTCAACACACAAACGCTGGCTACGACTTTTGCCGCAGCTGGTAACTACTACTCGGATTCGGAAGAGAGCGATGCTGGCCACCAATTCGCAGCATCCGGAACCGCTACCGACTACACTGAAAAGACCCTGCTGGTAAAGGGCGGACGCGGTCTACTCGTCAACAAGAACTTCGAGCCGGAGGATTATCCGGAGGGCGGATACATCTTCAACAACCTCAGCCGCTGGAAGAAATCGTTCAAGGACTACGGCTGGGGAGTCCGTATTGGTGGAACTGACACAGGCACGAGTACACCGACTTCGCTCAACGATCCACCCAGCGGAAACCTCGGCTATCCCACCATGCAGGGTGATAACTTCACAATTACGAACCATCCGCTGGTTAATGCGGGCGACGTCAGCACTCAGGTCCAGGGACTCGGCCAGTCCTATTTCCTGAAGTTGCCGATTCTTGGTGTCCTGGGAACCAGCAACAGCAACGGTTCAAGCCGGCTGGACGTTAATTATCCCGGCTATAACTTCAATATCTCCGACCAGCGCCGTGCGCTCGAATTCATCAAGGATTTCGACGCCATGGTCACGACCGGAACGCTGCCGAAATTCCTGTTCATCTACCAACCCAACGACCACACCGGAGGCGTGCAGGCTCCTAACGCAGGCGCCGTTGTAACCAACGGACCGCTGCAACAGATTGGTGACGGCGACGTGGGTCTCGGGATGGTTGTGCAGCACATCATGAAGAGCCCAGCATACTATGACGCCAACACCAACACGGGTACTGCCATCTTCATGACCTATGACGATGCGCAGTCCTCACTCGACCACATCCATCCCCACCGCACGCCGTTAATTGTGATCAGTCCGTTTGCCAAGCCGGCTTATCTTGGGCTCCGGCACTACTCAACAGCATCGGTCGTGAAGACCGAGGAACTGTTGCTGGGTGTGCCGGCCAACAACTTCGGAGACTTGTTCGCGACCGATCTGCGCGACTTGTTCCAGTCCAACTACAACGGCATAACGGCCGATCAGATCGACTTCAACCTGGACCCGAATATTACGCCTTCGAAGGAAGGCAAGAAGATTTGGGCGCTGGTGGATAAGCTGGACACATCAGCTCCTGACCGCGATAGCCGCCGGCTGGGCGTTTTGATTCGCATGTCATTGAGGGCTGATCAACTCCATGACCAAGCCGATAAGGCGAAGGCCCTGGAGACGGTTTCCTACCAGAAACAGCAGAACGAACTCTACGAACAGGCTGTGAAACTTGTCAGCACCGCAGTCCCCGCTGACAACGACGATTAAGACTGGTCACATCCACGACGGACTCGGCCCTCATTTCCAACAAGTGAGGGCCGTCTTCATTTTGTCAGTTGGTAAGCGGAGGCAATCGCAGGGTCCCTGCCGAGCTCCGAGTGTAATTTTGACCGCGGCGGCAATGTCTTTTCATGCACATTTCTCCGCAGAACCGCCCATTCGCTTTCCAACACCTTTCCGACGACCGGCAAGTCCAACAATGCAACACTGATTTCCAAACTCATTGCCTACCGTAGACTGAGAGGCCACTAGTATTGCCAACCGTAACTCAGTCATTGGCGAATTCGACTCACACACGCTTCCGCCATTGTGTTTCGTGCTGGTTAGGAAAACGGCGGCAACCAAAAAAATGCGAGACCGGATATGGCCGGCCTCGCAGTGTTGTTTGGACTTCCCTTTAGTAGACGGTTACGGTTCCGTCCAGCAGGGCGCCGCTGTTGCTGTAACCATCGCTGAGCGTGATGCCGAACAGTCCTGGAGCCGCCAGCGAACTGTCGGCAGCGACAATTGTGAAGGTTACTGGCCGTCCGTTGTTGGTGCCACTTCCGGTGAGGGTCACGGTGTGCGCAACCTGGTCAAAGGTCGCGGCCGTGATCTGCGTCGACTGAAACTTGACGGCTGAGCCGGAATCGCTGTATGACGCGCTGCCAGTTGGTTGGTTGGAATCGTCATAATCGAAGCTGAACTGGGCCTGGCCGCTACTCTTGCCGTTTACGTGGCCGCCACCGCCAGCTTGGTGGGAGGTGCCTGCACACTTGCCTTTGGTCGAGATGCCCGCAGTCGCCGTCTTTTGCCGCGTAAAGTATGTGACAGCCGGTCCGGCATGATTATCCGCATAGGCAATGTTGACGAGATGGGTCGGGTCCATCGCGATCTGGAAAAAATCGGCCAGGCTCCGATCGGAGCTGCCCAGCAAACCGCCGGTCGAGATCTGGCCCGCGTGGTTGGAGTGGTCGGTGGCTTGGCTCATCACGAAGACTGGTGAGATCGCATGGCCATTTACGCTCTCCGAAACGAAGACGTTCCACTGCGTGCTCGTCGGAAGTGTATTCGAGTTGCCAGCCTGATCGGCGCCATACCACGCAATCGCCACGTGGCCGTTGGCATCAGCCGCGATCCAAGGGTAGACATTCGATTTCCCGGCTTGGGACGTGTTCTGAGTCACCTTGATCGCCGGAGACCAACGCGTCCCGTGATTACTCGAGAACGAGTAATAGACGTCCGAGTTATCTGACCAGGTGGCGTACACGTAGCCAAAGTTGTCCACCGCAAGCCCGGGGAAGAGATTGCCGAGACCGGCCCCCGACGGACACGTCGAACCCGCACCACAACTGAAAATCTTGTAGTCGGTGAACGATAGCGTGGGATTGGCGACACTGACTCCCGTCGCCACGCCCACATAGGCCGCATTCATAAAGGTGCTGCTGTTGTGCGTATTGTCCACCGGATTATCGGGGCCGACAAAGATCTGGTACAGATTTCCGTGGCTTGAACAACTAGTCTTGTCCACCTTGATCTGTCCCGCGATGTTCCCGGTAGGAGGTCCGACGTTTGGCTCGGTCGCAACATCGACTACTGTTCCCGTCGCGTCCGTATAGTTCTCACCTCCATCGGCCGAGCGTTGCACAAAGATTTGGGAGGTGGTCCCAAAATCGTGATACTCCATGTACACGTGCGAAGCGTCGTTGAGGCCATCGAGCCACATGCGATCGTCGAATGGAACCACAGCGGTCGCCACATTCGGAGTACTAAAAGTGTCCGCACGGTTTGTGGAGTTGCTGCCCGTAATTTCCGCTGCGCTTAGGCTGACCACAGCTAAATTGGGAGTGTTCGAGTTCGAGGGATTCGGAGCGTTCAAGGCAACGTCCCCATCACCTCCGCCCGGCGCAAACCCACTCGAACTACAGAATGGAGTTACAAACATGCCGCAATCCGGTTGACCTTCGTACTTGAAGGGCAGAGTTCCGTCCGCGTTCGGCCCGCCGTCCGCAGTCTTGTACCAGCGCCACAGGTCAAGACCGCCGGGCACTCCGCGGATCGACTGAACGTAGATGTCGCCCTGCGAGTCCACCGTCATGCTGGGCTCGACCGCCTGTCCTGCTCCTGCGGGCAGGCACAAACTCTCATTGGGCGTGTACTTGGCGGTTCCCGGACCAACGTATGCTGGAGCCGCTTGACCATTCGGGCAATTATGCTGACCGGTAGGATTGCTGGGCGGTACGGCCACGGCCACATTGATTCGGATCGGGAAATTGGAAACCCCGGTGCTCGCGTTGAACCCCACCTTATTCCTTATAAAGTCGCCATTGGCGGTCGATACAGTAAATACCGGAATAGCGGCTGGGGCGGTGACTCCGCTGTCTCGTATAAGGATGAGGGCGACGCCGCTGGCCGCCTGACAGTTCGCGGCTATTTGGGCGAACAGGGTAGTCCCGGTCAGATCACGGGTATCGGCAAGGCAGATTTGCCCGCTGGTTGCGGGCGGAAAGTCGGTAGGAGCAGCGCCGCCATTTGCGTCGAAGACGAAGTTCGCGCTTATCGGCGCGCTAATATCGGAGCCCGCATTGGAAGTCGTGGACCAGACTGCTGGAATACAGTGAGGATTCACGGCGCAGCCGGCAGTGTTCGCGGGCTGTGGTCCATTGTTGAGTACATCGACGGTGTTCTGAGCGGACAGAGGAGCCACGCAAATCAGCAACATGGCTCCCCAGAAGAAAAACTTCAGCAGCCTTTTCATCGCTTCTCCTTTGCGCTGTCGCTAGACGGCGACACGCAGCTGTAACTACGCCGATTGGACTCGGAAACTATTTGTTCCCAGGAAATGAAATAAGCCAGCTTGCGTATAAAGCGATAAGAGAGCGAGTTAGTTCCTCGGAACCGACGCAAAGATGCGAGTTGTCGCACAGCGGTTGTCTTGGGGTCTAGTCTTGGCGTGGAAGTGAAGCCAATCCTCCGAGAGCAGCCAGGTCGAACTCTGAAATTCCTTCTTGACTTCTCGACTTGTCGGTATCAGAATCGCGTCCAACAATCGCCTCTCAGAAAAAGCAATTCCCACCGAGGGGGCAGGAAACGCACTCCCTGAGGCGATGGGGCCCACGATCAGTTCACAAATTTGACAGAAACAGGCAGGCGCCGGTGTGGACACACGCGCCCGTCTCAAGCTTTTTTATTCGCGAGAAGGAGAAACAAGTATGTTTACAAGAAACCAGACCCGCGGATTGGGATGGCTCCCGGATGTTCCCAGCGTCAAAGACTACACGCCAACTACCCAGGAAGTTTCACAGCTGCTCCAAAAGACGGCGATCACCTCCCGGGTGAAAGCGGTTTCGACTAAAGGAGGAGGACGAGCGAACGCTGTCGCAGCCGCTCCGGCGCTTAATCCTTCCGTCGATCTTCGCGAGTTTTGCTCGCCAATTGAGGACCAGGAGTCCATCGGATCCTGTACTGCGAATGCGGCGGCCGGTCTCCTCGAATACTTCGAAAAAAAGGCGTTCGGTAAGTACATCGATGCCTCGCGCCTCTTCATATACAAAGCGACGCGCAATCTGCTGGGACAAACCGGTGACACGGGCGCTTATCTGCGCACCACCATGGAGTCCTTAGTGTTATTTGGGGCGCCCCCGGAACAGTACTGCCCGTATGACATTGCGAGTTTCGATGTCGAACCCACCGCCTTCTGCTACGCATTTGCGTCGAACTTTCAGGCGATCAAGTACTTCCGGTTGGACCCCTCGCCACTCACCGGTCCTGAAGTCCTCGATAACATCAAGAACTATCTGGCGGCGGGCTTTCCCAGCATGTTTGGTTTCCCGGTGTATGACGAATACATGCACATCCCGGCGACAGGGCAAGCGGCTTTTCCTGCGGCCAATAGCAAGCTCTATGGTGGACACGCCAACGTCGCTGTGGGATATGACGATAACTTGACGATCAATGGCGACCAGGGAGCGCTCCTCGTCCGAAACTCCTGGGGGACGGGTTGGGGACTCGACGGATACGCATGGCTCTCCTATCGCTATGTCACGGAAGGGCTCGCGGTCGATTGGTGGTCTGTCGTACAGGACAAGTGGGTTGATACCGGGAATTTCTAGACACATCTACTTCTGAAGTAAGGAGAACGGAGAACGACGATGAATCGTGTTCTTGATCGCTTAGCCGGACTTGCAAGCGTGGTCGGGTTGTTCATGCTATCGGTGGGGTACGCGCATGCCGTCGATAAATTTCCAAAGAAGTGCGTTCCGTTCGGCGCCGCAGCCCTCCACCACGCGATCGACACGAGCTGCGGCGTGGAGGGGCAGCCTGAGAACCCTGCCGGCCGGTTGCAGAATCACGTCAAAACCAACTACTGCGCGTCTGGTACGCCACAAATAGTGCAGATCGCCGATTTTGTTGTGCTGCAAAAAGCCGTCGACGGGGCTGGGATCGACTACGGCAATTCTTACCGCCACGAGCATGGCCCACCAGACGACCGAGGTCCGTTGACGTCGTTGCCAGGGACGCTCAAAGAAGGCGGTGTTGTCTCGATGGTTGGTTTTATGGTCGACCCGCACTATTCTCCAAAGGGAGCGAGCCAGGCGGGTGAGAGTGTCAACTGCCATCGCAAAGGCCATGCAACCGCCGATATCCACCTCAACCTCAGCGAGGAACCACTCGAACTGACTAAGGCGAACAAAGTGGCGGAGCTCTGCAAAACTGTCTCTGCAGAGATCATCCCGCATTACCGCCCTGCATTTCTGGAAGTTGACCAGCTCACGTTGGTGCAAGACTTTCCGGTCAAAATTACCGGTCAATTGTTTTTCGATGGAAGCCACAAGGCCTGCAACGGCAGCCATGTAAAGGTGGGGGACCCGGCACGGATTTCAGTCTGGGAGATCCACCCCGTTTACAAGATCGAGGTATGTTCGGAGCGGGATCTCAGTGCCTGCGATCCCAACGACAAATCAAAATGGACGACTCTTGATAAGTGGAAGGAAGAGGATTTCGAATAAGGTTGGTTTCAGCCTCCCCTTCCTCCTTCGAACTTGTAGCCAACCGCTGGGACGGTAATGATGAGTTCCGGCCGCTTAGGCTCGGTTTCGAGTTTCTGTCGTAAGCTGGCTACGTGGACGTCCACCGTACGGGTGAAGGTGGCGGCGTCGTAGCCCCACACTTCCCGAAGGATCTCGTCGCGGGTCAGAGTAACCCCTACGTGTTCCGCGAAGTACAGCAGCAGTTGGAACTCGCGGGCGGAGAGATAAATTGGAACGCCGTCTCGCGTCACCTTCGTGCCTCGCACATCAATGCGGATGGAGCGGAACTGGTATATGTCCTGATTTACGACGGCCGCGCGGCGTAACAGCGCTTCGATCCGAGCCATCAGTTCCAGCATGTCGAAAGGTTTGGTAACGTAGTCGTCGGCGCCGAGCTTCAGGCCGACCACTTTCTCCGCCGTCTGGTCGCGAGCCGTCAGCAGCAGAATCGGAGTTGCGAGCCCTTCGTGGCGGACGTCACGGCAAACGTCAAAACCGTTGCGGATCGGCAACATTACGTCCAGGATGATCAGGTCGAACGGTAGTCGAGTCGCCTTCTCCAGCGCCTCCTGGCCATCGACTGCGAAGTCCACGACATAGCCCTCGCTTCGCAGTCGATCGCTCAGGGTCATTCGAAGCCCTTCTTCGTCTTCGACCAGCAGAATATTTTCGTTCATGATCGGGCCACCACATCGCGTCCGGAGCTCTTCGTTGCAGCCGGACGGCTTGTTTCGCGCGTGCCCGGCAAGTGTAGAGTGAAGACACAGCCGACGCCTGGTTTACTTTCCACGGTGAGTTTTCCCCCCATCGCTTCAGCAATGGTCCTCGCCAGGGGAAGTCCCAATCCGGTCCCATGGATCTGAGCGGCGCGAACTATCGGGCTTCGATAAAAGGGTTCGAAAATGTGAAGCAGGTCGGATTTCTCGATACCCATGCCGCGGTCTTGAATGGAGATTGCAACTTCACCATGGCTCGGGCTTCCTGTCTTCTCGCGAAAAGCTTTGATTGCGACCGAGCGATTCTGGGCACCGTACTTGATCGCATTCACGATCAGGTTTTGAAGGCAGCGCGAAAGCGCCGGAAGATCGCCCATCACATGCGGAAGATCAGTCTCAATGGATTGCTCAATCTTGAAACCCGCTTCGCGCGCCAGTTCGGCGGTGTTCTCGACAGCCGAGTGGACTATTTCCGATACCTGAAGAGGTTTGAGCACATAACGGTGTGTGCGTTCGCGAGTCGAGACAAACAGCAGAATCTGATTTACCAGGTCGGTCATCTGCCGGCTCTGTTTCCTGATCACAGCTCCGTATTTTGCTAATTGGTCCTTGCCTTCGACCACGCCATCGGCAATATTTTCGGCCGCCGAGCGGATCACCGCCAGCGGTGTTCGCAATTCATGAGAGATCGAGGCTACAAAATCCATCTGAAGCTTCGCCAGTTGCACGGCGCCCAGCATCCTGCTTTTTTGAATGGCCCACACCGAGAAGG
>Ga0209488_10003001_pt1 | contig 13672 bp, 18 predicted proteins | sample Rivendell_Oct201_8_FD_188349 | JGI IMG/M metagenome (GOLD analysis project Ga0209488, IMG submission 188349) | Vadose zone soil microbial communities from the Eel River Critical Zone Observatory, Northern California, USA -... | ecosystem: Environmental > Terrestrial > Soil > Vadose zone >...
CGGCATCGGATGATGTGTGCCGAGGCGCGCGGCCCTCGGTCACTCTGCCTGGACCTGAACGGGAGCGCCATGCTTGTCCGCAGTTCCGGGGGCGATCACGAGATAGCGGCGTTGCACCTTGTCCTCTCCCCGCACCACCTGCCGGATCGGGCCGATTGCGTTGACGATTGCGGCGCCCGCCGGGTTCGTCGTGAATGCCGCCAGCGGCTCGAGGATGCCGCCGCCATCCGGCGCGGTGGCGAGCGCGAGGACGTAAGGTTGCTTGGGCTCGAGACCGGTCGCCGATGCCTGCAGCACCTGCAGCAGCCCCTGATCGAACAGCGAGACGCTGGTGGGCGCCTTCTTCTTGCCTGCCGATTTGGCGTCCGCCGGCGGCACCAGCGCCAGGTGCGCGGCTTCTCCGGCGACGCCGAGCGGCTGCAGTCCCTGCATCCCGTCGCCCTCGGGAACGGCGTTGGGCACGTAGTTGACCGCCTGCGCCGCCTGACCGATCGGGACGGTGGCGATCACCTTGTTGGTCAGCGTGTCGATGGCGGTGAGGCGGTCCTGGTTCTCGAGGCCGACATAGACGCGTGTCCCGTCGCCCGAGGGCCAGATCCCATGCGGCAGGGCGCCCACCGGTATGGTGGCGACCTTCGCGAAATCGTCGGTGCGGAACACCTGGACCTCGTTGAGGCCGCCGACGGTCACATAGGCGAAGGTGCCGTTGGCGTTGTGCGCGAAGTTGACGTGGTTGGTGATCGGCCCGGTATCGATCGTCTTCAACACGGCAAAGGGCGGCCGCGCGTCGAACACCATGGTCTTGCCCACATCCTTCAGCGTGAACCAGACCTGCTGGCCGTCCGGCGTCGCGGCGATGTTCGGGCAGAACGGGCTCGCCTGGGCGACCCGTCCGACGATCTGGTGATCGGCGACGGTGACGACGACGGTTTCGGGGTTGAAGGAGGAGCAGACGTAGCCGTATTTCCCGTCGGGCGAGAAGATCTGCATGCCCGGGCCGCCGGGCACGATGATGCGCGTCTTCTCCTCGTAGGTGGCGCCGTCGAGAACGGCGATGTAGTTCTCGCCGCGCACGGTCGCCCAGACCTCCTTGCCGTCCGGGGTGAAGAACGCCTCGTGCGGCGAGCGTCCGAGATAGGTGACGTGCTTCACCGCGTTGCTCGCCGTGTCGATGAAGGTCACCGAATTCGAGCCGATCGAGACGACCGCGATGGTGCGATGATCGGGCGAGAAGCCCATGCCGTGCACCAGCAGCTGCCCGCGATAGAGCGGGCTGAAATTACCCGGCGTCGGATCGCCCAGGCGGATGACGCCGAGGAGCTTGTTGTCGGCGGGATCGGTGACGGAGACGGTGTTCGAGAACTGCTCCGCCGCATAGACGCGGTCGCGATGGCTGACGGGCACGTCCGGATCGGCAGCCGCCCCGGGCGCCTGTCCGGCCCAAGCGGATTGGATTGAGACGAGGGCCGTGGCGGCCAGCAATGCGGTCAAGAAGGGAATGCGTTTCACGTCAGGGCTCCCCGTGCCTGTGCATCGTGCGGTGAGGCATGGCTGGCGCGTCGGCCGGATTGACCGAGGCCGGCTGGTCCGGTGACGGCATTGAGGGCGGAAGCGGCTCGCCGACCGCGAGCCGCATCGCCGCGATCTCCTGCTGCTGCGTGACGATGATTTCCTGGGCCATGCGCCTGAGCTGCTCGTTATGGCCGTAGCGCAGCTCGGCCTGCGCCATGTCGATCGCGCCCTGGTGATGCGGCACCATCATGGCGACGAAGTCAAGGTCGACATCGCCGGAGGGCTTGATCTCCATTTCCGCCATCATCTTCGCCATGGCGGCGTCATTTTCGGCGAGAAACGGCGCCTCCTCCGGGCTTGCGGCCAAAGAGGTCGCGGCGCCGATGACGAGGCCGGCAGCGAACGCGGCGGACCGCAGCCGGAATTGTCGGCGAGGGAGGAAGACCATCGTGACTCCTTGCTGACGAGGGGTGCGGATGTGCTGCTCCCGCCGACAGCGCCGCTGCGGCAACCGCCACGCTTCAGTTGGTGCGCACGCTGCCGTGACCCCGGACGCGATCAGCTTGGTCGCGGGCAGTCATCGGCGCTAGCGCGGGCTTGCTGGTGCTGGCCGCCGATTGCTGCGCAAAATCCTGGAACAGATAGCCGGGCGAGTCCGCAAGCGCCATCGGCGCTGCGGCAGACACGAGCGCCAGGCCCAGGGCCGCGGACAGCACCCGCTTGAGGGAAGCATTGATCATGGCACGATCTCCTTGGTTCGGTGGGCCGGTACGGGCCCTGACCCGGACATAAGGCGCGGCCGCGGGATGTTGAAATGCGTTCTCTGCACGTGCACATGCGCAGAATGAATTGGCGCGTCTTCGCTGCTGCGGCGATCCACTGCCCGTCCGCCGTTCATCTCGGACTTGGTCGCCGCCCGCGGCTGGGCGGTGTGCTTGCGGCGGACGAATAATTCTGCGTCCTTGCCAATGCCCTCGGTGCTCCTGGCGCCAGCGCCAAGGCCACTCATAAAGAAGGAATAACGATTTCACGCAAAGTCGGCATCGAGGCCGCTCCGCACTGCAGCCCATCAACCGTCATTGGGCTTCCGTTGAAGGAGACGCAACAGGGCAGAACTCTGTCGGTGCCATTGGCGAATTGGCACTGCGGGATATCCGCCGACCGCTTCACCTGGCTTTACGTTACGCATGACACCGCTTTTGCCGGCAATCCGCGCGCCGGAGCCAATCGTCAGATGATCGCTGATAGCCGTCTGTCCACCGATCATCACGCCGTCGCCGATTTCGGTGCTCCCGGCGATACCGACCTGTCCACACAGGACGCATTTTTGACCAATCCGCGCATTGTGGCCGATCTGCACGAGATTATCGATCACTGTCCCTGCGCCGATGACCGTGTCCCCGGTAGCGCCGCGATCGATCGCGCAGTTCGCGCCGATTTCAACGTCGTCCTCGATCAGGACCCGGCCCAGTTGCAGCATGCGCAGCAAGCCTTTGGGTCCGGGCACGAAGCCGAAGCCCTGACTGCCGATGGTCCCACCGCTTTCTATCTGCACACGGTCGCCCAGGAGGGCGTGGCTGATCGCCGTGTTCGCTCCGATCACACAGTCATCGCCGATGACGACGCCGGGGCCGACAAACGCATGAACACCGATGTGGCACCGCGCCCCGATTTTCACGCCGTTTGAGATGACCGCGCCGGCGTCGATCCGACATCCATCACCGATGACGGCGGTCGAATCAATCGAAGCACGCGCACTGACACCCGACGCCAGTGGAGAGGGCGGGTAGAACAGATGGCCGATTTGCGCGTAGGCCAATCGCGGATGCGCGACGAAGAGCAAGCCGCTTCGATGCGCCCTGTGGCGCGCCAAGTCATGGTTCGTGACAGTCGCGCTCGCGTGGGTCGCAAGAAACTGATCCACGTAGCGCGCATCGCAGAAGACGGTGATCTCGCCGAGCCCCGCGGTTTCCAGAGGGGCGATATCATCGATCATCATCGAACCGCTGGCGTCGTCCGGCGGTTCCGCCCCGATGTGCCGGGCGATGTAACTTAAAGGGAACGGGCCGCTACGATGAAAAAACCGCGGGTCGGGCAAAGCACGGGGCCTTACATGAATTCCGTTTCGGGCGGGTGAACACGGGCCGTGCGCCACTCACGGTCATTTTCCTGCGACGGATCAAAGCAACAAGATGCGTTGCCGATCTCGAACGAATCGACAAACGCTCTTCCACTCCTTCACGCAGGCGCAGGCAGTGTAGCTATTTCGGCTTACAACAATATGACGGTTCTTACTTGATCGGAGACGCCGTCAGCGCGTCGTGCCATCGTGCGGACTCGTAACGAACGCCTGTCATCCTTCCGACGGGGAGCGTTGTGCATGAGGGCAGAACATGGTCGCACCTAGGTTTGACCAATTCGGCGGACGATTGAGCGCGTCGCAGATCGCGGCGGGCATGAATGCGGCGGAGGACAACGCGGCTCGGCTGTTGGCGGATGCCCAGCTGCTCCTGAATGCCGGGCGTTACCCTACGGCAGCTTCTGTTGCGATCCTCTGCATCGAGGAAGCGGCGAAGGTTTCGATCTTACGCCGGATCGCAACGTGCAAGGACGACGCCGAACGGCGAGAGGTCTGGAACGAGTATCGATCACATCGCAGCAAGAACCGCCACGCGATCATTCCGGGACCCTTTGCCCAGGCCGGCCGCCATCCGGATGAGCTGCACCGCGGCTTCGACGCACTGGCCGAGTCGGGAACCATCGACATTCTGAAGCGGCTCGGGTTCTACACGGATTGCCTGGGGGATGCGAACTGGAGCAGGCCTGAATCAATGATTGAACAGCAGCTTGCCGAGCAAATTGTCGGTATTGCCTTCGTGTCGGTCGAAAGCGGCTACAGACACACAGCGAAGGAAATCGAGTTGTGGATCGCTCACATGGGTCCGGTCATGGACAAGCCCGTGCAGTGGATGAAAACCGCTCTCCTGAATTGGCAGAGCGCAATGGCCGAACGCGGGCCGACAGACGCGGGTCCCAACGTCGTCGAGCAGCTTGTCCGGGGCGCTTCGCGCGTTGGCGCGTAAGCATTCTCATTTCAGCTTAGGAGTCATTCTATCTTGAGCGACCGCACGATCAACCGGATCGGGAGCAGTGTCAGAGGCTGCGATATCGGCCGGAACGGCGCCACAGGCACCAAGGTCGGCGGAGTCGTGTTTTGACGTTTGCGACGCTCGGGAGGATTATCCGCTGGCTCGTGGTCGCGCGATTCCTCGTGGTCTTGATGCCTGCCGCGCAGGCACAGAGTCAGTGGATCGACGAGGCGAAGCTCGGCCTGATGGACCACGACATCGCGCTCGGCGGACACCATGCCGAACGGGGTTCCGACGTCAACGGCGAAGTGCTGTTCCCCTCTCCCTCATTCCTCGACGCGGTCGGCGCGCCGCGACCGGACCTTGGCTTGTCCCTCAATACTGCCGGAAGGACAAGCTACGCCTACACCGGTCTTACTTGGACGGTCCGGCCCTGGCGCTGGTTGTTCGCCAGCTTCGGCCTCGGCGGCGCGGTGCATGACGGCCAGCTCGGCGGGTTCGTCCCCGGCCACAAGCGTCTGGGCTCGCGCGCGCTCTTCCACGAGAGCGTGGAACTTGGCTACCGGTTCACCTCCGCCCTTAGCCTGTCGCTGTTCCTCGACCATATATCGAACGCCGACCTCGCTCGACATAACCAGGGGCTGACCAATTTCGGTCTGCGCACCGGCTATAGATTCTGACCCCCCGCACCAGCCATCCCGATTTCGGCCGTGGACGGCATGTGCCAATCCACGCCGTCGCCTGGGATATCGCTGTCGGCCATCGCGATTCTCCTCGCTCTGGGTGCGAAGAGCTATATGCGCTGCATCGGCGCCGCCTTGACGCTGCGTCACCTTCCGCCGGCATTCGGCGCGCGGCGGCGCGCTACTCCGCGGCGGCAAGGCGCGCGAAGAGGCGCTTCATGGCATTGACCTGGGCGAGGTAGGCGGCGGCCGCGTGGTCGCCGCAGCGCTGGCCGGGCGCGAGGCGGAAGCCGCGCCGCGCGAAGCCGTCGGCCGCCCCGGCGCCGCAGAGATGGATGAGCGCGGCGAGGTCCTGGCTCTGCTGCGGCGTGGCGGCGGCGATGCCGCGGCGCTGGAGGATGTCGGCGACGGTGCGGTCGAGCGACGCGGCGGTGAGCTCGACGGCGTGGCTCGGCACGATGCGCGTGTAGAGCGCGTTGAACCAGCACGAGCGCCAATCGTGCCACGGGCCGTCCTCGACGACGCGATGATCGTGGATGCAGTAGCGCCGCGCCTCGGCGAAGGCGCCGTCGGTCATCTGGTACATGCCGACCGCGCTCGAGGCCGGCTGGTAGATCTCGAACGGGTTCCACGAGAAGCGCCAGCGCCAATAGGTGCGCGCCACCGGGTTGCCGGCGGCCTCGACCTGCGCCAGCGCCGCCAGCAGCTCCGGCGTGATCGCGATTGTGGCGTTGGCGCGGAACAGCGGCCCGTATTGCCGCCACGTCTCCGCCGGTAGCTTGTTGAGCGCGCCCGCGACCGGGAAGAACATCTCGGTCGGCTTGCGCATCACGTGGTAGGCGAGGTTGAGCGCGGCGAAGATCAGCAGGATGGTGGCGACGCTGGCAAGCACCTGCAGCGGCGGCGGCGCCGCGCGCAACCAACGCCAGGCGCGGCGCGCCCGGGGTCGCCAACGGCGCCAGCGGCGCCGCAGCGCCCGCCAGCGCCGGCGCAGGCGTGTCCGGCGCGGCGTGGCGGCGCGCGGCGGGGGCAGGTCAGCGCCAGATCGGCTTGCCGAGATCGAGCTGGCGCGGATTGGTGAGGGCGCCGGTGCCGGCGCCGATGGCGGCGCCGACGAATATCCCCGCGCCGACGCCGACGCCGCCGAAGGCGAGGCCGATGGCGCCGCCCGTGCCGCCGCCGATGATGGCACCCGTCGCGGCGCGGTCGCCCTGCGTCGTGCCGCAGGCGCCGAGCGCCAGCGCCGCTGCCACGAGCAGGGCCGATCTCACTTTCGCCATGAAGTTCTCCCTTGCACCTCCGAGGTCCCGACCCCCGGCAGCGCCACTCTCGGTCGGAAACCGCCGCCGGGTCAAGGCGCTGCGATGTCGCCGGGGAAGTCGGGCCAGGCGCGGTCGCGGGCGCTGATGACGCTGATCGGCAGCGGCCAGGATATCGCGAAAGCGGGGTCGTCGCCGCGAAAGCCCGCTTGCGCCTCGGGCGCGTGGAACGCCGAGATCTGGTAGAGCACCTCGGTGTCGTCGACGAGGCTCTGGAAGCCGTGGGCGAAGCCCTCGGGCACATAGAGCGCGCGCCGGTTCTCGGCATCGAGGCGGAAGCCTTCCCAGCGTCCGTGGGTCGGCGAGCCCGGGCGGATGTCGACGATCACGTCGAAAATGGCGCCGCGCACGCAGCGGACGATCTTGGCCTCGGCGTGCGGCGGCTTCTGGTAGTGGAGGCCGCGCAGCGTGCCGGCGCGGCGGTTATAGGACAGGCTTTCCTGGACGATGGCGGTGGCGATGCCATGCGCCTCGAGCTCGCGCGCACACCAGATGCGCGCGAAGAAGCCACGCTCGTCATGCTGCGGCTCGAGCTCGACGAGCCGAGCATCGGCAAGCCGCGTCGCGGAGACGATCATGTCGCCGCCCTCCTGCCCCGGGGCAACCCTTGGTGATAGGCAACGAAGCCGAGAAGCATCCCCGCGCCGGCTTGCGCCCGCACCGGCTCGGATCGTCGCCATGCCAGGCTAACGCCGGCGCCCGCGAGACGGCGCATGTTATGGTGCGGCCAGGGCGGGCGGCGGCGGAACCGGCAGGGCGCGCTGATCAGGAGCCAGGCAATGCTCTCACGCAACCTCGAAAAGACACTGCATCGGGCCCTCGCCTATGCGAACGAGCGCCGGCACCAGTATGCCACGCTCGAACACCTTCTATTGGCCCTGACCGCGGACGAGGACGCGGCGGCCGTGCTGCGCGCCTGCAATGTCGACATCGAGAAGCTCTGCCGCGATGTCACGGAATATGTCGACAAGCAGCTCGCCAATCTCGTGTCGAGCGCTGCCGGCGACGACGCCAAGCCGACGGCGAGCTTCCAGCGCGTGCTGCAGCGCGCCGCCATCCATGTGCAAAGCTCCGGCCGCGAGGAGGTGACGAGCGCCAACGTGCTCGTCGCCATGTTCGCCGAGCGCGAGAGCCACGCCGTCTATTTCCTGCAGGAGCAGGACATGACGCGCTTCGATGCCGTCAACTACGTCGCGCACGGCCTCGCCAAGACGGCGGAAGGGTTGCAGGCCCGCATCGTCCCGGGCGCGCGGGCGGGCGGGGCGCGCTGGGCGCCGGCGGAGAGCTATCCCGATCCCGCCATCGAGATCCTCGATCCCAGTTTCGCCAGGTACCGCATCTTCAACGCCGCCGTCGAACGACTCGCCACGGGGTTCCGCTGGTGCGAGGGGCCCGCCTGGTTCGGCGACGGGCGCCATCTGCTGTGGAGCGACATCCCGAACGACCGCATCATGAAATGGGAGGAGGAGACCGGCGCCGTCAGCGTCTTCCGCAAGCCGTCCAACAACGCCAACGGCAACACGCGCGACCGCCACGGCCGCCTCGTCACCTGCGAGCATGGCGCAAGGCGCGTGACCCGCACCGAGCCCGACGGGCGCATCACCGTGCTGTGCGAAGGCTTCGCGGGCAAGCGGCTCAACTCGCCCAACGACGTCGTCGTCACATCGGACGGCTCGATCTGGTTCACCGATCCGCCCTTCGGCATCCTCGGCAATTACGAGGGCAACCAGGCGGAGCCGGAGATCCACCCCAACGTCTACCGCATCGACGGCAGGAGCGGAGAGGCCGCGCTCGTCGCCGACGACATGAATGCGCCCAACGGCATCTGCTTCACGCCCGACGAGAGCAAGCTCTACATCGTCGATTCGCGCGCGACGCCGCACCCGCTGATCCGCGTCTACGACGTCGTCGGCGACGGCGCGAAGCTCGCCAATGGCCGCGTCTTCTACGATGGCGGCGAGGGCACCAACCCCGACGGCTTCCGCTGCGATGTCGACGGCAATCTGTGGGCGGGCTGGGGCACGGGCGAGGGAAGGAACGGCGTGCTGGTGCTGTCGCAAGCGGGGAAGCCGATCGGCCGCATCGCGCTGCCCGAGCGCTGCGCCAATCTCTGCTTCGGCGGCCTGAAGCGCAACCGCCTGTTCATGGCGGCGAGCCAATCGCTCTACGCGCTCTACGTCAACACCCAGGGCGTGCCGTATTTTTAGCGTCGCCCGCACCGCGCAAGATAAGGCGTAGATGCGGAACGGAGGCAGCCATGATGTTCCCGGTCACCGAGCATATCGCCAAGTCGCAGCGCCACTCCACCTTCTACCTCGCCTGCGGCGCCGATGACGCGCCGCCGATCGTCTTCGTGCATGGCTGGCCGGAGCTGTCGCTCAGCTGGCGCCATCAATTGCCGTGCTTCGCCAGCCTCGGCTTCCGCGCGATCGCGCCGGACATGCGCGGCTACGGCCGCTCGAGCCTCTATCAGCGCCACGAGGATTACGCGCTCGAGCACGCCGTCGAGGACATGGTGGAGCTGCTCGACGCGCTCGGCCGCGACCGGGCGATCTGGGTCGGCCATGATTGGGGCAGCCCGGTGGTCTGGGCCCTCGCCAGCCATCATCCCGAGCGCTCAATCGCCGTCGCCAGCCTGTGCGTGCCCTATTTCGCGCAAGGCTTCGCGCCGGAGAGCTTCCTCCCCCTCATCGACCGCGCGATCTATCCCGAGGCGGAATATCCGCTGGGGCAGTGGGACTACCAGGAGTTCTACGCCGAGAATTTCGAGCGGGCGCGCGGCGCTTTCGAGGCCAATGTGCGCAACACCGTGAAGGCGCTGTTCCGCGCCGGCAACCCCGCCGCCCTGCGCAAGCCGGCGCGCACCGCCACCATACGCCGCGACCAGGGCTGGTTCGGCGGCGCCGGCAAGGCGCCCGAAGTGCCGCTCGATCCCGCCGTGCTGACACGTGAGGATCTCGACCGCTACGTCGCCGCGCTCGAGCGCAGCGGCTTCTTCGGCCCGGATTCCTGGTACATGAACCGCCGGCGCAACACCGACTACGCCCTGCGCGCCGCGAAGGGCGGCAGATTGGCGCTGCCGGTGCTGTTCCTGCACGCGGCCTACGACACCGTCTGCGAGACCCTGACCTCGCGCCTGGCCGAGCCGATGCGCCGGGATTGCCGCGACCTGACCGAAATCACCGTGCCCTCCGGCCATTGGATGGCGCAGGAGAAGCCCGTCGCCGTCAACGCCGCAATCGCGCGCTGGCTCGCGACCAAGTTCCCGGAGCTGTGGGTGCGGTGACGGCGCCGGTTTGCGCCGCCGCGTTGTGCTCAGTCCGTCATGGCCGGGCTTGTCCGGCGTGTCCCGGCCGTCCACGCCTTTTTTGCCCGGTGCGGGCTCCCGCGGTTGTTCCACAACCGCTGACGCCCGCCCGCGATCGCGCTCAGGAGCGCGACGCGTTCCAATGCGGCGGCCAGGTCTTCTTCGTGATCGGCAGCGCTGCCATGCGGCGCGCCCAGGCGGCGAGCTTGGGGCCGAGCAGGTCCGCGGGCTGGGCGGGCTTGGCGCGGGCGAGGAAGCGCTGCACCAGCGCCGCCTGCGGATAGAGCGTGAAATCGGCGGCGGAGAGCGCGCCGGCGAGATAATCGCCGGCGAGCGCCCCCTCCCACAGCGCCAGCTCCGCCTTGAGCGCGGCGGTGGCGGCGGCGAGCTTGTCCGGCGCCGGGCGCTCGCCTTCGGCCGGGCGCAGCAGCGTCGCGAGCGCCTGCAGCGCCGGCGCCACATACTGGTCGGCCTCGCGCATCATGCGCCGCTGCACCGCGCGCTGGCGCGGCTCGGCGGCGAAGAGGCGCGGCTCGCCCGGGCGCTTCTCCTCGAGGTATTCGACGATGGCGGCCGATTCATAGAGCGCGAAGCCGTCATCGACGATGACCGGCACGCGGCCGCGCGGGTTGAGCGCGAGGAAGTCCGGCCGCTTGTGCTCGCCCTTGTCGAAGGACAGCGTCGTCATCGCGTAAGGAATGCCCTTATGCTCCAGCGCGAACCACACGCGCCAGGCATAGGGCGAGCCCGAGCCGTAATAGAAGGTGAGGGGAGCCATGAGCGTTGCGCCTCCGATGCCGTGCCGATGGCGTGCAGACTAGCGCCGCCCGGCCGCCGCGGCCACCCGCGGCCGGCGCAGAGGTGGATTGCCGCCGGAGCGGGTCGGCGTCGCATTTGCTTGACATGATCTCGTATGGAGTAGTGTAATCTCTTCAGACCTCGATTAATCAGGGAGCCAGCCTGCTCGGGCTCCGAGCGAGGGCTTATGTCCGCCCACAATCTCTGGCCGGCGGGAAAAGAGCCGTCGGTCGACGAGCTGCTCTCCGACCCGATCGCGGTCGCGCTGTTGCGCAGCGACGGCTTGACCCGCCGCAGCGTCGAGGCCTGGGTCAACCAGGTGTCGGCCGAGCGCGCGGCGAAGCTGGCGCTGACGCACGCCGAGGGTTAGGCCGGCGCGGCGCGCGCCCGCGATCCTCCGCTCAGCCCGCGACGAAGTGGAAGGAGTCGAGGAACCGCGCGACGGACGCATCCGCGTCGCGGCCGGGATCGCCGACGATGATCGTCTGGTAGAGGATGTCCTTGAGGTCCTTGCCCGTCCCGGCGTGCTTCACGTAGAAGCGCCCGCGCACCGTGTAGGCGTCCTTCTCGCCGATCTTGGGGATGTCGAGGACCAGCTCCATGCCGCGGCTGTCGCCGAGCGCGAAGCGGCGCTCGTCGCGCAGCTTGCCGCCCATCTTGGCGACGATGTCGTTGCGCGCGTTGTCGAGCCAGCCGTCGAGCGGCGCGATCTTCTTCGATTTGGGCGTCGACGCCGAATAGGCCACCATGTAGACGATCGCCCCCTCGTCGACGTGATAGGAGCGCGACACGCTGCCGTCCTTGGCCGTGGTGTCCCGGCTGACCTCCGGCTTCGCCGGCAGCGACACCGCGAAATCGGCGCCGGGCATGCGGAATTCGGGCCATGCCTTGCTGGCGGTCGTCGCCGCGGGGGCGCAAGCCGCCAGGCCGAGCAGCATCGCCGCCGCCAGGCCCGCCAATCCGGTGATCCTCATAGTCCCTCCAATGTGCTCGTCTCAGGGCGCGGCGGCGCCGACCGTCAACGCCGGTCGCGGCCGCAGATCGCCGGAGGCTAATCGCTGCGCCGTTAAGGGTTCGTTACGCCGGCCTTGAGGGGGAGGGAAGGGTTGGGGGTGACACCGCGCCGCTGCTGGCGCGAAGTCGGACCGCCCGCGTCATCCGACCCCCCTCCCTTCCTCCCCCTCAAGGGGGAGGAGATGAAGATTGCGCGAACACCGGAGCGCGCAAGCGGTGTTCAACCCGATCGGATTCCGCGCCACACTGCCGCGATGCGCCCGCTTGCGCCGCTGCGCCATGCGCTCACGCTGGCATTCCTCCTCGCCGCCGCCATCCTCGGCGGCGCCGCCGCCGCTTCCGACGACCTCTATCAGGCGCAGGCGATCGTCACCGGCGAGGGCGAGGCGGAGCGGGCGCGCGGCTTCGCGCTCTGCCTCGAATCGGTGCTGGTGAAAGTGTCCGGCGATCCGCGCCTCATCGGCGATCCCGCGGTCGAGGCGATGAAGGCCGGGGCCGCCGGCTTCGTCGTGCGCTTCGACTATCAGGACCGCATGCAGGGCATCCCCGTCCATGACGAGCAGGGGACGCGCGACCGGCCCTTCGATCTCACCGTCGCCTTCGATCATCAGAAGATCGATGCGGCGCTGCGCTCGCTCGGCCGCGCGCCGTGGCCCGAGAAGCGGCCGCGCCTCGCATTGCTCCTCGACGTGCGCGACGCGACGGCGGCCTACGTCCTGGCCGAGGATGGCGAGCGCGGCCTAGGGGAACGGCAAGCGCTGGCGGCGGCGGCGGCGAAGCGCGGCATCGCGGTGCGCCTGCCGAGCGCGGCGATGCTCGCCGCCGGCCACGTCACCTATGGCGGGATCGCCGCCACGCCGGCGCCGCGCCTCAGGGATTTGGCCCGCGAGAGCGGCGGCGACGCCCTGCTCACGGGCACCCTCGTCTGGACCGAAGCGGCGCTGGGCTGGACCGCGCAGTGGCACCTCGCGTGGCAGGGGCGGGAGCAGCGCTGGCAGATCAGCGGCGTCTCCTTCGACGACGCCTTCCGCGACGCCATCGACCGCGCGGTGCTGGTGTTGTCGGGGCAGCGTTGATGGTATTCTCGCGCGGCGGCAAGCCGCTTGCTTCCGGAGTCTCGACGAGCATGCCGTGGACGCCGTTCCTGTTCTCGTTCAAAGGGCGCATCACGCGCCGCGCCTATTGGCTGCGCTTCTGGCTGCCCTTGCTGCTCGTATGCATGATCGCCGTGGCAGTGCTGCCGGTCGAAGCATTCGTCAACATGATGCCGTTGGAAGCGGCGCAAGCAGACCCATACGAAGTCCTGACGCCCTTCGCGTATATATTCATGGCCGTCGTCAATTACCTCGCGCTTGCCGTCAGCGTGAAGCGCTGCCACGACCGCGATCGCTCCGGCTGGTTCCTGCTCATCTACTTCATCCCCATCATCGGCGAATTGTGGGTGTCGATAGAGCTTGGGTTCCTGCGCGGGACCGCCGGCGCAAATCGCTTTGGTCCGGACCCGCTTCAACGCGCGGATCGTCAGGCTCGATTGGAGCAATACCACTGAGGAGAGGTGAGATGGCCGAGTATCCCGTGAAGCGGCGGCCCGCCCGGGCGCCCACCCATCCCGGCGAGGTGCTGCGCGAGGACGTGCTGCCGGCCATGCGCATTTCGGTGAGCGCGGCGGCGCGCGAGCTGCGCGTCTCGCGCCAGGCGCTGCACGCGATCCTCGGGGCCAAGGCCGCGGTCACGCCGGAGATGGCCGTGCGCCTCGGCAAGTTCTGCGGCAACGGGCCTGGCCTGTGGCTCAGGATGCAGCAGGCGCGCGACCTATGGGAGGCGGAGCGGCGCCTGGCCGCCGAGGTGAAGCGCATCCCGACGCGCCCGGCGGCGTAGGCGCGCGAAACGCGGCAACCGCCTCTTCACGGCGGCCAGCCGATCGCCATATGCCGTTTAGCGCGGTCTGCC
>Ga0209488_10003002_pt1 | contig 13664 bp, 11 predicted proteins | sample Rivendell_Oct201_8_FD_188349 | JGI IMG/M metagenome (GOLD analysis project Ga0209488, IMG submission 188349) | Vadose zone soil microbial communities from the Eel River Critical Zone Observatory, Northern California, USA -... | ecosystem: Environmental > Terrestrial > Soil > Vadose zone >...
GAAGGGCTGACCAAACGCTTCGGCGGCGTGTTGGCTTCGGACGCAATCACACTTGCGGTTCCGCCGGGTGAACTGCATGCTGTGATCGGCCCGAACGGCGCCGGCAAGACCACCCTGATCGGCCAATTGAGCGGTGAACTCAAACCCGACGCCGGGACGATTCGGTTCGATGGCCGTGACATCACCGCGCTCCCGGTTCATCGCCGCAGCGCGCTCGGGCTTGCGCGTACGTTCCAGATCACGTCGCTCTTTCCCGATTTCACGGCGCTCGACAATGTCTCGCTCGCGGTGCAGGCCCATCGCGGGCATTCGTTCCGCTTCTGGAGTGCGGCGCGCAAGGACGCATATCTACGCGAGCCCGCCCGCGCGGCACTCAATCGCGTTGGGCTAGAAGGGCGCGCCGATGTCGTTGTATCGAGGTTCAGTCATGGCGAGCAACGCCAGCTCGAAATCGCACTGGCGCTCGCGACCGGTCCGCGTCTTCTGCTGCTCGATGAACCGATGGCCGGTATAGGACCGGACGAGTCGGCCCACATGGTGCGCACGCTCCAGGCGTTGAAACGCGAAGTCACTATCCTGCTCATCGAGCACGATATGCAGGCGGTGTTCGCACTTGCCGATCGCATTACGGTTCTGGTCTATGGCCGTGTGATCGCGTCAGGCGCACCGGATGCCATTCGCAACAACACGGAGGTACGCAAGGCCTATCTGGGCAGTCCCCAAGAAAAGGCGGATGAAACGGCGGTCGAACAGGTGGCCGCGGAGGGTGCCGCAGGTGTGCGCCCAGGTGCTCGCCAAGGTGTGCACGATGACTGACCTGCTCGTACTCGAAGGCATTGAGACAAGTTACGGCCAGAGCAAGGTGCTTCATGGCGTGTCGCTCGCCATTGCGACCGGCGAAATGGTGACGCTCATGGGCCGCAACGGCATGGGCAAGACCACGACCGTGCGCTCCATCATGGGCCTGACCCCTGCAACGGCCGGCTCGATCTGCTTTGGCGGCCGCGAAATTCGTGGGTTCCCGACGCATCGCGTGGCGAAGCTCGGCATCGGCCTGGTGCCCGAAGGCCGCCAGATATTTCCAAATCTCACGGTGCGGGAAAATCTGGTCGCGACGGCGGCCAATCGTGCGGGCGCGCGCGAGCCGTGGACGTTGACGAAAATCTACTCCCTGTTTCCGCGGCTCGCGGAGCGCCGCCACAATATGGGCAACCAGCTTTCGGGTGGCGAGCAGCAGATGCTGGCGATTGGCCGTGCTCTCATGACCAATCCGCGCCTTCTCATTCTCGATGAGGCGACCGAAGGCCTCGCTCCATTGGTGCGCGCCGAAATCTGGCAGTGCCTGACGGGACTCAAGGCAGCGGGGCAGTCCATTTTGTTGATCGACAAAAACGTCGAAACCCTCATAGGCATTGCCGACCGTCACTATGTCATCGAACGCGGTCGGGTGGTGTGGAGCGGGGCATCCGCCGCGCTTGGCGCCGCGCCCGACGTGCAGCACCGATATCTGGGGGTCTAGCTTGCAATCGTGCGCTTTTGTCATGGAAGGGACAAGCGGCCAAAACTTATACGATGAGTAGAGGATCCGCCTCGATCGATTGCCTTTGTCTTTATCGCTCGCCTACAAATGTGTGATATCAACGGAGCGAGATTTTCGTTCACGACGCTTGGTTCACGACACTTGGAGGGTTCCATGCTCCGTTTTCTTGGGACGGTCACGACGTTGGTGCTTTCGACCACGATCGCGCTCGCACAGGCGCCCGCCGCCAGTCCAGAGGTTGGAGAGAGCGCCGAATCCAGCGCGCAACTCGTCGAGTTTGAGTTGATGACTTGGCCCGAGGTGAAACAGGCACTCGCCGATGGCAGGACGACAGCGCTCTTCTATACCGGCGGCACCGAGCAGCGCGGGCCGCAAAATGCCAACGGCGGCCACAATTTGATGGCGAAGGCCACGGTCAAGGCGATTGCGCTGAAGCTGGGAAACGGCATCGCCATGCCCGTGCTTCCCTTTACTCCCAACAACGCCAGCGCTCAGTTGCCCGGCACGATTGGACTGACGAACGATATCCTTGCCGCCATTCTCGAACGAATTAGCGAGCAGGCGATTGTCACTGGCTTCAAGAATGTCATTCTGATGGGCGACCATGGTGGCGGCCAGCCGAACGTCTATCGAACCGTGGCTAAAAAGCTGGACGACAAGTACACGTCGCAGGGCATCCACGTGTATTTCTGTGACGAGGTCTATGAAAAATCCAGACGCGATTTCGACGGTTGGCTCGCTTCCAAGGGCTATCCGCATAGCACGCACGGCGGCATTCCCGACACGTCGACAATGTTATATCTCGGCGGTGATACATGGGTTCGCCGGGACCTGATTGGGACGGCTCTGGGAGATCCGGTGGCGTCGGCTGGTCAGATTCGGGCTGATCCCAACACGAAGCGTGTAAACAATGGAATTCTCGGCGACGGGCGCCGGTCGAGCGCCGAACTCGGTAAGATCGTGTTCGACATGAAGGTTGATTATGCCGTGAACCAGATTCGGCAATTCCTTGCACAAGCGCCGAAAACAACGCTGCCGCAGTAGTGTTGCCGTGACACCTTGATCGAACGCGGCCGGGCAGTGTGGAGCGGCAGGTTCGCCGCGTTTGCGGCCGCGCCCGACGTGCAGCATCAGTATCTGGGCGATTGAGTATTTGTTAACCCTGTTTTCAAAAACGGAGTGTTGATTGCGGTATGCGGGCTACAGAGTGCCGCCGTTTCTTGGCGGCACGGGCCTGCGTAACCGGTTGGTAACTGTCATGGTTTCTTATTCCTCAACCACAAATGAGGAATCCCATGGTACTGCGTAACGAAGCAGAAACAATTTTGACGCCGCCGTCCGGTGAAGGTGCCGCTTCTGATATGGGCGAAACCATACCGACGATCGATGCGCCGATGATATCGGATCAGACGCTTGTTGCGGCCACGATGACAAGTGTCGAGGTGGCACTCCCCTACGTGCCAAGTCCGGACTTGGCGAGTCCCGACTTGGCAAGCTCCGATTTGGCGAGCTCCGAAGTTTTAACGAACGCGCCGATCAGCGCCAACTTGCCCAAGCTCGATTCATCGAGCATCAAGGCGTTGAGTGCGGTTGCCGCAATCGCGGAGGCGCCAATCGTTGCAACGCCCAAGGTCGAACATATTGAAACCTCCGCCACGATCGACGACAAAGTTGCGACCACCAAAGCGTTGCAACGCATTGCTGCGGCAATCGACGCGCCGACAGTTGCGCCGATCGAGCCCTTGATGGCGGACGATCCTCCATTGCCGCCGCAAGAGCCGCGCGTCAACTCACACGCTGAAGCGGTTGCAAGGCCGTCCAAGAAGCCCATGTGGCTTGCTGCAGTGATTGCGGTTGCTTGTATTGGTGCGACGGTCGGGGCATTCGCCGTGTCGGGAGCGGCGCCGCCTGTCGCGCAGCCAGTGGCATCGCAATCATCACTCCAATCACTCGCTGTGGCCGACGACATGCAGGCCTTGCAGGGGACGATTGCGCAATTGCGCAATGAACTTGCGGCGCTCAAGGCCAGCCTCGAAGCCGGCTCCAGGTCCACCAATACTCAGTTCGCCAAGATTTCAGAGCGTCTTGACCGCATCCAATTGGAACAGTCCAACAGAAGCAAGGCAAATGACGGCGCGGACCGTTCGGATAGGCGTGTCGATTTTACTCCCACCAGGGACGCTACCGGGTCGTTGCCGCAGTCCGCCGTTGCGTCGATGCAGAGTGCGCAGCCAATCGTACCGGGGTGGGTCTTGCGTGACGTCAATAACGGCGTGGCGACCATTCAAGGCGCGCGCCTCGGAACCATCGAAGTGGAAGCGGGCGACGTGGTGCCGGGCCTCGGCCGCATCGATGCGATCCGCAAGCAGAACAACCGCTGGGTCGTGGTTACGTCGCGCGGGCTGGTCACGGCGTTTCGGTGAGCTTGTAGCCCGGATCGAACACCCTTGTGCGCCCCTTGCGCGCAAGGGTGTGAAATCCGGGGCGGTCTTTCATTCGATCCCGGATTGCGCGCCATTTGCGCGCAAGCGCGCTTTGACGCTCCGGGCTATGCACCGATTTCACCACAACACCGTGGCCTCTTTCGCGAAACCATGACACATTGGCGATCAGCCGGAAGGAGGATCGCATGAGCCGCCTGGTTCGTTTTACCTGGGCCCTGCTGACAGCAGTTTCGCTTGCCTTCGCGCTGCTTGTGGTGCCGCGCGCCGGCGCACAGCCGCCGAGCGCGCAAGCGCCGAGCGTTCAAGCGCCGAGCGCTCAAGCGCCACAGCCCAAGCAAGAAGCCAAGCCCGAGATGGTCGAGAATTGCCCGGGCCTGATCGCGTCCGGCAGGCCGCGCGTCATGCCGGCGTCGCTCCAGCTGGCGCTCAATCCCGACGAGGTCCGCATTTCCTACGCGGGGCATTCGACCTTCCTGATCGAGAGCCCGCAACAGGTGCGCATTGCGACGGATTATAACGATTATGTCCGGCCGCGCGTATTGCCCGACATCGCGACCATGAACCACGCGCATGATTCGCACTTCACGGATACGCCGGCGCCCGGCATCCGGCATGTGCTGCGTGGCTGGGGTCCGAGCCCCAATCAGCCGGCGCGCCATGATGTGCAGCTGCGCGATGTGCGTGTGCGCAATGTTCCGACCAATATTCGCAACTGGAACGGTGGGACAGAACTCCACGGCAATTCGATCTTCATCTATGAGATGGCGAACATGTGCATCGCCCATCTCGGCCATCTGCACCACACGCTCAACCAGCAGCAGCTCAACGAGATCGGCCGCATCGACGTTCTGTTTGTGCCGGTCGACGCCAACCTGACCCTCGACATGGCCGGCATGATCGAAGTATTGCAGGCCATGAAAGCGCCGCTCATGATTCCAATGCACTATTTCAGCGTCTATACGCTGCATCGCTTTCTCGATCAGGTGAGGCCGCTCAATTGGACCGTTGAAATGAACCCGCTTCCGACGACGGTTGTCAGCAAGACGACGTTGCCGACGACGCCCAAAGTGCTGGTCTTGCCAGGACGCTGAATCGCAATGTTAAGTACCGAACAGAACGATCTGATCACGCGGATAGGTCCCGCCACGCCGGCCGGCGAATTGATACGGCGCTATTGGCAACCGGCCGCGCTCGTTGATGAACTCAACAGCAATCGACCGATCAAGGCGCTGCGGCTGCTTGGCGAAGATCTCGTGCTGTTTCGCGACGAGCAGGGTCGCTACGGCTTGGTCGGGCGCAGCTGCCCGCATCGCGGAACCGATCTGTCGTTTGGGAGATTGGAAAACGGCGGGTTGCGCTGCGCGTTCCACGGCTGGCTCTTTGACGTGACGGGGCAATGCCTTGAGACGCCGGCTGAGCCCGAAGGCAGCAGCCTTTGCGCCAATATTCGCCAGATTGCCTATCCGGTTGTTGAGAAGAGCGGGATCCTGTTTGCCTATATGGGGCCGGGCGAGCCGCCGGAATTTCCGCACTTCGATTGCTTCGTCGCGCCCGACACCCACACGTTTGCCTTCAAGGGAATGATCGACTGCAATTGGCTGCAGTCGCTCGAAGTCGGTATCGACCCGGTGCATACCTCGTTCCTGCACCGCTTCTTTCAGGATGAAGATTCCTCCAAAGGCTATGGCAAGCTCTTTCGCGACAACTCGATCGATTCCGACATGCCGATGACGCGCATCATGCGCGAACATCCGCGTCCGCAGATCGAAGTGGAACCAACCGATTATGGAATGCGCGTGATCACGCTGCGCCGCATCAGCGACGCCAATACGCATGTGCGAGTCACCAATCTCTTGTTCCCCAATGCCTTCATCATTCCGATGAGCAGCGAAATGACGATCACGCAATGGCACGTGCCGGTCGACGACACGCGTCATTATTGGTACGCGATCTTCACGAGCTTTGGCGCGCCGGTCGACAAAGACGAAATGCGCCGCCAGCGCATGCAGCTGTACGAATTGCCGGATTACATTCCGCGCAAGAACAAAAGCAACCACTACGGGTTCGATCCGCACGAACAGGCGCACGAAACCTTCACCGGCATGGGTGCCGACATCAACGTGCATGATCAATGGGCCTGTGAATCGATGGGTGCCATCCAGGACCGCACGAAGGAGCATCTCGGCCAGTCCGACAAGGCGATCAACGCTTTTCGGCGCCTGTTGCGCGGCGCCATCGAGGAGACACGCATTGGCGGCGCGCTGCCGATGATGCTCGACCGTGCGAGCGCCAAGGCCGTCACGGGACCGGCCGCCATCGACGGCATCGGTCCCACGGACGATTGGCAGGCCTATTGGCGCCGCACCGATGCGCAGCGCCGCCAGGCGTCGAGCTGGGCGAATGGTCGGTAGGGCGCAATCGCTCGCATAGGGACATGATCACGCGAGCGGATAGAATGGTTGCACTCATGCCATTTTTCGCGATAATCTCTGGCTGACATTCGCGCCGAAATGGGGGGGCATCCGACTGAGCACTCGCCAGCAGTTCCAAACGCCCAATTTTCTTACAGCAATCATGCAGGTTGGAGCCATGAGACTTCGATCTGTTTTAAACAATGTCGAGTTAAGAATTATGGACAGAAGAAGAGGTCCACCAGAAATCATCGTTGATCCGACAACCAGAATTGAACAAAGATATAGACATCGATTTCCTATCATTGGCTTTTGCCTCTTTGTGATCAGCGCCGTCGTTACTTTGGCGGTTGTCTGGACCCGTCACGAAGGCGAGCTTTCGGTTGGGTTGTTCAAATTTATCTCAGCGCTTGAATCCCTCCTACCAAAGGCCGCTTCGACTGAGTCAGTTCCATCGCAACGCCAGTTTGGACCGGTCTATGCCGCCTTGGCGATCCAGCCATTGCCGCCTTCGATCGAAAGGCAATCCAAGATTCAGAACAGGCTGGACCAGCTCAGTCGTGAGCCCTGCTACACGGAAGCTGCCGTCGCGTTGGGCACCGCGTTGATCGAAGCTGGCTATCCGCGTGAAGCAGCGACCAGCATGCAGACCTTTGCGGGGAAATGTGGAAAGCACGAGAACGTGCTGCCGGTTGCCTATGATGCTCTGCAAAAGGTGGGCGACTCGGCCGGGTCTCTGCAAGTTGCAAATCGCCTTGTAGAAGCCGTGCCGACATCCGGAACCGTGAGGTATTGGCGGGCGATGGCCTATGAAGAGCTCGGGCAATTTCCGAACGCACTTTCTGATTACTTGAGCACAATTCAGCTGTCTGGAAATCCCAGATACGTTAGTGGTGATGTATTTTATAGGTTATCGAGGGTCTATGCGGCGCTTGGACGACCGTGTGACGCGATTATACCGCTTGAGACCTATGCGTCATTTGATGCTGTAAATCGTCGGACGACGCAGACAGCATCGCTCATCGCGGAATATGCCCAGGCCGGGCACTGTGCTGCAAACTTCGCGAACGGAACGGCGCGTGTGGCCTTCACGGGCGGCACGCCGGAGGTGCGGACTTTATCCGTCAATGTGAATGGTGTCGTCGGGACGTTTCTGTTGGATACAGGGGCAACATTTGTAACCATGACAACCCGGTTTGCCGGTCGCGCGAAAATTACCGCGGAGCCCGGAAATCAGATATCACTACAAGCAGCGGGAAGCGTCGTTATGGCCGATGTCGCCCGGGCCAATGCTGTCAGCGTGGGGAATGCAAAAGCGTCGAATGTAATGGTGGCAATTCACAAGGGCACCAATGATCCATTTGGTCAACGCATCGATGGTCTCCTTGGAATGAGCTTCCTGGCACGCTTCAACCTGTCCATTACGGCGAACGCTGTCGAATTCAAGGCGATTCCCCTCCGCTAGCTGTTGCTTCTGCTTCAAGCAAGGGCCGTAGGGCGCAATCGCTCTATTGCGCCACCTTTCTAGCCACCAGGTGGCCGGCGGAATACGCCATTCGCGTGAAGAACGCTCATGGCTATTCCGCCCTACGAAACGATGGAACTCACACCTCCGCGCCCGGCACCAAGTATTCCGCCGAAATGTCCCTGACGCTTGCGGTGCCGGCAAGCCGCATCACCAGCGCGAAATTGTCGCGCAGATATTCGAGCACGCTTTGCGCGCCGAGCGTTCCGCCAAGAGCGAGGCCGTAGAGCACGGGCCGGCCGCAGCCCACGATCGTGGCGCCGAGTGCCAGCGCCTTGAACACGTCGGTGCCGCGCCGGATACCGCCGTCGAGAATGATCGGTACCGCTCCGTCGACAGCTTCCGCAATGCGCGGCAGCGCCGAGACCGTGGCCTGAACGCCGTCGAAACTTCGGCCGCCGTGGTTGGAAATATAGACCGCGTCCATGCCGCGCTTGACCGCCATGGCGGCAACCTTCGGCGACAGCACGCCCTTGACGATGACGGGCAGGCCAGACTCCTTCTTGATGAATTCGAGATCGTCCCAGTTGAGGTCGCGCTTGCGGTTATTCAGTGCGGCATTGGCAGCAACCGGATCGGAAATCGAACGCGGCGCATTGCCTTTGCCGAGCGAGAGGGGTGGGCGGAATTCGTTGCGAATGTTTTCCTCGCGCGGATAAGCGAAGAGATTGTCGATCGTCGGCGCGATCGCGGTGTAACCGGCAGCTTTTGCACGCTGCAACAATTCGCGCACGATGCCGCGATCGGCCTGCACATAATGCTGGAACCATTTCGGGCCGGGATTGTTCGCGGCGATCTCCTCCATGCTGAGGTTCGCCTGGGTCGACGTCAGCATCAGTGTGCCGACCGCGTGCGCGGCCTTGGCGGTGCCGGCTTCCTTGGTGACATGCGCGAGCCCGTGACTGCCCATCGGCGGCACGAAGATCGGCATGGAGAGTTTCGAGCCGAGGATTTCCACCGACAAGTCGACCTTGGCAACGCCGCCGAGCGGTTGCGGATCGATGCGAATGCGTTCGAACGCCGCCATGTTCTCGCGCCGCGTCCAGTTGGCGCCCGAGCCGCTTGAAATGTAGCCAAAGCCGCCGGTGGGAATGACCTTCTGCGCCTCCGCCTCGATCTCGATCAGGTTGATGATCCGGATCTTCTGGTTGGCCTTGCTGCCCTCATAGGGCGCGGTCGAAGGCGGTGGCTGCTGCATGCCGGCCTCGGCCGGGACTGCGTTTTGGGCCAGGACCGGACCGTTGGCCGAGCCAATGGCCGCTGCCGCCAGCGAGCCGGACAACAGGAAATCACGTCGCATCAAGTTCATCGAGAATCCTCCAAAGGGTAGAGCCGGCAAAGCGATCATCGCCGAAGCCGGTAGTTGGGAGTGATTGTCGATGGAAACACGCGCGATGTCGAGGCCTAGGCGACAGGGCTCAGGGACCCCAATTCCCGTTTTGATCTTATTGGAGTGCGCCGTTCATGACATGCATGCGCGTGCTGCCGAAGTCATTTGCGGGTTTTCTATGTTTGAGTAATCTAAAGTTACACTTTAGAATTCTCAACTATTCGAAGGCTTCGTTGCGTCGGAAATCGTGAAGGCGCAGTTGAACTCCGGGCGACGGCGCGAACTCTATTATTTCCGCGACCAGCAGGGGCTGGAGGTGGACTTTCTTCTGCCTGGGCGCGGCGGCAGCGTTTCGCTGGTCGAGTGCAAAGCCGCGCGCACCGTCACACCTGCCATGGCGGCCCCGTTGTTGCGACTGGCGGAGGCGCTGCGAAGGAGCCGCCCGCGCGGCACGACGGTCGAGTTGCATCTCGTACATCAATCGCCGAAAACCCCGGCCGCAACGCGCGCCGTCGCTCCTGGGGTGCGGGCATGGGTGTGGCGGGATTTCGTCAACCAGCTTTGATGATTGAGATCGTCTTGCGCGACTGCCGAATTTGTCTTACAATGCTTTCATGAAAACTTTGACGGTTCGGCTGCCCGATTCCCTTGTTGCGGAGATCGAGCACGAGTCGCTGGCACGCAACGTCTCGAAATCTGACGTGGTGCGGGAACGGCTGCGCCAGCCGCGCCGCCCTGCCAGCAAACGCGGCACGATGCGGGAACTGGTGGGCGACCTTATCGGTTCGGTTGAGGGGCTGCCTTCCGACCTGGCCGGCAACAAGAAAAAATACCTTCCTGCGTTGATCCGTGCCAAGAAATTACATAGCCGATAGTTCCGCTCTGGTGGCTTTGCTCAGCCGCAACGACCGGCATCACGCCTGGATCGCTGCGCAAGCTGACACGTTGCCCTGGCCTTGGCTTACCTGCGAAGCGGCATTGACGGAGGCATTCCACCTGCTCGGCAAAACAGGCGCACCGAGGCTGAAGGATTTATTGCGGCACGGAGCGGCCGTGCTCTCGTTTGATTTGGGCGATCAACTTGCGCCGGTTCTTGACTTGATGGACAAATACGCCGACGTGCCCATGAGTCTGGCTGATGCCTGCCTCCTGCGCATGAGCGAAACGTTGCCCGATCCTGTGGTGCTGACCACGGATGCCGATTTCAAGATCTACCGCCGCCATAGCCGGCAGATCGTACCTTGCTTGCTACCTTGAAACTCAAGCCCCGGCACGCAGGAACTGCGGGGTCTGTCCCCATAGGCGTCTGCGTTCCGCGAAACAGGGGCGGACCTCTTCTTGTGTCCGCCCTTCCCGCGACGTGTACGGTCGAGCGATCAGGGTACCGAGCCGTTGCTAGGAGAAGCTGGGCCGAAGATCGCGCACAATCCTGTCGTTCGGCGCTTGCTGGTCGCCGGGCGGACACCGCGGCGCAAGCCGCCGAAGAAAGGTCCGCCCCTACGCAACTCCACGCGCCTTGTTTATCCGATGGCCCAATGGATTGTCCTCGTCGAGAGCCCAGGGGTCTGTCCCCGGGGACAGACCCCTGGACCTCCCACCTCATGCATTGCTGGCATTGAGAAACGTTATATCGGCCAGATCCTGTTTGCGCTGGACCACGCGGCGCTCGTAGCTGGCGAGATTTTTCTTGCAGACGAGGCCGTGCGGGGAGCCCTTGCGCTCGGTGCGGCAGTCGACGTCGGCGCGCGCAGACCTGATCTCATATTCGACATGGCGCCGGATCGCCTCAGCCGCCTTCAGGGTCCACACCTCCATTGCCGAATTCGCCAGAAAGCCCGCAAGGGTCTTGCAATGTACGCAAGTGCACGTGATACCGCTGGGCCGCGACCAATCCTTCGGCGCGTCGAGCGGCTCCGCTGCACGGGCTTCAAGATGTGCGAGGCAGGCGGCGTGTAGCCGCTTCATCACGGGTCCGGGCTTCGTACCGGCGGACGGCATCAGCTGCTTCACGGCCGGCACCACCGCATCGTCGATGTCGTAGGTTTGCGGCCACGCGAGAACATGCTCGGACAGTTGCGCTGCCAGCGTGGGGTCGATGGCCTCGGTGAGTCCGATGAGATCGGTCACGGCAGCCGCTCCGGGCCTGACGTGCTCCGGGCGCCCCCATTGATCGACACTGGGACGTGCCGGATCGCCGGGTAGCGCAGCGAGCAGGCGACGGGCCGCAGTCGCCAGCAGCTTCGGCGCAGATGCAAACGGCCCCGCAACGGCCGTAGCCAGCAGACCGCAGCAGGAAGAGACTGCTGTGCCGGCCTGGGCGACGACGACCTTCTCGATCAGTTGTGCGCCTCTCTCCAACGGAAAGACGACGGCAGCGGCCACAATAGGGTCGAGGTCAGCCGTATCTTGACCCCGGCGACCGGTCAGCAAGTCAAAAGCTTGCTCGATGCGGACCTTGTCGCCGAGTTCCGCCAGCGCCATCAACAACCGCGCAATTGCCGAACGCCGCTTGCCGCGCGCGTCGTCCAAGGCATCGCCAACATCGTCGTCAACCTCGGCATTATCATCACCATCAATATCGCTATCCTCATCATCATAGTCTTGATCGTCGTCTTCCAACTCATACCAGTGATCATCATTCCATGTCGCGAGCATGTGCCCTGAGAGCTCGTGTGCTTCTGCCCATATCTTCGAGCCCGGTGTCGCGCCTTCGTTCGTCCACCTTGCGGCGAGCGATTCGAGATATGGCAGTGTCGCCCGTTGCCCCGCTTGATTGAGCACCGCCAACCGCCGGCTCCGCGGCCACAACACCAGCGCGGCACGATGGTAGGTACGCTCGAACGAGGCGCCTTCGTTGCCGGTTGCCTCATGAAAATGCTCCTCGTCCGGCTCCATGTCCTCAAGGGCGTCGGGCGGCGACACTTCGCCATCCTCAATCTCTATGGCGCCGAGCGTTGTGGGCTGGCCGTCCGGCCGGCACCACTTGGTCAAAGTTTCCGAACGATCGAACACCTCGCCAACCATAAACTCCCCGCTATCGTCGTCATCGTCGCTGTAACGAGACCGGCGTCGTCGATACGAGCCCGTGTGCTCAGCCGATCCGCTCTCCTCGATCGAGATCAGTGCCAAATGCAGATCACATTCCGCCTGCTCAGCCGCGGTCTTCAAGACGCCGGCCACCGCGGCGTCCACGCCCTTGAGTTTCGCGAAATCGAGTTCGGCCGGCGAATACGCATGCTCCAGCGGATAGATCACCTTCACAGGCGTGTCGGGATCAGGCGAGGCCTTGCCATGCGCCCATTGCGACAGCAGAAGCGCGGCCTGTGTCGTCTCTCCGTCATAGCCCGGCGGCTTGGGAACGTCCCCTTTGCCCTTCCGGATCAAATTGTAAACCAGTGTCGCCCGGTAGCCCTGCGTGACGGGCAGGACCTCGTGCACGCAGTCGGCGTAGAATGCAGCGTAAGTGATTTCCGAAAACTCGTCGCTCGCAAGATCGAGTCGGACCTCACGTTCCTTGTGGCGCACAATGAGTTCGCCGCCGGTCGACTGCGAAGGCAGCGCCAGGACGAGCGTGGCAAACATGCCTGGTGACTTCTCGGTGTCGCGGTGGCTGACAAAGAAGCTGCCAGTGTCATAAATCAGGAGCTTATAGAGTTCCGCTGTTACCGGTTCGCTGACGCCCAAGGCTTCCGCTGCCAGGGCCACAATGCGTTCGAGTGTCGATGACCAGTGTTTGCCGCTCAAACTGACCGCATCCGGCGCGATCTGCCAGGTGCGGCGCACGTTTGCGTCGACGATTGTCTTCGATCCTCGGCCGTAGGGCGCGCGTTGGGCAACTGCGATCAGTTGCTCGGCCTGGACGCCAAGCAGTGGCAACGCCACGGTGCCGACATCTTTGACTTCCAGCCGCGGAGCAAGCCACTCGGTCTTGCCATAGGCATAGAAATCCCCCGGCCGCGTGACCGTGCTCAGCAACGACGCCAAATCTTGCGTGATCCCCGACATGGCTTCTTCCTCCCCCATCCCCTTGACGCTAATATAGTACGATCAGCGAGCGGTGAACCACGAAGATCGCTTCCCGACAAACACGAAGAGGGTCCGATGAACAGACGCGATTTCATCAGAGCGAGCACAACGGGACTTGCAGCCGCCGCGATTCCTGCCGCTGGCAGCGAAACGGCAGCGCAAAACATCGTGCCTGAGGGACAGCCCGGAAGCCTGCGCTCGGCTACCCCTTCAGATCTCCAGGGCCTGGCCGGCGACGGCCGACAGCGCCGAATTCTCCTGCGCGGCGGTGTCGTGCTGAGCCTCGACACGAGGGTGGGCGACTTCGAAAAGGCCGACGTCCTGATCGACGGGAAGATAATTGCCGAAGTCGCACCAACGATCTCCGCAGGCGACGCCGAAATCGTCG
>Ga0209488_10003004_pt1 | contig 13655 bp, 23 predicted proteins | sample Rivendell_Oct201_8_FD_188349 | JGI IMG/M metagenome (GOLD analysis project Ga0209488, IMG submission 188349) | Vadose zone soil microbial communities from the Eel River Critical Zone Observatory, Northern California, USA -... | ecosystem: Environmental > Terrestrial > Soil > Vadose zone >...
CACGTGTGTTCAGTCATAGGGATTCATCTTTCCGGTCTGGAATATGGCTATGACAAATGAGATGAGAAAGGTAGTCAATTCGGTTCAGAGAGCAGGCAGTGGAGGACACTGGCGGTTGTAGCACATGCTCAACACCCTCGCGGTCAATAGCTGATTCGATGATACCGAATCTTGACACATCCAGGAAATTGCGAGGCCGTCTACCCCTACGCAGTACGGTGCTTGCGCCACCTGCGCAGTACGATGCTTGCGCTCTCTGCGCAATACGATGCTTGCGCCTTCTGCGTAGTACGACGCTTACGCTCCCTTCCCAATACGATGCTCGTGCCCTTTCGCCATTTGATGCTCGCGCCTTCTGCGTAGCACGGCGCTCGCGTCCCCTTCCCAATACGATACTTGCGCGTCCTGCGGAGTACGATATTTGCGCCCCTTGCGCAGTACAATGCTTGCGCCCCTTGCGCAGTGCGATGCTTATGCTCTTCGGAGGTTCCACATGGCTTCCCCCGCAAGGGTGAGATGGCCATCTGAGGGTCGCAATTTCCGTTTTACTCTCAGAAAGAGTTTGTAAGCACGCATACGAGAATCTATATCTAAGGATGCTCGGTCGTCAGCTAGGACACTCAGCACCAATTCCCCTACATCATGAGCACATTCAACCCCAGTTTTCCTCCTCATGGTGTTGGTCTATCAGAACCTCAGTACGCTGCCAGAAGGAAGGAAATGTTTGAGTTCCTTCATCGTATGCATGCCATAGGGTACGTACTACCTCCATTCAGGTGCCCCGCAACCAATTAAAGACCCGTATCATAGAGCCGATGTTGATCTGGATATACCTTCCATCGCCGTCATCGGCTGGCAGAGTGCCGGAAAGTCATCGCTCATAGAGGCGATTTCTGGCATCACACTTCCGCGCGCCAGCGGTACTTGCACTCGGTGAGTCACCCAGTTCATCAGGATACTCGCCGCCTCATCGTACGGTATCAGATGTCCGACAGAGTGCCAGCTTGCCCATTCCGAAGGGCAATGGACCTGCAAAGTTTCATTGCGGTTCACCGACCCTATTGATGGCGCGACCCGAGAGATCCAGTTCGGACAAGATATCACAGAAAAGTTCGAGGTAACGGAGCGTATCCGGAGGGCTCAAAGAGCCATCTTGAGTCCGTCGACGGCGGCGGATGACTTCCTCTCTGGAGCTGAGAGCGACTTTGGCCCGTCTGAGATTCTTTTTTCCTCTAATTGCATAGTCCTAAACATTCGTGGTCCGGATATCACTGATCTGAACTTTATTGACTTACCAGGTTCGTTCTAAGAGGCCCTCGCACGTGTCTGTTAATTTCGCACTCTGCGCAGGTCTCTTCGTCGGAGGTCAGGACAACGAGATGAACTTGATAAGGGACCTCGCAACATCCTACATGCAAAGGCCTAGTTGTATTATCCTGCTCACAGTTGCCTGTGAAAGTATGTCCCTCTTCAATTCTCGGACCTCCTCCGTCTGATAGGTCAACCCAGCCGACTTTGTCAATCAGGGTGCGCATACACTCGCCAAAGAATACGACCCGAGTGGCGAGAGGACGATTGGTATGTCGGTGAGGCCTATCTTGAAGAGAAATTGACAACAGCGGCACATGAATAGGAGTACTGACCAAGCCCGATCGCATCCCGCCGACAGAAGAGGAGAACTGGCTCCCATATATTCGTGGAGAGAAAGAAGACACAACGCTGTGGTTCTGCGTTAAGTGCCCCAGCACACAGGAGATCAACTCAAACATCACTTGGGAAGAAGCTCGCAGAGCAGAGACCGAGTTCTTCTCAAATAGAGCCCCTTGGTCAACACTCTTGGACGAAAATAAGGATAGGTTGGGGACTGGGAACCTCACGCATCATCTTAGCAACAAGCTGTACGACTTGCTTGCAGAACGGTATGAGTCCTCTCGTCATATACAAAAGCAAAACTTTGTCCTAAATGTCTGCACCGGCAGGTTTCCCATGATTCAAAAACAGCTGGAAGGGCTCCTCGAAAAGAATGCAAAAGAACTTAATGACCTTCCTTCACCTCCCTCATCTGAACCCCTGAGGGAGATTCAACGAATGATACGTGAATTTTCGCGAGAAGTGGAGACACAGGTCCAGGGTATACCTAGCCGCGACGGTCTCCTACAACAAATTAGACCTCAGCAAGAGGCATTTCGCCTTGCCATTCGTACGACAGCGCCTTGCTTTGTTCCAAAGTATAAGGGCGCAGGTCGTATAAAGTTGGCCACTGTGACTGGCAGCGATGATTGGAAGCCACACCAACGTTTTATGTTCCTCCAGGGAGAAGAAGACTACAAAGAGATTGGGCTGGATGATGGGAATGAAGTCTTCGTCAACGACGTCCTGGAGAAGGCGAAGTGGTACGCCATTTCGGACATACCATATTTGACTTCTCCACACTCACAGACATGCATTATCAATCCAGGGCAGTAACGCGAGAACTGCCAAACAACTATCCCTTCATAGTTCAGAAAAAATATATCATCGACTCGGTTGACCAATGGGATGACCCTGCAACAGAGTTGTTCGACTTCACTGTCGAGAAACTAAAAGCGATGAACTTGGACATTGTTAATGCCTATTTCGAGCACTACGCTCCTTTGAAGCAACGCGTTTCGTGAGTCAAACATTGTTACGAGGGATCAGCTCAGTGAAACTGCATATGATGCAACAGGAACATCGTCGCAACACACCTCGACCAACGTGCAAAAGAGACCGCCACTCTTATCCAGTTCATTCTGCAGGTCGAAAAAGTGCCCTCCACAAAAAACACCCACTATTTCCAGGATTACCGCCAGAAGTTCTTTGCATTTTACAAGGGTATATTCAACAGCGACTCGAACAACAATTTCATCGAGACGCTACAGGATCCCACCACCCAATTCTCAGAGTTCAGTAAGGCCCTGGGAACTATCCTTTCAAATCTTCCCAAGATTGGCTTCAACGACGTGCACCCTCTTGACCTCGCGATATTGCAGCGCTCTGAGGACTCGGATGATGCCATCAAGATCATGGCAGATGTCCGTGCTTACTTTCAGGGTACGTGACCCGACTATTTTCTCTTGCAATACATGAGAAAGCTTCCCGGAACTGAAATCTGACACTCTCGTCCCAGTTACCTACAAGCGGTTCGTTGATAGCATACACAAAGTGATTGATGAGCGGCTTGTGTTGGGGATAGCCAAGGATTTGCACGATGTTCTCGCCGCTGGACTTGACGTCGATTCGAACGATGCCCACGAAAGGGAAAGGTGCGCCAAATTGGTTGCAGAGGCACCACGTATTGCCGAGAAGAGGGAGAGGCTTATGGCGCGCCAGAGGCGGTTATTGGCCGCCAAAAAGGAGGTACTCAACGTATATTGATTGGTGTACGCAAGACTCTTGATGATTGGATAATGTGTGATGTTTTACTGTGTTCTTTGCTCGCCGGATGTATTTGCTTGTTACGAAAATCGTCGTTCTGATTGTCAGGGAGATTCCCGAGAAGACGGATAGCGACATCCCCGTTGTCTGACCGTGTGCAAAGTTGACACAATAACGCGTATCAAATGTTGAAACTTGCCAGAACTGATGATGGGGTATTTTGGCTCCGCCCAGTGAGAAAGAAGCCAGAATGGAGCACACGTTTTTATGACCAGAAGCAGACAAGACGGAATCTCGGGGATCGGGGTGGCACACACACACCGTACACCTGGTGGCCGTCGTCATGTAGTCTGCTGTGCTGTGCAAAGACCACCGCATATCAAAAGTCGCCGGAGGGACGGAGAGCGGGAATCCAGAACTGGAACAAGTCGCGGAGCAGTCGGATAATCGCATACCCCACCGACGCATGATATGACGTTTGCCATCAGAAGGCGCCCTTGCTATATTGCACAAGACGTAAGTGATGTTCTGACGAGAGACCACATAAAGGGATAGGTGGCCAGTTTCATATTGAAAAGGTAAGGTTAAAATGAAATATTTGGGTCCGAAATGTGAGGTGAGAAGTTGATGGCCTTGAGGAGCCCACGCTTCTTGTGGGCATGTCAGGTTACAGTATGGCTTGTCACAAGAGCAAATTGCCGCATTGTATGACATAGTGGAAGAAGCAGGCCGTGGGAAGGGCCCGCAAATGGAAACATTGATTTTCTTAAAGGGGTTCAGTCAGGAGAACGCGTTGACATCCTTCACACGAGGCTGTCTACAGTTAGATGGGCGTGCTAGGGCTTGCAGTACCCACCTGGCTTTAGAACGGTCAAAATCTCAGATTCAGCCAGAGTTGACTGAAAAAAACTGCACAAAACACTGCATGGTCGGGGTAACCGTCGTGAGAACAGATTACGGCCCGGCGCTGCATGGCAAGCAGACATAAATAATGGTTTGAAATTTCTCGATCGCGCCCCCTCCGCCGTCCGGGCTTGGCAGACGGCATGCCGGCACGCCAGCACGTGCCGAAGATGATACTTTGTACACTGTAAGAATCGAGTGGTTGTCTGCGCTGCGTACACAAGATGTACATGCGCTGTGCAGAAGTGCAGAAGTCAAAAGGTCATCGGCTGAACATATTATTGGCCCTGCCACGTCGCATTCACCTACACGTTCACCAAACCAGCGCTCAGGGAGAGGGGGATCCTCGGTTACGGGACATTCACGGCCCCTCTTGCCTTTTCCAGAGTAGTGCAGGTCATGTAGCCCACCAATGTGTGAACGCGCCCACGTTGGGGGGCGCTGGATGTCAACCACCCCCCTTGGACGACCCTTCTTCTTCACCGCCCACCTCGTCCTCTCCCTCCAACCATGGCCGAGAATCGCCCAGTCTCGACGGTCCAGTCTGACTATGCCACCGCCCCTCCTTCCCTATACCCTGTCGACAATGCACCCCTAGACCCCCCCAGGGCTTCCTATTTCAACCCAGGACCCTCTATCAACGAGAGCTTTCGGGATTCGGTCGTCGCGCCCAGTGCGACTGGTCTAGAAAACGACAAGGAAGGTGTTACCCCGGCCCACTCTACCGCTCTTCTTCCAGTTGCGGCAGACAAGGATTCAGAAGCGGCCCCATGGCAGCCTGCCCCGAGCACCAGGCCTTTCTATCGCCGTCCCATATGGTTGGTAATCGCTCTTGGTGCCCTTGTGGCGGTCATCCTCGCGGTCATCCTCCCTGTGTACTTTACGGTGATCCACAAGAGCAATGGCAATCGGTCCTCAATCAACAAGCCAGGAAGTAGCAGTGCAACCGCATCCAGCACGGGTCCTAGCAGCCCCAGTCCGACAAAAACTCCCAGTAATGCGATTACGGGTGGTGATGGTTCCACGATAACAATGAAGGACGGCACCGAGTTCATCTACAACAACTCGTTTGGAGGCTCTTGTGAGTTTTGTTTTTCTGCATTTATCCGCGTTTTCCCGTATGGGCGCTTTATGGGCGCCGCGTGGTATTTCGCCTCGCAGGAGAGCTGTATGCTTCTGTGGGTGCGTTCTCAGTGCCTCCTGCCTATCGAGGGGCCCCGCTGCGGCTCTTTGGGGGGTGTTCCTGGGGAGTCCCTAACAAGATGAGAGCCTTGTTGGCTTCTCCATCAACTTTACGATTAATTTCATGGCTCGGCAGTGTTGCTAACAACGATTTACACCATGCAGGGTATTATGATCCTAATGACCCCTTTAACAACAACGCTAGGCCTAATTCGTGGACCCCACCCTTGAGCCAGAGCTGGGATTATTCAAAGAACAAGATAAATGGCGTGAACCTGGGCGGATGGCTTGTCCTCGAGCCGTTCATAACCCCTCAGCTATATCAAAAATATCCCACGGCAACTGACGAGTGGACCCTCAGTCTGGCTATGGCAGCCGATACGGGCGCTGGCGGTGGGTTGGAAGCGCAAATGGAGGCCCATTATTCTACGTTCATCGTGCGTCCCATCTTCCGTCTCTTCCTCCTAGCGCTCACCTGTTCCTGGCTCTGCGCTCTACCGCCGTTGTGCTTCTTTTGGACACATTCATTTGCAGACGGAGCAAGATATTGCCCAGATCGCGGGCGCGGGCTTGAACTGGGTTCGTGTACCCATTCCGTTCTGGGCGATTGACGTCTGGGCAGGGGAGCCCTTCTATGCGAGAGGGTGTTGGAAGTGGGTATCTGATGCCACAACGGCCCTTTCCCCGAATGTTGATTTTTCCTTTGTAGATATTTCCTTCTTCTCCTCCAATGGGCGCGTAAATATGGTCTCCGCGTCCTTGTGGACTTGCACACCATTCCTGGATCTCAGAATGGTACGTGGAGAACCACCTGCGCTATTCGGCTCACCTATCTGACGTGTTGACGAAACTTTGCCTTCTGTTTGCTCTTCGCTTGCTCGCCTGCCCCATACCCCTCCCCCCGCTCTTGTTACAATTAGCTTTCAATCACTCGGGCAGGGGAGGACAGGTTAACTTCATGAACGGAATCATGGGTATAGCAAATGCTCAACGTACCCTGGACTACATTCGCATCATCACGGAGTTTATCTCTCAGCCAGAGTATCTAAACTTGGTCCCAACATTTGGAATCGTTAACGAACCACTGATTTCCACGATTGGACGAACTGAGTTAACCTCGTTGTGAGTTTACGTTCCGTCTGGATATCCCGCTTCCCTTCTTTCCTGTTTCGATTCTCACTTTCATCCACTTATTATACTCTCACTCTATCTTATTCATTAAATTTTCTAATGGGATCGCATGTCTCGATTCCCCACGGGCTCTTATTGATAATCGCTGACGTGCTCTACTCCTCTTTTGTAGTTACCAGCAGGCTCACAACATGATCCGAGGTATCACCGGTATTGGTGCAGGCAATGGACCATACATCGCCATTCATGATGGATTCGCTGGCCTAACCCAATGGGCAGACTTCCTCACTGGTTCAGACCGGATAGTACTCGATACCCATCCTTACTTTGCATTCAGCGGCACGATAAGCACTGATCCGATTACTACTGATGATGGCGCTGGTGAACCTGGTGGTACCTGGCCAAAGCAAGCCTGTGGCTGGTCGGGAGATATGACAACCAGGTTCGACTCTTCGCCCTATCTCTAATGAACTTGATACGACTTATGTGACAGTCAAACCGCTTTCGGCGTGACCATCTCGGGCGAGTTCAGCGCTGGGTTTAACCCCTGTGGCTTGTACGTCCTAGGATTGGCGCAGGACACCGTGACGGGAACTTGCGCGCCATACGTTCAGTGGAAAACCTGGACTGCAGATTTCAAGTCTGGGGTCCTTAATTTTGCGCTGGCGAGCATGGATTCACTGCAGAATTGGTTCTTCTGGACATGGAAGGTGAGTTTGAGCTTCCACCGGTGCGAGCTGCCTGATATCGATATTGATTCCAATCGCGCATCTGCAGATTGGCCCTTCGGGTACCTCGGGCGAAGTGGAGTCACCGCTATGGAGTTATTCGCTTGGACTCACGAACGGTTGGATTCCGAAAGACCCACGCACGGCCTCAGGGAAGTGCAAGGCGTTAGGCGTTGGTGACCCCGTTTTCTCAGGCACATACTCTTCGTGGCAGACTGGAGGTGCCGGCGCGGGCTTACTTGCGTCGGCGGCATACCCATGGCCACCCGCAACTCTATCAGGCCTTGGTGGAGCTGCGTACGCCGCTCTGCCCACATATACGCCAACTGGTGTCGTCACGACGCTGCCCCCTCCTCAAATCACCGCAACGGTGTCGCAGGGCAACGGATGGTTCAACGCGAAAGATACGGCAGGCGCGATGGTCACCGTTGCGGGATGCCCCTACCCCAACGCTTGGGACTCGGCGGCCGCTGTTGCTCCGACAGCAGCTTGTCCTGCTGGTGCCGCCCCGCTTGTTACCGCGGTGCCTTCGGTAACGCCAGCGGCCTCGCGAGCGGCCTCTGCCGCTGCCACCACTACCGATGCCTGAGCCGGGTTGAAGTTGTGGTATGGACAGCATCCCCAATATGGCCGTTGCTCGCGCCCCAGCGTATAGCAGTTGGCATGTTGTGGAAGGACTTTTTCCTGGATGACGCATGTTTTACGGTTATGGATATCGCAATACCTGGTTTAATGGATGGTGACCATTTCTTTCCTTTCCCTCCCTTGACTACAAACGTGGACAGTTTGACGCAGCTCGGTTACGAATACGTTTTACGTTTCCGGCACATATTTTTACTTTACTTTCTCTAACATCCCATCATGCATGCACGTACATATGCATGGACTGCTGACGGTTGGAATCGTTGCATACCCAGACGCCGACTACGACTTTCCATTGTTGACGTGTGGATTTTACCTTTTCCCTTTAGATATCTGTGGTATTCTTATCTGCGATATCTACACATGATTTTCGTATTGGTGGCGGGACAGGGACAGGAAGCCTTGAACACCTGCTGCGGTGAAGTGAAGCGTCACCAAGGTGCGCGTCTGTCGGACGGACCCATATCGCGAGAACTGGGCGCCCACTCAGGCTCACACAGGCTTGGGCGTGCGTAAGCCAAGGCGAACATGCCATGCACGGGCCAAAAGTCCCGCTTGGTCGATCAGTGTGCGGATCTTGGCCGTCCGATAACCTCATGCGCTGGCAGAACTGAGCTGTACGTTAGGGAGTACGAGGCGCATTTACCACGCCCCCGGGGGTTCCGAAGACAGTGACAAATGGGGATACCATCATTAATTGCTCTGCCGCTCTCCCGACAATTCGATGACGATGACGCGGACCGTCGTGTCGTAGGTGGTGGGTTCTCTCCCTCTGTCAGTGCGCGTCGTGCCCTTCCCTCCCTTTCGGACCACCCCCCCATACACCCACAGGCCGTATGCTACACACGCCGCAGCACGAACAAAAAGCCAGATAGATAGATAGGCGCTATGAACGACCTTGTTCTCTGATGGGTGCTTGATCGCTCGCTGTCCCGCGTGTTTCTTACAGTTCTGACTCATCATCACTATCATCGCCATCAATCATATCATCAAGATGGCCTTTGCACGAGCTTTTTGACCTCCCCGCTTGGGTTGGGTTGGCGGCGGGGTTCTTTGCGCCGTCAGTCAAAAAAAGTAAGATGTCTTTTGCCTTTGCGTTTGGGCGTAAAGCGATGTCACTCTTTGCCGACCCCGCACACACGCGCATACAACTCGCACGCTACGCCCTTCTCGGGCCGCTCGGCAGCCAGCAGCTACTAGACCCAGCGTGTCGATGATGAAGCGAGCGGTGGTCGGAGTGGGATGGGATACGTGGGACGTGGGATAAAAAAGCAGGTTATTGTGCGTGTGTTTAGGGGTCAGACGAGGCGCGGCCCGCGGCTGGCTCGCGGAGATCGATCCGATCCTGCAACTTTAGATCTTAGGTCACTCCGGTGGTGGGGGTGCGGGGAACGGGAGAGGGGGGGAGGGGGACAACGCGTGAATGATGATGTGGGTGGTTGTATCAAGTGGCAGGGGTTCGGTTGTGTAAAGGGGGTTTGAGAAGGACAGCGCCGGGAGAGGGAGGCGAGAGATGAAATGGTATGATGATAACATGGTTCCCCAGTTTCCAGTTTCCCCATTTCCTAGATTGCCTCCGTCGTACCCCATCCGCCCGTTCGTTTGTTCGTTCATCTCGCGCGTCCCTCGCGCGCGAATATCGCAAGCTCTCTCGCTCACAACGATGGAACATTAGCGCCGCACAATAAATTTTATTTTATCTCCTTTGGGGAATGGGGAGATGTGAAGGGGTGGAGATTTCGCGAGACGTGCGAGGGTTGGAGGAGCGATGGACGGGAATCCCTTTGGCAGGTTGGTCCTCCGGCCTATGATCGGTCGGACCGGCGGACGGAGAGACGGGACAAAAACGGACGGGCGATGCCGGGCCCTCGGTCGTGGGATTGGGTGGGTCGTTGGGGGGCGGATACGCAATCGGGACAAATTAATAACTTCACTGTCAGACGCGATAACGTTACCAGTGGTGTTCGACTCGACTTGAGATGTCATGGGTGTGGGTGGAGGGTGGCTTCTGCTTCTGGCGGCGCGGGGGTAGAACGTTCACGAGTTGTGTCTCCGGGCGGGGGGCACTTTCCTCATATGCTAGTTTATGCTACGAGCGATCTTTTGTGGAGCGTTTGCCTCACTTCTGGCCCAGATCGCTCTGATCTTGACTTTACTGGGAATTTTACTCCCGCGTGATGATTCGGGGGGAGTTGAGCATCGGGGAAGCTAGGTGGTGTGAAAAGGACTCGCGAGGGACGGTTGGTCCCGAGGAAGGGTGGAAGCTCGTGTTTCTTACGCAGACCATTTCACTGGCCGACAAGTCAGTCAGTTTGCTAATGAATCACTTTGCGGGCATCTGAGAATCTCCTTGTGACGCCACGTATGACATATCAGTGTGATCCATTAGCGGGGGAATTGATATGAGATGCGCTAGCGTTTGCAAATTACGCGGGTCCCGATTCTTGGTAGGGATTTTTTGCGGCAAGTCAACTCTATTCGGCATGGAACCCGGCCTGTTTTGGCAGGGAGCCAGATCGTTCCATGCGCCGATAGCACTCACTAATTGGCATGATGCAGACGTCGGTCAAGGCAAATTCCGTGAACGATAGCTCGTGTTTTCGCTGTTTCCACTCTCAAGAGGGGTGAATCCATAGAGTGTGTCTTGTCTGGGTTCTCGTTCACGTCCACAAAAAGGTGCGCCTGACGGCACGACATGAAACATGTTGTGAGATGGGGCTCAAGGCGTTCCAGAACCGGCGACGCGATTGGCTCACTCGCAAAAGGCTAAGCGCTGCGCTTTAATTGGCCAACTGCCGGGGACCACTTATTATCTAATTTGTCCCAAGCGGTGTCTGTCTCTGACGAGTCAATCGCTGTCGAAATTTACCCGAAATCGGGTCCCACAATGGGTGCGCGGGGTCGCGGAGCCATACTTGGCACGCACAACCCTCCCACCGGATGGCCCGGGGGTTCGCGTGGGGAAGTAAAATAATTTTTTATTTTTCGTGGTTGGTTTTCTAATTCTTTTTTTACTTACCTATTTTTTTTTCTCTTCTGTGGTCGTTATTCGCTGAAGCCCCGGGAAGCTGTGGCGGAGCACAAAACGTGTGGATCCTTCCATGTTGCCGGCCCCAAGCCAAGCGACGAACCGGGATTGGGTTTTACGTGAGGGGCCATTAAAGAGTTGTATATTACCATTTAGAGATTTCCGGTCCTTTTGTCCTCCGCCGGAAAGGGAGGAGAGGAGGATTAAGGTGAAAATCTCGTGCTACGCCACGAAAGGGAAATGAGCGGAGAGAAAGAGGCCGAGGTGTTAAGCGACCGGGAAGGAAAAGAGAACATGGATGCTGTCCCAAGACAGGGGATTACACTCGGAACGGGGATGGAGAAGATGGGGAGTAAATTACGAAAAAGGAAAGGTGGTTTAATTATGCGAGAGAGGGTTGTTTGTTGGGTGACGGTAAGGGTGAGCGGCTAACGGAAATGTTTAAGCTGGCAAGATCAAGATGGGTACAATGTAATTCGGTAACTGATTTCCGACGGGGGGGATTCGTCTATTCCTGGACGAGAAGAACGCGTAGAGTTCCCATCTCACATCATCTTCTTCGCTCGAGACTGACCAAGATATAATCCAGCTCGTTTTTAGTTAGTCGTGCTCTCGCTAGTTTTCCCGCTAGCCTCCTTGCGCTCTTATACTCCTCTAGCGCGTGCCGCCGACCTCTCCTGACCTGTCATTCTCTTTTTAGCCCATTCCCTTAGTCTCTCTCTTGATGGCCAATCCCTCCTTCCTCTCTGACTTTGTCCGCATGTCAGCCGTAGATGACCTTTCCTATCCCCTTGCATGCGACGACAGGACCAGGGACGCCGTCAATACCATTGTTAGTGGGAGGAAGAGTTGGAAAACACTCAAGGGAAAAGGCGAAGCTGTTTGGCCCCCATACCTCGAGGCCGCTCTGATAGAAGGTCCGCTACTCCGCCTTGGTATCCTCCACTTGCTCATCCTTCTTCCCTCATCCTAGCCCTCGACAAGTACCGTCCAGAAACATCGCGCTCCACTCGATCTCTCAGCAGGTTCCCAAATCGCAATCGATTTATCTCGGACTACATCTATCATGTCACTGGAAAGCGAAGGACCGCGAAGCAGGTCGGCAGCCGGCTTCAGCAACTTAGGGATACCTGTGGTGGCAAGAGGAGTCAGCGGATCTCTCGCCCCATCTCTTCGCGCTCGCATATTGACGACCCTTTGCAGTCCTCAAGCTTCTATCTAACCGTCACTTCTCTCCACCCCCAGACGTACATGAGGTCTCGCCTTCCCTCGATGATGCACATGGTTCAGATGGCGGCTCTTCTAGCCCGTCCACCTCGGAACGTGTCATCACTGATCGTGGACATGCCCCGGTCCGCACCGCCCGCGCACTCGTGCATATCGATGTGCTCGCTGCGAACGCTCTTTGGTCTCCATCAGATGGTGCGGGAATCGTGATGGGAAATCCCCTCATGACACCGCCCCACTCGCCAGACGCGCACACGTTCTCGCACAATTCGCAGGTGAACATCTTCCACTCTCCGAAGCCTCGCCCTCTGCGAGCTATCGATCCTGTGGTCACCTTCACCTCTCCCTCGTTCGTGGTCGCAAAGTCCTCGTGCTCTGTATACTTCGATGGCAATTGCGTTCACACCGACGTTGCGGATGTGATCTGCACCCCAACAAAGAACGAGTCGGGAATGTTCCTCTACCGAACTACCCTGATTCCTCAATATTGGGAACGCCTGTGCCAATCTCATGGTATGTCCCCAAAATTCAAGACAATCCGCATAGATTGGAAGTGTTGACGATGGGTCCAGAACCAGGGCGGTATTCGATCGTCCAGGAGATCACTCAGACTGTCCAGGGGCACTCTCCTGATGGCGATATCCCAGTCCAGACGACACTCCTCACAGTGATATATCAACTCAATGAGCAGAGGTCACCATCCCCCGTGTCCTCTTCATCCACCGCCTCTCCGGTTAGCGTACATGATCGCTACACATTGGCCTCATGTAATGTACGCCTTCTATGGTCTTCTACACCCCTTATCGAAAGGCCTAATGCTCTTCCAGCAACCTAGTTACATGCAGGATCTTCCGATCTCGCCTGTTAGCGCAACGTTCAGTGAAAACGGCGACCATGTTGGGTCCTACCTTTCCTCAGACTGCTCGGGAAACCTCCAGGAGACGACTTATCCTCAAATCACTTCTCTGCCTGTGGAAGATACCTTCAATCATCGCTGGAGTGGATATGCTCTATCGTCAGCAGACCCGCTATTGTAAAACCAGCAATCTCCTCCTCTTACTCGCAAGTCGGCTCTCCAATCGCATTTATTTGTATATCATCAAGGTGAGTTTGGAAGCATATGTCCTAATATGCTGCGCAGCTAAATGCCTGTACCAGTTTTCGTCTCCGGAGCGCATCAGCCCGACCTTGTAGCACTTAGCAGTTTTTCACCGCCTTGCCTCGCATAACCTCAATCTCTGCAGGCCCCGCAGCCCCCGCTGATACCTCAGAAATGCCCCAAAGCGGCGCTGTCTCATTGTTTCTGTTTCTCTCTGTTCTGTCTAACTCGTGCCTTTCATTCCATGTCGGCTGCCTCTGCACTTTGCTTTACCATCTGCGCATTATAGTTCAATATGTTACCATGCAATTGTCATCGT
>Ga0209488_10003006_pt1 | contig 13652 bp, 8 predicted proteins | sample Rivendell_Oct201_8_FD_188349 | JGI IMG/M metagenome (GOLD analysis project Ga0209488, IMG submission 188349) | Vadose zone soil microbial communities from the Eel River Critical Zone Observatory, Northern California, USA -... | ecosystem: Environmental > Terrestrial > Soil > Vadose zone >...
ACTGTGGCGTCGCTCACGAGTGCCGCCTTCGACAGCTACCTCCCCGCCTTCGAGCGGATGATTCCGCCCCTGATCGCATCCTACGATCAGGCGCCAGCGACCGACACGCTCAAGGCGAAGCTGGCCGATCCGGTCGCGGCGCTACGCGGATGGGACTACCGCTGGAGTGCGGAATCGGTGCCGACGTCGCTCGCGGTCTTCTGGGGTGAGCGTATCGGTCGCCGAGTGTCGCGCGACGCCCGTGCTGCTGGGATCTCGGTCATGCAGTACGTCGCCACATCGCGCGTCGCGCCGGCCGACCTGCTGGGCGCGCTTGCCGACGCGGTCGATGCGCTGCACGCCGATTTCGGGAAGTGGCAAACGCCGTGGGGCGAGATCAATCGTTTCCAGCGGATCAATGACGACATCGCGCCCCATTTCGACGACGCCGGCCCCAGCATCCCGGTGCCATTCACGGCCAGCGTCTGGGGCTCCCTGGCCGCGTTCGGCGCGAGGGCGTATCCCAATACCAAGAAGTGGTACGGCACGAGCGGCAACAGCTTCGTGGCGGTGGTGGAGTTCGGCGACAGCGTGCGGGCGCAGGCAGTGACGGCCGGCGGCGAAAGCGGCAGTCCGCGATCGCCGCATTTCAACGACGAAGCGGATCGCTACGCCTCCGGCCGCCTGCGCGACGTGTACTTCTACCGCTCACAGCTCGTGGGACATACCGAGCGTGAGTACCGCCCTTAAGAGCCCTTGGTCTTGATGACGATGACGCCGTTGGAGCCGCGCATGCCCCACATCGCGGTGCTCGCGGGGTCCTTCAAGACCTGGATCGACGCGATGTCGAGACGAGTGATCGCATCGAGGCTGTTGGCGCTCCCCAGCGCCAGGCCATTGACGACGAACAGCGGCTCCCCGTCACCGCTCAACGTGCCGATGCCACGCAGATGCATGACGGTCCGGCCATCCGGTGCTCTCGCGACCACGAGTCCCGGAACACGGGCCATCAACAACGCTTCGATCGACTGGGCCGGCGAGCGATCGATGTCCTCGGCGCGAATCTCCGAAGGATGCGGCGCCCGCGGCGACGGTGCCGGCCCCGGTTTGGGCGTCCGTACATGCGAGCAACCCACGACGGCCAACGTGGCCAGTGCGGTGGGCAGTAGACTCTTCAAGGTGACTGAGTTTTTCATTGGAATCCTCCCCGCGCATGCGTAGGGCAAGTTCCATACCCGGAATTACCGCGCTCTTCATTACGCTCTCGCTCGGCGTGGTGCAGGAGTCACGCGCACAAAACCGCGTCGTCTACGTCGACGATCACGGCGTGATTCGCTGGCAAGACAATCGAAAGGAGGTCACACTTTTCGGCGCCAACTACGTCCTTACGACGGCGTCCGACTATCGCGCGGCGGGATACCTTCACGCCGACCGCAAGCGCATGATCGATGAGGACATGGCGCAATTCGCGCGCATGGGCTGGGACGGAATGCGGCTGACGTTTTGGGGCGATTGGGAAGCGTCTGACACCGCCGGCAATCTCATCGCCAACGATCACCTAGATCTCCTGGATTACCTCATCGCTCGCGCTAAAGAGCGCGGCATTTTTATGCTGTTCAGCCCTATTCAGCTCTACGGCTCCAACTGGCCTGACGCGCTCGACGATACGACGACACCGGGATTCGGCCGGCGCTTCGGGAAGGGCCGCATGGGCACTGACGCGACAGCGTTGGCCGCGCAAGTGAACTACCTGCGCCAGATCTTGAATCACGTGAACCCGTATACACACGTCGCGCTGAAGGATGAACCGTCGATCATTTTCATCGAGCTGGTGAATGAACCGTGGCATCATCCTGACGACCTGCAGGGCTCGGTCCACTACATCGACGCGCTCACGGATGCGGTCCGGAGCACGGGCTGCCAGAAGCTCGTCTTCTACAACGTGAGCCAGGATTTCCGCATCGGCGAGGCGATCCGGCGCTCCAAGGCCCAGGGCGTGACGTTTGGCTGGTATCCGACCGGCCTGAACGCCGGTCACGAGCTCGAGGGCAACTACCTCCGCGGGACGGATGTCTATCCCGACATGCTTCGTCCTGAGCTCGCGCGCCTGCCTCGCATCGTCTACGAGTTCGACAGCCCCGACCTGCGCACGGGAACGATGTATCCGGCGATGGCTCGGGTCTTTCGCGCGGTGGGCACGCAGTTCGCCGCGATGTTCGCGTATGACATGCAGGCGACCGCCTCCCGCAACCTCGGCTGGCAGACGCATTTCCTGAGCCTGGCGTACACGCCACGCAAAGCGATGAGTGCGATCATCGCCGCCGAAGCGATGCGACGCCTGCCGCGGATGCGAGAGTACGGTCCGTATCCACAGAACACCCGGTTCGGCGACTTCCACATCTCGTACAACGGTGACCTGGGCGAGCTGGTCGCGCGCGATGCGTTTCTCTACACGAGCTCGACAAGCGCGCGGCCTCCGAATCCTGCGTCCCTCGCGCGCATCGCCGGACACGGCTCCTCGGCCGTGGTGACGTACGAAGGCACCGGCATCTACTTCTTGGACAAGGTCCGGCCCGGAATCTGGCGACTCGAGGTCTACCCCGACGCCGTCCCGATTCGAGATCCGTTCGAGCCGCCGAGCGCCGACAAGATTGTGACGCGGGCGATCAGCCGCGCCTGGCCAATGACGATTGCGTTGCCGGACCTGGGCCCCTCGTTCTCGGTCCAGCCTATCACTGTCGGGAATGCCCAACCCTCGCGGGCCGCGACCGGTCGATTCACCGTCACACCGGGGGTGTACGTGCTGAGCGCCGGTGCTCTCGACCTGGCCTCTCTGCCGGCGACCATCGGTCACATCGGCTTCAAGGAGTATCATGCGCCCCCAGCCGATACCGTCCCGCTGACCGTCGTACCGCTGGCGGCGGCACAATATCTGGCAGGGCGTATGGCCGAGGTGCGCGCACGCATTGTCGACGCTACCCCACCCGACTCGGCACACTTCTACGTTCGAAGCGTCCCCGGTGGCTCATATCAACAATTTTCGATATGGCAGGTCGGCGGATACGAGTACGGGGCCTCGATCCCCGCGTCCGCGATGCGTGAGGGACCCCACCAGTTCGTTATCACCGTGTTTCGTGGCGGCGTGCCGACGACGTTCCCGGCAGGCTCGCGCGGTAAGCCGACTGACTGGAATTACAATGACCGCGCCGCCTGGAAATTCGACGTCGTTAACCCCAATACCACGCTGCGTTTATTTGATCCGTCGAGCGACGCCGCCCGGCTCACTTTCACGCGCATTGGCGATGCAGGGCGGCGCGGGCTGTTTCGTGTCGGGATGTCGCCCGTTACGGGCCAACCGAGCTTCCATCTGGAGCTCCCGGTCGACACCAGCGGCTGGAGTCCCGCCGACTATACCGCGTCGCTCGTGATCAAAGCGCGAGTACAGGCGAGAGGGGAAACCATCACAGGCGCCAAGGACCTCCGGGTGCGCCTCCACGGCCTCGGGGCTCTGCAAACCCTCCACGTCACGCTGATGGAGGATGACGGAACGAGCTGGACGGCGGCCCTCCCGATCGACAGCAGCTGGACCGAGCGGGTGATTCCGCTCGAGCAGTTCACGATCGGCCGCGGGGTCTTGTTACCCGAAGGATTTCCGGGCGAATGGAACTACTGGGTCGGACCGGCGAGCGGACGCGGCGGCGCAACAGACCGCCCGCGACTCGAACATGTGGAGCGGTTACAGCTATCGCTGCGGCGCGAAGACGGCGTCCGCGCCAAACCAGGCACCTACGGTGTGGAGGTCGAATGGGTCGCGCTCGGGTTCTAGTTCTCGCATTGCTCGCCATCTGCCCTGCGATTCTTCCCGCGCAACGGCCCGCGCGCCGAGCTGCGGCGCCCGCCGGGTTTGCGCCCGATCGGCTCGCGCGTATCGACCGGCTGATGCAGCAGGCCGTCGATTCGGGCCAGATCGCCGGCGCGGTCGGGTTGGTGCTGCGGGACGGCAAGGTCGCCTACCAGCATGCAGCCGGCTGGGGCGATCTCGATAGCCACCGTGCCATGATGCCCACCACGCTGTTTCGCATCGCCTCACAGACCAAGGCGCTCACGTCGGTCGTGATTCTGTCGTTGATGGAAGAAGGGAAGCTCTCCGTCTACGATCCGGTGGGCCGATACATCCCGGCATTTGCGCACACGACGGTCGCGACCCGCAGCGATACCGGTCGAGTCATCAAACCGGCATCGCGTCAGATTACGATCCGTGACTTGCTCACGCACACGGCGGGGATCTCCTACGGGACCGATTCCCTGGTCGCCCCGCTCTACTCGGCAAAGGGCCTGGGCCCGGCCGCGGGGTGGGGCTGGTACACGGCGGACAAGGATGAGCCGATCTGTACGACGATCGAGCGTCTGGCCACCGTCCCCTTCGTCGCTCAACCCGGTGAACGCTGGGTCTACGGCTACAACACTGACATCCTGGGCTGTGTGGCGGAGCGGGCGTCCGGCATGCCGCTCGACGAGCTGATCCGGACACGGATTACCGGCCCGCTCAATATGCACGACACCTTCTTTTATGTCCCCGCAGACGCGATCAGCCGGCTGGCAACGGTGTATGCGAGCGATAGCACCAATCATGTGTATCGCGCTCCCGACGGCCCGCGCGGTCAGGGCAACTACGTGACGGGACCGCGCAAGAGCTTTGCCGGAGGGGCGGGGCTCGTCTCGACGGCTCCCGACTACGCGCGCTTTCTCCAGATGCTGCTCAATGGGGGCGAGCTCGACGGCGTGCGTATTCTCGCGCCGCATACGGTCGATCTCATGACGCACAACCAGAGCGGCGTGCTGTTCGATACGACCGGGGCCAACGGATTCGGGTTCGGGTTTGGAATCGTGCAGCGCTATGGCGCCAACGGCATGGCATCGGTCGGGACGTTCAGCTGGGGGGGAGCATACGGGAGCCAATACGCGGTCGATCCGGTGGAGCACCTGGTCATCGTGTTCATGATCAATCAGCTACCCAACCGCACCGATGCCGCGGGGAAATTTCCGACGCTGGTCTACCAGGCGCTGGTTACTCGCCGCTAATCGGTGGCTTGGCGCGCAGCGCGCGAAACGCGAGTCCCAGCATCACGAGGCCGAAGACGAGCAACACGAGGCCCCACCAGAAATTCACGTTGATCCCCAGCGACTTCTCGTAGATCGCGGGGCTCGAGAAAATGCCGTAGATCGTCAGGATCGCTCCGACGATCGAGAACATCCCGCCGATCGGAAACCGCACGTCCAGGTTCATCGGTCGATCACCAGAAGATGATGTTGAGAACGGTCGCGGCGACGAGAATGCCGACGGCCAGCGTCACCGGCCGCTTGTACCAGGGCATGTACCCCTCTTGGATCCGCGGGGTAAGCGAGTAGACCAGCCCGCGGAGCTCGTCATCGGTTTTGGTACGCTTGGTAAAGAGCGAGATCAGCAGCGTGGCCACGAAGCAGCCGGTCCAGGCGAACAAGGCGGTCCAGAAGTTCAACGCCATTTCGCTCGGATAGGTATGCAGGACCGCGCCGAGGAAACCGCCGTGTATTCCGGGCGCTACGCCTCGCGGGAGCGTGAGCCCATAGTGCAGCGCCGCGGTGATCGTCCCCGTCAACAAGCCGTAGAATGCCCCATGGCTGGTCGTGCGGCGCCAGAACATCCCCAGTAGGAACGTCGCGAACAGCGGCCCGTTCACAAACGAGAACACGAGCTGCAGCATGTCCAGGATGTTGTTGAAGCGCGTGGCGGAGTATGCGGCGACGACGCTCGCGGCGATGCCGAAGACGGTGGCGGCGTGACCCACGCGCAAGTAATGCGCATCGGTCTGGCCCGGGCGGATGTGGGTTTGATAGATGTCGTACGTCCAGACGCTATTGAAGGCCGTCACATTGCCGGCCATGCCCGACATGAACGACGCCATCAACGCCGTGAGACCCAGGCCGAGCAGTCCAGACGGCAGGTAATGCGCCAGCATCATCGGGATGGCGAGGTTGTAATTCGGCTGGCCGTCACTGCCGAGCGGCAGAAATCCGCCGCGCGAGGCATGCAGCCCGATGGCCAGCATCCCCGGGAGAATCACGAGCGCGGGCATAAGCATCTTGGGAATCGCCGCGTACAGCGGGGTGCGGCGCGCCGCCGTCATCGAGCCGGCAGCCATCGCGCGCTGTACGACGAGAAAATCCGTGCACCAATAGCCGAACGACAGCGCAAACCCCAATCCCATCACCAGGCCGAACCACTCGATCCCCATCGGATTGTGACTCGGCGCATCCATGTACGTCCAGGAGTGCGTCCACGCCCCGGGCGCGAACCCGGAGTTCGTGGCGACCGTCGCGAGTTTGGCGGTGAGACCGTGCCACCCGCCGACGTCTTTGAGTCCGAGCAACACCAGCGGCAGGAATCCGAGGACAATCAGAAAGAACTGCAGCACTTCGTTGTAGATCGCGGAAGTGAGCCCGCCAAGAAAGATGTAGATCAGCACGATGACGGCGGACAGGATGATGCTGCCGTGAAAGCTCCAGCCCAGCACCAGTTCGAAGAGCTTCGCGAGCGCGTACATCGAGATCCCGGACGAGAAGATCGTCATGACCGCGAACGTGACCGCATTCAGCGCCCGCGTCTTCTCGTCGAAGCGGAGCTTCAGGTACTCGGGGACCGAGCGCGCCCGCGAGCCGTAGTAGAACGGCATCATGAACAGCCCGACGAATACCATCGCCGGCATCGCGCCGACCCAGTAGAAATGGCTGGTCATGATGCCGTACTTGGCGCCCGATGCCGCCATCCCGATGACTTCCTGCGCGCCCAGATTCGCGGAGATAAAGGCAAGGCCGGCGATCCATGCGGGAATCGACCGGCCTGAGAGAAAGAAGTCGTCGCTGCTGCGGATGACGCGTCTCAGCGCCCAGCCGATGCCGAGCACAAAGACGAAATAGATGATCAGGATCGCGTAGTCGATCCCGCCGAGGGCGATGTGTTGCAGTTAGTGCGACCCTCTTGTCTTGATGACGATGACACCGTTGGATCCGCGGACGCCGTATATCGCGGTCTGGCTCGGATCCTTAAGAGCCTGGATGGACTCGACGTCGTGCGGGTCGAGCCAGCTCAGCGTGGTACGGCCTCCATCGATGGTGACTCCGTCGACGACGAACAGGGGACTCTGGTCCGAATAGAAGGACGTCGGGCCCCCCATGCGCACGATGATACCGCCGTCGGGCGCAGGCGACACGGTCACGCCGGCAAGGCGGCCCTGCAACAGTTGTGCGAGTGTCGTGGAGCGCTCCCGCGCCGCTTCGGTGGCACGCATCGATCCTGGCGGCGGTGGAGCTGGTTGTATCGTAGCCGCCTGACTATGGGCTTGGGACGCGCACGTGAGAAGAGTGCCAACGACAAGTGCGAGTTTCATGGGACCCCCGTTTTTGTGCTTCCAATATGCCCCATGCGGACACGCTAGGCGAACCACCCTACCGACCCGTCCTGAACTCGTAGATGTAGGCAGTGCGGGGCTCGAGACTAGGCAACGCTGTGCGATTTCTCCCGGGAGCAAGCAGGTTACGGAGCCTGAGGCGCCCGGGTAGCGAGAGAGAAGTCCGCACCGTTCCGAGATTCACCACGACCAGGACTCGACTGGAGTCGTCTTTTCGCAGGTACGCGAGCACCGCCTCGTTGCCGGTCTCGACCGGTTCCAAAGCCCCCTCGCGCAGCGCCCGGTTCGCCGCTCGCAGATGAGTCAATTTCCGATAAAGGTTGAGCAGCGAGCCCGGCTGCTTGGTTTCCGCAGCCACATTCGCCGTGAGCGTATCCGATTGCGGCGTCTCCCACGGCTTGCCGCTCGTGAATCCCCGGGACGATCCATTCCACTGCATCGGCGTGCGCAGGCGCTCGTCCGGCTTGTCGCCCGTCATCCCGATCTCTTCGCCGTAGTAGACGAACGGCACTCCTGGCAGGGTCAGCAGAATCGTCGCGGCGAGCTTCGCGCCCGCCGTGTCGTTGCCCAGCGCGGTCATGGTGCGCGTCTGATCGTGATTCCGCTGGAACGGCGCCCACCGATACGCCGGCTCGGCGCGCTGGAACTGTTGCACCAATGGGAGAAGTTCGCCCGCTTTCCCCGTCCGCACCGCTTCCATCAGGGCTTCTGAGATCGGAAACGCGAAGTAGGCGTCGAGCTGATCCGGATAGTACGTGAGGATGACGTCGGGACTATCCCATACCTCCCCGATCGTATATGCCTGGGGCGCGATGCTGCGCACGTACTGGCCGAAGTCGCGCAGCACCTGATGCGTGCCGGGAGTATTGGAGACTTCATCCCCGGCCTCGACCAGGTGGCGCACGGCGTCGAGCCGGAAGCCGTCCACGTGCATCGAGTCCAGCCAGAAACGCGCGACGTGCTTCATCTCCTCGAGCACCGCCGGATTCTCGTAATTCAGGTCCGGCATCCCGCTCCAGAACAGCCCGAAGTAGTACTCGTCGCGCACTGGTGACTTGTGCCAATTGTTGCCCTGTGCGGTCGTCGACCAGCGATACCAGCTGCGATGCGGTGACGCCGTGTCGCGCAGCGCCTCTTGAAACCAGGGGTGTTCGCTCGAGGTGTGGTTCAAGACGAGATCGACGAGCACGCGAATGTGATGCTGGTGCGCGGCCGCGACGAACGCCTTGAAGTCGTCGTTCGTCCCGTAATCCGGCTCGATCTTATCGTAGTCCGTCACATCGTACCCGTGATAGCTCGGCGATTCCGCCACCGGCATGAGCCAGACACAATCGGCGCCGAGCCCCGAGATGTAGTCGAGCTTCTGCGTGAGGCCGCGGAGGTCGCCGATGCCGTCCCCGTTGCTGTCGTAGAACGAACGGACGAAGACTTCATAACATGCCGTTGGCTGCGCGGCCTGCAGCAGGGCGAGAAGTATCAGGGAATGCATTCGAAGCTCGCCTCCAGGCCTTCGGCTGAATTCGGGCCTACGTAGACGCGGAACGTCCCGGGCTCGACCACAGGCTTCATATCGAGGCCGATGAACCACAGATCCCGGACCGGTATCCGTAACTCCACCGTTCGAGATTCCGCAGGTCGTAACGCGACGCGACGAAACGCCTTCAGCTCGCGGACGGGACGCGACACGCTGGCAACTTCATCGCGCACGTACAGCTGCACGACTTCCGTGCCTTCCCGGCTGCCGCTGTTCGTGACCGTCACGGTCGCGGTGATCGTGTCGCTCACACGCGCGCGTGCGACGTTGAGCTTGAGATTGCTGTACCCGAACGTCGTGTACGACAGGCCGTAGCCGAACGGATAACGCGGCGTGACCGGGACGTCGATGTATTTGGATGTGAACTTGTTGTTCGGGTCTGGTGGACGGCCGGTGTTGCGATGATTGTAGTAGAGCGGCACCTGGCCGAGCACGCGCGGGAATGTCACGGGCAGCCGGCCGCTCGGGTTCACGTCGCCGAAGAGCACGTCCGCCGTCGCATTCCCGGCCTCGACCCCTAAGAACCACGTTTCCACGATCGCGGGCACATGGTCCGCGGCCCACGCGAAGGTCAGGGGCCGGCCGTTCATCAGGACCAGGACGACCGGCGTGCCGGTCGCGGCCACCGCTTCGAGCAGCTGTTCCTGTACTCCCGGCAAGTCGATCGACGCGCGGCTCGCGGCCTCGCCGCTCATGTCGCCTTTCTCGCCGAGGACCAGAATCGCCACCTTGGCCTGCCGGGCGGCGGCGACCGCGGCTGCGAAGCCAGCCTTCGAGGTGTCGTCGATGCCCGATCCCTGCGCGTACACAACTTGTGTCCCCGCCGGCACCTTCGCCTTGATCCCCTGCAACACCGAGACGACGTCTTCGGCGCGGCCCTGCGTGTGCCAGGGGCCGAGCGGCTCTTCCTTATTATCGGCGAGCGGCCCGATGACGGCGATCGCACCCGACTTTGCAAGCGGCAGTAGCGACCGCTCGTTCTTCAACAGGACGATCGTCTCGCCCGCGACGCGTCGAGCGAGCGCGCGCAGCTCGGCATTGGCGGGTGCGGTGCGCGTGCGGTAAGGATCGCGGAACAAACCGAGCCGTAGCTTGGCCCGCAGAATTCGCATCACCGCGGAATCGACCACCGCCATCGGAATGCGATTGCTCCGCACCAGCGACGCGAGCGAGTCCACGTAGATGCCGCTCTGCATGTCCATGTCCACACCGGACGTCAGCGCGCGCCGTCCCGCCTCGGCCTGTGATCCCGCGACGCCGTGACTCATCAGCTCGACGACCGACGTCCAGTCACTCACCACAAAGCCGGTGAACCCCCACTCGCGCCGTAGCACCGTGTCGGTGAGCCAGGCGTTGCCCGAGGCCGGGACGCCGGCGATGGAGTTGAACGCCGACATCACACTCGCGACACCCGCATCGACCGCCGCCTTGAACGGCGGCAAGTAGACCTCGCGCATCGTACGCTCGGAGATTTCCGTCTCGTTGTACTCACGGCCGGCCTCCGCGGCGCCGTAGCCGGCGAAGTGCTTGGCTGTCGCGAAGATGTTCTGTTGGAAGCCGCGCACGCGCGCGGCGGCCATCAGCGAGCCGAGGTACGGGTCTTCCCCTGCGCCTTCCGCGATGCGACCCCAGCGGGGGTCGCGCGCGATGTCCATCATCGGGGCGTAGGTCCAATTGATCCCGAAGGACGCGGCTTCCTGGCCGGCCGCGCGCGCCGTCGCTTCAGCGGCTTCTGGATCGAACGTGCCGGCTTCGCCGAGCGGGATCGGGAAGATCGCGCGGTATCCGTGGATCACGTCGAGGCCCAAGAGCAGCGGGATCTTGAGCCGCGATTCCGTCACGGCGATGCGTTGCACCGGTGTCGTGTTCTCCGCGCCGATCACGTTGAACAGCCCGCCCAGCTTGCCCGCACGCACGAGCTGCAGCTGCTGGGGCGAGGCCCGCCCGTCGGCCGACAACAGATTGAGCTGGCCGAGTTTTTCTTCGAGGGTCATGCGGGCGAGCAGAGAGTCGAGATTCTGGGCGGAAGCCGGTGCGGCGAGCAGGATCGTGAGAATCAGTATGTGGCAGACGCGCGACATAGGATTAGGCTCTCTGGGACAGGGGAAAGTTCTGGAAAAGCTACGGCGCAAAACGGGACAGCGCGAAGCCCTAGCGCCCCGTGGGATTCTGTCGGCAAGTTACTGTCACTACCTCGATTTCACGGGAGATGATCCATGTATCGTCATCGTTTTTTGTGGCTCGCCTGCATCACCCTGCTCGCCTCCCCTCTGTCACTTAGCGCACAAACCACCACCGGCACCGTTCGAGGCTACGTCAAGGATCAGAACGGCGCGCCGATAGCGGGGGCTGACGTGCAGGCACGCAATCCGGAGACTGGAGTGCTACGGTCCGCGACCAGTCGCGCCGACGGATCCTACGTGTTGCCGGGACTACCACCGGCGTCATATGAAGTCTCGGCACGCCACATCGGCTTCAACCCGCAGCGGCGTCAGCTGGCGGTGTCGATCGGCGCCACCGTGAGCAGCGATTTCACCTTGCAGGAGGGAGCCGTCGAGCTCCAGGCCGTTACGGTGCAAGCCCAGGCGGCAGCACCTGCGATTGAAATGCGCACACCCGAAGTCGCCACAAACATCAGCCAGCAGCAGATCCAGGCATTACCGTCACCAAGTCGCAACTTTCTCGACCTCGCTGGACTGGCGCCGGGCGTCACCGTCTCCGAGGATCGGGTCGGCGGGAATATCACGCGTGGCGTCCAGTCGAAGACACTGTCCGCCGGTGGAGCGAGTCCCAATCAGATCAACGTGTTCGTCGATGGGGCGAGTTTGAAAAACGACCTAACGGCAGGCGGTATTGCGGGCCAGGACGCGAGTCGCGGTAATCCCTTCCCGCGCAATGCCGTCCAGGAATACCGGGTCATCTCGCAGAACTTCAAGGCTGAGTACCAGAAGTCGTCCAGTGCAATCATCACCGCAACAACCAAGAGCGGTACCAATGCCTGGACGGGAAGCGCGCTGTTTACCTATCAGAACAAGAGCTTCGTTGCCGCAGATTCGTTCGACGTGGCGGGGGGATTCCAGAAGCCCGACTACTCGCGGTCGCTCGCCGGCTTCAGCATCGGCGGCCCGATTCAGCACGACCGTCTGTTCTTCTTTGGCTCGTACGAGGGCAATTACCAGAATCGCGCGCAACGCGTCAACTTCACGCCTCCGGCCGGGTTGCCTCCCGGCAACGGCCTCGATTCGGTCAATCTGAGCGGCTTCAACGGCGCGTTTCAGTCGCCATTCCGGGAGACACTGCTATTCGGCAAGCTGACGTACGCGGCCGGCAGCAATTCGTCCGCCGAGCTCAGCTTCAGCAACCGCGCGGAAACCGACTTCCGCGATTTTAATCTGACGAACTCGTTCCAGTCGGCCGTCAACTACCGGAACCGGGTCAGCATTGCGAACCTCAAGTACAGCTACTTCACGGGGCCGTGGCTGAATGAGGCGGCGATAATCTTCGATCGCTCCCAGCGGAACCCGGCTCCGGCCACCCCGGGCATTCCGGGGCGCTTCTTCCATTACTCCGGCCAGGATGCGTACATCGGCAGCAACCGGAGCACACAGGATTTCATTCAGCGACGCGTCGGTCTGCGCAACGACGTCACGTACAGCGGCCTGCATAGCGGCGGGGACCACGTCATCAAAGGCGGCGTGAGCCTCGACTTTGTGCACTACGACATCACGAAGCGTAACGACGAAACACCGGTGTTCGAGTTCGCGCGCTTCGTGGATGCGGCCAACTACGGCTGGACCCAGGACAGCACGCAGCTGCCGTTCAACTTCCGCACACCTTATCAGGTCACGTACGGCACTGGCGTGCCCGGGCTCGTGACGACCAACAAGCAGCTCGGGGCGTACCTGCAGGATGACTGGAGCCCCTCGTCGCGCCTGACGTTGAACCTCGGCCTGCGATGGGACTTCGAGTCAAGGATGCTGAACACCGATTACGTAACGCCTCGGAACGTCGTAGACACGTTGACGAAGTACAACGATTCGCTGCCCAGCCCCCTGGACCTGAGCCGGTACATCAGCACGGGCAACAACCGCAAGCCGTTCTACGGCGCATTCCAGCCGAGGTTGGGCTTCTCGTACGGGCTCGACGAGGCGAACAAGACCACCGTGTTCGGTGGGTGGGGCATCTACTATGACCGGTCGATCTTCGATTTCTCGGTCGATGAGATTCAGAAGATCGCCCATCCGACGTACATCATTCAATTCGCCCATCCGGACTCGGCGGCCACGGCAACACGGATCCAGTGGAACAACAGTTATCTGACCGCCGACACCTCGGTGCTAAATCCGCTGGCGCGGGCGAACGGATTGCCGGAAGCGTTTTTGCTCGACAACAGCATGAAACCGCCGCGCACCACGCAGTGGAGCCTGGGCGTGCGCCATGCGTTCGGCGCGTTGGTGACAGCCCTGACCTATCAGAACCAGCGCGGCACCAACCTCTTCACGTACAACTGGGCGAACTTCGGCCTGAACCCCAACGGCAGCTGCTGCAAGAGCTTCAACGTGGGTGCTCACGGATTCCGCAACATTATCTATTCGACCGAGCAGGGGAAAACGTGGTACAACGCGGTCTCGCTCCAGCTCGATCGTCCGTATCATCGGACGACATCGAATTGGGGGTGGGGCATGGGCCTC
>Ga0209488_10003007_pt1 | contig 13651 bp, 12 predicted proteins | sample Rivendell_Oct201_8_FD_188349 | JGI IMG/M metagenome (GOLD analysis project Ga0209488, IMG submission 188349) | Vadose zone soil microbial communities from the Eel River Critical Zone Observatory, Northern California, USA -... | ecosystem: Environmental > Terrestrial > Soil > Vadose zone >...
AAGAAGGAAAGACCGGAAACAAAGATCGTCGTTTGCGAGCCCGATAATTCTCCGATTCTGGGCAGCGGCATTCCGCAGGCACGCGGCCCGGACGGCGCGCCCTCGGAAAGTCATCCCTTTTTCCGGCCGCACCTCATGCAGGGGTGGACGCCGGACTTCATCCCCAAGCTCGTCGAGGATTCCGTCAGGGACGGATTGATCGACCAGGTCATGCCGATCAAGGGCGGCGACGCGTTGCGCCTCTCGCGAGAACTTGCGCAGAAGGAGGGAATCTTCACCGGTATAACCGGCGGCGCCACCTTTGCCGGCGCGCTGCAAATCTGCGCCCGAGCCGAGATGGGCGCGAAGGTCCTGTGCATGTTGCCGGACACCGGCGAACGCTACCTAAGCACGCCCTTGTTTGAGGACGTTCCTGTCGAAATGACCAGCGAAGAGATCGAAATCTCTCAATCGACACCGCGATATCGATTTGACGTTGAGCCTGCGCCGGCGACGCCTGCGAACCCCATGGCCGAGGCGCCATTGCGGCTCAATCCGCAGGCGAAGGCGTTCGTCACCAGAGTGACGTCTGATCCCAGTCAACCGGTCGTCATGTTTGCACTTGAATGGTGTGAATTTAGTTGGTCTGTGCGCAAATTGTTCAATACATTTGACATTTTCTACCGTTCTGTCGATCTCGATTCTGCCGATTATCTGAAGGAGAATTGGGGCGGCCAAATCCGCGACGTGCTCAAGGTTCGCACCAATTCCCCCACCATTCCGCAAATCTTCGTCGGTAATCAACATATCGGCGGATGCACCGAGACATTTGATGCGTTCAATGATGGGCGGCTGCAAAAGCTGTTGCGCGACAACGGAATATATTTCAAACAGGCGGACAATGTAGACGCATATTCGTTCCTGCCGAAATGGCTATACGCAAGATAGAGATCCTGACCGAAAAGGGATATGCATTCGAGAGGAGCACAAGCTCTCGCCCGCTTCATAAACAAGGAAGGGATGATGCCATGACGCTGAAAATGGAAACGATGGCTGTCGTTCAATGCAAGCCATACGCCGACGTGCCGACGCCGCAGAGCAGGACGCGCAGGTCGTTCCTGCTGGGTGCAGCCGGCGGAATGGCGACGCTGGCGAGCGCAGGTTGGATTCCTTCGGCGGACAGTGCGGCTGCGGCGGAAGCGGCGGATACCGCCTATCCGCAATTCGCCTACATCGGATGCTTTTCCAGCGAGCGGCGCGACGCACGTGGCAAGGGCATCAGCGTTTACCGGATCGATCCAGGCGGCGCCTGGACGCTGCTGCAGACGCTTGCGACCGTGCCCAACCCACAATTCATCGCCTTCGATCGACAAAAGCGGTTCCTCTATTCGGTGCACGGCGACGGGACGGAAGTCAGCTCCTACGCGATCGACAAAGCGAGCGGCCATATCAGGTTTCTCAACAAGCAGCCGACCAATGGCAATAACTCCACCCACCTCACGCCGGACCCGAGCAACCGCTACATCGTCATCGGCAATGGCCCTGGTGTGGCAGTGTTTCCGATGAATGCGGATGGGTCGTTGGCGCCGTTCACCGACATGGTCCCGGCGCCGGGCGAGGTCGGGCCGCATCGCAATCAGAGTGGAGCGGGGCCGCACCCGCATTATGTATCGTTCGATCCGAGCGGCCGTTACCTCGTCGCGCCCGACCGCGGAACCGACCGGGTGCTGATTTACCGGCTCGATCAATCGACCGGCAAGCTCGCCGCCAATGAGCCGGCGTTCGCGCGCACCCGCCGCGGCGCGGGGCCGCGCCACCTCGCCTTCCATCCGTCCAAGCCCCTCGCCTATGTGTGCGACGAACTCGATTCCACCGTCACGGCCTATGCCTGGGATGCCGAACGCGGAGAGCTCAAGGCCATTCAGGTGATACCGACGGTGCCCGATACGTTCATGGGCAACAATTCGCCTGCCGAGATCGAGGTCGCGCCGTCGGGCAATTTTGTCTACGTGTCGAACCGCGGGCACAACAGCATCGTGACTTTGAGCGTCGATCCGGCCAGCGGCAGGCTTGCGACGGTCGCCTGGGAGCCGACGCAAGGGCGCACGCCGCGCTTCTTCACCCTCGATCCGGCCGGCCGGCAACTCTACGCCGCAAACCTCGAGAGCCACAACATCGTGGCCTTCGCGGTCGATCAGGCGACCGGCAAGCTGACGCCGACCGGCCGCATCGTGGAAACCGGCAGCCCCTCCTGTATCATCTTCGCGCGCGCGTGATGTCGCGAAGTCTGATTGACAAAATGCGGCTCATTCCGGCTTTGCGCCCGAGAACTTCACGACCTTGCCCCACTTCTCGGTTTCCTCGGCGATGAGCTTGCCGAAGTAAGCGAACGAGCCGGCAAGCGTTACGCTGCCCATGGCTGCAAGCCTCGACTTGTTCTTGGCGTCGGTGAGGACCACATTGATTTCCTTGTTGGGCCTCTCAACGACGATGCCATTCCAAGTGCTCGCCTCGTATCCCGGCACGAAGAGGAAGCAATCCAGCTGTTGCGCGCGGCGCGAACGCGCGAGATCGGCTCGCTCAGGATCGCCGCCATCGGAACCGTGAACTCGCAGATACCCCGGGGCCCGTGTTCATAGTTGACTGTAGCTCCCTCGCGAGACCGCGCACGCCGAGCCGGCGCTTCCCCGAAGCGTCAGATCACCAGAATTTCCTCGTTGTCGAAGGCATCCGACATCAGCAGCGGACCCGCGTTGGTGATCTCGAACAGGTCCTCCATGTGCAGGCCCTTCTGGCCGACGACGCGCGCTCGTGTTTCCACCGTGCAGATCATGCCGGCTTCGAAAGGGATGTCCTCATAGGGTCCGATGAACGGGTGCTCGTGCACGTCGAGCCCGATCGAGTGGCCGTTGTGGGCGTAAGGAAACGAGATGCGGTGCTTTTCGTGCAGTCGCGTCGCCAGATCGAATAGTTCGCGGCCCCGGTTGCCGGGGCGTAGCTCGCCAGCCACCGCATGATGGATCTCGCGCAGCCGCTTCCAGGTGTCGAGCTCATCCGGCGTCGGCTTGCCGAGCTTGGCTGTGCGGCCAACGTTGGAAAGGTATCCGTGGTAGTGGCCGCCACAATCGGCCTTGACGATGTCGCCGGGTTTGACCTGATAGCGGGTCGGCGCTGCGTGCGGAAAGCCCGTATTGGCGCCGGCGTTGATGTGGCAGAACGCGACGTCCTCGGCGCCCGAGCGCAGGATGCTTTCCGACAGCCGGCGATGCAAGCTCAACTCCTCCTCGCCTTCGGCAACCGTGATGTATGTGGCCTGCAGCGCCCTTTCGGTCCCGCGGAAGCCTGCCCGGATGATCTCGCGCTCGCGCGGCGACTTGAGCATGCGGGCGCGCCAGAACAGCGCCTCGCACGGCTCGAGGCGCAACCCTGGTAAATCGGCCTGCAGTTGACCGAGATACTTGCCGGCGAGATAGTCCATCTCGCACCCGATACGTGCGCCCGCGAGCCCCTTTTCGCGCAGCACCTCGGCGACAAGCCGCATCGGCGGCGTCACGAACTCCTTGAATCCGCGGATGTCGCCGATCCAGCTCTCCTGACCGACGTATCTTTCCTCGACTTGGCACAACACCATCACGGGTTCCTGACGCTTGGCCCAGATGATGAGCGCCAGACGGTCGCGGATGAGCCGCTGTGTTGCGATCTGGACGTCCGCCACGTAGTGCACGTTTTCCGGCGATGCCGCGATGACGGCGTCAAATTCGCTCGCCTCGATCAGGGTGCGCAGACCGGCGACGTCGCCAATCGTGTCGTTGATGGTTTTCATGATTAAATGCCGGCATCTCCGAAGCGATCGAGCTACATCCAACACACCTTACCCGACAGCCGTTAGTACAGCTCTTTCGCGATGCGCTTGTTGTACTCGGCGTCGAAAACACCGCTATTAATTCCGGGATTGCGCGCCGCCGCGAAATCGCCGAGCGTCGGTACGCCCTCGGGCCGGACGCCCTTGCCGGCCTTCCAAAGATCGGAGCGTACCAACGCCTTCGAACAATGCTGGAACGCCTGTTCCACCGTCACGACGATCACTGTCCGTGGCTCCTTGCCGTCCACTAGGAAGCGCCGCTTTAGGTTTGGGTCGACGCTAATTCGTGCCCGGCCGTTAACCCGGAAGGTCTCATTCGCCCCCGGTACCAGGAAGATCAGCCCGATGCGCTGGTCCGTGATGAGGTTCTTGAGGCCATCGATCCGATTATTCCCGGAGCGATCCGGTATTAGGAGCGTTCGCCCGTCACCCTCAATCTGAACGAAGCCGGGTCTGTCGCCTTTGGGAGAGCAGTCAAACCCTTCCTGGCTTCCTGTGGTTAGCACAAGGAAGGGCGAGGCAGCGATGAACGCGCGGCCGAGCGGATCAATGTAGTCGAGCTCTTTCTTTATCGATCGCTCGGTCGGCTGCTTGTAGATCGCTGCCAGATCCTCGGAGGTCGTCACCCAGTGGCTTCCGACCGAACCCATCCCGCACCCTCCTGATGAACCTTTCCCGGACAATCCCAGCATGGGGCGTCGTGGCACGCCACCGGTCTGATCACTCCGGCTTGATGCCCGCGAACTTCACCACTTTGGCCCACTTCTCGGTATCGTCGGCGACAAATTTGCTGAATTCGGTGGGAGAGCTGGGGGGAAACATTATTGCGCCGAGTTCGCCGAACCGCGCCTTCATCTTAGGATCGATAAGGGCGGCATTTATCGCTTTATTGAGCTTAGCAATAATCTCGGGCGGTGTACTTCCAGGCGCACCTACGCCATACCAAAGACTGGACTCGTAGCCGGGCAGGAACTCTGCAATGCTCGGAAGTTCCGGCAGGACGTCCGAGCGCGTCGCGGTGGTCACCGCCAGCGGGCGCAGCTTGCCGGCCCTGATGTTCTCGATCGAAGTGACGATGCTGCCAAAGTAGACCGGCACCTGTCCGCCCATCAGGTCGGTGAGCGCGGCGGCGTCACCGCGATAAGGCACATGGATCATGTTGACGCCCGCCATCATCTTGAACAGCTCGCCCGCCACGTGGGCAGGCGTTCCGATTCCGGCTGACGCGAGGTCGATCTTGCCGGGATTTGCCCTGGCGTATGATATGAACTCGGGAACGGTCTTGGCCGGAACGGATGGATTCACTAACATTACGCCGGGCACGCGGGCGATGCTCGCGACCGGCGCAATGTCGCGTATGAAATTGAAATTGAGCTTTTCGTAAAGCGTCGCGTTGATCGCATTCTGGCCGCCAACCAGGAGAAGCGTGTAGCCGTCCCCAGGCGCGCGCACGACCGCCTCAGTGCCGATATTGCTGCCTGCGCCCGGCCGGTTTTCGGTCACAAATTGCTCGCCGAGCCGCTCCGATAGCCATTGGCCAATCAAACGAGCCATGAGGTCGCTCCCGCCGCCGGCCGGAAACCCAACGATGATGCGTACCGGCCGTATTGGATAGGATTGCGCCCTCGCGATACGCGATAGAGCTGGGAGAGCTGCGGTACTCGCGGCCAGATACAGAAATTGTCTTCGCGGAAATTTCATCGTGTTCCCCTCTCTGCCGCTGCCTCATCGGATTCGATCGGCAACATTCAGGAAAATGACACCCCGAGAGCGCCCATGTATTCCAATCGATCGTAGGCCGTTGCGGTTGCCAACTACTACCGCCTTGGGGCACTATTGGGAAATTGCGTTTTTCTGGGTTCCCATCGAGAAAATCAATGTATCAGCGCTGGCTCGCCGCCTTCCACGCCGTCGCCCGATCCGGCGGTTTCACTTCCGCTGCGCGGGTGCTCAATATCGGTCAGCCGACCGTGTCCACGCATGTCCGGGCGCTTGAAGATCATTTCGGCGTGGAATTGTTCTACCGGCGGGGGCGCGTCGTTGAACTTACTGAGATGGGCAAACTGCTGCTGACGATTACGCACGGTCTGTTCGGTCACGAAGAGGAGGCAATCCATCTGTTGCGCGCGGCGCGAACGCGCGAGATCGGCTCACTCAGGATCGGCGCCATCGGAACCAGGGACGCGACCGAAATTAGCGCAGTACTTCTCAGGCGGCACCCGGATTTGCGACTTGCGGTCACGCTCAAAACCAGCTCTGACATACTGGACGGATTACGCAAATTCGATCTTGACGTCGGTATCATCGGGTACGAGCCACAGGATACGCGTTTCTTCGCCTTGCACTACAACCGCTATCGCATTCACGTTGTTGTAAGCATCGATCATCCGCTGGCCAGACGTCGCACTATCCGCATCAAAGAACTTGACGGTCTGGATGTCGTGCAACGCGAGAAAGACTCAATGACGCGTGCCATTTTCGATCAAACTCTGGACCGGGCGGGCGTGAAAATTCGACCCATCATGGAAACCGACAGCAGGGAGGGCATCCGCTGGGCCGTAGCGCAAGGCATCGGGGTCAGTGCGTGGTCGGAAGCCGAACCTGCCTGGCATCATCGGTTGAAGGTTGTTCCGATTTCCGATGCGGAAATGTTTTCCTATACCTACATCGTTTGTTTGGCGGAACGCCGCAATCGTCCCCTCATCGCAAGCTTTCTGCAGCACGCCAAAGAAGGTGCGCAGCGGGCTCGGAGAACCAGGAATCCGAGTTTGGGCTCGGCACGCATTTGACTCCAGCAGTCGACGCAAGGGCGCACGCCGCGCTTCTTCACCCTCGATCCCGCCGGCCGACTGCTCTACGCCGCGAACCTTGAGAGCCACAACATCGTGGCCTTCGCGGTCGATCAGGCGACCGGCAAGCTGACGCCGACCGGTCGCGTCGTGGAAACCGGCCGCCCCTCCTGCATCATCTTCGCGCGCGCGTAACGTGGTGCTGCCGGCTGACCAACCGTCAACGCAAAGAGAGAAGTCGCGTGGCCTCTGTGTGATTTTCCGTTTGTTGTCCAAGCTTTGCCTAACTGAAAATGCGGCCGCGGTTACTTTCGCGTAAGGGCGGTGCAGAGGGTGTCGGTGGTGGTCACCCAGCCGAGGTAGCGTTCGACATTGTAGATCGTGGCATCCTGGATGAAGGGCGGCCCGGATTGCAAAGTGGCATCAACGACCAGAAGACAGAAGAATTCGCGGTGGTATGCATCGCGTATCGTCGACTCGACACAAACATTGGTGGCGATTCCAGCAAAAACGAGATTACGGATATCGCGGGCGCGCAAAATATTGTCGAGCGCCGTTCCGCAAAACCCGCTGTAGCGCGCTTTCGGCACGACGATATCACCCGGGGCCGGCTTGATATCATCCACAAACTCATAGTCCCATGATCCATGGGTCAGGATTTTGCCCTTAAGCTCTGGTCGCGCGCGCATCGTCTTGAGCGGGTTCGATTTGTGCCAGTTCGGGGAGCGCGGTCCACCGGCGCTTTTGAGGTCAACGTCCCAGCCATTTTTCAGCAGGATGACCGTCAGACCGGCCACGCGCGCGGCATCGAGCAGCCGCAGCGTATTGCCGATCACCTGACGCGCAGCGCTGATGTCCTGACCGATAAGTTCGCGATAGCCGCCGGGGGACGCATAGCCGTTCTGTAGATCGACGACGACGATCGCGGTTTGCGTCAAATTGAGATCGAACGGCTCTGGGCGCGCATCGATGTGGACCGCAAAACGGGCGTCGGCATCGATGGAAGACCCGTGGACGGCGTTGTTCATGGGCGTTGCCCTTCTCCTAAACGAAAGATTATGACCTGGGTCATTCCGGCTTGAGATTGGATGCCCGGATCAATTGTCCCCACTTTTCGGTTTCTTCGGCAATCAGTTTTGCAAAGTCAGCAGTCGAACCCACAAGCGCGGAGGCTCCGAAATCGGTGAGGCGTGCCTTAATCCGTGGGTCGGCAAGAGCAGCGTTGACCTCAACATTAAGCCTTTCGATGATGTCGGTCGGCGTGTGCTTGGGTGCGCCAAGACCTTGCCAAGCGCTTGCCTCGTAGCCCAGCACGAATTCGCCGATCGTGGGCAAGTGCGGCAATGCCTCCTGACGTTTGGCGGTCGTGACGGCCAACGGGCGAAGATTGCCCATCCTGATATGCTCGATCGACGAGACAACGGAGTCGAACATGACATGGACCCGCCCGCTGATCAGATCGGTTAGCGCTTGTTGAGGGCCACGATACGGCACGTGTAGCATGTCGACCCTGGCCATCATTTTGAACAGTTCGCCGTAAATGTGCCCGACGCCCCCAATGCCGCTACTAGCCATATTGATTTTTCCGGGATTGGCCTTGGCATATGCAATGAACTCGGGAACCGTTTTCACCGGAACTCCGGGATTAACCTCCATCACGCCCGGGTTGCGGCTAATGCTTGCGATCGGAGCAATATCGCGAACGAAATTGAAGTTGAGATTACTGTAGAGCGACGCATTCCATGCATTGGCTACCGCGACTTGGAGCAGCGTGTAGCCGTCGGCAGGCGCACGCACGACCGCTTCAGCTGCAATATTGGTGGGCCGGTTTTCGATGACGAAGGGCTGGCCAAATCGCTCCGACAGCCAATGACCGATGAGACGCGCCTGAATGTCAGGTGAAGAGCCGGCGGGGACGCCTACCATGATGCGCACCGGCCGTGCGGGATACGCTTGCGCCTGTGCGATTGTCGAGGACAAGGGAAGCACGGCAGCGCCCGCTGCCAGGTGCAGAAACCGACGGCGAGGGAGCTTCATGGGTTTCTCCTGGTTCGATTTGCGAACTCAAGATAGCGGGTGCGGATATCATCCGGTAATGATAAGTGTTGATATCGTTATATCACTTCTGCAATAGGTATCGCTATGCAACTGAGCGATCGCGTTGGACGCCGGATGAAGCTGCACGATCTCCACGTCTTGATGGCGGTGGTGGACGCTGGCAGCATGAACAGGGCGGCCGCGCTCCTCAATACAACCCAGCCGGCCATCTCCAGGTCAATTGGCGAGCTGGAACGAACCATTGGCGTCCGTCTGCTCGACCGCAACACCAAGGGCGTCGAACCGACCCAATACGGTCGCGCACTTCTCGATGGCGGAGTGGCGGTGTTCGATGAGCTTCGCCAGGCGCTGAAGAACATCGAATTTCTGGCTGATCCTACGGCCGGAGAGCTGCGGATCGGAAGCCCTGTTGCTATTGCCGCGGGTTTTGTCGCGGCGGTCGTGGAGCGGTTCTCACGGCGATATCCGGCCGTGGTGTTCGAAGTCCTGGCGGAAGATGCAGATTCCATGAGTCGCCTGTTGGACGAGCGTAGAGTTGATGTGGTGTTCACCCGGATGTTTCGACCCGATGTCCCCGAGAATATGCATGCACTGATTCTCTATGATGATGAGCCGTTCGTGGTTGCGGCCGGAATACAAAGTCCATGGACAAAGCGGAGAAAACTCAAGCTGGCCGATTTGTGGAAGGAAGCTTGGGTACTCCCGCCGCCCCATAGCTCATTCGGATCAGTTGTTAGCGAGGCTTTTCGGTCCAGTGGCCTTAACGTTCCAAAAGCTGCAATCATTACCTCCGCTGTCCCTGTTAGGAATGCCCTGCTTGGCAGTGGTCGCTTTCTCACCATTCTTCCCGGTTCCGCGTTGCAGTTTCCGTCCAAGAGTCCAATCTTACAGGGGTTGCCAATCAAATTGCCGATTGCCCCTCGACCGATCGCAGCTATTACGTTGAGGAACCGCACGCTTAGTCCGCTCGTAAAACTCTTCATTGATTGCGCGTGTGAGGTGGCGAAGCCGACGGCGAGGGCTACCAGCAGAACAATTTAAGCAAAAAATCGCATCGTCTCGGCAGTATTTCGCGAACCAATGCGGCCTATCAATCTCCGACATGCGATGGCTCGCCATGCATCGGTCTTATTATTACCTCATCCAGATTTGCTTGTGGGCTTAGTCGCATGACGGTTGCGACGACCTCCGCGACGTCGCTTGGGTTCAACAGTCGGCCGTCCGGTACATTCTCGCCTTCCCACATTCTTGTCGCTGTTGCTCCGGGCGATATCAGCGTTACGCCGATCTCGTCGCTTCTCAGTTCCTGGCGAAAATTGATCGCCAGGCCTCGTAGCGCCCACTTTGAAACGCCGCAGGTAGGCGCTGAGGGGTATGGCTCGTATCCGCCGGTCGACCCGATCATGACGATCCGACGCGTGGTGGATTTGCGAAGAAGCGGGAGAAATTCCTTGATTAGAAAATAGCTGGAGAAGAAATTGACTTCGAGGTTTTCACGAAAATCCTGATCGGAGACCTCACTGAGTTTGCCCTCGACATAGTAACCGGCGTTCAGCACGAGAAGATCAACGTGGCTGACCTCTGTTGATGCCCACTCGCGTATTCTCTTTGCAGATTGAGAGCCGCCTTTGAGGTCGCACGGCAATGCGCAAACCTGCCCGCCCACGGCGCGAGAAAGTTCCGCCTTCGCTTGCGCCAACCCGTCTTCGTCGCGGGCGACAAGTAACAGTTTGTCGCAATCCATGGCTATTCGCTTGGCGATTGCCAAACCAATTCCGTAGGAACCTCCCGTGATGAGACAAGTTTTCTTCATGGCCTGCGAGATGATTGCATGTCGATGAGGATCATTTATATGATTGACCGGAGCGGCACAATCCTGGCCAGCGGCAGCGCGACCAAATGAGCAACTGGCATGTCGACGACCGGTCGCGACGATATCCGACGCAAGGTGAGATCGATTGCAGCCGCGACAGCGATCCTGTTGGGTAATATTCTTGTCTATATGCGCTACCCTGGAAGGATTCTGAAGTTCTACAGACGGCTGGGATATCTGCCGAATGTCTGCGACCCGAAGTCAAAGAATGAAAAGTTTCTTTGGCGAAAGACGTTCGACCGGAACCCGATGTATCGGATTCTGGCGGACAAACTTGCCGTCAGAGAATTCATCATGATGCGCTGTCCGGAACTTGCAATGTCGGAGATTGTCTGGATCGGGTCGTCGCCCCAACAGATACCGGAATCGCTTCTGCAGCCGGGGATCGTCGTCAAGACCAACAATGGCTGCGACCGAAACATATTCATCACCCAAGTTCCAGTGGACCGTGTCCGATTCAACAAGCAGATCGCGCAATGGCTTGCGCGCCCTTATGGGGTCACGGCGGGAGAGTGGGCCTATCGCCGAATACAGCCATCTGTGTTCATTGAAAAAATGATTGCCTTGCCGAGTGGTCGGGAATTCTTTGATCTATGCTTCCACGTTCTGATGGGCAAATGTCTGCTTGCCACCGTGGACAAGGACGTGAAGCAGGAAAGTGAACGAATTGCAGTATTCGATCCGCACGGAAACAGGCTTACAGCACATTTCAAGGACAATGCAAAATCGAAACCATGTAAAGAGCTGCCTGAAGATTTCCAACTGCCGGCAACTTTTGGCGACGCGGTCCGGTATGCGGAAGAAATCGCCAGAGATTTCGATTACGTCCGGGTCGATTTCATGAGCCATGGGAACCGGCTGTATTTTTGCGAATGCACGATTTTCCCGATGGGTGGATATTCCATCATTTCCGGAGGCGCAGATGAGCGCATCGCCGCCGCATGGGACTTGCAGAATTCCTGGTTCATGCAGAGCCGGCAAACCGGGATCCGCGGGATCTATGCAGCCCTCTATCGATACCGTTTGAGCGAGTGATTGTTGCATCATGCATACTCAACTGTCATCCTAGTCGGCTAAACTGGTGTCCGCGTTCGTGCGTGCTTTTCTGCTGGCGACCTCCGCAGGCCAACGAGCGCGATTGATGCTCCCAAGGGGAATGCTGTCAGGGGTCGAGTTCCCCGTGACATCGATATGTGTCACCTCGCCGGCGCCGCCCTGAAGCTGCGACTTCGGCAGGAGGGTAAGTCGTGCGACCGTGTGGAAGGGCGCTTGCGCTTCGTTCCACCGGACACTCGCGTTTTCGATCCAGAAGTTAGCGTCCTGCCGCTTGCCCCAATAGGTCATCTTATCGATGTCGAGGAATTGGACTTCGAAGTCGAAGCCGCTCATGTTGCTGTCTTCGTTGATGTGGCGGATCAGTTCGTCCTGCAAGCCGTTGGGGTTACTCTTTTGCAGAGGAAGCGCTGGATTGCCCGGGGACGGTGTCGCGGAATACTTCACGACATCTCTCGGTCCATGACGAAACGGTACGTTGCTGCCATAGCGCAGTTGCTGATAAGGTTTGATTGTCTGATGTGTCTGCAATTGTGCCAGCGTGAGAGTCCTCAGCACTCTCAACTTGTCCTTGAACGATAGCGACCACAGGGCGGCGGCCGGGTTCGATGCCGTAAGGACCTTTATGGTCGCCAGAAATGCAGTTGAGTCATTGATGGGTAGGGTCGTCGTATTTTGCATCGAGAAATCCTGCCTGCCGGTGTTCGCGCCAGGAACGACCAATCCGTCGCGCGTGAGGTCGACCGAGATCGACAACGACCGGACGTCGGCCTTGAAATCAGAGTTTTTATTGGAGTCCGCGTTCGCAAATCGCACAATCGCGGGATAGACGCCTGGCTTCGCGAACATCCCCTTCGAGAGCCGCGCCGCCAGCGCGGGGTCGCGTCCGACGGTAACGTCGTGCACTTCGAATTGGGCGCGGGCACAGACACCCTTCACATGAGTTCCACGGCCGAGCGGCCGGTGTTGTTGGCTGGCAGCCTTGGCCTGCATCAGAAGGGATTTCTCGACGATCTCCTCGATCTCAGCCTTTTCCCGCGCGAGGCTCCGCTCGGCGTCGCTGCCGGTCACTCCAAACCATCTGGTTACCAACAGCATTGGGCCTCCTCCAATCATCCCAGATTGGAGATGAATTTGATTGCGGTGATGCTTGGCAGAAAGCAGTAGGCGGCGGCTTTCGTCGTCGTGAAGCTTGAGAACCCTGTGATTTTGATCGGGGGTGCGCCATTCGCCTGCGGAATAACGAATATGCTTTCCGCCGGGTCTTGAGTGCCGATCATGGGATCCTTCGATTTAGGGTGCAGCCTGACCGATCCAGCGAATTCGCTGTCGTTTACCCAATGCCCCAGAACGAACTCATATTGGTTCTCGATGCTTGAGTTGATGAAATAGCCGAGGAGCCCACGCTCGATGCCGTCGTAGGGTTGCGTCGGATCATAGGCCGGTCCGTAGGGCAGACCGCGACGGATCACCCGATGAGTATTGTTGCTGCCGCCAGGTTCGCCCTGGCCCGTGACCGGCTGGCCGCGCGGATTGATACGGCGCATGTGCGCGCCGACGGGACAACGCAGGCCTTTTGGATCGCCTGACCCATCCTGGTTCACGTATTCGTAGTTGTTCAACTGATCGGGGGGTATACCGCCCGGAGGGCTATCCATTTCCGGTGATAGCGCAAGAGGAACGCCATTGCGCCAGCGTCCGCAAATCTTGGCCGCAAGCAGTTCGGGATTTATCTTGTCCTTGTTTGATTGCAGGAAATTCTCAAAACCAACGACGTCCGTTTCGATCTTTTTGAAGACGGCAAAGCTGCCATTCAGGCCAAGCTCTCGCGGCTCCGGCACGAAGTAATTCTCAGCCTCGTCCCGCAAGACGAACAGCCAAGGCTCGCACGGCTGCTGGTGATCCGGCGGATATCGTTCCGGACCGCCGCCGATCGTTGTCATGCTGATGCCGTCGGTATAACCGAAGTGGACCTTGGACGTGGGGACGGGCTTGCCATCCTTCATCTCCATCAACGCCATACCGTCGCATCGCCAG
>Ga0209488_10003008_pt1 | contig 13651 bp, 6 predicted proteins | sample Rivendell_Oct201_8_FD_188349 | JGI IMG/M metagenome (GOLD analysis project Ga0209488, IMG submission 188349) | Vadose zone soil microbial communities from the Eel River Critical Zone Observatory, Northern California, USA -... | ecosystem: Environmental > Terrestrial > Soil > Vadose zone >...
TAATCGCCGTGAGGGGTTTCGGATACCAGCTTCTAAACAGCGGATGGAGCTTCTCGAGCGTGTTGCAGCAGTTCGTGGAGGGCTCGCTTTGACCCACCTCGTATACGTGTCTGCGATGAACCCACCGAGCGTGATTCCGTCTATTCCCCCAATACCGTGCAACGGATGGCGACCATGCGGGAAGTTTCCGCGAGACGTGCCGCCACGCGGTCGTGCCCCACGCGATAGACATCCTTCACGAGCTCGGGAGATCACGGGCCATCTGCCACGATCGCGCTTGCGCTCCCCACCCCCCGGCTGTATAAACAGACAGGGGGGGCAACGCATGACCGAAACTCCCGCCACCGCTTCGCCCGCGATCGACTTTACGGTTGTAGGCATCGGCGCCTCGGCCGGGGGGCTAGAGGCGGTGACCGAAATGCTCGCCAAGCTGCCGGCCGCGACCGGCATGGCCTTCGTGCTGGTGCAGCACCTGGATCCCGGGCATCCAAGCATGCTCAGCGAGATCCTCGGGAAAAAGAGTCCCATCCCGGTCGCCGAGGCCGAAGATGGAATGCCGGTTGCGGCAAATCATATGTATGTCATTCCGCCGAACGCCGCGCTCACCGTGCGGCAGGGCAGGCTGCTCCTCGCCCCCCGGATGGTCGGCAGCCGCGCGCCGGGCCTGGTCGATCACCTGTTCCATTCGCTCGCCGCCGAGTGCGGCCGCAACGCCATCGGGGTGGTGCTCTCGGGAACCGGCTCCGATGGCGCGCGCGGCATCCAGGCGATCCGGGAAGCCGGCGGCATCACTTTCGCGCAGGAGCCCAAGTCGACGCGATTCGGCGGCATGCCGCAGAGCGCGCTCGAAACCGGCTGCGTCGACTTCGCCCTGCCTGCGGGCGCGATTGCGAGCCAGCTCGCCAGCTTCCGCGAGCATCCGTACCTGAGGGGCGAAGCGGCCGACGAGGCGCCAGCGCAGGCCGAGTCCGAGCCGGACGACCAAGCATCGGAGGCCAGGACCTGGGGGCGCATTTTCCGGCTGCTGCACGACGCCAGCGGCATGGATTTCAAGCACTACAAGCAGAGCACCGTGCAGCGGCGCGTGGCGCGGCGCCAGGCGCTGGCGCACATCGAAGAGCTCGAGCGCTACGCCGATTTCCTGTACGACACCCCGGGCGAGCAGCAGGCGCTCGCGCACGACATGATGATCGGGGTCACCAGCTTCTTCCGCGACCCCGACAGCTTTGAGGGGCTCGCGCGGACCGTGTTCCCGGCGCTGCTCGAGAGGCGCTCGCCGCGCGAGGCGCTGCGCATCTGGGTGCCCGGCTGCGCCAGCGGCGAGGAAGTCTATTCCATCGCCATCTGCCTGACGGAGGCGCTCAGCGAACGCGCCAGCGCGATTCCGATCCAGATATTCGGCACCGACGCGAGCGAAACGGCAATTGCCCGCGCGCGCGCCGGACGCTATCCGGAAGGGATTGCTGACGAAGTGTCCGCCGAGCGGCTGCGGCGCTTTTTCACGAGGCTCGACGGGCACTACGAGATCGCCAAGGCGCTGCGCGAGCTGTGCGTGTTCGCGAAACATGACGTGACGCGCGATCCGCCCTTCTCGCGGCTCGATCTCGTAAGCTGCCGCAACCTGCTCATCTACCTCAACCCTGCGCTGCAACGCACGGTGTTCGGCTTGATGCACTATTCCCTGAAGCCGCAGGGATTCCTCCTGCTCGGTCTGTCGGAAGCCGTCGGTCAGAGCTCGGATCTGTTCGAGCTGGTCGACAAGAAGCACCGGATCTACGCGCGGCGCGCGGTGCGCCACCCCGACCTGCCGTTTCGCGGACGCGACACGGCGCTACTGCCTCCGGAAGCCGGCGCGGCGTCGCCTGCGGCCGCGATGTTCGAGCCCGACCGTATGCAGCGCGAAGTCGACCGTGTGCTGCTCGCGCGCTACGCCCCGGCCTGCGTGCTGGTCGACGAGGAGCTGAACGTGCAGCAGTTCCGCGGCCACACCGCGCCTATTCTCGAGCACGCCCCCGGCGCGGCGAGCCTGAACCTGCAGAAGCTCGCGCCGCCATCGCTGCTGGTCGCGCTGTCGCCGGCGATCCGCGAGGCACGCCAGGGGCATGCACCGGTGCGCCGGGAGAACGTGCGGGTCGAATCGCGCGCGGGCGTGCGCAAGCTGAACTTCGAGGTGAGCCCCTTCCAGGTGCCCGAAACCGAGGTCCGCGCCTATCTGGTGGTATTCGAGGAGGCGCAGTCCGGGCCCGCCCGCCCGGGGCTGTGGCAGCTCATCTTTGGCGCGCGCGCCGCTGGCGCGGCCAGCGCCGCCGCCGCGCCGGCTGAGATCAAGGAGCTGCGGGGCGAGCTCGCGTCAACACGCGAATTCCTGCAGGCGACCGTCGAGGAGCACGAAGCGGCAAAGGAGGAGCTGAAATCGGCCCACGAGGAAGCGCTGTCCTCGAACGAGGAATACCAGAGCACCAACGAGGAGCTGGAGACCGCAAAGGAGGAATTGCAGTCGACGAACGAGGAGCTGGCGACCACCAACCAAGAGCTGCGCCACCGCAACGACGAGCTGGTCGAGCTGAAGGACCGCGCGACGGCGGCACGCGATTTTGCCGACGCGATCGTCGACACGGCGCGCGCGCCGCTGCTGGTGCTCGACCAGCGGCTGCATGTCGTTCGCGCCAATCGGAGGTTTTATGACACCTTCGGCGTCCAGCCCGCAGACACCGAAGGCCGCCACTTTTACGAGCTTGGCGATGCGCAATGGAACATTCCTGCGCTGCGCAAGCTGCTCGCCGAGGTCCTCAAAAAAGAAGCGCCGATCGAAGGATTCGAAGTGAGACACAAGTTCCCGCGCATCGGCGAGCGCGTGATGATCGTGAACGCGAGGCGGATGGACGGCGGCCGGGGCGACTCGGACTTGATTCTGCTCGGCATCGAGGACGCGACCGAACGGCTGCGGGCGGTGGAGGCTGAGCTCGCCGCCGCTACGCTACGCGAGACGGGTCTGGCAAGAAACGAGTTTCTGGCGATGGTGTCGCATGAGCTGCGCAATCCACTCGCGCCGCTCCACACCATGCTCGAAGTGCTGCGCCGCGAGCGTGGCAGCGACGCGAAGTTGCTGCGGGCGCTCGAGCTGATGGACCGACAGGTTGAGCAACTGGTGCGGCTGGTCAATGACCTGCTTGATGCCTCCGGCGTCGCGCAGGACAGCTTCGCCGTGGTCTCGAAGCCGATGCTCTTGAGCGGCGCGCTCGATCCCGCGATCGCGACTACCCTGCCAATGCTCAACGGCCGCAGCCAGCATCTCTCGGTGACCTTGCCGGCGGAGCCGGTGCAGATCGCGGGCGACGCGACTCGCCTGACGCAGGTATTTGTCAACCTGCTCGTCAATGCCTCGAAATTCACGCCGGACGGGGGTGCCATCGCGCTTTCGGCCGACATCGAAGAGCCGCATGCGGTCGTCACCGTGACAGACGAGGGCAGCGGCATTGATCCCCGGTTCCTGCCCCACATCTTCGATCCTTTCGCTTGGCGCCCGGCGGCGCATGGCCGCGCGCCGTCGGGTTTGGGAATCGGCCTCACGCTCGCGCGCCGCATCGTCGAGCTGCACGGCGGCACGATCGAGGCGCAGAGCGGCGGCCTCAGTAAAGGCAGCGCGTTCACCGTGAGCCTGCCGCTCGCCGGCGAGGCGCTCGCTGCGGCGCCGGCGCCCACCGCGACGCCCCCGACCGCCGTGCGCGCCGCGCCGCCACGGGGCGCGGGACGCCGTGTGCTGGTCGTGGACGACAACGCCGACGCCGCGGATTCGCTGCGCGATTTGCTCGCGCTGGAGGGCTGCGAGGTGCGCTGCGCCTATGACGGGTCCGCCGCGCTCCAGGTCGCGGGGGACTTCAAGCCGCACCTGGTGCTGCTCGATCTCGGCATGCCCGGCATGGACGGCTATGAAGTGCTGCGCCGGCTGCGCGCGCAATCGGCGCAAGTGCAGGGCGCGCAGCCCGTGGTGGCTGCGCTGACCGGCTATGGCCGCCAGGCGGCGGAACGCACGCGCATCCGGCACGCGGGGTTCGACCAGGGCCTGACCAAGCCGGCCGATCCCAAGCGCCTGTATGCGCTCCTCGGGTCACTGAAATGAACGGACAAAAAGTCCTGGTCATCGAGGACAACGGCGACCTGCGCTCCATGCTGCGCGACGCCCTGGAAAACGCCGGATTCGACGTCGCCGTCGCGGCCGACGGCGTTGCGGGCTTAGCGCTGCAGAAGAGAAGGCCGGTGGATGTCGTCGTCACCGATCTTCTGATGCCGGAAAAGGAAGGCATCGAAACGATCGCCGAGCTGCGCAAGGAGTATCCGCGCACGAAGATCATCGCGATGAGCGGACACAGCAGAACGCGCGGGGGCGTAGACTATCTGTGCACCGCGCGAGAGCTTGGCGCCCGCGCGACCTGAGAAAACCGTTCAGCCCGCAGCAGTTAGTCGAGGCGGTGCGCCAGGTCCTCGGGGCGGCATAACACGGCCGAAAGGCGCCTCAGTATTTTGGCGCGCTGCATGATTGCATGCGGCAGCCGTTCGGCGGATCTTGGAATTGCCGGGGGAGAGCATGGTGGAACGCAAGTTCCTCTTGCTCTCCGGATGTGTGCACGTGCTGCTCGAGCGTGGAAGCGCGCCGGCGGACGGATATCGTGCCTGTCCTCGCAGATGCAATCTTGCTCGCCAAGAAGGAGCGAGCGAGACGGGTGGAGCTGGCTATCTCGCGATAGCGGGCGCCTTGAGCGGGCGCAACCGAATCGGTATCCGTTATCGTACGCGGTGTCTTGATCAGCTACGCGGGAAAAACCGCGAATCCTAAACGCGCCGCGATTGGCGGGCTGTCAGCGTTCGCGACGCGCCTTGTAGTCTGCAACCTACACGCCATGTCTAGTTTGCGGGAGCGCTACCCTGCGCACCTGTGTCTTGAGCTAGAGCAGTTTCGATTTATCGAAAGTGCGCGCGCACGAGGCGGCGGGAGGTGCCCCGCGCACAGCACGCGACCTAGAGTGTGACGCGGGTTCGCACGAGGCACCGCTTTGCAAGCGTCTAATACACAGGCTGTGGAATGTCGCATGAGTGTGATGCCGGGCGCGCACCGAGCTTAGGCGGGCCCGGGCCAGGAGATGCCTCGAATGGACACACCCATTGACCAGTCTTCAGGCACGAAGCTGCGCGTATTGCTCATCGAAGACTCCGAGTCGGACGCGGAGCTGGCGATGTGGTTCTTCAAGAGCGCAGGCTACGTATGCACGTTCGGGTGCGTCGCGAACGAGATCGAGATGCGCGCCGCGCTGCGCGCGGAGCTGCCTGATCTCATCCTGTCGGACTTCAGTTTGCCCGGCTTCGATGGCATGTCGGCGCTCGCCATTGCGCGTGCCGAAGCACCCGCGGTTCCCTTCATCTTCCTTTCCGGCACCATCGGTGAGGAGCGCGCCATCGAGGCCTTGAAGTGCGGCGCAATTGACTACGTCCTGAAGAGTAACCCGAAACGCCTGGTGCCGGCTGTGCGGCGCGCCCTGCAGGAGGCGGAGTTTCGGCGCACCAGCCAGCTTGCCGAGCAGCAGGTCGCCCGGCTGACCGGTGTGCTGCAAATGCTTTCGGGAATCAACTCGGCACTGGTGCGCATTCAGAACCGCGACGAGGTAATGGCCGAGACCTGCCGGCTCGCCCACAGTGTGGGTGGATACAGACTCGCGACGCTGGCGCTGATCAATCCGACTACGCGCATGGCACGGCCGGTGGGTTGGGCCGGCTACGAATGTCTTGCTCGGCCGGAGCAGGAGTTTCCGGTCTCGGATTACGAAGCCGGCGATACGAGTCTCATAGGGCGGGTGATTCGCGCCGGCGAAGCGATACTCTGCCAGGACATCGAGCGCTTCCCTCATGTCATACACCAGCGGGACGCGCTCGTCGCCGCAGGCGTTCGTTCGCTGGCGGTTCTGCCGCTGCGAGTCGACAACACCCCGGTCGGGGCCTTCCTTTGCGGCACCGGAGCCAACGCCGTTATTGGTCAGGATGAATTGCTGCTGCTCGAGGAGGTCGCCGCCAACCTGTCCTTCGTCCTGCAGTACCTTGACAAGCAGGACGCGGTCCACTTTCTGTCCTATTTCGAGCCGCTGACGGGCCTTGCCAAGCGCGCGCTGTTCTGCGAGCGCCTGAGTCGGCTGCTGACGCGCGGCACTGACAGCCTGCCGCGTCTTGCAGTAACGGTGTTCGATGTCGCCCACCTGAGCGTCATCAATGATTCCTTCGGGCGGCACACGGGCGATCGCCTGCTGCAGTGTGTGGCGGATCGGCTGAAGGGACACTTCCCAGACACTGAGCAGCTTGCACACCTCGGCGGCGGAACTTTTGTGTGCGTGAATGCGTTACACGAACGCGCCGATGACGACGTTCGCGCCTTGCACGACGCCGTCACACGGGTATTTGTCCAGCCCTTCAGCGTCGACGGCCGCGAAATCGTCGCGGAGATCAAGAGCGGCCTTGCCTGCTATCCGGAAGACGGCCGGGAGCCCAACCAGCTGGTGCAGAACGCGGAAGCCGCCCTCAAGCAGGCGAAGACCCTGGGTGAGCGATATCTGCATCACCGCCTTGAGATGAATTCCGACCTTGCGCGCCGCGTCGGTATGGAACAGCGGCTGCGGACCGCGCTCGACCATGGGCAATTCCTGCTGCATTACCAGCCCAAGATCACGCTGCGCACCGGCAGAATTACAAGTGTGGAGGCCTTGCTGCGCTGGCAGGACCCGGAAAACGGACTCATCTCGCCAGCAGTCTTCCTGCCTCTGCTCGAATCCGCCGGCCTCATGGCGGCGACCGGCGCTTGGGTCCTTAGGCAGGCGGCGTCGGATTGTGGCGACTGGCGCCGTAAAGGCGTGCCGCCCGTGAGAGTGGCCGTCAACATTTCTCCTCCGGAGCTGCGACGACGCAATGTCGCGCGCGAGATTCTCGCGGCCATCGGCGAGCTGGCTGGCGATTCAGATTGGGGAATCGACCTCGAGATCACCGAGGGTGTGCTTTCCGGCGACTCCTCATCGTGCGTCCACGGGCTCAGGCTGTTGCGCGCCGCAGGCATTCGCATTGCAATTGATGACTTCGGTACGGGCTTCTCCTCGCTCAGCCGCCTGTCGGAGCTGCCGATTGACACTCTTAAGATCGACCGGGTGTTCACCAGCCGCCTGCCATCGGACCGCAGGAGCTGCACGCTGGTCTCGACGATCATCGGCCTGGCGCATGCGTTCGACATGACGACCGTCGCGGAAGGCGTCGAGACTCAGGCGCAGTTGGATTACCTGGTGCGCGAAGGCTGTGATGAATCACAGGGCTACCTGCACAGCCGACCGCTGCCAAGGTCGGAATTCGAAAGCTGGCTTACTCGCTCTGGCAGCGCTGCAACGGGCCTGAGTGACCCCAGAAGCAAGCATGTCTATGGCTGAGATGTGTGCGGTGCTTCGGCCGAATTTCTTAGCATTCCTCGCCGTCCCGGATTCGCGAACAAGCCACCTAGGCGAGCACTATCAATCCGAGAGGGGAACGTGGCGCGGGCTGGCGGGCCGCCGTTGCATCCGGGGCTTCGCTCACGCGGCGCGTGGCGAAATCGCGCGCGGCATCTTTGGAAAGATCGCTTGGAATTATTGAAGCCCTTTGTTTCCTTGAGTTCGATCCTGGCGGCGCTTCTGTGCAGCACCTGGGTTTGCGCTCAAACACCGGACACCGCATCCTCCCCGCGCACGCTCAAGAAGCTCTCCCTGGAGGAATTGATGGCGCTGGAGGTGACCGTGACCTCGGTGTCCCGGCGGCCTGAGAAACTCTCTGAGACGGCCTCGGCGATTCAGGTGATCACTCAGGATGACATCCGGCGCTCGGGCGCCACGAGCTTGCCGGAAGCCTTGAGGCTCGCTTCCAACCTCGAAGTCGCGCAGATCGATTCCCACCAATGGGCGATCAGCGCCCGGGGGTTCAACAGCACGACCTCCAACAAATTGCTGGTGTTGATCGACGGCCGCACGGTCTACACGCCGCTCTACGCCGGTGTCTTTTGGGACGTGCAGGACACCTTGCTGGAGGACATCGACCGGATCGAAGTCATCAGCGGACCCGGCGCTACCTTGTGGGGCGCCAATGCGGTCAACGGTGTGATCAACATCACCACGAAGAAAGCCCAGGATACACAGGGACCACTACTCACCGCCACGGGTGGACGTGAACTGCGAGATTCGGGAGCGGTGCGCTACGGTGCCGCGCTCGGCACTGGCTTTCATTATCGCGCCTATGCAAAGTACTTCGAGCGCGACAGCACGGCTCTGGCCAACGGCAGCGATGCGCTGAACGGCTGGCACATGGCTCAAGGAGGCTTTCGTTTGGACGGAGCGCTTTCCGCCCGCGACGGTCTAACGGTGCAGGCAGACCTCTATAGCGGTCGGATCGAGCAAACGGCGAGCGATCCTACTACCGTGAGCGGCGGTAACCTGCTCGGCCGCTGGTCGCGCACCGTCTCGGAGCGTTCGGATCTCAAATTGCAGCTGTATGTCGATCGCACTCGGCGCCGCATTCCAGGGACCTTTGCCGAGGCACTCAATACCTATGACGTCGACTTCCAACATCATGTGCTGCTCGGCACGCGCCATGACGTCGTTTGGGGTCTGGGCTATCGGCTCATCGACGATGACGTCAGCAACTCTCTGGTTTTGGCCTTTCTGCCGCCCAAGGTGACGCGTCAATGGTTCAGCGCGTTCCTGCAGGATGAGGTGGCGCTGGTGGCGGACCAGCTCAACCTGACGTTCGGGACAAAAGTTGAGCACAATGACTATACGGGTCTTGAATTTCAGCCAAGCGTTCGGCTGGCGTGGCGGGTGAGCGAGCGCGACACGCTCTGGTCCGCGGTTTCGCGCGCCGTTCGCACGCCCTCGCGCATCGATCGCGAGTTCTACGCACCGAGCGTTCCACCGTTCTTCCTCGTGGGAGGGACTGATTTCCGTTCGGAGAAGCTCATCGCGTACGAAGCAGGATATCGCACGCGCCTGCGCCCGCGGCTGTCGGTCTCGTTGGCCGCCTACTACAATGATTACGACGACCTGCGCAGTGTCGAACAGGTGAATCCCCCCGCGGCCTTCCCGATCTTCATCGGCAACGGCCTGAAAGGCGATTCCTACGGCGCGGAACTGAGCGCCGACTACCGGGTGATGGAGGCCTGGCGGCTACGAGCGGGTTACACTGAGTTGCGCCTTCATTTGACTCACAAACCGGGAAGCACCGACATGAGCGCCGGGAGCGGTGAGGCTCAGGATGCCCGGCGTCAGGCGTCGTTCCGCTCCTCGCTCGATTTGCCGGCCAACTGGCAACTGGAGGCAACCTATCGCTACGTGAGCCGTATCGACAGCCGGAATGTGCCAGGCTACAGCGAGGCGGATCTGCGGCTCGCCTGGCAACCGCGGCCGGCGCTCGAATTGTCCCTGGTCGGTCAGAACCTGTTGCACGATCGTCATGCGGAGTTCGGCCCCCTACTGACCCGGCAGGAGATCGAGCGCGGCGTCTATGTGAAGGTTCTGTGGGGATTCTGATGAGACAGAAATCTCCTCGCCGCTTAGCTCTGATGGTCATGTTCCTCTTTAGCGCGGCACTGGCTTTCGCAGGGCCCACAGAGTACCAACTCAAGGCCGTGTTTCTCTTCAACTTCTCCCAGTTCGTAGAGTGGCCGGCGCGCGCTTTCCCCGATGCGCACACACCGCTGGTGATCGGCGTGCTCGGGTCGGACCCTTTCGGCGCGGATTTGGACGAAGTCGTGCAGGGCGAGACCGTGAACGGCCGTTCGCTCGTCGTGCGTCGCTTCAAGCGCATCGAGGATATCGGCGCATGCCACATTCTCTTCATCAGCAGCTCTGAGGGGCCGCAACTCGCGCGGATACTGCAAAGCATCAAGGATCGCAATGTTCTCACGGTCACCGACAGCGCAGGTCTCGAGCGGCGCGGGGTCATGATCGGCTTCGTCAATGACAAAAACCGCATCCGTCTGCGCATCAACCTCCAAGCCGCGGAAGCCGCGGGCCTCAAGTTGAGCTCCAAGCTCCTGCGGCCGGCCGAGATCGTCGCCACGGAGGGCTGAGAATGGCGGTTCCGGACACACCGATCAGGCGGCGGTTGATGGCGATGATTCTGCTGACCAGCAGCACGGTACTGCTACTCATCTGCGCCGCATTCTTTACTTACGAGTTCCTCACCTTCCGGCAATCGACGATTGCTCATCTCACCACGCTCGGTGACGTCATCGCCGACAACAGCACCGCGGCGCTCGCCTTCGCCAATGCCGACGATGCGCGCGAAGTCTTGAGCGCCCTGCGCGCGGAGCGGCACATCGTCGCCGCCGGCCTTTACGATCGCAACGGAAAGCTTTTTGCGAAGTATCCGAACGCTCTCGCCGACCGAGATCTGCCGGTGGCGCCTGGGCAGCTTGGGTTTAGTTTCACGGGCGGGCACCTGGTCGGCTTCCAGCCGGTGGCGCAAACGGGCAATCGCAACCTCGGCAGCCTGTATCTGAAGTCGGATATGGGAGCGATGTACGAACGTTTCCGCAGTTACGGCGCCATTGCCACGCTCGCCATTGCCGGCTCCTTCCTGGTCGCGTATCTCATCTCCCGGAGCCTACAGCGACGGATCTCGCAGCCCATCCTGGCGCTGACGCAGACCGCGCGCGCAGTATCGGACCGCGGGGATTATTCGGTCCGAGCGGCATCGGGGGGGCGTGACGAGCTGGGACTGCTGGCCACCGCATTCAATCACATGCTGACGCGGATTCAGGACCAGCATCGGGAGCTGGGAGAAAGCGCGGCGCGGCTTCGCGCCGTCCTTAATTCGGCCCTCAGCGCGGTGGTCGTCATTGACTCGCAGGGCGTGATTCTTGATTGGAACGAGCGCGCCGAGAAAATGTTCGGCTGGCCACGCGAGAAGTCGCTGGGACGGACGCTGGCCGAGCTGATCATTCCGGAGCGCTACCGGGAAGCGCACCGCAGCGGCCTGGAACGTTATCTCGCGAGCGGGGGAAGTCCGGTGCTGAATCGGCTCATCGAGCTCTCCGCCGTGCGTCACGATGGCGAGGAGTTCCCGATAGAGCTCTCCGTGAACGCCATGGTCACGGATGAGGTACCAACCTTCTGTGGTTTCATCACCGACATTACCGAGCGCAAGCATGCGCAAGCGAAGCTCCAGGCGCAGCTCGGCCGGCTCGAGCTCATGCACCGGATCACGCGCGCGGTCGGCGAGCGGCAAGACTTGCCGAGCGTCTTTCAGGTCGTGATCCGCAGTCTCGAGCAGGACTTGCCGATCGACTTCGGCTGCATTTGTTTGTATGAGCCCATTGCCGAGATATTGACAATCGCCAGTGTCGGCGCCAAAAGCCCGGCATTGGCGCAGGAGCTGGCCAGCGATGAGAAAGTGCGGATAGCGGTTGATCAAAGCGGCCTGGCGCACTCGGTCCGCGGCCATCTGGTGTACGAGCCGGACATCCGTGGAGAGTCCGTCGAATTTCCGCAGCGGTTGGCGCGTGACGGACTGCGCGCGATGGTGATCGCGCCGCTCCGTACGGAGAGCACGGTTTTCGGCGTGCTGATCGCGGCGCGCCGTGCGGAGGGGAGCTTCAGCAGCGCGGACTGCGAGTTCCTGCGGCAGCTGAGCGAACACGTGGCGCTGGCCTCCCACCAGGTGCAGCTCTACAACGCCTTGCAACGAGCGTATGAGGAGATGCGCCAGACTCAACACGCGGTCATGCAGCAGGAGCGGCTGCGGGCGCTCGGGCAAATGGCGAGCGGCATCGCGCACGACATCAATAACGCCATTTCGCCGGTCGCGCTCTACACGGAATCCTTGCTCGAGCGCGAACCGAACTTAAGCACGCGGGCGCGCGACTATCTAGTCACGATCCAGCGCGCCATCGAAGATGTCGCGGAGACCGTGGCGCGCATGCGCGAGTTCTATCGCCCGCGCGAGCCGCAATTGCAGCTCGCGCGGGTGGGGGTCAACGACCTTGCCAAACAGGTCATCGATCTGACACGCGCGCGCTGGAGCGACATGCCGCAGCAACGCGGCGTCGTGATCGAGCTCAAAACGGATTTCGCCGCCGATCTCCCGGGAATCATGGGCGCCGAGACCGAAATTCGCGATGCGCTTACCAACCTGATCTTCAATGCGGTGGATGCGATGCCGGAGGGCGGCGTGTTGTCGCTGCGCACGAAGGTGATAGAGTCGCCGCGCGGGGATGGCGAGTCCGCCCGCCACGTGTGCGTGGAAGTTCAGGATACGGGCACTGGCATGGACGAGGAGACGCGCCGCCGGTGTCTGGAGCCCTTCTTTACGACCAAGGGTGAGCGCGGCACCGGCTTAGGCCTCGCGATGGTGTACGGCATGGTGCAGCGTCACAGCGCAGAGCTTGAGATCGACAGCGCCGCCGGCCAGGGAACCACTATGCGGTTCGTCTTCCCGGTCTCCGTGCCCGTGTTCGCTGCAACGGAGCGCCTGGCCGCGTCGCTGACCCAGGCCCGGCGCCTGCGCATCCTGGTCGTCGACGATGATCCGTTGTTGATCAAATCGCTCGGTGACACGCTGGAGAGCGACGGCCACGCCGTCACGCTGGCCGACGGTGGCCAGGCGGGCATCGATGCTTTCCTCGCGGCGGAGAAACGCGGCGAACCGTTCGCGGTAGTGATCACCGACTTAGGCATGCCCTACGTCGATGGGCGCAAAGTGGCCGCCACGATCCGCGCCGCGGCGCCGCTGACGCCGATCCTGCTCTTGACCGGGTGGGGTCAGCGCCTGGTGGCGGAAGACGATGTTCCGCCGCACGTGAGCCGCGTCCTCAACAAACCGCCGCGGCTGCACGAGCTGCGTTCCGCGCTGGCGGAGTTCACGACTTCCGAAGCTGAGCTAACTCACTGAACCTTCGGTCACCGCCATGAGCCCGACACCGACCCTCTGGTGGGGGCGATACACAGCAAGCTGGCCGTCCTGGCGCACCGCTGAGGCCATGGACCAGTTGCAAGGCTAAACCTCGCCCGGCGCGGGCGGTTGCAATCCGGTGCATTCGTAGCCGATTCGCGCAATACGAATAGTCCCGCAATGGGCAGTCGCGGAGCTCTGCGGGACTCTCGCGGGACTCTCCCGTGCCCATCTGTGCTCTCCTGTGCTCGACGATCGCAACGGCCGTCCGGCCACACAGGTTGTCGATCAACTCGTCGCCAACGGAATGAAGCGGTTACAAATTCGCCTCTTTTGCCGAAACTCGCGACTGCCCCGCCGGGTCGCCCTTACAAGGCGAATGTCGGCGGTTCGATCCCGTCAGCACCCACCAAGATCTTGGGTCGCATTCCTCGAACGCACTCGAAGTTCGCGAGGACGTTTTGCGGGAGTGACCCGGAGCACGCCGTCGTGCCGCCACCCCGAGCGGGCTCTGTTAACTGCGGTTGACATGCTGTGAACCCTGGATTACACTTTGATCCGTGCTCGAAGTCCTGAAGTCCGCGACGTTCGAGAAATGGTTCAACGGACTGAAGGATCGCCAGGCGCAGGCGCGCATCACTGCACGCATCAGCCGCCTCGCGCTCGGTAATGCCGGAGACGTGAAGCCGGTCGGCTCGGGCGTGAGCGAAAT
>Ga0209488_10003011_pt1 | contig 13639 bp, 13 predicted proteins | sample Rivendell_Oct201_8_FD_188349 | JGI IMG/M metagenome (GOLD analysis project Ga0209488, IMG submission 188349) | Vadose zone soil microbial communities from the Eel River Critical Zone Observatory, Northern California, USA -... | ecosystem: Environmental > Terrestrial > Soil > Vadose zone >...
TCGGCTGCCTGCTGGCTCGGCTCGGCCGGCGCGTCGCCTGGGTGTCGCGGCTGCCCGTCGGGCCGCTCGGCCGCCTCGTCGACGGCGAGGCGCGCCGCCACGGGGTCGATACGCGTTGGGTGCGCTGGATCGACGGAGCGCGGCTCGGGCTGATGTTCTTCGAGCCCGGCCCGGCGCCGCGCAATGCCCGCGTGATCTATGACCGCAAGCATTCCGCCGCGTCCGAACTCGGCTTCGAGGACGCGCCGTGGGAAGCGCTGATTGCGGCGAGCGCCCGCGTGCATCTGTCCGGCATCACACCGGCATTGGGGCCGAGCTGCCGGGCGCTCGTCGCCCATATCGCCGCCCTTGCCGCGGCTGCCGCGAAGCCGGTGTCCTACGATCTGAACTACCGCTCGACGCTAACGACCGCGCCAGAGGCGCGGGCGATGCTCGAGGCGGTCGCTCCCCATCTTGAGTTGTTCGTCGTTGCCGAACGCGATGCCCGTGCCGTGCTCGGCTTCACAGAGGAGGCGGAACGGCTGGCCGAGGCGATCGCGGCGCGCTACGGCGTGCCACTGGTCGGATTGACCCGGCCTCCTGGGGAGGAGCCGGGCGATCTCCTATTGGCGCGCGGTGCTATCCATTATGCACCGCGCTACCCCGTCGAGATCGTCGATCGCATCGGCGCCGGCGATGCGTTTGTCGCCGGGCTGATCCATGGCCTGCTCGCCAGCGATCCCGATCTCGCCATTCGCCTGGCCGCCTACGCCGCCGCGATCGCTCTCGCGACCCCGGGCGACATCAATTATTTCGCGGCCGAAGACCTCGCCGCCTTTCAGGCCGGTTCGGTCGGCGGGCTGGTTCGATAAGATCGCTCGGGTTCAGCAATTGGTCGATTGGCAGGTCAAGAATCCGGTGATGACCGGACCCGTCACTTTCGACAACGCCGAGAAGAATTTGTAGATCTCCCGGCCTTCGGCATTCGCGACGAAGATGATGTCCTTGTCGCGAACCCGGAATTCCCGGGCGAGCGGATAGGATTTGGCATCGCTGAGATCGAGCCGGTAGACGATCGGCGAGACCCCTTCGGGCGCCGCGGTCGCGATCGGCTGTCCGAGCGCCTGCACCAGGCCCACCGGCTCGTAGCGGAACAGGAAAACCGCCCGCGGATCGGCGCGCTCGTCGACCAGCCCGCCGGCCTTCGCCAGCGCCTCGGCCAGGGACAGCTTCTCGGCGTCGAACGTGATTGCGGTGTTTTTGCCGGTCGCGCCGAAGGTGCTGAAGGTTTTCGGCCGCCGCACCAGGGTCAATACATCGTCCGGCTCGGCGAAGATGTCCTCCTCAGGATGCTCGACCAGGGTCTTGAGCGGCACGGTTGCCGTGATGCCGTTGCGCGACAGCTGCACGAACACCTCGTGCTGCGGTATCGCCGCGCCGCCGCTCGCCGCGGCAATCACCTGCAAGAGCCGGTCGCCGCCGCCCGACAGCGGCACCCGCCCGGCTTTGAGCGCCTCGCCGGTCACCGTAACCGAATTGGCGACGCTGCGCCGGATGGCGACGATCGCGTGCGGCTCCAATGCCTTCGGGCCGAGCCGTTTTTCGATCGTGCGCTCGACCTCGGCCGTGGTGTGCCCGGCCGCCGCGATCCGGCCGGCATAGGGGATGCTGATCCCGCCGTCGGGGCCGACCTGCTGGTCCGGGATGCGCGTGCCCGGCCGCCCGCTTGCAGTGGCTTCTTGCAAAAGCTCCTGCAGCTTTTGCGAGGGTGCGCCGGGCGCGCCGAGAGAAGTTCTGGCCTGTGCCGACGCCGACGCGTCGGTCGGAGCCCTCCCGAATGGTGCCGCCTGCTGCGCTCCGAGACCGCTCAGCCCCAGTCCCGCCACGCCGCCAAGCTCCTGTCCCGGGGCCGCCCCGAACCCAGGCGCCGCCGCAAGCCCTTGCGCCGCCCCGGGCGCCGTGAACCCTTGCGCCGGTCCGGGTGCGGCTAATCCCTGCGCCGTTCCGGGTGGCGCCGTGAGCCCTTCCGGCGCCCCGGGCGTTAACGGCGCTTGCGCCCCGCCGGCCAGAGACCCGACACCAGCCCTTCCTCCCGCTTGGGACAGGCCGAGCAGCTGAATGACGGCGTCCGAGGCAAACGCGGTGATGCTCTCGCCCGTGCTCAACAGCGCCCCGGTCCCAGGCGTCGCGGTGCCGAACAGCCGGCTCGTCACCCCGGGCGGCACCGACAATTCCGTTAGCGAATTGCCGAACAGGCCGTTCGCCGCGGCTTCCCAGATCACGACGGATACCGTATCGCCGACGCCGATCTTGATGTCGGGGGGCGGCGTATATTTCTTAAACCGCTCGTGAAAGGCGGGCTCGCCCTGCGCCCGCAAGACGTCGACCACGGCATCGTCGACCTTGACGATGTCAAAGGCGATCTTGTCCCCTTCGCTGGCCTGGGCGATGACCTCGCCGCCTGTCGGCCCGGCGGACAGCCATGAACATCCGGTGAGCAGCAGCATCACCAGGCAGCAGCAGAGAATGGTTCGCGTCCATCGTGACATGATGTCCCGACCCCCGGCCGCGATTTCATGCTATTTCCAGCGCCATGCGCAATCGCTTTGAGATAGGGCTCCACGAACTGGCGCTGGTCGGCTGTGCCGCGACGCTCGCCGCGCTGGTCTACGCCGAGGGCTGGATCTGGCCGCTGAAGGCCGTCGCGGTCCTCATCCCGGTCACGCTGCTGCTCGTCTGACCCCCGATTCAGCGGACGCGGTCGAGGGCGTAGCCGACCGACCGCACGGTGCGCAGCAAATCTCCCGTACCGGCTTCGTTGAGCGCCTTGCGCAACCTCCGGATATGGACATCAACGGTGCGCAGCTCGATCTCGGCATCCTGGCTCCACACCTGGTCGAGCAGCTGCTCGCGCGAGAAGACGCGGCGCGGGTGCTGCAGGAAGTGGCGCAACAGGCGGAATTCGGTCGGGCCGAGATGGACCGGCTTGCCGCCGCGGGAGACGCGGTGCGCCACCAGATCCATCGTCACATCGGCATAACGCAGGATCTGCTCGTCGGCATTCGGCTGGGCCCGCCGGATCACGGCGCGCAGGCGGGCGACGAGCTCGCTGAGGCTGAACGGTTTGACGACATAATCGTCGGCGCCGCTGTTGAGGCCGCGCACCCGGTCTCCCTCCTCGCCGCGCGCGGTCAGCATGATGACCGGCATCGAGCGGGTGGCCGGCGCCCGCCGGATCTGCCGGCACACCTCGATGCCGGAGACCAGCGGCAGCATCCAGTCGAGCAATACCGCATCGGGCCGCCGCTCGGCGATCTGCAGCAGGGCCTCTTCGCCGTCAGTCGCTTCGGCGACGGCGAAACCCTCCTTTTCGAGATTGTAGCGCAGCAACGCGACGAGCGGCGCCTCGTCCTCGACGATCAGGACGAGTGGCTTCACCGGCTTCCGACTCGGTTGGGCGCGACTACTTCAAGGCTCGATTTATCGCCTTTCGGCCGCGCCTGTGTCAGCGGCGTGCCATGCACCAGATAATAGAGGTTTTCGGCGATGTTGGTGGCGTGATCGCCGATCCGCTCGATGTTCTTGGCCATGAACAGCAGATGCGTGCAGGCGCCGATGTTGCGCGGGTCTTCCATCATGTAGGTCAGGAATTCGCGGAACAGGCTCGAATACATCTCATCGAGCTCCTCGTCGCGCGTCCAGACGGCGATCGCCTTATCGGCATCGTGCTCGACATAGGCGTCGATGACGTCCTTGACGAGGACCAGCGCGAACTGCGCCATGCGCGGCAGGGCGTGCACCAGCTGGACCGGCGGCGCCTGCGACAGGGCAATCGAGCGCTTGGCGACATTGGCGGCGTAATCGCAGATGCGTTCGAGGTCGCTGGCGATCTTCAGCGCGACGAAGATCTCGCGCAGGTCGCGCGCCATCGGCTGGCGCAGGGCGAGCAGGCGGATCGCCAGATTGTCGAGATCGCGCTCGAGCTGGTCGACCGGCGCGTCGCCCTCGACGACCCTTGCGGCTAGCGCGCTGTCGCGTTTGACGACGGCCTCGATTGCGTCGGCGAGCTGACTTTCGGCAAGGCCGCCCATCTCGACGACCATCTTGTTGAGCCGCGCCAGCTCCTCGTCATAGCTCTTGATGATGTGTTCGGCAGGCATTGTGATCCTCGTCCTCAACCGAACCGGCCGGTGATGTAATCCTCGGTGCGGCGCTCCCGCGGATGCGTGAAGATTCTCTCGGTGTCGTCGAACTCGACCAATTCTCCGAGATAAAGAAAAGCGGTGTAATCCGAGCTGCGCGCCGCCTGTTGCATATTGTGGGTGACAATGGCGATGCAATAATCGGTCTTCAGCTCCGCGATCAGCTCTTCGATGCGCTGCGTCGAGATCGGATCGAGGGCCGATGCAGGCTCGTCAAGCAGCAGAACTTCGGGCTCGATCGCGATCGCGCGGGCAATGCACAGACGCTGCTGTTGACCACCCGACAGGCTGAGGCCGCTGTCGCGCAGCTTGTCCTTGACCTCATCCCACAGCGCGGCGCGGCGCACCGCCGATTCGACACGGTCGTCCAGCTCCGATTTCGGCAATTTCTCGTATAGCCCGATGCCGAAGGCGACATTATCGTAGATCGACATCGGGAACGGCGTCGGCTTCTGGAAGACCATGCCGATCTTCGCCCGCAGCCGGTTGACGTCGAGACCAGGCGTCAAAATGTTGGCGCCGTCGAGATACACCTCGCCGGTCGCGACCTGGCCCGGATAGAGCTCGTAGATCCGGTTCAGGATGCGCAGCAGCGTGGATTTTCCGCACCCCGACGGTCCGATGAAGGCGGTGACGCGCCGGTCATAGAGTGGCAGGCTGATGTCGTGCAGCGCCTGAAACTTGCCATAGAAGAAATTCACGTTCCGGATATCGACTTTGGTGGCCGGCATCGCCGTGTTGGGTGCCTCATCCGCGGCCGGTAGGCGTTGCACCAGCGGTGTGACAGCCGGGGCCGAGAGCGGCGGACGTGGTTGGCGAGGGGGCGCGCCATCATCGCTCGTCCGCTCGGACGAGTGGGCGGCGGAGAGAAGCGGTCGCGCGGCGGGGGTTGTCATTGCTTGAAGCTGCTCCAGGCTGCTAACAGGCGGGCAGTGATGTTGAGAACCAGGATCGACGCGGTGATCAGCAAGGCGCCACCCCAGGCCAACCTCTGCCAATCCGCATAGGGGCTCATCGCGAACTGGAAGATGACCACCGGCAGGTTGGCCATCGGCCCGTTGAGGTCGCCGCTCCAGAACTGGTTGTTCAGCGCGGTGAATAAAAGCGGGGCGGTTTCCCCGGATATCCGAGCGATCGCGAGCAGCACGCCGGTCATCATGCCCTGCGCCGCGGCCCGGTAGGTGACCATCACGATCACCTTCCATTGCGGCGCGCCGAGCGCGGCGGCGGCTTCGCGCAACGCACTCGGCACCAGGCGCAGCATGTCCTCGGTGGTGCGCACGACGACCGGGATCGTGATGATCGCCAGCGCCACCGCGCCGGCCCATGCCGAGAAATGGCCCATACGGACCACCATCACCTCGTAGACGAACAGGCCGATGATGATCGAGGGTGCGCTCAGCAGGATGTCGTTGACGAACCGCACGACCTCGCCGAACCGGCTGCCGCGCGCGTATTCGGCGAGAAAGGTGCCGGCGAGGATGCCGGTGGGCGTCCCGATCAGCGTCGCTATGAGCGTCATCACGAGGCTGCCGGCGATTGCGTTGAGCAGCCCTCCGCTGCTGCCGGGCGGCGGCGTCATCTGCGTGAACAAGGACGGGCCGATCGCGCCGACGCCGTTGATCAGCAGCGTCGACAGCACCAGCGCCAGCCACAGCAACCCAAAGGCCGTGGCGACGACCGAAAGGCCGATAACCAGCCAATTGGTCAGGCGGCGGCGTGAATAAAGCTCCATCACGTCGCCTTCCCGGCCTGGCGCTCGAGCCGGATCAGCAGCAATTTGGCCAGCGCCAGTACAATGAAGGTGATGACGAACAGAATGAGGCCGAGGGCGATCAGCGACGACAGGTAAAGATCCCCGACCGCCTCGGTGAACTCGTTGGCGAGCGCCGCCGAAATCGTCGTCCCGGGCTGCAGGACCGAAGCGTGGATATGGTGCGAGTTGCCGATCACGAAGGTGACCGCCATCGTCTCGCCGAGCGCGCGGCCGAGCCCGAGCAGGATGCCGCCGAACACCCCGATGCGCGTATAGGGCAGCACCACCCGCCAGACCACCTCGGTCGTGGTCGCGCCGAGCGCGTAGGTGCTCTCCCGCAACACCGTCGGCACCGTCTCGAACACGTCGCGCATGACCGAGGAGATGAAGGGGAGCACCATGATCGCCAGGATGAACCCGGCGGTCAGCACGCCGATGCCGAGCGGCGGTCCTTCGAACAGCATGCCGATGCCGGGTATCGCTCCGAGCGTGCCGATCAGCGCCGGCTCGATGTGCTCCTGGACGAACGGGGCGAGCACGAAGAGGCCCCAAATGCCGTAAATGATGCTCGGGATCGCCGCCAACAATTCGATCATCGTCGACAGCGGCCGCTTGAGCCAGTTGGGGCACAATTCGGTGATGAACAGCGCCACCCCGAACGCCACCGGGATGCCGATCAGCATTGCGATCGCCGAGGTGACGAGCGTCCCGTAGACCGGCGCCAGCGCGCCGAATTTCTCGGTCACCGGGTTCCACGCCTCGGTGACGAGAAAACGGAGTCCGAAGTGCTCCAGAGCCGGCAGCGCGCCGGAAATCAGCGAGAGAATGACGCCGCCGAGGACAACCAGCACCAAGAGTGCGAAGAGCAGGGTCAGCGAGCGGAAGACGACGTCGCCGAGCGCGCCATGCCGTCCGGGCGACGCCTCCCGCGCGATTACCGTATCCGCCGACACGATCCGCTCCTGATCTTCCGCTCAGAACGGGAGGCCGCCAGGGCCTCCCTTCCTCACATTCATCAGATCGTCACGATCCGGAGCCGGTCCAGATCGGTTTGCCGTCGGGGCCGACGATCTGTTTCCAGCTCTGCTCGACCAGCCCAACCACCTTGTCGGGCATCGGAACATAGTCGAGCTGCTCCGCCATCTGGCCGCCATTGCGGAACGCCCAGTCGAAGAAGGCGAGGACCCCCTTGGCCTTGGCCGGGTCCGTCTGCTGCTTGTGCATCAGGATGAAGGTCGCGCCGGTAATCGGCCAGCTGTCGGCGCCGGGCTGGTTCGTCAGCAACAGGTAGAAGCCCGGCGCTTTCGTCCAATCGGCATTGGCGGCGGCTGCCTGAAAGGTCTTGCTGTTCGGCGAGACGAAGGCGCCGCTCTCGTTGCGCAGCTGCGTGTAGGTCATCTTGTTCTGCAGCGCGTAGGCATATTCCACATAGCCGATCGCACCGTCGGTGCGGCTGGCCAGCGCCGCGACGCCCTCATTGCCCTTGCCGCCGAGGCCGCCCGGGAATTCGACCGAGGTGTTCTCGCCGACCTTGTCCTTGAACTCGGGATCGATGCTCGACAGGTAGTGCGTGAAGATGAAATTGGTGCCCGACCCGTCCGAGCGGTGCACCGTCGCGACCGCCTTGTCGGGCAATTTCACGCCGGGATTGAGTTGGGCGATCGCGGCGTCGTTCCACTTCGTGATCTTGCCCAGATACATGCCGGCGACCGTCTTGCCGTCCAGCTTCAGCTGACCAGGCTCGATCCCCTGAAGGTTGATGACCAGGACGACACCGCCCATGACCTGCGGCCACTGAACGAGACCGTTCTTGTCGAGATCCTCCGGCTTCATCGGCATGTCCGACGCGCCGAAATCGACCGTCTTGGCGGTGATCTGCTTGATGCCGCCGCCCGAGCCGATCGACTGGTAGTTCATGCTCGTCCCGGTCTTGGCCTTGTAGGCTTCCGCCCATTTGGCATAGACCGGGTAGGGAAAGGTCGCCCCGGCGCCGGAAATCTCAACGGCGCGCGCCGCCCCTGACATTCCGATCGCGGCACATGCCGCCGCCATCAGCGCGATGCGCAAAGCAGCCACAGCTCACTCCAGTTCTGGGATCGCGGACGGTCGGCCAGATGGCCAGCCACCACCGTTTCTACGCGCCCGGAGATACGCTTCTATGACTCTTTTGTTGCGGTTCGATGACAGGCGTCAGCCATCATCGACGCCTCAATCCGCGGCTCTCAGCCAAACCGTAAAGGTCGAGCCTTTCCCCAGGGTGCTGGCGATGTCGAGCCGGCCGCGGTGGCGATTGAGGACGTGCTTGACGATCGCGAGGCCAAGACCGGTGCCGCCCAATTCTCGCGATCTGGCGTTGTCGACGCGGTAAAACCGTTCGGTCAGGCGGGTCAGATGCTCGCTCGGGATGCCGTCACCGTGGTCGGCGACCGCGACCCATAGCATCCGTGCCGTCGGGCCATTCCCGGTTCCGACCGTCACCGTGACCGTGGTGTCTCGCCCGGCGTATTTGACGGCATTGTCGAGCAGGTTTTGGAAGACCTGAGCCAATTCGTCGCGGTCCCCCTGTATCTCCGGCAGATCGTCCGGCAAATTCAGGTCGATGTGCATTCCACGCTGGGCCGCCCGCAGTTCGAGGGCGGCGGCGACGTTCTCGATGACCGGCTCTATGGCGATGCGCGCCGTCGGCGCGATGTGCTCGTTGAGTTCGATGCGCGACAATGACAGCAGATCGTCGACCAGCCGCGCCATGCGCCCGGCCTGCTCGTGCATGATCCCGAGAAACCGCTCGCGCGCCGCCGCGTCGTCGCGGGCCGGCCCGCGCAACGTCTCGATGAAGCCGAGCAGCGTCGATAGCGGTGTCTTCAGCTCGTGCCCGGCATTGGCGACAAAATCGGCGCGCATCTCGTCGGCGCGCTTGAGCGCGGTGATGTCGTGCAATGTGATGATCGCGGCGGCGCCGTCCAGCGACGGCCCATCGATCCGCGCCAGCCGCGCTTCGAGCAGTCGCGCCACCGGAACGGAGACTGAAAACTCGACGGTGCGGACATCCGCACCGGCCAAGACCGCGTCGGCCGCCGCGAGTACCGCCGGGTTCCGCAAGGCGGATACCAGGTCGCGGGGTTCGGAAACCGAGCCGATGAATTCGGCCCAGGCCGCGTTGGCGCGAACGATCCGCCGGTTGCGGTCGATCAGGATCACCGGATCTGGAACCGCCGCGATCGCCGCCTCGGCGGCGGCGAGCTGCAGCTCGGTCCGCCCGGCATGCTCGCGCCACTCCCGGTCGAGGCGCAGCACGGCCGGCCATAACGCCCGCGCGGTCGGGCTCAGCCGGTGCGGCGGGTCATTTGCCGCCCGATTCGGACCGAGCCCCGCGGTCGCTTCTCGAGCCGCCGACGGCAGCCACCGGTTGGCAATCAGGACGACCGCCGCGGTCAGCCCCAGGAGCGCCAGCACGGCGCCGATCGCCGGGAGCGCGCCGAGACCGGCCCTGTCGAAGTAAAGCGCGATCACCGCCGCGCCCAGGAGCCAAGGGAGGAGGATTCGTAACGCTGTCCAGCCGAGCTGTTCTCGCCACATCGCGGACTGGCTCCAACGGCCCGAAAACATTGCCCGAAAACATTGACAGGGAAAGGCGCACAACTATAGTGCGCCGCTCCCTGGCGGGGAGGCCCGCCCGGTCCTTATTTGCCTCGGGCGGGGCTTGCCGCCGCGCGCGCGCCAACCGATATCGGTCCAGTCATGTTTGCAGTGATCCGCACCGGCGGCAAGCAGTACACGGTCGCCAAGGACGATGTGATCGCGGTCGAGAAGCTCGACGGCGAGCCCGGCGCCACGGTCGAACTTGGCGAAGTGCTGATGGTCGGCGACGGCGCCGATGTCTCCACCGGCACGCCGCTTCTCGCCGGCGCCACGGTCAGCGCCACCCTCGTCGAGCAGCGCCGCGCCGCCAAGATCATCGTCTTCAAGAAGAAGCGGCGGCAGAATTACCGGCGCAAGAATGGCCATCGCCAGCATCAGACCGTGCTGCAGATCACCGGGATCCGGCTGGCCGGGCAGGATGAAGCGGCGCCGTAGGAGATCGGAAAGTGGCACATAAAAAGGCGGGCGGTTCGTCCCGCAACGGTCGCGACAGCGCGGGTCGGCGGCTCGGCGTCAAGAAATTCGGCGGCGAGATCGTCGTCCCGGGCAACATCATCGTGCGCCAGCGCGGCACCAAGTTTCATCCCGGCGAATGCGTCGGCATGGGACGCGACCACACGCTGTTCGCGCTCGAAGAGGGCGCGGTGCAGTTTCGTAAAGGCCTTGGCGGGCGTACCTTCATCTCGATTGTACCGCGACCGGCGGAGGCCGCCGAATAGCCGTTTCCCCAACCGACGGAACGCGAGGGGAGCGGCCCAGCCGCTCCCCTTTTTAGTTTGTTGCGACCATGAAATTCCTCGATCAGTGCAAGATCTACCTCAAGAGCGGTGACGGCGGCCGCGGCTGCTTCAGCTTCCGGCGCGAGAAGTTCATCGAGTTCGGCGGGCCCGATGGCGGCATGGGCGGCAAGGGCGGCGACGTCGTCCTTGTCGCGGCCGACAATCTCAACACGCTGATCGATTACCGCTATCAGCAGCATTTTCGCGCCCAAAACGGGCGTGGCGGATCCGGGGCCAACCGTACCGGCGCCAACGGCCGTGATCTCGTGCTGCGCGTGCCCATCGGGACTCAGATCCTCGATGACGACAAGGAAACCGTGCTCGCCGACCTGACCCGCCCGGACCAGCGGATCGTGCTGTTGCGCGGCGGCGATGGCGGGTTCGGCAATTCGCATTACAAAACCTCGACCAACCAGGCGCCGCGCCGCGCCGATCCGGGCTGGCCAGGGCATGAATTATGGGTGTGGCTGCGGCTGAAGCTGATCGCCGATGCCGGGCTGGTCGGGCTGCCCAACGCCGGCAAATCGACCTTTCTGTCGCGGGTGAGCCATGCCCGCCCGAAAATCGCCGATTACCCGTTCACGACCTTGCACCCGCAGCTCGGCGTGGTGCGCCTTGACGACGATACCGAGTTCGTGGTCGCCGACCTGCCGGGGCTGATCGAAGGGGCCAGCGAGGGTGCCGGGCTCGGCACCCGCTTTCTCGGCCATGTCGAGCGCTGCGCGGTGATCCTGCACCTGATCGACGGCACCGAGGAGAACGTCGTCGATGCCTACCGCACGATCCGCCATGAGCTCGCCGATTACGGCCATGGCCTCGCCGACAAGCCCGAGATCGTCGGGCTCAACAAGATCGACGCGATCGATCCCGAGGCGGTGGCGGAGAAATGTCGCGCACTCACGCGCGTCGCCCGGCCCGGCACGCAGATCCTGGCGCTGTCCGGGGTCAGCGGCGCCGGCCTCCCCCAGGTGCTCGGTGCCGTCGCCGGGGCAATCGAAACCGCCCGGCAAGCCTCCGCCGATATGCCGCTGGTCGAGGCATGATGAAGTCCCAAGCCGATGCCGAGCGAAAATCCCTCTCCGCCCTTCAGGGGGGAGAGGGAGGGGACCCGCCGCGAAGCGGTGGGGAGGGTGAGGTGGGCGTCGGCGAGCGCTCTGGAATCCCCCACCTCACCCCGACCCTCTCCGCCCCCGAGGGCGGAGAGGGAGTTACCCGCGGGCCGACTCCCGCCGCGGCGCTGACCGCGGCGCGCCGGCTCGTCGTCAAGATCGGCTCGGCCTTGCTCGTCGATGAGGATGGCGAGATCCACCGCGCCTGGCTCGACGCGCTGGTCGATGACCTGGCGCGTTGCCGCACCCGCAACCAGGACGTCATCGTCGTCTCGTCCGGCGCGATCGCGGTCGGCCGTCGCCATCTTGGGCTGCGCGGCCGCGCCCTGCGTCTCGAGGAAAAGCAGGCGGCGGCCGCGACCGGGCAGATCCGCCTCGCCCATGCCTATCAGGAGGCCCTGGCCCGCCACCACATCACCGTCGCGCAGATCCTCTTGACCCTGGAGGATACCGAGGAGCGGCGGCGGCATCTGAACGCCCGCGCGACCTTCGCCCAGTTGCTCGGCCTCGGCGCCGTGCCGGTGGTCAACGAGAACGACACGATCGCCACCGCCGAGATCCGTTTCGGCGACAACGACCGCCTCGCCGCCCGGGTGGCGCAGATGGCCAGCGCCGACATGCTGGTCCTGCTGTCCGATATCGACGGGCTTTATTCCGGCGATCCGCGGCGCGATCCCGCGGCGCGGCACATCCCGCTGGTCCGCGACATCGGGCCCGAGATCGAGGCGATGGCCGGCAGCGCGCCGCCCGGCTACAGCTCGGGCGGCATGGTCACCAAGCTGGCGGCGGCGCGCATCGCGATGCAGGCCGGCTGCCACATGCTGATCGCCGAGGGCCGGCCGAAACTTGACGGTATCGCCGGTCCGCTCGCCGCGATCGAGGCAGGTGCCCGCGCCACCCTGTTCCTGCCGCATAGCGAGCCGCGCTCGGCGCGCAAGGCGTGGATCGCCGGCGCGGTCAATCCCGCCGGCGCTCTGATCGTCGATGACGGCGCCGCCCGTGCCCTGCGCAGCGGCAAAAGCCTCTTGCCCGCCGGGGTGGTCGGTGTCGAGGGCGCATTCGATCGCGGCGACTGCGTGATCATCCGGACCCGCGCCGGCATCGAGGCCGGCCGCGGTCTGTCGGCCTATGCTGCTGGCGACATCCGCCTTGTCGCCGGCCACAAGAGCGGTGAAATCGCAACAATTCTCGGCTATCGTGGGCGCGATGAGATCATCCATCGCGACGATCTGGTGTTGACGGAGGCCCGATGAGCCCCGACACCCTGATCCGCCGCCCGGCCGGCGCCGCGCCCGATTTGGCCGTTGCCATGGCCGAAATCGGCCGCCAGGCCCGCGAAGCCTCCGCCAAGCTGGCGCTCGCCCCGGCCGATGCCAAGACCGCCGCGCTCAAGGCTGCCGCCGCCGCGATTCGCTCGCGCGCCGACGAAATCCTCGCCGCCAACGCCGATGACCTCGCCGAGGCGAAGCAGGCCGGTCTGACCGGTGCCTTGCTTGACCGGCTCGCTCTCGACCCGATGCGGCTCGAAGCGGTCGCCAGCGGCCTTGAAGACATCGCCGCTCAGCCCGACCCGGTCGGCCGGACGTTGGCCGAATGGACGCGGCCCAACGGGTTGCGCATCGCGCGGGTCAGCGTACCGCTCGGCGTTATCGGCATCATCTATGAGAGCCGTCCCAATGTGACCGCCGATGCCGGCGGGCTCGCGCTCAAATCGGGCAACGCCGCGATTCTGCGCGGCGGCTCCGAGAGCTTCCGTTCCTCGCATGCCCTGGTAGCGGCGCTCGCGCAGGGGCTGCGCTCGGCCGGCTTGCCGGAGCACGCGATCCAACTGGTCCCGACCCGCGATCGCGAGGCGGTCGGCATGATGCTGAAGATGAGCGGAATCATTGACATCATCGTGCCGCGCGGCGGCGCATCCCTGATCGAGCGGGTCCAGGGCGAGAGCCGCATTCCGGTCATCGCGCACCTCGAAGGCCTCTGCCACACCTATATCGACCGCGCGGCCGATCCCGAAAAGGCGCGCAATATCGTGCTGAACGCCAAGATGCGGCGCGTCTCGATCTGCGGCGCGACCGAGACCCTGCTGGTCGATCGGGCGGTCGCCGCTAGGGTTCTGCCGCCGATCCTCGCCGATCTGCGCGCTATGGGCTGCGAATTGCGCGGAGATCCGGAGAC
>Ga0209488_10003012_pt1 | contig 13638 bp, 19 predicted proteins | sample Rivendell_Oct201_8_FD_188349 | JGI IMG/M metagenome (GOLD analysis project Ga0209488, IMG submission 188349) | Vadose zone soil microbial communities from the Eel River Critical Zone Observatory, Northern California, USA -... | ecosystem: Environmental > Terrestrial > Soil > Vadose zone >...
TCGAGAGATCGCCGTAGCGGGAGACACCGAGACCGACTTCGCCGTCATCGCCGGAGAGAAATGACAGACTGGCACCGAACGACGTAAAGGACTTGCTGCCGCCGGAGCCGTCTTCGATCGAAATGGATGAGACCGTGGGACCGATGCGGGCGCGGCGTTGCGCCGCTGCGTTGCCGGCAGCCGCGAGCGCGAGGAGGACGATCATCAGGGTACGCATGGGGAAATTTTTACGCCGTCGCGCTTGCGGATGCCGTGACTCCGGTCACTTCATGAGCAAACCGACCACGATCCCGGCGGCGTTCATCCGGATGAGCCAGGCCCAGCACGTCGCCATCTGCAGCGATTTGACTTTGACGTACCAGACGCTGCTGCCGGCCATCGCGAACAAGATCGGCACCCACAGCACCGTGGCGAACTCCATCCCCGCGAAGACGCCGCCACTCTGCACCCAGAGCGCCCCGCGGAAGCGGCCGTAGAACCAGGCGAACACCAGGCCGAAGGCCAGCGACAGCGCCGCCGACTTCGCCAGCGCGGGACCCATGAAGCGCTTCATCTCCTCCGGGGTCATGTGCGTGCCCATCGCTTCCATCCCGGCCATGTTGAATACCTTGCTCCACACGACCCAGTCCACCAGATACACGACCACGCCCGCGATCAGTCCGGCAACGATCCAGCTGTTCATAGGTGCGTCTCCGATGTGAGAGTCACTGCTTCTCCCGCTCGCCCGGGACACCCAGCTCCGTCATGGCCCGTAGATCCAGCACCTCATCCAGCTCTTTGCCCTTCAATAATCCCTTCTCCATCACCAGCTGGCGCACGGTGACATTCTTCGCTACCGCTTCCTTCGCCAGTTTCGCGGCCTCCGCGTACCCGATCTTCGGCGCGAGCGCGGTGACGAGCGCCGGACTGCGCTCGAGCCAGTGCGCCGCCTGCGTCGCGTCAGCCTCCATCCCCTCGATGGAGCGCTCGGCCAACACGCGCGTGGCATTGGTGAGAATCATCATGGAGAAGAGGAGATTGTGGGCGATGACCGGCATCATCACGTTCAGCTCGAGCTGTCCCGCCTCGGCGGCGGCGGTCACGGTCACGTCGTTCCCGATCACCTGGAAGCAGACCTGATTCACCATTTCGGGTATCGACGGATTCACTTTTCCGGGCATGATGCTCGAGCCCGGCTGCACGGCCGGCAGCACGATTTCGGCCAGACCGGTGCGCGGACCGGATGCCAGCAGCCGCAAGTCGCTCGCAATTTTGCCGAGATCCACCGCGTACGTGCGGACCGTGCCCGAGAACGCGGTCGCGTCGCCCATGGACTGCATCAGCTGCACCCGGTCTTTCCCCTCGCGCAGCTCGAGCTTCGTCATCGCACGCAGATGCTTGATCATCAACGCCGGATACTGCGGCTCGGCGTTGAGTCCGGTCCCCACCGCCGTTCCGCCGATCCCGAGGTCACGCAGGTCGTCCGCCGTCCGCTCGATACGATCGCGATTGCGCTCGACGGTGTGTCCATACGCCGCGAGCTCCTGGCCGAGTCGGATCGGCGTCGCATCCTGCAGATGGGTGCGGCCGGACTTCACGATGTCGTCGAATGCCCTGCCCTTGTCCGCGAAGGCCCGCGCAAGCTGGGTGAGCGCTTCGATCAGCGCGGGCAATTGCAACAGGGCTCCGAGTCGGATCGCGGTCGGGATCACGTCGTTCGTCGACTGCGCCATGTTGACGTGATCGTTGGGATGCACTGGCTTGTACTCGCCTCGCTTCCCACCCAGCAATTCGTTGGCGCGATTCGCCAGCACTTCGTTGCAATTCATGTGGTGCGAGGTCCCAGCCCCGGCTTGGTACGGATCGACGACGAAATGGTCCCGATGCCCGCCGGCGAGCACTTCATCCGCCGCCTTGATGATCGCGTCCGCGAGCTTGCGATCGAGGCGACCGGTTTCCCGGTGGGTCAGCGCGGCGGCTTTCTTGATGAGGATGACGGCATCGACGAAGGCCGGGAGAGGCCGGAGCTCGGAGATCTGGAAGTTCTGCCGCGCGCGCTCGGTCTGGATGCCCCACAGCGCCTCGGCAGGCACCGGCATCTCTCCCAGCGGGTCACGCTCGACACGCGTCTGATTTGTTTGAGGCATGGCCGTCACCATCCCGTTCGTCTCGAGCCAAGAATCACCCATCGTCTGTCTCCTCGCTAGCGACGACGAAACCACCCAATCGTAAACAGATCCTTCGCCGCCCTCGCCCCGTGCGTCCGTACCAGGAGATACATGCCCAGCACCGTCAGCAGAATCGTCGTATAGAACCGCCACTCCAACAACATCATCACCTGATGGCCCGGCCCGAAGTCCCCGGCGAATCCGGACAGGAACGCGACTTCGATACCCCCACCGCCCGACGGCAGCGGCACGATGAGCGGCGCGTGCAGCAGTGCCAGGGAACCGAACAACATCACGCTGAAAGGCGGCGCGTTCGGGTGTCCCCAGACGAGCGCCGGTAATATGAGCGCCCGCGCAGCGAGACTGATGACGGTGAGCAAGGCGCCGGCAAACAGGACCCACCACGGTGCCCGGCGCACGTGCGCGAGGGCGACTCGCCATTGCCGCCGGACCCGATGCCGGATGGCGCCGGGCCGGACCAGCCGCTGCAACGCCCAGACGACCAGCAACACCACCAGGACGAGCAGCTCGATGCCGAGTAGGTCCCGGGCCAGACTGTGCGAAAGAAACCGGTCCAGCGCGGCGCTCCAATCGGGGACGTAGTACGCGGCGAGCGAGAGCGCCACAATGCCGAACACCGGCCATTCGGCCGCGACTTCGACGCCGAGGGCGACCAGCGCCGTGACTACGCGCAGCCCCGACCACGTCATGCCGAGGAAGCGCGCGGGCTCACCCCCGAGTCGGTTGGGCGTGAAGGTGGCTGCCGCCTCGCCGTACAGGTTCAGCCGCAGGGCGTCGCGAAAGTCGAGCCGCCCGCCGGCGGCCCAGCTCGCGAGTTGAATGCGCCACGCGCGCGCGACGCAATCCACGGCCAGCAGCAGAAGGGCGAGAACGTGATTCAATCGGAGCAGTCGCCGAGGGGATAGATGAACCCGCAATTGGAGCACGGATTCTTGCAGCCCCAGGGTTTGGGCCTGACCTCGGCGCCGCACCGCAGGCATCGCGGCCGCGGCTTACCCGTTTCGGTAGGCGCCGGTGAGGAAGGGATTGGTGTGGCGCTCCCGTCCGATGGTCGTTTCGGGTCCATGTCCACTGTAGAGGATGGTGTCATCGGGAAGCGGGAGCAACTCGCGCTCGATACTGGCGATCAGGGTCTCCAAGTCGCCGCCGGGCAGGTCCGTTCGGCCAATGGACCCGGCGAAGAGGACGTCCCCGCCGATCGCGATCCCTGGCCCGACCAGGCACACGCTGCCCGGTGAGTGCCCGGGCACATGCCGGACCTCGACGCTCGAGGTGCCGACGCTCAGCCTCGTGCCGTGCGCCAGATCATGATCGGGAGCGCGGAGCCGTTCCGGCCGCGGAAGCCCGAACCACTCCGCCTGGTCCGGCACCGCGTCATAGAGCGGCCGGTCAGCGGGATGAAGCCACACCGGGACGCCGGTTTCGGCTACGACTTTCGGCACGCCGAGGACATGATCGAGATGGGCGTGCGTGAGCCAAATCGCGACGGGCTTCGTGCCTGTGGCCTCCACCTTATGCAGGATCAAGCCGGCCTCTTCGCCGGGATCGACGATCGCGCACTCGCCGGCTTGCTCGTCGACGACGAGATAGCAGTTCTCGGCGAACGTTCCGTTGGGAATCTGAACGACTTTCACTTCTGTCCTTTGCCGTCGCCCTGCTGTTCGCGGAGCGCTTTGAGGTACTTCTCGACGGCGATCGCCGCGGTCGTCGCGTCGCCGACCGCCGTCGTGATCTGCCGCGTGACCTGGCTGCGCACGTCTCCCGCGGCGAACAGACCCGCCATCGACGTCATCATGCGGTTGTCGGTGATCAGATACCCGCCGGCGTCGTGGTCCACGTGGCCTTCGACGAGCTGCGTATTGGGCTTGAACCCCGCGAAGATGAAGACGCCGCCAACATCCAGATTCGACCGCTCACCCGTCGCGTTGTCCTCGAGCACGGCATGTGTGACACCCTTCGTGTTCCCGACGATTTCGGGCACGACGGTGTTGCGGATGACCTCGATCTTCGGATTCGTGAAGGCGCGCTCCTGGAGCAGCTTGGAGGCGCGGAATTCGTCGCGGCGATGCACGAGATGCACTTTGCTCGCGTAGCGGGTGAGGTAGTCGGCTTCCTCCACGGCGGCGTCGCCGCCGCCGACGACGGCCAGACGTTCACCCTTGAAGAACGCGCCGTCGCACACCGCGCAGTAGGAGACACCCTTTCCCGCGAACTCCTTTTCGCCCGGCACGCCGAGCTTGATGGGTGTGCCGCCCGCGGTGAGGATCACCGCCTGACTGCGGTAGGTGTCCCCGCGCGCGGTCTGCACGTCGAACCAGCCGTCGGCATCCTTGCTGATGCGATCGACCGTGTCGGTCACAATCTGGGCGCCAAACTTTTTCGCGTGCTCGGCCATCTTCTGCGCCAGATCCCACCCCTTGATGCTCTCGAAGCCGATGTAGTCTTCGATCAGATCCGTGTTGAGGAGCTCGCCGCCCGGCGCGCCGCGCTCGATCGTGACCGCGCTGAGCATGCCACGATGGGCATACAGCGCGGCGCACAGGCCTGCCGGCCCGGCGCCCACGATGATCACGTCATAGATGAGTGCGGTACGATTCGTCATATGTCCCTGAATTCCAGTCGCGGAGGATCACCCTGCCCCGCCAGGGCTCGCGCCAGCTGCGCGCGAAATTGTACGGTTTCGAACTCGATGTCGGCTCGCTGCGATCCAGCCAGTTTCTCGAGCGCCGCCGCTCCAACGACGACGATACCATGGCGGTTCCCGCGCTCCCGATGCAGCAAGGCAGCCGCGGCCTGAATGAGGCCCTGCCACACGCGTGCCTCGTCTTCCTTAATAATAGAACGCCAGACTGTTTCCAACGCCTCGTGCGCGAGCCAGAACTCTCCGCTATTGAACAGGTCCCGGGCGTGCTCCAGGTAGCGCCGGCGATCCTCGGACTTCACGCACGCCCCAGCGTCAACAGACTCAACGCCCCGTGACAGCTGGAGATCGTCCCCACGAGAATCTCGGCCTGCGCGCTTTCCGAGCCCGCCTGCTCGACCAGCGCATCGCCCGCGCGCACCGCGTCCGCCGCGAACATCCCGACGCCAAAAACCTGATGCTTGCACACGAAGAGCGCGGGTCCGCGCACCGGACGGCCGTCCGACCGCAGCCGCTCGGCGAGATCGCGTACGGCGTCCGCCATCTCCCACGTCCGCGGGGCGCCGATGGCGGGACAAAGGGCCGGCTCGATGCAATGCGTCGGACAGATCCAGTCGGCAAACGAGACATAGCGCGTGTGATCGGCACCCGAACGGTCGTAGGGCGTCGGGAATTCCCCCGGCACGGGCTCGACCGAGAGCGGGCGATTCGGCCAGCGGGCACGCGCACGCCGCAGGACCCATTCGAACATGAGATGGGGCATGTGGGGAGAGGGGACGATGAAATCGTCGGTCGGACGGTCGGACGGTCGGACGGTCAAAAACTCGTCGAAGAAGGCGGTCCAATCGGTAATGACAAACTGTCGGTCCGAGCCATCGCCGAGCTCGCGGCGAGCCTGGCAGTCCGGATTCTGATCGACCACCATGACAGTCCGGTAGTCAGTCTTGCCGCGCGCCTTGGCTTTCGCCAGCTGGGTCGCGTAGAAGGTGCCGTAGCATCCACCGCCGACCACGACAACGTCCCTCAGCGGATGAGTCTCCCGCCGTCGATGACGAGGACCGTACCGGTCACGTAGTCGGTGTCGGCGAGCAGGAACTTCACGGCCGCCACGACGTCGCTCGGTTCGCCAAGCCGGCGGAGCGGCGTCGTCTCGATCATGTGCTCCCCCATGGCCGCGTCCCACGAGTCCGGCAAGAGTACCGCCCCCGGGGCGACCGCATTCACGGCAATATCCGGCGCGAGCGCTCGGGCCAGTGCCTTCGTCAGCATGATCACGCCGGCTTTGCTGACGCAGTGCGTGACGTAGGCCGGCCAGGGCTCCATCCCCGCAATGTCGGCAAGGTTGACGATTTTCCCCTTGGCTCGGCGCAGATGAGGAATCGCGCCCTGCGAGACGAAAAACATCGCCCGCAGGTTCAAATCGAGTGTCGCATCCCAGCTCTCGGGGGTCACTTCTTCGACGAGCTGGCGGACCATGATGGCCGCGGAGTTGATCACCACATCGAGGCGCTGGAACAGGTGCACGGCCCGGCCCGCAAGTCCGGAGGCCGCTTTCGCGTCCGTCAGGTCTGCTTGCAACACTTCGGCGCGATGCCCCGCTTGTTTCACCGCGGCAGCGGTCTGGTCGGCGCCTGACTTCGAGCCGTTGTAGTGAACGGCGATGTCACAGCCGGCACGCGCCAATCCGATCGCAATCGCCTGACCGATTCGCGTGCCGGCACCCGTCACGAGCGCGGTCCTTCCCTCGAGCAACACTAGTACGCTTTTCCCGTGACGGGAACGATCTGCCCGGTGATCCCGCTGGCCTCGTCGCTCGCGAGGAAGGCGACCGTATTCACCACTTCCTCCAGCTCGACGAACGGCGTCTTGGAATCGGCCATCTGGGCGATGTTATCCGCGGTGCGGACGGTCGCCGGCGCAACGGCGTTGACGCGGATATCGGCGTCACGGTACTCGCGCGCCAGCTCGAGCGTCAGGCCGGCGACCGCCGACTTCGCTGCACTGTAGGCCGACATGTGCATAAGAGACCGGACCACGGCGATCGACGCGAAGTTGACGATCGATCCGCCCCCCCGGGCGAGTAGCAACGGCATGGCGGCCTGGCACATGAAGAACGCGGTCTTGAAATTCACCGCCAGCTCGCGATCGAGGATCTCGGGCTTCACCTCCGTGAACGGACCGTAGCTGAAGAATCCCCCGGCCACATTCACGAGGATATCGAGGCCTCCGAACTGCGCCTGCGCCGCAGCGGCGGCCGCACGCGCGGCCTCGGGTTGGGTCAGGTCGCCGGCGGACGCTTTCGCGGTGATCCCTTCCCCCGCGAACTCCTTGACGCGATCGGCGAGCCCGACGGCGTTGACGTCGGCGAGCAGGAGCTTTGCGCCGGCACGGCCCATCCCACGCGCCACGGCATGCCCGATTTGTCCGACCCGGCCGACGCCAGTGACCAGTACGACTTTCCCGCGCAGGTCAGCGGGCACGGACGATGTCGTCGACCGGAGGCGCGCCGCGTTGCGCAAAGCGTACCGTGCCGTCCCGTCCGATTACGTAGACGGTGCGCTGAATGCCTTTGCCGTCCTCTTTGAGCGCGTTGTACGCCGCGGCGATGGTGCGCTCCGGATCGGACAGCAGCGGAAAGTTGAACTCCATCTTCTCGACGTAGCCACGATGGCTGTCCACGCTCGCGGGGTTCACGCCGAACGGCTGCATCTTCGCAGACTTGAACTTGTCGATCTCATCGCGCACGGCGGAGAGTTGACGGTTTCAGCCGGGGGTATTGTTGCCCGGATAGAACACCAGCGCGACGGGCCCACTCTTCAGGAGATCGTCGAGCGCGTAGGTGCGCCCGTCCGACGCCTCGGCCTTGAACGCGGGGGCCTTACTGCCGATCGGAAGCGGCTCGCTCATCCCGTTTCCTCGTGGTGAGCTCGAGGCGGTGCTCGAGCGGTTGGAGCCAGGTGTCGGGGACGCGCATGCCGCCGAGTGGCGCGTGCGATTCTCCGTATTCGCTCTCCCCGTGCCAGTCCGATCCTCCCGTGACACCGAGTCCCAGCCGCTCGGCAATGCGCAGCAGGCGTTGCTCGACGGCCGGCGGGTGACTGGGATGGCGGACCTCGACGCAGTCCAGTCCCTGGTCCTGAAAGATGCGGAGTTGCGGCTCGGTCCCGTGATCACCCAGATGCGCCGCGACGGTTAGCCCCCCCACATCGTGGACAAGCGCCGTGACTTCCCCGAGTTTCGGCAGCGGTTTCTCGACGTAGGCCGCGCGGCCACGCCCCAGGTACCGCCGGAACGCGTCATTGATGTTGTCGCACGCGCCGCAATCGACGAGTGCCCGGGCCACGTGCGGCCGACCCAGCGCCCCACCGTCGCCGCCGAACAGCTGCGCCTGCACATCCTCGAGCTCGATCGCCACACCGAGGCTCTGGAGCTTGGCGATCATCTGCTCGCCGCGGCGGCGGCGCGCGACCCGCGTCTCGCGCAGGAACGTCTGGAGCCGCTCGCTCTCGTACGGCAGAAACAGGGCGAGCACGTGCAGCTCGCCCCACGGTGCGCGCACGCTGAACTCACATCCCGCGATGACGCGGATGCCAAGCTTGGCGCCTTCGCGTGCGGCCTCCGCCACCCCGTCGGTGGTGTCGTGATCGGTGAGCGCGATCGCCACGAGGTCTGCCGCACGCGCGCGGCGTGCGACCTCCGGCGGCTCACACTCGCCGTCGGACGCCGTCGAATGGCAATGCAGGTCAATGTGCGGCGTAGTCGACCTCGGGCGCGGTCCACGCCGGCTGTGACTGGCGGAACAGCTCCAGCAGCTCGCGGTCTGCGAGCTCCAGGAATGCACGCTCGGGCGATCGCGCGCCGGTGGGAGAGAAGTGCGTCACGCGGCGCTGCCGCTGCGGCCCGGTCCCACGCTCGAAGATGAGCCCGAACTGATCGCGCCCGTACACGGTCACGCGGCCGGAGGGGTAAACCTCCCAGCGCGCGCCGTCCACCATAATTTCCCGTCGGGCCATGGGTTTATGCCTGTGACGTGGTGGTGACGGGCACCTCGCTCCAGAGCTCCCAGGCATCGGGCGCGTACGTTGCCAGCGCCAGAAGACGCTTCTCGAGCTTGATCTCTTCCGGCAGGCGTGACGCCTGGGCACGGTGCGACATCTCGGTCGGGCTCTCGGAGAACTCGATGAACAGGCGCGGATCCTTGGCGTTGCGGTACAACCAGATCCGCTGGCCGCGAGCTTCGGCGAACTGACTGAGCTCGCGCAGGGTGTTCACGTACTCCGTCTCATTCTGCGCGGGCACGCGCACGCGCGCCGCGGTCAGGACTTTGGGCATTCTCACACCGCTCCCTCGGGAAACTCCTGCAACAGCTTCTTCACATCGGCCAGGAATTTGTCGGCGTCGGCGCCATCGACGACGCGATGATCGTACGACATCGTGAGCATTCCCATCGTTCGGATCGCGATCGAATCTGTCCCGTCGTCGGCGGTCACGACCTTCGGGCGTTTTTCGATCGCGCCGACACCAAGAATCGCGACTTGCGGCTGGTTGATGATCGGAATGCCGGCAAACGGGCCGAAGCCGCCGGGGTTCGTGATCGTGAACGTGCCGCGCTGAATGTCGTCGGGCAACAGTTTCTTGGTACGGGCGCGCTCTCCCAGGTCGTTGATGGCGCGCGCGATGCCCCCGAGCGACAGCTCGTCGGCGTGCTTGATCACCGGCACGATCAGCCCCCAGTCGAGCGCCACCGCGATACCGATGTTGACCTCGCCGCGATAGATCGTGCTGTCGCCGGACACCGCCGCATTCACGATCGGGTGCTTCCGCAGATTCTCGGCACACGCTTTCACGATGAACGCGAGGAACGTGAGGTTCACGCCGCGCTCGGTATAGGCCTTCTTCGCTTTAGCGCGCAGGTGCGCGACGCGTGTGAAATCGACCTCGAAGAAGCTTGCGACGTGCGCGGACACGCGCTTGGACATCACCATGTGGTCGGCGGTGATCTTTCGAATCTTGGCCCACGGCACCACGCGGTCGCCGGGCCACGGTTCCACGGCGGGATGCTCGACGGCACCGACCTGCGTCGTGCGTCGTGCGTCGTACGTGGGCGCCGCCGCGGGAGCCTTCTCGATGTAGCCGAGGATGTCTTGCTTCGTGACACGACCGGCGTAGCCGCTGCCCGGAATCCGCGAGATATCGACGCTATGCTCGGCGGCGATCTTGCGGACGAGCGGCGTTGACTTCGTGCGGAGGCGCTGCTCTGCGGTTTGGACTCCACCATCACCGTCGGGCTGCCGGGCTGGCGGACTGGCCGGCTGAGGCGGCGGCGGAGCGGCGGCCTTCGGGGGCTCCGGTTTCGCGGGCGTGGGCGCGGGCACGGGCACGGCGGCGCCCGCTTCCGTTTCCAGCGCTCCGACGACCGTCTGGACCGGGACGGTCTGCCCTTCCTGCACCTTGATCTCCGCCAGCACCCCAGCGGCCGGCGCCGGAATCTCGGCGTCGACTTTGTCGGTCGAGATCTCGAATAAGGGCTCGTCCCGCTTGACGGGGTCGCCGACCTTCTTGAGCCACTTGCTCAAGGTGCCTTCGGCGATGGACTCGCCCATCTGGGGCATGAGGATGTCTACGCGTGCCATGAAATCTCCGTCAGTACGCCGCCAACCAGCGGGCGGCCTTTACGATGTCTTCCGTTTGGGGCAACACGAAATCCTCCAGCGTCGGCGCATAGGGCAGCGGCACGTCGTGCGCCGTCACGCGCATGATCGGCCCGTCGAGCCATTCGAACGCCTGCTCGTTGATCCGCGCTGCGATCTCCCCCGCGATCCCGCCGGTCCGCGTGTCTTCGTGGACGATCAGGACCTTGTTCGTCTTTTTCACGGTCGCCACGATCGCGGCGTCATCCATCGGCAGCAGCGTGCGAAGGTCCAGGACCTCGACCGACACCCCGTCCGCTTTCTCCAGCTGCTCCGCCGCTTCCAACGATTTCCACAGCGTGGCGCCGTACGTGATGATGGAAAGATGCTTGCCTTCGCGGGCGGTGCGCGCCTTCCCGATCGGCGTGAGAATCTCCTCGCCCTCCGGCAGCTGCTCCTTGATGCGCCGGTAGAGCCACTTGTGCTCCAGATAGAGCACCGGATCTTCGTCGCGGATCGCCGCCTTGATCAGGCCCTTCGCGTCCCGCACGGTCGCCGGGTAGACGATCTTCAGGCCGGGCGTGTGCAGGAATGCCGCTTCCGGATTCTGCGAATGGAACGGCCCGCCACGAACGTAGCCGCCGCAGGGGCCGCGCACCACCATCGGCGTCGACAAGCCGGCGCGGTAACGCGCGGTGGCGACGTAGTTCGTGAGCATGTCGTAGGCGCATGAGATGAAGTCGATGAACTGCATCTCCGCGACCGGCCGGAGCCCCATGTGCGCGGCGCCCGCGGCTGCTCCCACAATGGCCGCCTCGGAGATGGGCGTGTCGATCACGCGTGACTCACCGAACCGCTTGGCCAGCCCTTCGGTCACCTTGAAGGCGCCGCCGTACAGGCCGACGTCCTCGCCCAGGATGAAGACGCGCTCGTCGCGCTCCATCTCCTCCCAGAGCCCCTGGCGCAACGCTTCGAGGAACGTGACTTCGGCCATCACAGCACCTTGAACCAGAGTTTGTCTGCCGCCGGCGGATCGACGTACACGCCTGGCAGCGCACTCTCGGCTGGCGGGAGCGGCTCGTCGACACACGCGTCGGTCGCCTGATCGACTTCGATGCGCACGCGGTCGTCGATCTCCTTTAAGTCGCCCTCGGCGACCATGTCGGCGGAGAGCAGCCGCTGGGTGTAGCGATCGATCGGATCGTTCTCCTTCGCCCAGCGCTCCAGGTCGGCCTTCGGCTGGTAGTGCTGATCGTCGTGCTCGGCGTGGCCTTTGCGCCGGTAGGTCTTCACTTCGATGAAATGCGCGCCCTTCCCGCGCCGCGCGCGTTCAACCGCAAATCGGGTCGCTTCGTACACCGCAAAGACGTCGTTGCCGTCGACTGTTACCGCCGGGACCCCATACCCTTTGGCCTTCTCGGCGAGGTCCTTCACGGCGAACTGCTTTTCGGGCGGCGTCGAGTACGCCCAATGGTTGTATTCGCCGATCACGACGAGCGGCAGGCGTTGCACGGCGGCGAGGTTCAGGCCTTCATGGAACGTACCGGTCGACGTACCGCCGTCGCCGATGTAGACGAGGCCGACGCGCGGCTCGCGACGCAGCTTGAAGCTCAACGCGATCCCCGCCATCACCGGGATCATGTCGCCGAGGTGGGAGATCTGGCCGAGATAGCCCTTCTCCAGATCGTTGAAGTGGACGTTCAGCTCGCGGCCGTGGGTGGGACTCTCCGCTTTGGCCATGTACTGCCGCAGGATTTCGACCGGCCGGGCCCCCATCACGAGCAGCGATCCGAGGTTACGGATGAGGGGCGACAGCACGTCCTTGTGCCGCCCGCGCTCCAGGGCATACGCCGAGGCTACGGATTCCCCTTCCTGGCCGAGGGAGCGGAATAGCCCGCCAATGACCTTGGTCTGGCGGTACAGCGCCACGAGCCGCTCCTCCAGCGTCCGCGTAAGCCGGAGGTAGTAGTAGATCTCGAGGAGCTGGTCCGGCGACAATGCTGCCCCGGGGGGGACGGCTGCCGTCGGTCGCGTCGCAGGGAGAGCCATGGCCCTAAATTATAGTTGGGAGGGAAGAGCCATGGCGAACATCAAGCTGCGCGTGACGGGAATGACCTGCGGCCACTGTCAGGCCAAGGTCGAGAAGGCCTTGAAGAGTCTGACCGGCGTCTATACCGCCATCATCGACTTGCCGGATGGCGAAGCAGAGGTGGATTTTGATGATGACTCGGTGACGACTGCTCAGTTGGTGGCGGCCGTCGCGAAAGCCGGCTACGGCGCGAAGATCGCGGGCTAGTAGGCGCCGCGCATGACGTGTGTCGGCTCAACGAGCCGATGGACTTCCGCCAGAAACCGCTTGGCGAGCTTGTCGAGCTCCGATTCTCCCACCTGATCGGTCGCTACCTCGACCAGCGTGTAGTGCCCCCCCTCGGGCCGGGCGGTGATCGTGATGCGGCCCAGCGTCCCCTGATAGACCCGCCGGCGCGGCGATTCTTCCGCTGGCGCGAGCCGCCCGCCGAAAAAGCTCTTGGCCACCTCGAGCACCGCTTCGGGACTCGCGCTAGTTCTGTGGAAGTACCGCATGCGTCGCCGCTCCTGACGGTTTGAACGCCCGCAACGTGAGGCTGTTGAGCACCACCGAGAGACTCGACCAGGCCATCGCCGCGCTCGCGAGTACCGGCGAGAGCAGCCATCCGGTGACGGGATAGAGTATACCCGCGGCGACGGGAATCAGCAGGACGTTGTAGCCAAACGCCCAGATGAGATTCCAGCGGATCGTCCGCATCGTGCGGCGCGCCAGCTCGATCGCCGTAAACACCGTGCGCAGGTCGCCGCGGATCAGCGTCACGTCGGACGCCTCCATCGCGATATCGGTTCCCGTGCCGATCGCGATGCCGACGTTCGCCTGGGCGAGCGCGGGCGCGTCGTTGATCCCGTCGCCCACCATGACGACGTGGCCCCCCCCTGCTTTCCGCTGCAGCTTTTTCACGAGGTCCGCTTTCTGCGACGGCAGCACCTCGGCGATGACGTCGTCGATCCCGACTTCCGCGGCGACCGCCTGGGCACCATTCTTTGAGTCTCCCGAGACCATGATGACCGGAATGCCGCGCTTCTTCAGCAGCTCGACCGCGGTCTTCGACGTCGGCTTGATCGGATCGGAGATCGCGATCACGGCATAGACCGTGTTGTTCACGACCAC
>Ga0209488_10003013_pt1 | contig 13637 bp, 9 predicted proteins | sample Rivendell_Oct201_8_FD_188349 | JGI IMG/M metagenome (GOLD analysis project Ga0209488, IMG submission 188349) | Vadose zone soil microbial communities from the Eel River Critical Zone Observatory, Northern California, USA -... | ecosystem: Environmental > Terrestrial > Soil > Vadose zone >...
CATCGACGTCAACGATGCCGAGGCGGTGCTGCGGGCGCTGACTCTCACCGACCCGCAGGTGCCGGTCGATTTGGTGCTGCACACGCCGGGGGGGCTGGTGCTCGCCTCATTGCAGATCGCGCGCGCCGTGCGCCAGCATAAAGGAAAGGTCACCGTGTTCGTCCCGCACTACGCGATGTCGGGAGGAACCCTCATCGCGCTCGCCGCCGATGAGATCGTGATGTCGCCGCACGCGGTGCTGGGACCGGTCGATCCACAAGTCGGGCAGCTGCCCGCCGCGTCGGTGCTGAAGGTGATCAGCGAGAAGCCGATCGCCAAAGTCAGCGATCAGACGCTCATCCTCGCCGATGTCGGCCAGAAGGCGATCGCCCAGCTACGCACCAGCATCACGGAGCTGCTCACCCGCACGCTGCCGCAGGACAAGGCGGAGCAGTTGGCCGGCGCGCTATCCGCGGGCTCGTGGACGCACGACTACCCCATCACCGTCCAGGAAGCGCAGCGCCTCGGCCTGAAGGCGAGCGCCGACATTCCAGCCGAGGTCCTCGATCTGATGGCGCTCTATCCGCAGCCGGTGAAGCGGCAGCCGTCCGTCGAATACCTGCCGTTCCGCCGCATCGCGGACACAGGGACGGGCGGCAGCCGGCCGGACGCCTCGCCCTAGGCGCTCTTCTTCGTCGGCCGCTCCTCTGACCGGCGCTCTTCGCGCAGCTGCGTCACCGCGGAGCGCACGGTGTCCGTGATCTCGCGCTCCTGCCTGAGCGCCGCGATCACCGTCTCCGCCTGCTTGGTGTGGAACTCGAGCGCGCTCGCTTGCGTGACGGCCTGATCGAGCAGCGCCTTCTGTCCGCTGAGACGCTCCATGCCGGACTGAACCTCCGCCAGCATCGCCTCCGCGCGCGCGAGCCGTTCCTCGGCTTGCTCGACCTGGCGTTTGCGATGGTCGAGGCCGTTGGCCGCATCGTGCACGTGCGTCACCATGCTGAGTACGGTCTCCAGCATTTCACGCGTCTGGCCGATTTCCTCTTTGGCACCGGCGATAGAGCGCACGTCATCTGTCGTCTTCTCGGCGACTTCGTAGAGGCGATGCATGTCTGCCTGCATCGCGTCGACGGTGGTCTGGCGCTGGCTCATCTGCTCGAGCGCGCGCGTGAGCTGCGATTCGACCGCCTCCCACTTGGCGAGCCGTTCCTCGAATTGCGCCATGCGCTTCTGCGCGAAGCGCAGGCCGCCGGCCCGGTTATCCAGCTCGTCGAGCGTCGCCGTCAGCTCGATCAAGCGGTTGCCCGCCGTCGCGACCGCGCCGCCGAGCTGGCCGGAACGTTCCTCGAGCTGCTGCGCGGCACTCGCCGCCTGCTCGCGCAGCTCTGCCACGCGATCCAGATGCTCGGTCGCCTTATCCAGCGACGTCTGGCGCAGCTCGAGCTCCTGACCCAGCGCGCGGGTGCGCTCGGCGAGTCCCTCGAGGTTCTGGGCACGCGATTCGAGCGCCGCCACCGCACTATCCACCTCTCCGACGCGGCGCTCGGCACGCTCGACGGTAGCAACCGCCGCCGGCACGAGCTTCTCGATGCGCGCTGCCTCGTCGGCGCGAGCCGCGAGTGCCCCGAAGCGCTCGTCCGCTCCCGCCATGCGCGACACCAGCTCGCGGCTCCGCTCGTCGAGCTGTGAGCCGAGCGACGTCAGATCCGACAGGCGCTTGTTCAAGTCGTCCACCATGCGGCTGCGGGCGTCGATCTGGCCCATCGCCTGGGACAGGCGATCCGCTTCGCCGCGCACCGATTCGACGGTCGGCTTCAGGTCCTCGATTGCCGTCATTTCGCCACGCAGCGCCTTGATCTGCTCGGTCACGCCGGAGAGCCACGCCTTGGTTCCTGACTGCTGCTCGAGCACGCGCGCCATCTCATCGGCCGCACCCTCCACCTGCTCCAGCGCGACTCTGACCGATTCGTGCGTGCCTCTGAGCATCGCAACATCCTCCAGCGCCACCTTCACGCCGGGATGCGACTTTTCCAACTGCGCCACGCGCTGCGTCATCTCTTCGACCGTGGTGCCCAGCCGGCCCGTACTCGTCTCCATCGCCCGCACGCGCTCGGCCTGCGTGCCGAGCAGCGCCACGTTCTCCGCGATGCTCTCGAGCTGCGTCGATAACGCGTCGGCCTTGGAGCGGACGTCGGTGATGCCGCGGCTCGACTCTTCCAGAGACTTGAACCGCCCTTCCATCCCCGTGAGCGAGCTCCGGAGATCGACGATCCGCTGTCCCACGGCGTCGAGCCCCTGGTTCTCGAGCTCGAAGCGCTTGACCGCGCGCTGCACGTCGTCGCGCAGCGCCGCGAGACGGGCGCGCAGCTCGTCGTCGGCCTGCTTCACGGCGTCGTGATTGGCGGTGATCGCGGTGGAGCGCTCCAACACCTCGGCGTGCATGTCCTTGAGCTCGTCGACCTTCGACTCGAGCTCGCCGAGTCCTTTGGCGCTCGCCTCGTGGCGGCGGATCTTCGCATCGACGTCGCCCATCAGCTCGTGGAGCTTGCCCACTTCGGCCGTGGCGCGGTCGACGACGTCACGCTGCTGCTCGAGCGCGGCGACTTTCGCGGTCACGCCGTCGGCGAGCGTCTTGAGCGTGGTGAGCTGCCGCTTGGTCTGCGCGGCTTCGGTCGCGGCCTGCGTCAGGTCCTTGAGGGTCTGGCCGACGGTCGCGGTACGCGACTCGGTCTCGGCAACGTTGCGCTGCACGGTTTGCTGCCGGTCCTCGAACGCGCCGAACCGCGCGGCGACCGCCTCACTCGTTTTGCGCAGCTCTTCCTGACGCGCCCGCACCTGGTCGAACCCTTGCGTCAGCTCGCGCACCGCGCCGCTTAACGTGTCGGCGTCCATCCGCAGCGCCTTGAACCCGCCGCCGAGCTCGAGGAAGCCGGCGACGTCGTTCTTCAGCGCCAGCGCCTGCTCGAGCACTTCGCGCAGCCCGTCGATCTCCGTGCGCAGCTGCTTGGCGCTGTCGGAGTTCTGGGTGAGCTGTGTCTCGGTGCGGCGCTGCGTCTTCGAAACGTTCTCGGTTTGTTCGTCGAGCGTCGCCAGGACCGGAACGAGCCGCTCCAGCGATTTGACGCGCGCCTGCAGCTCGCTCACCACTTTCTGCGCTTCGGTGATCGGCTGCAGGATCTGCGAGAGATTCTGACCGGAGTCGCGCGCCGCGGTGGTGAGGGCTTCGAACGCCACGCGCTCGCGCTTCATTTCGGCGAGGATCGTGCGGAGCTCGGCGGGCAGCTGCTCGGGGGTGGTGTCGCGTCCGAAGATATTCCAGGCGGCGGCCATGGTCCGATCCCTCAGCGTAAAAGGAGGGCGGGTGGGCGGCCCGACCGGGGACGACTTGGGTGACGCGCGGAAATGTAGGTGGAACCTCGATGCGAAACGTGACAGTCGTCACCGGGTCGCTGGGACGCTCAAAGTCCCCAAGTGTCCCTAGTGCTTGTCGCCCCCTAACGGCATCTCCAGCGCGGTCTTAAAGACCAGCCGGTCTCCAGCGGAGCGGCCACCGAAGCCCACGCCCACGTGCCAGGAGAGGTCGTCGCCCAAGCGGAAATCGGCTGTCGGGTAAAACTGATGCTTCTGGCTCAGCTCGCCGAACGAGCCATACCACTCGAAGCCCAGTGTCACGACTCTGCTCACATCGAGACCCGCGCGCGCCCGCGGCTCGAACTCCCACTCGTGCTGCGGCCCGGCGAGATCGCGCTCGAAGGTGGGATCGGCGAGCAGCTGCAGGCTCCCGAAACGCCGCTCGAAGATCGCGGTCAATTCGGCGGTTCGGGCGCTTTCGCTGAACGCCGGCCGCCTCCCCTCATACTCGGCGCTGAAGCCCACATCGACCGGGAGCCGCCACGATTGCGGCGCGCGAATCCGGGAGCGCAGCCGCCACCCCGCGTATTCGAGCCCCATTCCCGGGACCTGCGCGCCGAGGAGGTAGCCGGCAAGCTCCCAATGATCGGTAATCCCGCGCGTGACCTCGGCGGCGAACCGCCATTGCCCCTGGGTCGGCGCGACGCTGCCGGCGACGGCGCTCGTGCCGCGACTCGCAAAGTTGAGGTGGCCTTCCAGCTCCCACTCGCCACGATGCGCGGTAGCGTACGGATAGACGGAAATTTCGAAATGTTCTTGCGCTGAGAGCGACCGGCCGGCGCAACACACCAGCACAACCGTCGCCCAGAGAAGACCACGCATGCCGTCATCGTCCTTTTTGAATTGGGACGTGTGCGGAATCGAAAGCCGAGTTTAATTGTCGGGATTCAACGACGCAAGGCTTCCGTTCGTATGCACTCCGTTGCGAGGTTTCGGCACTCAACCCCCTTCCTCCATTTTGAGGCCGTCATGTTCCTTCTGTTGCTCGCTGTCCTGGCACAAAATCCCCCGGCACCACCGCCACCATCCGCCGCTGACTCCGCGCGAGTACGACAGCTTCCCCGCCCCCAGCGTCTCCCGCCGAGCAATGTCACGGTCACGACGGGCGTGCAGGGTCAGGGCACAGGCGGTGGGATCACACTCGATTCGACACTGCTCGCCGGATTCCGCTGGCGCAACATCGGGCCCGCGAACATGATGGGCCGCGTCTCCAGCGTCGCCGGCATTCCGAGTCCGTCGCGCACGTTCTTCGTCGCGGCCGCCGCGGGCGGCATCTGGAAGACGACGAACGCCGGCACGACGTTCCGGCCGGTGTTCGACAACGAGAAGTGCGTGTCGATGGGCGAGGTGGCGATCGCGCCGTCCGACACGACCCAGGTGTGGGCCGGCACCGGCGAAGAGGATTCGCGCAACACGATCTCTCCGGGCTGCGGCATCTTCAAGTCGACCGACGGCGGCCTCACCTGGAAGCGCGTCGGGCTCGAGAAGTCTGGGGCGATCGGACGCATCGTCGTGCATCCGACGAATCCGAACATCGTCTACGTGGCCGCGCTGGGGCAGCCGTGGTCCGCGAATCCCGAGCGCGGGCTCTACAAGACGACCGACGGCGGGCAGACGTGGCAGTTGATCAAATTCGTATCAGATAAGGCGGGATTCATAGACGTAGCAATGGATCCGTCGAATCCCGAAGTGCTCTTCGCGTCCAGCTGGCAGCGCGTGCGCGGGCCCTACTTCCTTAATAGTGGCGGTCCCGGCAGCGCGCTCTGGAAGACGACCGACGGCGGCAAGACGTGGACCGAGGTCAAGGGCGGCGGGCTACCGACGACCACCAAGGGCCGCATCGACATCGCCATCGCCGCCTCGGATCCCAAAGTCATCTACTTGATGGTCGAGGCCGACACGAGCGCCAACGCCCAGGGCGGCGCCGGCAAGGCGGCACAGACTCGGCCCTCGGGCCTGTATCGCTCCGCCGATGGCGGCGCGAGCTGGGAAAAGATGAATAGCAACAACGTGCGCCCCTTCTATTACTCCCAGGTGCGCGTGGACCCCAAGGACCCCAATCGCGTCTACTTCTCCTCGACGCCGCTCAACTTTTCGAATGACGGCGGCAAGACGATCGGCAACGCGACCGTCGGCATTCACGTCGACCATCACGCGATGTGGATCGATCCGAACGATCCGAATCACATCGTCGTCGGCGACGACGGCGGCGTGGCACAGACGTGGGACAAGGGCGGTAACTGGGATTTCCTGAACACGTTCGCGATCGGGCAGCCGTACATCGTCAGCTACGACATGGCGTTCCCGTACAACGTCTGCGCGGGCTATCAAGACAACGGCTCGTGGTGCGGGCCGTCACGCCGGCGGCAGGGCGAGATCACGAACGCCGACTGGACGACGGTGGGCGGCGGCGACGGCTTCTATACGGCGCAGGATCCCACCGATCCGAACACGATCTACGTCGAGTCACAGGGCGGCAACATGTCGCGCCTCAACTTCGCGACCGGGGAGCGTACCAACCTCCAGAAGCCGAATTGGCGGCCGCGCTACACGCAGTATGAGGACTCGATCGTCATCGAGCGCCCCGACACGACGCGTCCCGAGACCACCGCACAGCGGCGCCGCATCGCCGAGCTGCGGCTGCGGCAAAAGGCCGACTCGAACGAAATCGATCTCCGCTGGAACTGGAACACGCCGTTCTTCATCTCGGCGCACAATCCCGAGATCTTCTACGCCGGCGCAAGCAAGGTGATGAAGTCGACGCGCCGCGGCGAAGACCTCTATCCGATTTCGCCGGACCTCTCGACCAAAGACTCGATGAAGATCCGGGTCAGCACGCGCACGACCGGCGGCATCACGCCCGACGTCACGGGCGCCGAGACGTTTTGTACGATCGTGTCGCTGGCCGAGTCGCCGCTCAAGCCGGGCGTGCTGTACGCCGGCACGGATGACGGCAACGTCTGGGTCACGAAGAACGACGGCGGCACCTGGGAGAACATCACCGGCCGCTTCCCCGGCGTCCCCGCCGGCACGTACGTCAGCCGCATCGAGCCGTCGCGCTTCGACACGGCGACGTTCTACATCACCTTCGACAATCACCGCAACGGCGACTACGCGCCGTATGTATTCGTCACGACGGACTTCGGGAAATCGTTCCGTTCGATCGCGAACAATCTTCCCAAGGGCGACGACGGGCCGGGCTACGTCCACGTCATTCGTGAGGACGTGGCCAACCGGGATCTGCTGTTCCTGGGAACCGACGTCGGTCTCTACGTCTCGTTCACTCGCGGCGGCTCGTGGCAGCGCTTCATGAGCGGCTTCCCCACCGTGCCGGTCCACGATCTGCGCATTCATCCGCGCGACCGCGACCTGATCGCGGCGACGCACGGCCGTTCACTCTGGATCGTGAACATCGCGCCGCTCGAGCAGCTCAACGACAGTGCGATTGCGGCCGGCGCCTATCTCTTCCAGCCCTCGATCGCCTACCAGTATGGCCAGCCGCCGCTCGGCGGCGGCAGCAGCGGCCAGAAGGCGTTCCGCGCGCCGAGCCCGCAGTATGGCGCGGAGATCGTGTATCGCCTGGCGACCGGCAGCACCGATCGCCGAGCGCGCACGCAGGTCGTGATTCGCGACGTGCGTGGCGACACGGTCCGCACCGTCCAGGGTCCAGCCGGACCGGGACTGCATCGTGTGGTGTGGAATTTCCAGGGCAAGACGCCGCCGCCGGTCGCGCTCTCGCCGTCGCAGAAGCGGGACAGCGCGTGGCTCGTCATGCGCATCAACGTCGTGTTCGATTCGCTCGCCAAGGCCGGCACCAATACGCAACAGCTCGAGCCGATCAAGACCGCGCTGCTGGCCGGTGATCTTCAGGGATTGGCCCAGCGCTTCGGATTTGGCGGAGGCGGTGGTGGAGGTGGGGGCGGCGGTGGCGGTGGTGGGGGAGGCGCGCCGTTCAACGCCGCGGGACGGTTCAACGAGCGCCCCGGTGAGACGACGCCACGCGCCGCAACGGCAGGCGTGGCGCTCCCGGCCGCCGGGGGCGAGAGTGGCGGTGAATCGACCGATGCGGCACCGGACGCGAGCTTCCTCACGACGCTCGGCAACTTGCTCCGCAAGCCCGGCCAGGGTGGCGGCGGTGGCGGCGGTGGTGGGTTCGGCGCGCTCGGCTTTGTCGCGCAGGCGTTCGGGCGCGCGCCGGCAGCTGGCGGCGGCTTCGGCGGATTTGGTGGCACGCCGAACCAGGTCCCGACCGGCGATTATCTCGTTACTATCACCGTCGATGGGAAGACCCTGACGCGGGTGTTGCGCGTGGAGCGAGGTAGTCGTTGATGACTGATGACTGAACACTGATGGCGTTTTTAGACACGAAGCATCAGCGCGCCGCGTTCATCGTCCTGGCGTTGGGCGCGGCGCTGCTGTGGGCGCTGGGACCGTATGCCACCGGCATCATCGGCATACCGGTCCTCGCGGTCCTGTTCGCACCGGTGCACGAGTTGCTGGTGCGGCGCGGCGTGCCGCGAACCTTCGCCGCGCTGGTCGTGACGCTGCTCGGCGCCGTCCTGCTCATCGTCCCCGGCATTCTCATCGCCGGGTTGCTGATCAATCAGGCGCAGGAAATCACGCAGAACGTCCTGCAGAGTCCGATCATCGAGCGGTTCCGCGGGCTCCAGATTCGCGGCATCCCGCTTGGTCCGCGGCTCGCCGAGGCGGGCAGCCGGATTGTGGCGGCGATCGGGGCGAGCGCGCTCGGGCTCGTAGGCACCGCGACGCGGCTGACGTTGAATCTCACGATTTCGTTCTTCGGCTTGTATTACGTCCTCAAGCATCCGCGCGAGGTCTGGCTCGACGCGCGTCCGTACATCCCGTTCTCCAACACCAATACCGAGAAGCTGGGGAAGCGGTTCAAGGATGTGACCGTGTCCACCGTGATCGGCACGGGCGTGGTCGCCGCCTTGCAGGGCGTGCTCGTCGGTGTCGCGTTCTGGGTCGCCGGTCTTCCCAACGGCGTGTTCTGGGGTGTCGTCACGATGGCGGTGGCGATCCTGCCGGTCGTGGGGAGCGGCCTGATCTGGGGGCCGGCTGCGATCGTGTTGATCATGCAGGGACGCGTGCTCGCGGGCATTCTGATGATCATCTGGGGAGCCATTGTGGTCGGCGGCATCGACAACCTCATTCGCCCGCTGATCTACCGGCGCTTCTCGGCCATTCATCCGCTCATCACGCTGATCGGCGCCATTGCCGGCGTGAACTACTTCGGGCTGCTCGGCCTGCTCATCGGGCCGCTCGCGTTGAGCTATTTCTTCGAGCTGATTCGGATGTATCGCGAGGAGTATCTCGAGCCGGAGGCCGCGGCGGCGGGGTAGCTCGGCGGTTGCTGTAATATTTAGTTTAGACTGACCAGCCTATTTCATTTGAGTGTGCTCAAGACTTCACGTTAGGCGGCATCGATGCGTGACGAAATGTGTTACACAGACCTGTCTAATTCTCGTTAGGCTGCGTTATTTCGGTCTTGGCTGTTCAAGCCCCTCCTTCCTAGATTGCTGCCATGACGAACAAGCTCAAGAAGGCCTTTGATGCTGCCTCGAAGCTTCCGCCGGCCGAACAGGACGCTCTGGCGGCCGCCATTCTCGAAGAGGTGAAGGTTGACGGCCTCTGGGAAGCATCCTTCGCCAAGACGCCCGGGGCGCTCGAGCGTCTGGCCGATGAGGCGCTCGACGAGCATCGCGCCGGCAGCACGCGCCCGCTCGATCCCGACAACCTCTGAAATCCCATACCACCAAGCGGTTTCGCGAGGCGTTCGCTGCCTTGCCGCCGCAGGTGCAGGCCCAAGCGCGTCTCGCCTACCAGCTGTTTCGCCAAGACCCCCATCATCCGAGCCTTCGCTTCAAGCAGGTGCACGCGTCACGCCCGATCTATTCCGCGCGTGTGGGGTTAGCGTATCGTGCGCTGGCTGTGCGGGATGGAGAGGACGTCATCTGGTTCTGGATCGGCTCGCATGGCGATTATGAAAATCTTGTGGATCGGTTGTGACGCAGCCTAACCAGCGCTTGAAGCTGGCGGCGCGCGTAGATTAAGGAATGAGTCTTTCTTCAGCGCGCCGCAGCTTAAGCGCGATTCGTTAGGCGGCACATGGCCACTACATCAGCAGAGGAGCTATGATCAAACGTCTCGCTCCGTTTCTCGTGTTCCTTGCATTTGCAAGTGCCGCGGAAGCGCAGCTGATGGCGTGCACTCCGGATTCTCCCGAACGCCGCGGCGAACCTGGGTGCACTATCGTAGGCGACAAATCTTTGCCTTCGAGGCTCCGAGCTCCGGTATTCTGGCACATCGATGAGTTTCCGACATTGGCAGCGGCGCAGCGGGCCGAAGGTCCAACGAGCGTAACGTTCGAAGCGCAGGGCTCGGCGTGGCTCTACACGATCGACTCCGACAGTTCCAGCCGTCACGGTGGGACGCAGCGTGGCGTGGTTGGGCCCCTCCCGATTCACCCCGATCGGCTGTACAGGATCATGGCAATGGCGACGCGCTTTCTGCCTGGGCAGTTTAGTCCCGTCCATACTCATTCGGGGCCTGAGGCGTGGTGGGTGCTCGAGGGTGAGCAGTGTCTCCAGACTACACGGGCGACAGTTCGCGCACATGCCGGTCAAAGCGCGTTCGTCGCTGAAGGTGACACAATGCGCCTAGTGGCGACCGGCACTGGCCCGCGCCGTGCCCTCGTGCTGATACTCTACGATGCGGATCGACCGGCTTCATTTATGCTTGAGAATCCTCCGCCATTGAAGAGCTGCAACTAGGCCATGTGCCGCCTAACAAGCGCCTGAAGCTGGCGGCGCCGTCTTGCTATGGTAGTCTTCCATTTGTGAAATCTTCAAGTCCGCGCCGCAGCTTAGGCGCATCCCGTTAGGCAGCGTCTGCACCATGCAAGCACTTTCTTTGTACCGAGCCGCGCTCCTCATGCCTCTCCTTCTTGGTGCGGTAGTGGTTGCCCTTCTTGCGCTATTCGGCGATGTCGGATGGCTGAACGCCGCTCTCGGTGATATGGGCCTATTCCTAGTGGTCGCCTGGTGGATTTGCGGAATCCCCTACGTTCTTCTCGCTCTCGGATTTTGGTTTTGGAGCAAGGGCCGTCGGCCCGATCTCGTCCGACAAGGTCTCCTTGCTTGGCCACTGATCTTGGCCGTTCTCTCTGTTGTTTGGTGGTTCGGTAGGCTCCTTATGAATCATGGACCGGAGGATCGACGATTTGAGTGGAGCGCTCTCGCGGTCGTTGGTGCAAAGATCGTCGGTATTATTCTGATCATTGGCTACCTGTCTGTAGCGATCGCTCTTCTCGTAGCTCGCCGAATGCGACATGGTCAGATTCGGAATGACGCTGCCTAACAAGCGCTTGAAGCTGCCGGCCCCGTCTTGCCGTGGTAGTCTTCTGTTTGTGAAATCTTCTAGTCAGCGCCGCAGCTTAAGCGCGATCCGTTAGACGGCCATCATTCTTTTGTGAACGAAATGGCAACAACCAAGCGCGGTCGCTGGTCACAGCGCGTAACGCGCGAGAGCAATGCGCTCGATCTCGAGCGACGCGTCTTTACCAAGAGTCCGAAGGACATCGCGAAATCCCTGAAACGGTCAGCTGAACGGAGTCGGCGCCGGAAGTCGAGTCCGTATCGGTCGGCCATGTCGATGCTCACCTTCTATATCAATCGGGCAGGGCGCCAATTGACGCGGACTCAGCGTGCCCGGCTGGAGGCGGCGAAGGACGAGTTGCGTGCGCTCTTCAAAAAGGCCTGATGGGTCAGCGCCGGTGCGCATGCCGTCTAACAAGCGCTTGAAGCTGGCGGCGCGCGTAGATTACGGAATGAATCGTTCTTCAACGCGCCGCAGCTTAAGCGCGATCCGTTAGGCGCCAGGCAGCCATGAAATCGCTCCGCCCCTACTTCCTCGGCCTGGCGGGCACCGGCTTTGTAGTCTGTGTTCTCTGGCAGGTCACGAGCCTTCTTGGGATTCACCTGCTTGACGCAGCGGCGCTTCCCCTCATCGCGGGCCTCCTTGTTGTTCATGTGTTCAACGTGCTCCAACTCCTCCCCTTCAGTTCTGTCGTCCGAGAATCGCCCGTAGCGGGCTGGCGCGTTGCGCTCGAGGGCGCTCCGCAGTGGGCGAAGTGGCTCGTGCCGGCAACGGGGATCTACGCGCTATGCGTTTTCTTCTTTGCCCTTCCGCACGCTGCCGGGGGTGTCCTCACCGATCCGCATTGGATTGGCCTCGTGCTCTCGAGCGCTTGCATGCCCTTTTATGGGGGAGCTCTCGCATACACGTGGGCAGCAAGCACGCGCGATGACGCGGGAGGGATTTGGGCATGTGCCAATGGGCACCACCTTAATCAGCCAGCCTTCCAGTGCCCGAGGTGTCACGCAGGAGTTCATGCACTGCTGCCACAGCCTGGCGCCTAACAAGCGCTTGAAGCTGGCGGCGCGCGTAGATTAGGGAATGAATCCTTCTTCAGCGCGCCGCAGCTTAAGCGCGATTCGTTAGGCAGCGACGGGACTCGACCCAATGACAGACCCTCCCTCAACACACTCTTCGTCTGACAATCCGCAGGTCCTGATCCTGCCACCCCTGCTTTACGGCGTGGCGCTCGCGGCCGGCTTTCTGATGCAGTGGCTGGCCCCACGGCCGATCCTGTCGTCGACCGTTCGCTATTGGGCCGGGGGCGTTCTCCTGGCCTCCGGTGTCTTGCTCGCGATCTGGGGGCGGCGCGTCATGGAACAGGCGGGAACGAACGTTAATCCGACATTGCCCACCACTGCGGTGGTGGCGACCGGCCCATTCCGCTTTTCCCGCAATCCACTGTACGTCGCGCTGACACTCATCTATGTCGGACTCGCGCTCCTTGCCAATGCTCTCTGGGTGCTGGTGTTGATCGTACCGGTACTGCTGGTGATGCACTATGGTGTCGTTCGCCGTGAGGAGAGCTATCTAGACACGAAGTTTGGCGAGGCGTATCGGTCCTACCGCTCTCGCGTCCGGCGATACCTGTGACACTCCCGCCGCTGCCTAACAAGCGCTTGAAGCTGGCGGCGCGCGTAGATTAGGGAATGAATCTTTCTTCAGCGCGCCGCAGCTTAAGCGCGATCCGTTAGGCGGCTGACATGCGCTTCTTTTCCCGCGCCGCCGACCCGTACGAGCGCGCCAAGATCCTTATACCTGCCCTATTCATCATGTTCGTCGTGGTCGTCGGCGGCTTCATAGCGGAGAGCGTATCAGAAAACAAAGCTCGAGAGCAACTCTTGGCGGCGGTGAATCGCTCGATCACGGTCCGTTTCGAAGGCCGCACGCTCGCTCGATCGACCTCAATCCTTGCGGTACTGAGGTCGCTTCATCATGTGTGGCCTCATCATACCGGTCCCACCAACCCCCTCTGCCTCGAGTTGGTAGCGGCAGATACAACCATCGCGATCACCATAGCGCATGACAGCGATACTCCTGGGGAATACTGGGTTTACAGGCCGGGTCACAACTGTCATGACGACCCTCTTGGGCAGGAGGCCGGGCGAATCAACAATCCCACCTTGGATACGCTACTACCGTGGCCGGTTCGGTGACCCACTACTTCCCATTCTGTCAGCCGCCTAACAAGCGCTTGAAGCTGGCGGCGCGCGTAGATTGTGGAATGAATCTTTCTTCAGCGCGCCGCAGCTTAAGCGCGATTCGTTAGGCAGCGGCGGAACTCGACCCAATGACAGACCCTTCCTCAGCTCACTCTTCCTCCGATAATCCGAAGGTCTTGATCCTGCCACCTGTGCTTTATGGCGTCGCGCTCGCGGCCGGCTTTCTGATGCAATGGCTAGCCCCACGGCCGATCCTGGCGTCGAGCGTTCGCTATTGGGCTGGGGGCGTTCTCCTGGCCTTCGGTGTTTTGCTCGCGATCTGGGGGCGGCGCGTCATGGAGCAGGCGGGAACGAACGTTAATCCGACATTGCCCACCACTGCGGTGGTGGGGACCGGCCCATTCCGCTTTTCCCGCAATCCACTGTACGTCGCGCTGACACTCATCTATGTCGGACTCGCGCTCCTTGCCAACGCGCTCTGGGTGCTGGTGTTGATCGTACCGGTACTGCTGGTGATGCACTATGGTGTCGTTCGCCGTGAGGAGATCTACCTAGACACGAAGTTTGGCGACGCGTATCGGTCCTACCGCTCTCGCGTCCGGCGCTACCTGTGACACTCCCGCCGCTGCCTAACAAGCGCTTGAAGCT
>Ga0209488_10003015_pt1 | contig 13634 bp, 13 predicted proteins | sample Rivendell_Oct201_8_FD_188349 | JGI IMG/M metagenome (GOLD analysis project Ga0209488, IMG submission 188349) | Vadose zone soil microbial communities from the Eel River Critical Zone Observatory, Northern California, USA -... | ecosystem: Environmental > Terrestrial > Soil > Vadose zone >...
ACCGCAATGATAGAGGAGTGTGTCTTCTAGAAAATAATACCTGAAGCTAGATACAGGCCGGCACAATTGAAAGTTGCAACTCGAAGGCTTAACTTGGAGGATCATTGATATTGATCGCGTGACAAGGGTCAACCGTGACAGAGCGCTCTGGGGACGGTAATTATTATTATAGGCAAACTTCGATCCTCAAGAACAAAGAACGCAATGTTCCCAGGTAAGCGAAATTTTGCCTAAGATGAAGCAAATGAAAGGCGAGGGTGAGAGGAATTGCATCAGGCATACCAGTCACTGGCAGTGGCGGCGGCAGGCCCCAGTTGGCAGTTGCCTCACCGCCGGCCCGGGCGTCCCTTGCACCGTACGGGCATGAATCTACTCTGATTCCTCCAACATACATGTATATACACCAGTTTATCAAGCGCATTTTTGCACAGGATTCCGTTGAGGGTGAAAGGGTTATTGACGCGAGAAACTTGGCGAGAAGTTAATCCTGTCGCTCGCTTTGGCAACGCCCTTAGTACACATCGCGAGGTGGGTAGGCTACTTACTGTAATACTGAACATGCCAGCCGGTCTCTGGTAAATAGGAAATTGACTCTTGTAGAGCTGACCGTCTCAAATACTCGATACACGGATATATTGTGTCTATGCAAATGTGAACCCAGGAATAGAGCTCTATTCTATCAAAGGATCGGGAGACCCTATTTTGAAGACGAGGATAAAGGGTGTCACAAAAAGCTCTCCGCTCTGAGGATTTGTTTCAGGGCTGCTTCCTGCAGAGCGTTAAGGGCAAATTGCACGTTAGTATATATTTCAGAGACTTCTGTGAAGCTGCAATAGTGAAAGGGTAAGTAAGATGTGGTGCAGAAAAGAACGAGGTGGCAATTACTGAGCGTATAAAGGCAGCTGTGCACGGTTGAGTAGACTGAATCGCAAAAGAATATACTCCGCCCCCTTGACGTCATCCGTACCACCCGTATAATCCGGAAAATATTGATGCAGAGGCACCTAAATAAACGAGAATTGAATATAAATGAGGACCTGTGCGGGACTTCCCGTGTACCTCGAGGAGTTTAGCTTTGAACTCATTCCGTCCAGTTAAAAACAGTATGACCGAAGTGCACGAGAACCAACGCGAGTTGACGACTTCTTCAAAGAGGATAAGGGATTCTTGTAGACGCGACTACAACAAGTATTACGTACATCAGGGGGAAATGGAGTGGAAATACGCACCCACTGGTTCCTGTTAATGTCGAGCCGATCATAGCCACTGAGGGACGCATAGAAGACGATGCTTGTGATACCCTCAAATAGGTGTGTCCACTTTCGAAGGATGCCTTGATGGCCATGCAACTGCATTATTTGGACCGATAAAGGACCTGTACTGATCTTGGCTTTCATAACTCCCTTCTTAGAGATGTGGGCAATGTCATCCATAGTCGGGACATAGTCATCCGCGACAATTCGGTGCGCCTTCGAAAAGAAGCTATATAGAGGGGTGGTTAGGGAGGAAGATAGAGCGAAAAACAGTGGACAAATGCCGCTTCACTGAAATATCACAAAATAAGATAAATGGTACTCACTACGCCGCATTATCATGCAGAAAGAAACAGGGTGGGCAGTCTAACAAGACGGAAATGACCTCTTCTACCCAGAGGTCCTTGACAGCTTGCGCGAACTTGGGCTGAAATAAGAATTGAGGGTTGTCGACGTCAGTTCTGTGGTTCATTATGTACTCGCAGTTCGCCTATATGAACGCAGTGTCTAGAGTAAGAGACGGGAAATGTAGGACATGCAGCGCACCATGTTCGCGTGGCTTGAGGGCCAAACGTTTCGAGTTTGGATAGTCTCAACAATACTGCGCGCGTTCTCCAGAAGGATCTTCCAAATCTCCGACCGAGAATCAGCGGGCTCTTTACGCCAGCCATAACTATGTTGGAGTTTCATCTGACTGATGAAGGTGGAGACCCCTTCTTCATATTCAGGAATGCCTGGTATTTCAACGCAAATAGCCTGGTCAGCACGAGACGCAGAGCCATACAACAGCGGAACACAAACTCATCAATAGCATAGTGGCCTGTTCGCCACTGTGTACAACTCTTGCTTCTTGCTGTATCTGACGGTCAATCTCATCCGAATGGGTCTTTGCCAACTGTCTTGCTCGCATATCCTCAAGCCGCTGTTTCCAGGACGTGAGGAGACCCATGTGAGAGGCTGTAGTGTCGGATATCCGTGTAGTGGTAGACATCAGGGTAAGACACGAGTGGCTATCCAGTGGCTGAAACCTGTCTTAAATTTGATGAGCCAGCGCTTGCAGGATTGTGCAGTCCCCAAGAGGAAATACGAGTGGCTGTGGCAGCATTGGGTTGCTCAGGAGAGAGAAGACTACCCATTATAGTACATCATAGATAGAAGCGAGTCAATTGTCTGTCGCTGGCAGGCTGGAAGCACGCAGCCGAAGCCTTGGTCAGATGGATGAGACAAAGTGAGTTTTGGGTGGGGAAGAATTGCCAGAACCAAAGCTTGGTCACGTGAACACAATTCAATATCAATCTGCACCAGGAAGATGGTATCTACGAAGTGGCTCCGCAGCGGAAGCGGAGGATAGGGACTTTGGTGTCCGAGGGAATCGAAGCTACGAAGAAAGATGAGAACTAGAAACAAATGTGAGAGTGACAAGGCGTAGCATTAGCATCATGCTCGAGATGGCCGAACTTGGTGGGGCACAACAGTTTTGAGTTCAGAGTGGATGGCAAAAATGCCAATAACAATCGTATTTCAGGTAATCAGTACAGAAGAAAAGCGGTCATGCGGGTCGTACAAGGTATGGTGGCATAAGAGAGAGGGTACTTGTAGCGATACGTGATATACACGACATGAAGAAGGTACAGTGCGGTGGTATAAGAAGAATAAGAACAGCAAAAGTTCATAGATGGGAGTAAGGAGTAATGTGAGTAAGGATGGGTACGGCGAGCCAACCAAGTGATGAAGCGGGGCCAGTGTCCGGAGGATTTGGTGGTGGAGTAGAGGCGTGGTGTTCGACGTGACGACACGGAGGTGTCATTGTGCACGGCGTTCCTAGCGCTGCGAAGACCCTCACACGTTGACGGAGACAATCATAATAAGTCTGATGCGCTCAGTGTGTTTCGAATGGCCGTGTCCCGTACTGCGGCCACAAGTGGCCGGATTCCAGACACGTCTGAGACCTCGGCTATGCTGTGATCACCGGAAGTGAACGACTGGTAACGGGTGATTAAAAAAAACGGGAATTACTGGGAGTACACGCGAAGCCGAGCACGATTGACCTCTAGAAATCGAAGAAGAATGCATCTCGCACCCTCATCGGCGTCTGTACCGCCCGAATATTCTGGAAAGTATTCGACTAGTGGCACCTGACCAATGGCATCTTCATGAGTAGATGAATGTCGACGGGAATTAGCACGTACTTCGTTCAGTTTGGCTCTGAACTCGTTGAACCCCGTCCAGAACAACATGATCGATGTCCGCAAAAACCACTGTGAGTTGACTACGGCTTCAAAAAGGATTAGGGAATCGATCAACCGAGTCTACGATTTCTGGTCACGAATAGCGGCGGCAGAGGGGGGAAAGAGACACACCCGCTGGCTCCTACTGGAACCCCCAAGCTCATCATAGTCAGAGAGAGAAGCGCAGAACATGACACTAGTGACATCGTCGAATAGGTGGATCCACTTTCTAAAGACGCCCTGTTGACCATAAACCTGTGAAATTCGAATCGAGAGCTGATCAACGTCGAAATGCGTCTCCGTAATGCCCTTTTCGGAAGCATGGCTGATGTCCTCGATCGATGGGGTATATTCTTCCGTGGCGATCCGCGGCGCCTCCGAAACGAAGCTACATATACGCGAGTAATCAGAACCAGTGAGAACGTGACATCCGGGGTGAGTGCCGCTAGTAGATGAGTATTGAAAGGCACTTACTACTCTGCATTGTCAGCCAAGTAGAGGGCGGATGGACGGTTCCACAACAGGGAAATAATCTCCTCGACCCAGAGGTCTTGAACAACCTGGGCGAACCTGGGATGAAACAGGAATTCGGGGCTATCGATGTCGCTTCGGTGACCCATAATAAACTCGCAATTGGCCTGTAAGGGATGACACGCTCACTCTAAGGGACAAAGGAAGTGAGGACGAGGCGGGCGTACTCTAGTCGCGCGACTTGTGTGCCTGGGTTTTAGAGTATGTAGAGTCTTGACAATACTGCACGAGATCTCCAAGAGCATCCTCCAGATGACCGGCCGAAAGTCAGCGAGTTCTTCATTCGAGTAGTCCTCATGGATGAGTTTCATCTGCTTGACCAAGGCAAATGCCTCCGCTTCAGATTCAGGAGTACCTGTTCACACAACTCTGTCAGCTTATCTATACGAACAAGACCGTAAAGCAGCGGGAATAGCAGGATGGGAACACGAACTGATCAATAGGACGTCGTGCTGTTGCCTCTGCCTAAAATCCTTCGATTGTTCCTGGAGCTGACGGTCGATCTCATCGGAACGCGCCTTTGCCCGCAATTCTGCTCGCTTCTTGGCCCGCCGTTGCTTCCAAGAGGGAAGGGAATTCATCGAGAAGGCTATGGGGATAAATTTTGTTGTGCTGAACGTATCGCGAGAAGGAGAGACAGGTTGTTACTATGCGATGGCGATGGAGTAACGGCTGTGTTGGGCTGTCCTCAACCAACCATCCATCACGGGGACACGAGCCACCCCCAGCGCTCCGAGTCGGAGCCCTCCGAGCTGGGGATTGCGGCTCCCTCGAGAACATGCAGGACTGGTCCAAGGCTGCAGAATTGAGGGATTAAGCAGCCTTGAGGTTTAATATATATCACTGCAGTAGGCAAAGCGGGTCTTTGACCTCAAGGAACTCAGACTCGGGCTCATCCCCGCGGCTGAGACAAACCCAACCCGGAAAGTGGCCGGCCGGTCCCGGGAATCACGACTGGCCGTCGCCAGGCAACCAACTACCATCAAGCTTCTAGGTAAGGGTTTAGTTATTGTGTGAAGTGCCAGTGGCCGACGAGCATGAAATATGCTTCAGGTGATTAACACCACAGACATGCTCTCTTGTACAGGACGGACGTTCCCTCGTTATTCACTGCCTTTTTATATGTAACTCGGACTGGTCGATCACCTGGGGTCTTGCTAACTTCTCTTGGACATATCCGATCAACAACTCATATACTATTGGGCGATCACCCTACCCGCCCATATACTGTCGAGGACACCACCTTCCGAGTCTTAGGCTTATCAACTCAGTTCTAGAACAAGTAGCGGTAACACCCCGGGACACTCTTTAGCAACACGATCCTCCGTCATCGGACTCAGATACCCTGCTAGCTTTAATTCAAAGGACCATTAAACAACTATCGTTACCCAATCTCCGACAATAATTGTATGATCTCTTTACTTCCTCTCGCCGAGGCGACCTGGAATGGAGTCCGGCCGCTGCTATCTCGAGCATGGACATCTGCGCCATGCCCGAGAAGCACCTTGGAGTGTTCACGGTACGACGACAGATGCAGCGGAGTCGAGCAGTCGTTATTCTGCGCGTTCACCTCCGCACCGTATTCCAGCAACAACCACACGACCTCGTGATATCCATCTCGAGTAAAGCTGGGCGCCTCCCCGTGTAACGCCTCGTGCAACGGCGTCTGGCCATCCTTGTTCCGCGCCTTGGGATCTGCGCCGTGCTCGAGAAGCACCCGTACGACCTTGCAGAGCCCTCGGTACGATGCCAGATGCAGCGGAGTGGAATGACCATTATTTTGCGTGTTCACGTCCGCGCCGTGATCTAGTAGTAACTGCACTATGCCGAGATATATGTCAACAGAGAAGGAAGACATCCTGAGCAACGCTTCGTGAAGCGGTGTCTGCCCGTCCTTGTTCCGCAAATTGGGATTTGCGCCATGTTCGAGCAGTAGCCGAACGGCCCCGACACATCGCATCGTTGTTACAAGGTGCAGTGCAGTCAGGCCGTCATTATCTTGTACGTCCGTGTCCACTCCGTGCTCCAGTAAAATCCGTACCGCGTCGAAATATTTATGATCGGCTCCATCTATCAGGCCGTCTGCTATCATGTGTAGCGGAGTTCGGCCGTTGTTGTTCCGAGCATCGAGATTGACATTGCGCTGGATCAGTATCAGGATAATCTCGATGAATCCGTTCGACGCTGCTAGATGAAGAGGAGTCCAGCCATTGATTCCCCGGATATCCGCATCTACACAGTGTGCAGCCAATAGCCGTGAGACTTCAATGTGCCCTTGAGACACCGCTACGTGCAACGGAGTCCCGTACCAACCACCCACGGCCATCACTTGCCCTGGATGAGTCGAGATGAGATGTTGTACGAGGCTGCGGAATCCATTCTGTGCCATGTAGTACAGCGGGACTGCTTCTGGTAACTCGTTAAAGCGAAGGGTTTGGCAGACTCGGAGCCATGCGACAAAATGAGGTTTCTGTTCGTCAAGAAGGCGGTCTACTCCATCCGACATCTGGGACAATACATTCTTGGACTCGGCATGTCTGCTGAAATAAGTAGCTGCGTATCCGGCCAAAGGATAGCTCGCGATTGTCCGTATGTCCATCTGGCCGCTTAACCGGAGTAGGACACCGAGACAAGCCTGCGCTATGACCGTGTGCGCGGCCTCGAGGGAAATGTGATGATAACGAGAAACATCCATCTTTGAGGTGGCAAGACGATTCGATGTCAAGAATTCTTTGACAGAGAAATGCGAGAACTGAACGACCCGCAAACCCCCATCGCCGACGATGGTGATCAGACTGGAACACGCGGTCAGCACAGCTTGTTCTTGATCCTCCCAGCGCAAATTTTCGTTCAGAGTAGGAACCCCTTTCGCCTCGGTAAAATTAATCGCAAGGACTTCCGCTAGCTCGCGAACTCGCAGTGGGCGAACGGCCACAGTCAGGCATTGCAATAATCGATGAGCGTATACTTGGTTCGACTTGGGAATTTGGTGTAATATGCGTTCATACGTCTCGTCCAAGGTTTCTGGCAATTCCGCGAGAACAACCCGCACGCTGGGCGGGAAACAGTGGCGAAGAACCTCCAGCTGACAAACCACCCAACGAAACCTGAATAAAACTATGAGAATGGATTCAAACACATGAAATGGGGCCCTTACATCCCGTCGGCTCTATTTACTAGTGCCTCAACGGCCAATTGTCTGTCCTCATCTCGCCATCTGCGCATTTTTTTGTCTGAATGAACGACTGCCTTGATAAAATCGATGATATCGTTCATTTGTCCAGTTTCGTCGTGAAGGGATATACGGTTAGACGTCGATGTTAAGAGGTCAAGAGACTTCCGGATGTCGACTTCGGGACGACTCGTGATGCATAGATGCAGCCTTGGAGCATTCAATTCCACCAGTCTCTCCACAAGGGAAAGAACTTGTTCACGTGATGACGGTAACCCAGTCGTGTCGGGGCACTCATCAAGCGCATCAACAATTACGTAGATTGGTATTTCTCCTGGAACCGCGAGCATATCCTCGAGACACTGGGTAAGCGCCCCGACACCGGGTTCCTGCCCGCCATCACGGTGTGTGGAATAAAAGTGAAGAAGAAGGTCATAAAAAGAATCGGATTGATCGCTCAGTTGAACGATGAGTGATGAAAGCAAAGCACGAGCATCCTGTTTGCCAGTGTCCTTGAAGTCGAAGAAAAAGAAAGCCATGTGTCCCGACCCAGCGTTAGAAATGACGTTGATATCCTGGATGATCGCGGAGCTGAACGACAACGCATGGTATCAGCTATCTACGGCAAAGCGAACCGAGGATGACATACGTCATAACACTTTTCCCAGAGCCCGCTGTTACGATGAGATTTGTTAATAAGGGCGAGGGCTCAGAGGGCTGGGAAATGTACGTTTGCCATGGATCCACAATAAACCCTTGGAATTCTTCCAGTCCTCGAAGGTGCTGCTTTGAGTGAACCACACGGCGGTGCCTTTGAGACGAGCATCGCTTGCAATGTTGTAATTTCTAAATGGATCCGGAGGGGAGAGCCATTTTGCAAGATCCTGTCGCAGTTGGTTCCCTGTAAGACGGTTGAGCGCTGTGGACAACGATGGGGGCTAAATGAGATCACGCACGCTTATGTTGCTGCAAATCTTCTCTCAATCTGTCGCCGTCTAGAGGGGAAATTTTTTAAGAGGGGCATCGCAGACTGTGGAACCAAGGTGCATACTGTCGATGACGGTGTCTATCTTGTCGTGAATGACTTTCACCCCGTCGTCGACGCCCTTCAACCTGTCATCGACGCCATAGATATTAGATGCGACTCTATTCACGGCCTCAGCAATGCCGTGCGTGGCCCTCAGGCCTTGCGCAGCCGCCATCAGATTTTCCTCTTGTGTCAGTTTGTCCAGACTCCGCAGGGCGTCATCGATATCCGACCTTCCCAGCAGCTTCTTCATGAGATTTTCTGAAGACCGGTAAGTCGAGGAGATACTGTGTTATCCCAGGGTTAACTCACTCGTTCTTCCCTGTTTGATCTCCTTTGTCGCGAGGGCAAGGATGAGAAGCACCTCGGCCATCACCTTCACGATGATGTCCATCATTCCCTCGGTCGGTGGAAGTTCAACGTATGCCTCAAGTCTTCTGAAGAAATTTTCGATGCGCTCAAAAAGGTCCACGAGTACACCTTGGCTAGCGTTTACAGCCTGAGCCGCCTGACCGATTTGAGCATTAAACTGGCGCACGCAAAAGAATTGAGGCATATACCCACTGAGAGAAGCGATCCGATTCCCGCGATGATCACCCCCGCTGGTGGGTATGCCTACGGGATAGATGTCAGACGGATGAATGCAGTGAAATCGCTGGGACATACCAGGCTCACAGCCGCGCCGATCGATGTGGAGAACGTGTAGAGCACATTTACGATGGGATTGATCCAGTTTGAGAGCCTGGAATCGCTGCTGACAGATTGATCAAAGGCAGGGATCTGTTCCCGAAGCGTGTTGAGGAGTGCATCAGGGGAATCACAAGTTCCGAGCCTGAGGAGCAGTGGGTCGGATTGGAGGTCCCTGCCTGTTTTCTTCTTATAGATTTTCAAAGCATTATCAAAAATGGCTTGATAGTTCAAAGTGGACGTGTTCTCGGGAGGATTTTGGGACATGGCGATCCTGGGAGACCACTGGCCTCGTGGTACTGCGGCGGGGAATGTGACACGTGCTGGGAAAGTCGGAGCTAGAAATGGCACCACGTCCCGGTCCCGTTCAGTTGGTTTATGTTCAGTTCAGCGTGTTTTTATCATGGTAGGCGGCTTTCCTCTCTTTTCATCGCCCACCTTTCTAACGACAAACCAAGTCTATCCCTTATGCTGCCATGCGTCGCCTGATGCGCGAGCTTAAAGAACTCAAGACAAACCCTCCGGAAGGCATTCGCGTTCAGGTTAGCGAAGAGAGCTTGCTAGACGTCGTGGGTATCATCGAGGGCCCAGGTGAGTCTTTGAGACGAGAATTATAAACCAACCCTTTTTGTTGACGCGTTTTTGCAGAGGGCACCCCGTACCACGGTGGCTACTTTCGCGTGAAATTTGAATTCGCCGAAGAGTTCCCCGCGGCGCCACCGAAATGTACGCTTACCGCGTCTCCGCCATGACGGTGCACCCGTGCTCATGTCAACGTTGAACAGGCTGGTTCACCACCAAGATATTCCATCCCAACGTGTCTAGCGCAGGCGAGATTTGCGTCAACACTCTCAAAAAAGACTGGAAGGCGTCGTACGGCCTCGCGCACATCCTCGTCACGATCAAGTGCCTGCTTATTTACCCGAATCCAGACTCGGCCCTCGACGAGGAGGCCGGCAAGCTCCTGCAGGAGAACTACGAAAGCTACTGCGAGCGTGCCAAGCTGATCACGAGCGTACATGCGACACCCAAGGCACGTCCCGTGACGTGAACCTACCCGTTCGCCAACTGATCTAAGGGGCTTGCCTCGTACCCAGGTCCCACCAGCGGAGTTTGACACGCAGTCCGCTCCGGTTGACGCGCTCAAGCCGTCCGCACCGATTGTCGCTTCGCTTGCTTCCACTTCTTCGTTACCATCTATCTTGCCACTTCCGCATCTCTCGCCGCAGAAAGGCGGCATGGCAACAGCAACAGTGACGATTCCGTTACGGCAATCGGCGTCGAACACGTTTTCGATTTCGTCCTCGCTTGCATCGCTTAAAAATCCGCCTGGAGAGAAGAAGGACGACCGTCGCGTATCGCCCGCACCGCTGGGGACGGCCGACTCAAACGCCCCGCCTGTGATGAATGCAGGTGCTGCTCTGAGCCCTGCAAAGGCGGTCAAGCGGGGTGCAGCGCCAGGTGCAGGCGCAGGGGAGAAGCGCAAGAAGGCACTCAAGCGGCTCTAAATCGCCCTGACAGGACATTGTGTGGGCACCGAGTGCTCTTCTTTTATGAATGCGATATGGGATTTTGTCCGCGGGTTGATGATAATACGCGTGGTATTCTATTATGTTGTTTTAACAGTACACCTTCTATACAATTTGTCACCCTTCGCGGAGCGCTGAGGATTCATTGATGTAAGCACGATTGACTGTGAGACAACTTTTGGCTTAACTCCGAGTCGGATACAGCTGCATGTCTGATGGGACTGGTCACGACCGGGATAAGCTCGCATGTAAAAAGTGTTGATCTGCTGCATGATAGCTACTAGTACTTTGGTGTCAAGGCCCAGGACGGGAGTATCAGATCAGAGAAGATCACACAATTCGGAGACAGTCACGATGTTACTAATAACTTACAGTGGGCGAACGATACCCACTCGAACGCGCGAAGGGAGCTCACGTCCGCCCAACTCGGACCTACGCCCAAAAAGGTGTCCGATGATCGTCAGCAAGCCTGAGGCTAAAAACAAAAACAATGTTTGTCCCACCCTGGCATAATACCTCTGGGGATGAATTTTTTAATAACCAAAAAATTCGTATGGGGATATTACAGTAACGCTGAGAACGTTTGGTAGCTGCGGGGCGAATGGGTTGTGAGGAGAACTGAGAAGCATCACGGGCGACAATCAGCATCAACTAGCTAGTTACTCAACTAATGCTACCGAACAGCGAATGCGCTCCTTTTATGAATGGATGGTTGTCACAGTCGACCCATCGGCAACTCTGATCTCGCGTAACTTAATTCTGCTTGAGCGGCTGAAGGGAACTCAGAGGATTCCGCCATTAGCAACTGCGCCACCATGACCCCGGCTCTAGCGATTGATCAAGTCTCGGTCATGCATTGAAAAAAGAAGACCCTGCGAAGGTAGTACGCTGTTAGAATACATTGACGTGTATGCAGGACTGCCTAGGCGGCAGCTACAGGCAAATCGGCAATGAGCCACGAGCACGCTGTTACAGTCTAATACGGTTCGACCTAGAGCACATGGGGTATAACCTTCTCCGAATCTTCTCTTCCATGCTTCGACAACCCACACCGTGATCGCGGAACTTCACCGCGGGCACTGATTAATAGAGCACGTCCTTCCAAATGTTCCCTCTCCTTCACCGTCCAAAACTCCCTTCCCCCTCCTGCATACCATGCGCCTCCATCGCGCCTCCATGTGGCTTTCTGTTCTCCTGCATGCAGGGTGCATCTTAGCCGCCGTCCCTTCCTCATCGCTTCCGTCGCGGCAGCTTTTATCGTCGTCACCCGCGCCTTCGTCATCAACCCACTCGGGCGTGTCATCGTCGCCATCCTCTTCGTTGTCCCACAAACCGGAATCGCATTCGCCCTCGATCTCCTCTTCGAGCGTCACCTCCTCGACGTCTCTGACTAGTACCACGACCACGAGCGTCAGCGTGCTCACCGAGGCGGCACCATCCGTCATCCCGATTACGCCGTATGCCTTCGTGCCTTTCCCGTCGCCGTCCTCTCAGCCTCCCATTCCGGGCGTGTACCCGGAGACGTCACCCATGCATCCTCCGCCTGTCGAGAATCCAGCGCTTGTTCCCGATTTCGCGCAGGCGTGGACCAGAGCGTACAAAAAGGCAAAAGGGAAGGTGAGTATCCCGATCTTCTTAGTGTGCTCCACCTCTGTCACCGGATGAGTAGCCGATATGGCGAAAGAAGACACCTTGATACGATTTATTTCCGACATCTCCATGCAGTGTGGCGTGTCATGTTGACGTGTGTTCTAGGTCGCCAACTGGTCGCTGGAGAAAAAGGTTAACATCACTACTGGAGTGGGCTGGGAGAACGGCCGCTGCGTCGGCAATATCGCCCCGATCGATGACTTTCCTGGTCTCTGCCTCGAAGACTCACCACTCGGTGTGCGCTTTGCCGATTTCGTCACCGCTTTCCCAGCTGCGATCAACGCTGCATCCACGTGAGTCTTGACACGACTTTCAGCTTTATTCTCTGACCAAGATACCTCAGATGGAGGCGCTCATTAATCCGCGCTCGTGGAGTAGCGATGGGTCAAGAACACGTCGGAAAAGGTGTCAATATTGCGCTTGGCCCAATGATGAACCTTGGCCGTGTCGCCCAAGGCGGACGCAACTGGGAGGGCTTTGGCGCAGACCCATTCCTAGCAGGTGTTGGAGCGTATGAGACCATCCTCGGCATGCAGTCAGCAGGTGTGCAGACCTGCGCCAAGCATTATATCAACAAGTGAGGGCTTTTTTTCTGTGTGGAGCCACGCAGAAATGGAAATGGCTGAGCCACTGAACAGTGAACAGGAGAACCAGCGTACGGCGTCGAGCTCGAATGTTGATGATAGGACGCAGCATGAGATCTACGTTGCCCCGTTCTTGCGCAGCGTCATGGCTGGTGTCGCTTCGATCATGTGCTCCTACAACCTCGTTGATGGGACGTACGCATGCGAGAATAACAGCACGCTGAACGGTATTCTCAAGAACGAGCTCGGTTTTCAAGGGTTCGTCATGTCCGACTGGACTGCACAGCACTCGACGATCAGCGCGATGACTGGCCTCGACATGACCATGCCCGGCAGTTTCACGTTTGATATATCTCAGCCGGTCTTGTCGTATTTTGGCGCGAATCTCACCGCGTACGTGAAGAATGGGACAATTCCAGAGTCGCGGGTGGATGACATGGCGACGCGCATCCTTGCATCGTGGTACTTTCTAGGCCAGGACTCACCAGACTATCCGACGACGAACTTCAACGCATTCTTTCCTCTAGACGAAGCAACGAACGAACACATAGACGTACAAGGCAACCATCAAAAGCTCGTGCGGGAGATCGACTCGGCGAGCATCGTACTGCTGAAGAACGTGAACGACGCGCTCCCATTGAAGAAGCCCCGTAGGATGGTGTTGATTGGATCTGATGCGGGTCCGGCACATATTGCGGGACCTAATGAGCTTAGCGATCAGGGTGGGGTGGATGGCGTTTTGGCGATGGGGTGGGGATCCGGGTGAGTGCTATTGAGATCTTGTGCGTTGTTTCTGCTCACCTTGGACACAGAACTGCATGGTTCACCTATAAAATTTCGGTCTGTCTTTCGTTCATTTTGCTCAAGTGACAGGCTGAGCTCATACACATGCATCGTCGGGTAGCCATATGAGGCGTTCCAGCAACGGGCTCGTGCTGATCATACTTCTTTCTCTTGGTACTTTGACGACTTT
>Ga0209488_10003018_pt1 | contig 13622 bp, 12 predicted proteins | sample Rivendell_Oct201_8_FD_188349 | JGI IMG/M metagenome (GOLD analysis project Ga0209488, IMG submission 188349) | Vadose zone soil microbial communities from the Eel River Critical Zone Observatory, Northern California, USA -... | ecosystem: Environmental > Terrestrial > Soil > Vadose zone >...
CTGGTCGGTGCAGGAGGCGGTTCAATCGATCTTTTTCCAGGAGGCGATCAAGCCGACAGACGAGGCCAAGCGCGAATTCATCTTCCTGGCGCTGCTGCGGTCTCATCCGACGCTCTCATGGATCGCCCTCGGCTTTCCTGACGGTGCCTTCTTCGGCGCGCTCAAAGCCGGCGACGACGAAATCGACATGGTCGAGGTGAAGCAGGACGCCGAGACCGGAATTCGGCAACAGCGCGTCGACACCTACACCCCCCAGCCGGGTGACGTTCTGTTTCGCGGCCGCGAGATCACCCCGAGCGACTACGAGGCGACGGCGCAACCCTGGTACCAACGCGCCGTCGACGAGGACGGCCCTGGCTGGAGCATGCTCACGCATCTCCCCTACCGCGATCGGCCGGCGATCGTCACCTCGACGCCGATCGACATAAACCTCGATTTTGCCGGCGTTGTCGCGGTCGTCGTCGAGCTGGAACGGCTATCCCAATTTCTCGCCGGCCTTCAAGTCGGGAAGACCGGCACCGTGGCCCTCCTCAACCGGAACGGCCAAGTGGTTGCGTCGGCGGCCTCGGCGGCGCTGAAGCGGCAGCAAGCGGGCGAAATGCCCGAACTCGAGACGCTCGCCCGGGACCACCCGATGCTCGCTTCTGTGGCTGCACTGCTCCGTGGCAATGGCGTGAACCTCGCCGATCTCCAGGAGACGCGTCAGCTGCAGATAGCCGGTCCAGCCGATGGCAAGAACTACTTCGTCACGTTCTCGCCGCTGAATTTCAATAACTGGGTGGTCGCGACAGTAATCCCGGCCGACGATTTTCTCGCCTCGATCCAGCGCAGTGCCATGATCCTCTTGATCGCGCTTGCCGGGTTGACGGTCATCGTCGCAGCAATCGCGATCCTGTCCGCGAACCGGCTGGTTGCCGCGCCGCTGCTGCGCATCGCCGGCCAACTCAAGCACATCGAAGAATTCCGCCTCGATCGGGTCAGCCGGCTCGCCTCGCCGTTGCGCGAACTCGACGACCTCTCGGGCGTCCTGTTGCAAATGAGTCGAGGGCTGGCGTCATTCCAGAAATATATGCCGACCGAGCTCGTCCGCACGCTTGTTTCCCAAGGCATCGAGGCTCGCCCCGGCGGGCACCAGCAGACGTTGACGGTAATGTTCACGGATGTCGCCGGCTTCACCCGCATCTCCGAGGACCTAGGCGACCGGGTGGTGCCCGTCCTCGCCGAGTATCTGGAAGTGGTGTCAAGGGCGGTTCTGAACCACTGCGGTACAATCGACAAGTTCATCGGCGACGGGGTGATGGCGTTTTGGGGTGCGCCCGCGCCCAATGAGCGGCACGCCGCCAGTGCCTGTGCCGCCGCGCTCGAATGCCAACGCCTGCTCGCCTTACAGCGGGCTGCAGCGGGGCGTTGCGGAACGCCGCTGCAGATCCGCATTGGCATCAATACTGGCCGCATGCTGGTCGGAAACATTGGTTCGAGCGAGCGGTTGAATTATACGGTCATCGGCGATCCAGTAAACGTCGCCAGCCGCCTCGAGCCGCTGGGAAAAGTCTACGGCGTCGACATCATTATCGGCGAAGACACGCGTATCGCCGCCGGCGATGCAATTATCGTCCGCCGGCTCGACCAGGTGTCGGTCTATGGTCGTACCGGGGGCCTCGCCATTTACGAGCTCCTCGGCATGGCCGGGAGTGCCGGCGCCGAGGCCCCCGAATGGGTCAGAAGTTACGAGACGGGTCTGACGGCCTATGAGGAGCGGAGCTGGTCGGAAGCGATCAGGCTCTTGGAAACGGCAGTCGCTTTCCGCGGCGATGTCGATCGCCCATCGGAGATCCTCCTGGAACGGTGCCACACCTATCTTGCCGACCCGCCGGCCAACGATTGGGTGCCCATTTCAGTGCTCGAATCAAAGACATAATCTCGGAACGTACCGCCCAGATGGATTCAATATCCAATAAGTAATTCACTGAGATATCCGCTGTTCATACTCTCACAATCGCGGATCAGTTCCGAGCGATGTCACGCCGGTATCGGGATTTCAAGCGTCTCTGCTGCGAAGGAAAATGGCTCATGTCTATAACTTCGAAAGCCACTCACCTTGCCGCATTGACGATCAGATGGGCGAGTGAGGCGGTGCGGATCACCGAGAAGACGGTCGGACCTCTGCTCGACCTGTTCATAAGGCTATGGCTCGCCGGGATCTTCTGGGCTTCTGGCATGGTCAAGCTGCAGAGTTGGACCATCGCCCTCTATCTCTCGGCCCACGAATACCCGGTTTCATGGTTGGACCCGGTAACGGCGGCATGGCTCGGAGAGACCATCGAGATCGTCTGCCCGCCGCTGTTGGTGTTCGGCCTTGCGACGCGGTTCGCCGCTCTGCCGATGCTGATCCTGTCCCTGGTTATTCAGTTCTCCTACCAGCCTTTGGATCAACACTTGTTCTGGGCGATCCTGTTCGTATGGTACGTCGTCGAGGGCGCCGGGCCGATCTCGCTCGACGCACTGATCGGGCGTGGCATCGGCGCTACCGCCCTGCCGCTGGCGGGGACGATCACCCGGATCTTCGAGGCCCTGTCGCGCTGGGGCGATCCCGCCATCAAGCTTCTGCTGCGTTGCTGGATCGCCGCCCTGTTCTTCCGGTCGGGCGTCATGAAGATCAGCAATTTCGACATGACGCAGATGCTCTTTCACGCCCGGTCCGCCCAGTGGCTGTTGCCCCCGGAACTGGCCGCCCGCTTGACCATCCTCCTCGAGCTCGTCTGTCTGATCTTCCTGGTGCTAGGCGCAGGCACGAGGATCACCGCGATCTTGTTGATCGGGCTGATCACGGTCGTCGACCCCACCTTCCAGCACCAGATCGACCTTGCCTACTACCTGATGGTGTTGGGCCTGATTGCTCTGCACGGGCCAGGCGCGTTGTCGCTTGACAACCTCGTCGCCAGGACGCTGCGGCGTCGCCTCCCCGAGCGCGAAGGGATGCGCACACGCGCTTACGAGGGCACGCCGCGTGTCCTCATCGTCGGCGGCGGTTTTGGTGGCGTCGCCGCGGCCAAGGCGCTGCGCAACACAAGCTGCCGGGTCACGCTGATCGACCAGCGCAACTACTATCTATTTCAGCCATTGCTGTATCAGGTCGCAACCGCCGGGCTCTCCCCGGCCGACATTGCCGGTCCTATCCGCGGCCTCTTTCGGGATCAGCCAAACGTTCGCGTCCTGCTCGGCGGCGTAACCAATGTCGATCTCGGGACGCGCGAGGTGATCACCGGGAATTCCCACGTTCCCTACGACTACCTGATCATCGCGGCCGGCGCGCGCCACAGCTACTTTGGGCATGACGAATGGGCTTCGTTCGCGCCGGGCCTCAAGCAGATCGAGGATGCAACCAGTATTCGGAGCCGCCTGCTGTTCGCCTTCGAGCAAGCCGAAAATGCCGAGGCTCCGGCGGCGCAGCGTGACATGCTGACATTCGTGATCGTCGGCGGCGGCCCAACCGGGGTCGAGCTGGCCGGAGCCATCGCCGAACTCGCCCGCCATGGGCTCGCGCGCGAGTTCCGGGCGGTCGATCCGGCGATGGCGCGGGTGGTCCTGATGCAGGCCGGGCCTCGCATCCTGCCGACCTTTCCGGAGAAATTATCGGAGCGGGCGACTGCGGCGCTGACCGATCTCGGTGTCGAGGTGCTGACGAATAGTTCCGTCGACCGGATCGACGACGAAGGCGTTGTCGTTGCCGGCCGTCGCGTGGCTGCGCGCAATGTGTTTTGGGCCGCTGGCGTGATGGCCTCTCCAGCCGCGCAATGGTTGAAGGCCGACGCCGATCGGGCCGGTCGGGTGAAGGTCGTGGGAGACTTGTCGGTCCCCGGTCTGCCGGACGTTTTCGCGATCGGCGATACTGCTTTATCCAACGGCTGGGACGGCAAGCCGGTGCCCGGACTCGCGCCGGCGGCCAAGCAGCAGGGCCGCTACGTCGCCTCGGTGATTAAGGCTCGCGTCGAGGGCCGCCCGCCGCCGGCTCCCTTCCGTTATCGCCACGCAGGCAGCCTCGCGACGATCGGACGGAAAGCGGCGGTCGCCGATTTTGGCTGGTTGCAGCTCTCCGGCGCTCTGGCCTGGTGGGTCTGGGGCGTGGTCCATGTGCTGTTCTTGTCAGGGATGCGCAATCGAATGGTCGTCGCGCTCGAATGGTTCTGGGCGTACCTCACCTACCATCCCAGCACTCGCCTGATCACTGGCGAGTTTCCGCCCACAATGCGCTCGGCCGCCGCACCGTCCTCCGACGATTTTCCATCGAAAAGGCTAAGTGGTACCAAACTGCCGAGCAGCGCGCGCGTCATCGGGGCGTAGTGAAATCTGGTCACGAATTCCTCCTCAGGCCTTCCGATCAATCAGTCGAGACGGCGACGATAAGCGGCGAGGGCGAGGGCCGCGGCAACGAGGGCAAAGAGCGCCACCGGCCACATTTCGTGTCCGATGAACGCGCCACCCTCGCCCTTCAGCAGCACCCCGCGGGTCGCGCGGACGAAGTGGGTCAGTGGCAGCACCTCGCCGATCGCTCGCGCCCAACCCGGCATCCCCTGAAACGGGAACATGAAGCCCGACAACAGCATTGAGGGGAGATAGAAGAATACCGCCCCTTGCATCGCCTGCATCTGGCTTTCCGCGAGCGCAGAGAAAGCGAAGCCCAGCACCAAGTTGGCGGCCGCGTACACCGGCATGGCGCCGAGCAACGCCCAGATGCCGCCGCTTACCGGCAAGCCGAACAGCAGTCGGGCGAGCCCGATGACCACTGCCCCCTGTGCCGCCCCGATGACGACATAGGGCGACAGCTTGCCGATCAGCGCGTCCAACGCGTCTACTGGTGTCGCCAGAAGCGCCTCCCAGCTGCCACGCTCTCGTTCGCGAACGAGCGTCAGCGCCCCCAGCATCAACATGCTGATCATGACGATGACGCCGACCAGCCCCGGGACGACCGTCCACGCGGTGCGCCTCTCCGGATTGTAAAGCCAGTCGACGTTGACGGCGGCGCCGTCGTCCAGGGAAAGCGTCGTCGCCCGCTTTCGCCAATAGGCCGTCTCCAGCGCGGCCAGCGCCGGGCGTACAGCAGCGGGATCGGTCGCATCAACGACGACCCGCGCTCGTCGCGGCGTGCCTTCAGTTTCCTCCTCGTCAGGAGACCGCGGCAGCTCGATCCCGACCAATGCCTGACCCGCGACGACCATCCGTTCAGCCGCGCCGGACGGCAGCGCCTCACCCACGATCCTGAAGTACCCCGTCTCGCCGACAATGCGAGCCGCGCGTGCGACGGAGGAACCCTCGCTTCCGGCAATAGCGATCGGGACATTCTTAGGATCAAGATTGACGGCGTAGCCGAACAGCGCGATCTGGACGGCCGGCACCAGGGCAATCAGAGATATGGCGACGCGGTCTCGCACCAGCCGCAGTGTTTCAATTCGGGCGACGGCCATTATGCGTCTGAGGCGCCGTTCCACCGCCCACCTTGGGATGCGGAGCTTCAAGTCTCACGCCCCGCCATCGGAAGGGACCACGCGAGGATCGCGTCCTCGAGGCGCGCCCCCGCTCGGGCGAGGCTCGCGGCGTGCATCGCCGCGAAGCGGCGCAGGTCGAGCTCGGCACGTGGATCGGCAACGACGCGCAGACCCTCACCCTGGGGGCAGCTGGCAACGACACCGGCGACCGTGGTGACGTCGTCGGCTAGTCGCCGCACATCGGCCCCGCACAATAGGAATGCGACCGTTGGGGAGCCGGCCGCGATCTCCGCGGGTGCCCCGGCCGCCACGACATGCCCATCCGCAAAAAAGGCGGCTTTCGAGCACCGCTCTGCCTCGGCAAGGTCATGGGTGCACACGATCACACCCGCGCCGGTTGCCGCCAGTGCTTCCACGCGCCGCCATACCTCCTGTCGGGCCGCTGCATCGAGACCTGCTGTTGGTTCATCGAGGAGCACGAGACGCGGCGAATGCAGCAGCGACGCAGCGAATTGAAGCCGGCGTGCCCAGCCCCCGGAGAGCGATCCCGCCGGCCTATGGGCCCACGGCACGAGACCGAACTCGCGGATCGCGGCCTCGACCGCCGCGTGCGGATTCCGCAGCCCGTATACCGCAGCGCGGAACCTGAGGTTTTCGAATACCGAGAGCTCAGCATAGAGCGACAGGCGCTGCGACATGTAACCAACCTGCTCGCGGATATGTGCAGCATCCCGCAGAAGGTCGAACCCGAGCACATGCCCACACCCAGCGTCCGGCTTCAGGATCCCGGCGAGTATGCGAAGTGTGGTGGTTTTGCCGCCGCCATTCGCACCGACAAAGCCGCAGATCTCGCCCGCCCGCAGAGTCAGTGTCACACCTGCGACCGCGGTGGTACGGACGTAGCGTTTCGAGATGTTCTCGATGGCCACCAGCGACTCGAGGCCGCTGGGCGGCATGGCGGCCACCGCCGAGCACATGGGAGCGCGATCAGGCATGGTGATAGCGGAACCCGCCGAACATGAAGTCGGTGGCCTCCGCGCCGAGGACGAGCACCGTCTGGCCCGGTTTGAGGGTTGATCTCGATTGCGCGAGGGCGAGCCAAATTGCAGCCGATCCCGTATTTCCCAGCCGATCGGCTGTGACGACAATCCGCTCAGACGCGACGTCAAGCGGCCCGGCCAGGATCGTGTCCATTCGGCCATTGGCTTGGTGGGGCAGAACATAGTCGGCTGGCCCGCTTCCTGCGCGCTCCGCCGCTGCCGCGCAGTGCAGTAGCAGTTCTAGGCCCGAGCGCTGGATCGCGGCGAAATCGTGTCGAAACTCGGGAAATCCGACACTGCAGCTCGGGCTGTCCGATCCGCCGTCAGCCACTGTGAGGCCCGGCGCGCGCCCGCGACCCATTTGGCCGTAATAGACATGCGAAAGGCGCGCGCCTGCGCGGTCGTCGTCGCGTGCGAGGATTATCGCAGCTGCGCCGTCGCCCATCTGCACCATATTGACCAGCTGTCCTGCATCCTCCGCCGCCCGAACCGGGTCGAAGAAGACCGAGCCCGTTTCCGACCCGACGATCGCGATCGGCCCTGCACCCGCGCGCAGCAGTCCCTGAGCGAACACTAGGGCATTGGCAAAGCCGGTGCATGCTTGACGAAATTCTACAAAGGGGCCGCCGTAATCGAGCACTTCCGCGACCTGGCCGATGTTTGGCGGCATCAGGCGAGCGGGCGTCGCGGTATGGCCGATCAGGTACGAGAGATCATGCACCGCCAGGCCGGCTTCGCCGAGCGCGTGCTGTAAGGCAATGGCGGCGAGTTCGGGATTGCGGTGCCCTTTGCGGGGAGTTTCCAAGCGGGTTCTCATGTTGCGGCAAAGGTGGCGGGTTCGGATCCCGAGCTTGTGAGCGATGGCCATGCCGCGGCGGTGCAGTGCCAGGCCGAAGCGTCCCTCCACTGCCGTCAATAATTCCTCGGACGAGATCGGCTCGCCGGGAAGCGCCATACCGGTGCCGCGCACCAGGATTGGCGTAGGGTCCGACCAGAATGGCGGCGAGAAAGGATGGGTCACTGGAAGAGCCCGTTCGGCACGCGGGCGATGCGCGCGAACAGCCGCTCGGCATCGATGCCCAAGCTGTCGAATGCAGCGCCACGCCGAGCGAGGACGTCGACGAGGCCGAGACGGGTATTCTCGGCGACGGCGCCAATCACTTTTCCCTGAACGAGCCCGGCGGCGATACGGCGCGAGAGCCGGACGTGCCCGGCCTCGTCCCGGTGGATGCGGCGGAAGATCGCGCTGGCGACCAGCTCTTGCGCGAGGACACGATCGGGCTCGAGCAGCGCCGCTAGGATCAGGCAAACCGCGGAATCGAGGGCCGCAATCGAAGCAAGGTGCAACCCGATATCGGCTTGCGCAATGCCATGGTAGAAGCAGAGTAGGGCACGGCGCAGCTCTCTGTCCGGCGCGGGTGCGGGCAATGCGCCGCGCAATCCCCGCAGCAGCCGCTCATGAATGAGCTCCTCTTCCGCGACGCGTGTAAGTGCATGGCGAGCAACGTCCTCGAGGGGCGAGTCTCCGAGACGTGCGAAAGCAAGCGCCGCTGATTCCTCGCCGCAGGCGAAAACCTGCAGCAGCTCGGAGAGCGCCTCGGCCTGAGCATCCCCCAGCCGGAGCGGTCCGGGGAGTGACGCGGCGGGAACCGCGTCGGCGAGCCGAAAGCAGATTTGGTGGTCGACCGATTGGGCCATGGCAGTCTCACCCCTGCTGACGTGACGGCTGCAGTTAGCGTCAGCTCACGGGTTGCCAAGCTTGGGAACCAACGGCCAATTCCGGTTGCCTTTCACGATGTTCCCGGACTTGTCGAAAGACCACAGCGTTTGCGCAAAGAAGCCGTTGTTCAGATAGAGCTTGTTGTCGACGATGGCCCACTGGTCCGGATCGATGTCCGCGATCTTGTTCAATGAGATCGCGTAGGCGCAGTAGCCGCCGTACTGCGGCACAAATTTCTCCGGCGCCGCGATGAACCGATCACGATTCTCAACTGACACGAACCGGTAGGCTGCCCCCTTGTAGGTCGTGGAAAACTGGGCCAAACCGGGGGTCGGCTCGCCGGTAGTGAAGTAAGAAACCGGATCATAGCCTTTTATGGCCAGACCGTGTTCGGTGTTCACCGCCGCGATCGGCGTGTCGGCCATTGCGATGCCAGTGACGAACAGCGAGAGCAGACAGATGGCGAAGATCTGACGGAAGAAACCAATCATGACAGCACCTTCGGTAGCAAGCCAAACAAGAACGAGTCCTGGTTCGCCGCAACGATCTCACATCGCCCAAGACAAGAAGGCGGCAATCGAAAGCATCCAGATCAACCCGACGGCCGGTGCAATGGACGGCATTGCGGCTTCCAAGAAGCAGCCGACTTTCGAGCAGTTTTCGCTTGCAAACATTTCACTCTCCATTGTCAGCGCGGTTTCCCTGGACCATCGGCGTTGGTCTTCGGCCCGGCGCGGCTCAACGGTTCAGTCGGCTATCCCTCGACGAGGACCCAGTGACCCCTCCATTTTGCGTGAGCGTAGGTTCGAGCCGGTCAGCCCCGGTTCCAACGATCCGCCGACCAGAGGTGATCGCCACTCGCCCGACCCGGTCGGCAGACAGGACGGTCGGCGTAACGGTCGACACCGCCTCGGTTCTCAGCCTGGAGCTCTGCCTTCCTGGGTCGGGCGGCGACGTGACCCTCTCGCGATGCAATGTCGGTATTGCCGGAGGCCGGCGGAAATACCCATTGGCTATTATCGCAATGTCCCCGCTGCATCGCCGACGGGTCCGCCCGACACACATCGGACCGCGGGCCGCCCGGGGTCCAGGCGGCTCGGGGACTCGCAGAGACCAGTTTGTCTAGATCGTCGGCGAGCCGTCGCTCGTCCTGCGGTTCACCCCGGCGGGCAATTTCGCCTCACGTCGCAGCGACGAGGAACACCCTGCCGAGCGTCATCCGCGGTCTCGATCGCACGACGATGATTGCATCGAGGCCGAGACTGCGACCATAGCGATGGAGCGCGAAGATCAGCATCAGCACGAGAAGGAAGAAATATGTCCAAGGCCATTTGCCTGGAGCGCTGTAGAGGCCGAGCCACAGATTGAGTATCTGCAGCGCACCGACGAGGCCCCAGAAGCGCACGAAGATGCCGAGAATCAGTGAAACCGCCGTCAGTACTTCGAGACCGTAGACGATTGGCGCGAACAGGTAGAAGTGTGGCAACACGATGTTGTTGACGAAATCCGCCTGAAGCGGAACGGCGGCATGCTTGCCCATCAGCATCATCCAATAGGCTAGGCCGGTCTCGCCGAAAGGTTGCTCGGGATGATCGGTATAAGTCGGCGGCAGCTTCCACAGGGTCTGCTCCCACCACATCGCGCCGATCGAGAAGCGAAAGGCCCAGTCTCATAAGTTGGCGGCCCGACGCTGGCCGGGGATCGAGACGAAGGCATAAATGGCAATGGCGATACTGGCAAGAACCAGCAGCCAGAATACCACCGTCGTCCAGGCGGGTTGCAAGAGGAAGGCGATGACGTCTGAGACCGGATTGGCGTTCACCACACTGATCTCCTCCAGGTACGTTCCATCGAGCTTTGCCCGGACCCAGCAAGTCGGGCGCGTTCACTGGCAGTGCTGTAATTTTCACGTCGCAAAGATCATGCGATGATCGGTTTCGGCAAACGCAGCAGTCGGCCGGTCGGCGATCATTCGGCCGGCGCGCAGGCCGATGACCCGATCGGCGAATTGGATCGCGAATTCGACCTGGTGGAGACTGACGAGCACGGCGATCATGCGCTCGCGCGCAATGTCTCGTAAAATGGATAGGACGCTCTTGGCCGATTCCGGGTCGAGGCTGGCGACGGGCTCGTCGGCCAGTACAAATCGGCTCTGCTGGGCGAGCGCCCGCGCGATCGCCACGCGTTGCTGCTGGCCGCCCGACAAGCTGTCGGCACGTTGCAGTGCGTAGGACAGCATGCCTACGCGATCGAGCGCGGCGAGGGCCAATTGCCGATCCCTGTGCGGGAAACGTCTCAGCATCACGCGCCAGGTCGGCACCTCCCCAAGGCGGCCGGCCAAGACATTGTCAAGCGCGCTCAATCGTCGAATCAGATTGAACTGTTGGAAGATCAGACCGACCTCGCTGCGCGCCATCGACAGTTGGCGACCGCCAAGAGTTCGCATGGCATGCCCGCCGAGGAAGATCTGCCCGCAATCGGATTGCGCGAGACGCGTGACGCATCGGAACAGCGTCGTCTTTCCGGCGCCGCTGGCGCCGAGTATCGCGACGACCTCACCCGCTGCCACATCAAAAGACACGTCGTCGAGCACGATGCGGTCGCCAAACCGCTTCTTCAGCCCGACGATGCGGATTGCCGGATCGCGTGGCGACACCGTGGCGATCACACCAGTCTCCGCCGCAACCAGGCGCTGAACTGGTCGATCATCGTCACCATCGCGAGGATAATCAGAATGATCGTGAACAGACGCGCGAAGTCCAAGAGGTCTACGCTGTTCTTCAACTCCTGCCCGATCCCGCCGGCGCCGACGACCCCGAGCACGGTCGAGGAGCGGACGTTGAACTCCCAGACGTAGAGCGTGATCGATGTCAGGTTGGGCAGAACATCGGGAAGCAGGGCATAGCGGATGACCTTGAGGCGATTGGCCCCGGTCAGCGCGGCCGCTTCGAGCGGACCGGCTTCGACCGCCTCGATCGCCTCCGACCAGAGCTTGGCGATCGTGCCGGCGGAATGCAGGCCGATGCCGAGCACCCCGGCGAAGGGGCCCAATCCCACGGCCGCGACGAAGAGCAAGGCAAAAATGAAAGAATCGATGCCCCTAAGCGTGTTGAGGAACCAGCGCATAGGTGTGTAGAGGAGCCGGCTCGGCGTGATGTTTTGTGCCGCAAGGACGCAGCACGGTGCCGCGATGACCACGCCTATCGTCGTGCCGATGACAGCCATAGCCAGCGTCTCGACGGCCCGTTCGATCAAGACACCGAACTCGCGTATGTCGGGCGGCCACGCCTTGCCTGCCCAATGTGCGAGCCGAGGCAGCCCGCTCCATAGCCGGCTGACATCGAAATCGACGAAGTACAGAGAGGACCCGTAGATCAGCAGCACGAGTAGGAGTGTCACGACGAAACGAGTCGGAACCGCTCGTATCCCGGAGCGCGCTGGATCCGGATAAACGGCTTCGGCCTCGCGCTTGATCACTGGACGACGCCTGTCGCTATTTTTGGCTCTTCAGCGCTCCGACAGCCAGGCCGGCATCCTCGATCAGCTTGTAGTTCGCGTGGCTCGACGCGATGAAGCCGGTGTAGTGCTTGGGCAGGATGGCTGTCGCCTGCTCGCCCGTGATGACAGCCAGTATCTCCTGGATTTTCTTGGCCATGGCCGGGTCGAGTCCGGCGCGCACGGCAATAGCATCGTTCGGCAAGTCGTCCGAGATCCAGACGATCTTGGTGGCCTGCGGCGAGATAGCGCCGCTCTCAATCATCGCAGTGCGATTGCGATCGAAGTCGGTGGCGAGATCCGTTTGTCCGTTATGATCGCGGAAGGGGGTTGGCATTTTTTCGCCATGCGTCCCGCGTCAGGTCATCGGGCTTCGATTACAACCAGCCCCATGGCAGTGTGTGCGGATCGCCGCGGGAAGGTGCGCCTCTTCAACAAGCTGATCGACGAATATGTGCACAATTCCTGCACGATCCTGACCTTCGCCACCGCGTTTCGCCCTGGCCTCATAAGGCTGAGCCCCGAAGAACGCGAAGCCGGGTTTTCCAAGTCGCCCAGTAAGAAGCGTTCCGAATACAGGCGGGACGTGGTAGCGCACGGCCTCGATTCCGGGTTCGTCAAGGAGGCGGTCGAGCATCACGAAAAGCTGGTGACGTCGATCGAGGATGCGGTGCATACCGCGCCGTACCTCGGGGGCGATGCCTACTCGCTCGCGGACGTCGCGGTCATACCGTACATCCTGCGATTGGAGCTGCTGGGGCTTTCCCGAATGTGGGACCGGCACCCGGGCGTCGCTTCTTGGTGGGAGCGCGTTCGCCGGCGACCGTCGACGGAGGAGGCGATCTTCGAGCGCATGACCGACGCGGACGCAGCGCCCTTCAAAAATCCTCAGCCCGATCCGTGGGCCAAGGTGCGGGAGTTGCTCAACGCGGCGTGACCGACGCCCTGGTCAGACAATAGCGAGTCGAGCCCGAACTCCGCGGCAAGCAATTCGATCATCGCGCGGACCTTTGTCGGCACGAGCCGGCGCGACGGATACACGGCATGGATCGGCAGACTCGTCGGCTCGAAATCCTGCAGTATGATTCTGACCTCGCCGCGGCTGATTTCGTCGTCATTGAACAACCAGATCGGGATGACGCCAACGCCGAGCCCGCCCAGCACGCCTTCGCGCACCCCCTCGGAATTGTCGGCTTGATACCGGCCTTGCACCGGGATCACGATCTCCCCGTCGGGACCGGCGAAATGCCATTCGTTGCCGGTGGCGAGCCGGGTGTAGATGATGCAGTCATGGGCGGCGAGATCGGTGGGATGAACGGGCTTTCCCCGCCGCTCGAGATAGCGTCGAGAGGCGACGGTGACCCGGCGAGTGGTGCCGATGCGCCGCGCGATCAGCGTCGGATCGGCAATCTCGCCGACCCGTACCGCCAGGTCGATGCCCTCCCCGACGAGATCGACGAAATTATCGCTCATCACCAGCTCGACTTGAACTTCAGGGTTCAATTCGAGGAAACTCGGCATGCGCGGGGCGATGTGTAGCCGACCGAAGGCCACGGGAATGCTGAGTCGAAGCCGCCCGAAGGCTCGTGTCCGCCGCTTCCCGATGGCGTTCTCGGCCTCGGCAACCGCCTCCAGCACGTGGCGCGCCAGCTCGTAAAACTGCTTGCCGTCATCGGTTAAGCTCACCGCCCGGGTCGAGCGGTGAAACAGCCGCGCCCCGAGATGGTCTTCGAGCGCCGCGACGAGGCGGCTCACCGTCGGCTGAGTGGTGCGGGTCTCACGCGCGACGGAGGTGAAGCCTCCTGCTTCGGCGACGCGCACGAATACCTGCATGGCGGCGACGATGTCCATAGATTGATACGATAGCCGTATCGGTGAAATTTG
>Ga0209488_10003019_pt1 | contig 13621 bp, 12 predicted proteins | sample Rivendell_Oct201_8_FD_188349 | JGI IMG/M metagenome (GOLD analysis project Ga0209488, IMG submission 188349) | Vadose zone soil microbial communities from the Eel River Critical Zone Observatory, Northern California, USA -... | ecosystem: Environmental > Terrestrial > Soil > Vadose zone >...
TCATGGCGCTTTGCCGCTCGGCGCAGGAATATTGTGCGCCCATTCCCGCACCTTCGTGGCAAGCGGCGCGCGATCATGCCCCGCGGGCGCACGAGCGCAAAGCGCGAAACAATGCGGCTACACCCGCGCAGCATCGCGAAACACCTTTTCCATCCGATCGAGCATCGTTTCCACGCTTAGATTCGCTGCACAGTATAGGCGCGCCGCAGTCCCGAGCCGCCTGCGCAGCTCCGCGTCGCCGAGCGCCTTTTCCAGGCCGTGCGTGAGGTCGGCCGCGTCTTCGGTCCTGACCAGGATGGCCGTCGTCCCATCGCGGGCGATCTCGCCGATACCGCCGCAGGCCGTCGTAACGCAGGGCAGGCCGCACAACATCGCCTGCACGAGCGCCTGCGGCACGCCTTCGTTGGCATAGGACGGCAGCGCGAACACGTCCAGCGACTGCAACCAAGGCAGCACGTGGCCCTGGTTTCCGGCAAGCCAGACCCGGTCGCCGACGCCGAGCTCGCGGATTTTGGACTCGATGTTGCGTCGCTGCGGCCCGTCGCCGACGACGACCAATCCGACATCTTCGGGCAGCCGGCTCAAAGCTTCGATCAGGTAGCGATGGCCCTTCCAGCTCCGCAGCGTGGCGACGATGCCGACCAGCCGGCGATCGGGCGGGAGGCCGGTGAGGCGCCGCGCCGCGTCGCGGGAACCGGGGATAAAACGAGCCGCGTCGATGCCCGTGGGAATCGAGGTGGTGCGCTCGGGAGCCAAGCCGTTATCGCGGATCAACTGCAAACGCAGACTCTCACTCGTGGTAACTACGTGCCGCGTCGCAGTGCGATAGAGCCAGCGCGTAGGCAGATTCGTCGGTACCGAAGCGGAAATATGCCGGGTGCGCACGATCGCCGGGGCCCGGGCCAGGGTCGCGCATGCGAGCGCCGCGAGCCAGCTGTCGGTCGAGCTGTGAGTATTGATCACGTCCACAGGGTGGGCTTGCAGCCAGCGGCGCAACGCGAAGAGACCTCCTGGGCTTTTCCTCGCGATAGGGAGCGGCACGGCGTCCAGACCTCGTTTGAGCGCCGCTTCGAAAATCGGCGCCTCGTGCTGCGCCGCGATCGCCACGCTGTGGCCCCGCCCCGAGATCCCTTCGGCTTCGTCGAGGATCCGGATCTCCTGCCCGCCCCATCCCAAGGACGCTTCCGTGTGGAGGATACGCATGCGCGTGGCGACCCGCGGCCCCGGCTCGTTCGCGTTCGACATGTCAGGGACTCTTTTCGCCGCTCCGGCTCGAGCGCGTCACCGCCCCGGAAAACCCGCACCGGGCTGGCGGCATGACGTCACGATCTCCAGCAATCTGCGCATTCGATGAACGTAGCTGTGCTCCGAATACGCGCGCCTTTGCGCCGCCGCCGCTGCCGCCTTGCGCACAGTAGCGTCAGCGAGCACCTCGCGCAGGAGCGGCGCGAGCTCGCCGATATCGCGATAACAGCGAACTTCAGTCCGGCAGTCAAACAGCTCGGGGATCTCCCGCTTCCAATCGACGAGCTGAAAGGCACCGCAACCAGCCGCTTCGAAGAGCCGTGGATTGACGCCGTGATCGAAGCGACCGTACCACGTGTGGATATTGAGCACGACTTTTACGCTGCTGAAAATGGCCGCCATGTCATCCGGCGTGAAAAAGCCGTCCGAGAGCCTTGCGCGCAGGCGTGATCCCGGGGCGAGTTTCTTTCCCCACGGTCCGAAGACGCGCACGTCGAACTCACTGGCGAGGCTTTCCATCACCTGTTCGCGCAGCGGGCTCCAATCACCGGCGAAGCAGACGTCGCAGGCATACTCAGGGCGCGGCCGCGACGTCCGGTGCACGGTCGGGTCGCAGGCAGCCGGCAGGAAATAGGCGTGCGACACACCGGCGCTGCGATAGTCCTCGACACTGCCTGCCGAGTTTGAGCATAGAACGTCGTAGTGACGCGCCTTGCGCAGCGAGCGCTGGAACTGGAACGGGTCGTTGATCCACCAGCACGCGCTCGCGACACGGCGCGCACGCAGATATTCGAGGGTCTCGACCGACACATCGATACCGAAGATCGTGACGAATACCGAGGGCCTCCATTCATCGATCACGCGGCGCAGACGCCGGTTGACGCTGCGCTTTTCCTCTGCGGCGTTGCCCCTAAACCTCCGGATCAGTCCTTGCCAACGGTCGTCAAACCTATCCGGAAGTCCCCCGTGGTAGTCGAACATCACGACTTCGTGCCCGAGCGCGCAAAGCGCATCGAAACTGTAATGCCCCATGGGCACGGTCCGCAGGTGGCCAGGAACCGCTAGAAGAATCTTCATGCAGCAAACGCCCCGTGCGCGAGGGTGCTCGCTAGCGGGCAGTTCTGCGCCGCTTCCAGCTCGGACCGGTCACGCCGCGCGCGCCGCAAGAACGCGGTCGTCCGGCCGGATCATGTCCCGGCGGCCGCAAGCACCGGGACAACTTCTGCGTCCGGATGCTGGAACTGCAAGCGGTACAGCCGGGCATAGACCCCTTTCGCCGCGAGAAGCTCCGCGTGCGTCCCGGATTCCACGACGCGTCCCTGGTCGAGCACGAGAATGCGGTCGGCATTCTGAATGGTCGAGAGCCGGTGCGCGATGACGAGCGTCGTGCGGCCCTTGATGAGCATATCGAGCGCCGCCTGGATATGGCGTTCGGATTCGCTGTCCAGGGCGGAGGTCGCCTCGTCCAGGATCAGCACCGGCGCGTCTTTAAGGAACGCGCGCGCGATCGCAAGCCGTTGCCGCTGTCCGCCGGACAGGCGCACGCCGTTCTCCCCGATCAGGGTGGCAAGCCCTTCGGGCATCTCGCCGATGAACTGCATCGCGTGAGCGGCTTCGGCGGCCCGGACGACATCCGCCTCACGCGTTCCCGCGAGACGGCCGTAGGCGATGTTGGCGGCGACGGTGTCGTTGAACAGAATGATGTCCTGGCTCACGAGCGCGATGTTTGCGCGCAGGCTCGTGAGCCTGAGCGTCGCGATGTCGACGCCGTCGAGCAGGATTTGTCCTGAATCGGGAGTGTAGAAACGCGGCAACAGATTGGCGAGCGTGGATTTGCCGGCACCGGAGGCGCCGACCAGCGCCACCGTCTCGCCCGCGTCGATCGAGAACATGACGCGATCCAGCGCCGGGCGCGCGCCCCCCGGATAGCTGAAGCCCACGTCCCTGAACTCGATTTTGCCTTTCGCGCGGCCGATCTCGTGAATCCCGGTATCGGCCTCGGGCCGTTCGTCGATCAGGCGAAATACGCTTTCTGCGGCGGCGAGCCCCTGCTGCAAGGTCTGATTGACGCCGGTCAGCCTGCGCAGCGGCGGAAACACCAGCAGCAACGCGGTGAGAAAGGACACGAATCCGCCCACGGTCGTCTCGTCTGCGGCGGCCTGGCGCGCCGCAAGATAGACGATGAGCGCGAGCGCGATCGTAACGACGATTTGTATCAGGGGAGTGTTGGCGGCGGCGGCGGCGGTCACCTTCATGTTGAAGCGGCGCACTTTATTCGCTCCCGAGTCGAAGCGCTTCGCCTCGTAATCCTGCCCTCCGAACACCTTGACCACGCGATGACAGCCGATCGATTCCTCGAGCGCATGATTGAGGTCGCCCATCGCCGCCTGCTCGGCCCGGCTCATGGCGCGCAGCCGCTTCGAGAATGCCCGCGTGATGGCGACGGCGGGCGGCCCTACCAGGAGCGCCACCAGCGTCAGCTTCCAGTTGAGCCAGAAAAGCCAGGCGAGCAGCCCGGCGATGGTGAGCGAGTCGTGCAACAGCACCGAGACCACGCTGGTCGCGGCTCCGGTCACCCGCAGGACGTCGAATGTGAACTTGGAGATGAGGCTTCCGGAGGTGTGGTTGTCGTAATAGTGCGTCGGCAGCCTGACGAGATTGACGAACATTGCGTTGCGGAGATCCATCACGACCTTGTTCCCCACCCAGCCGATCGCGTAGCTGGAGAGGTACGAAGCGAAGCCTCGCACCACGAACACGGCGACGATCAGAACCGGCAGCCAGGCGAGCAGGCCGCCTTCCTTTTGCACGAAGCTGCCGTCGAGGAGCGGCTTGAGGAGCGCCGGAAAAGCCGGCTCGGTCGCCGCCATCACCACCATTCCGGCGATGGACAGCGCGAACGGCACCCAGTAAGGCTTGACGTAGCGGAGGAGGCGAAGGTAAAGCTGCAGGTTATTGGCGTTGGACGATGCCATGGCCGGGCCGGAAAAATCGGATTATAGCTGACTCCCCCTCTCCTCCCGGAGGTTTGGACCGGCGAGCGGCGGCTTTCAGCCGGGCGCGAGGCTCCGATAGAGCGTCAGGAGACGCTCGGCCATGGACTGGAGGCTGAACCCCTCGACGCGCTCGCGGGCTCTGCGTCCCATCTCGTGCGCCGTGAGGACATCCAGCCGAGCGAGCCGGTCGGCGAGCGCATCGACCGCGAGGGCCTCGACGACAAAGCCATTCACGCCTTCGACGATCAGCTCCGCGGTGCCGCACTGCGGCGTGGTGACGACCGGCAGCCCGCAAGCCATCGCTTCGAGCGCCGCGTTGGGAAACGGATCGTAGAGGCTCGGAAGCACGAAGCTGTCGGCCGCGGCGTACCAGGGGCGCACGTCTTCCTGGGCGCCCGCAAAGTGCACGCGCGAGGCGATGCCGAGCGAGCCCGCCAGGCGCTCGGCGCGGGCCTGCGCTTTGTCCCGACCGACCACGACGAGGTGTGAATCCCGCCGCCGGGAACGGGCAAACGCCTCGATCAGGCGAAACACGCCCTTGCGCTCGAAACCGGCACCGACGAAGACGTGCACGGGCGCCTCGCGCGCAATGCCGAGCTTGTGCCTCATCGCCGAGCGATGCGCTTCGCGCAGCCGCGGATGGAACGCCTCGGTATCGATGCCGTTGTAGATGACGTGGAGTCGCTCCTGCGGGGTGCCGAAGCGCGCCCGGATTTCGTCCCTGACCATGCGCGAGTTGCAGATCACCGCACGCAGCCGCGGGCTCGCGAACACGCGCCGTTCCGCGGCGAGGACGTAGCGGTGATAGGGATTGAGCGCGAGCCCGAAGCGGCGAAGCGGACCGAGAGCGGCGCGCCGGTTCTCGAGCCACTGCGCGTGCACGCCGTCGCCGGCGCGGTAGATGTCGCAGCAGTCGATGCGCTCGTGCGATTGCACGAGATCGAACGGCCGACGGGCGATCTCGCGGCACACCGCGCGGGCGAAGCTCCAGTCGCGCCAAAGGCGGCCGACGTAGAACGGGTCGCAGCGGACCAGGCCCCCGGGGGCGCCGATCCATTCGCGAGCGAGGACGGTTACCGCCACACCCTGCCCGCCGAGCGCGCCGAGGGCGCGCTCGATGAAGCGCTCGGCGCCCCCGTAGGCGCTGTAGCGCTGCCGCACCAAGGCGAGACGCATTCGCGCTATTTCCGCGCAAGCTCAAGCCGATCGCACAGGACGCGAACCCCCTCGAGCACGTGCGGACCCTGCCCGTGAAGCAGGTCCGGGTCGAATCGCGTCGGCCGGTCCGTACGGCATGCCGCGCACGATAGCAGAGAACGGGATGGCGTCAAACCGACGCGATCGATTGCGAAAGCTCGATTTTGACGAATTCCTGTTCGGGAAAGTACCCGGCAAATAGCCGCGGGTGAATGATGTGCGCCAGGAGTTCCAGGCTCGACACGACCCTCGGGCCCGGCCTGCTGAAGTAAGCGCTGCCGTTCACCGCGTAGACTCTGCCGCTGCGGACCGCCGGCAAGGATCGCCAGGACGGATACGTCTGAAGAATGCCAGCGTCCGCCACGGTCCGCTCGACCTCATAGCCGCAACACGCCAAGACCAGTATTTCGGGTCGGGCATCGACAATTCGGCTCCAGGGAATCCGTACCGAGGGCGCGCCTTTTCGCCCTACCGGGTCGATGCCGCCCGCGATCTCGATCAGTTCCGGGTTCCAGTGGCCGCCGCAAAACGGCGGGTCGATCCATTCCAAATGAACGCAGCGGAGACGCGAGAACGCGCCGGAGGCTCGCGACCTTACCGCCTCCACCCTTCTCGCCAGTGAATCGACCAAAGCGTCACCGCGCGCGGCGACTCCCAGAGCCGCGGCAACGCGCCGGATATCGTCGAAGATGTCGGCGAGCGAAGAAGGCGAAAGGTTGACTATCTGCGGTTTGCGAGGCAGCGAGTTGGCCGTCGCCACTACCGACGCGTAGTCGATCGCGCAAACGTCGCAAAGCTGCTGCGTGACGATCACATCGGGCTCGAGCCGGCGCAGCAAAGGTTCGTCGATCGTGTAAAGCGTGCCTTTCGACGAAAGCCTCGCGTTGACCCAGCGATCGACTTCCGCGCTGGGAAGGCCTTTCCCGTAGATCTCGCAGCGGGTCACGCGCGGCTTCTCGTTCACCTCCGGCGGGTAGTCGCATTCGTGCGACACGCCCACGAGCGAGTCGCTGAGGCCGAGCGCAGCGACGATTTCGGTCGCCGCCGGCAAGAGGGAAACGACGCGCACCGAATCCCGCCCGTTACGCCGGCGTCGCCGGCCCGGGGCGGTGTCCCTTTATCGCGGACTGCACCAGATCGAACAGCCCGAAAAGCGCGGCGGTCCAGAACAGATCGCCCGCGAGGGAATTGCGCAGGAACGGGACCGCCATCCAATAGCATTCGATCAGGCCGTCCAGCGTGCGCGGATAGAGGGCCGCGTGCTGATGCACATCGCCGGGTGTGATCCACACCGCAAAATTGGTGACGACGTAAAAAACCAGCGAGCCGCCCACCGCCGCGAAGCCGGTTTTCGCCCAGGTCCTGTCCCGACCGAGCCATTGCCCCAGGGCCGCGGCCACGAGGAAGCAGCCGTAGACGACGACAGTCATCCCGGTGAAGGAATTGCCGAGCAGCAGATCGCTCGCGAACATCGCCGCCAACGGAACCAAATAGGCGACGCCGCCGGACAGCATGGCGCCGCCGAACAGCGCCACCGCCAATACCGGGGTGAAGTTGTCCGGATGCGGCGCGACGCGACCCGCCAGCGCCAGGGCGATCAGTCCGATCACGAGCACGTGTTTCATTGCTGTCTCCTCGATGAATGCATCGCGCCGCGGCACCGATCGACGAACCGCCGCGCGAGCGCCGGTTGTCCGGCAAAGTACGCGTGGACATAGGTTGCAAACAAATTCCGGTCCGCGTAGCCGTCGAACGAAGCGTTGGCGCCATGATACAGCTTGAGCGCCGGCTGGAAGCGGGCTTCCTGCAGCACCGAGTAATGAAACGTTTGCGCCCGGTAGCGTTCGCCGGCGCGGGCGAGCACGGTATCCCGGAGGCTCTCGACGCTCACGTACCCAAGCGACAGCTGGTCGCGCCGCATGGCGGCCGTGGCGGGCACGAGGCCCGCCATCTCATGGCGGCGGCCGTCGAAGTCTATCAGCGTTTCGCACAAGACCATCAATCCCCCGCACTCGGCGTAGATCACGCCTCCCGCCGCGAAGAAATCGCGAATGCTGCCCCGCATGGAACGATTCGCAGACAACCTGCCGGCAAACAGCTCCGGGAAGCCGCCTCCCAGGTAAATTCCCTGCAGGTCTTCGGGCAGCTCCTCGTCCTTCAACAAGCTGAACGGCACGACCTCGGCGTCCAGGCATTGCAGCAGGTCCAGGTTTTCCTGGTAGTAGAAATTCAACGCCTCGTCGCGAGCCACCCCGATTCTTACCGGAACCTCGTTCCCACAACGACGAAAAACATCGGACGCCGCCTGGCCTATTGCGGGCGCCCTGCGGGCCGCGTCGATGATGCTTTCCAGATCGACGTGCTGCTCGAACTGGGCGCCGAGCCGCTCGAGCAAGTCGCTGCTCAAGCCGGCCTCCGCGGCCGGCACCAGACCCAGATGCCGCTCGGGGATCCGTAGATCGGCATCGAAGCTCAGGTAGCCGCAGCTTTTTATCCCGGTGCGCGTCTCCAATACCCGGCGCAGCCAGTCGTAGTGGCCTTTGCCGCCGACGTTGTTGAACACGACCCCGGCGATATCGACGGCGCGGTCGAACTCTCGCAGCCCGAGAGCGACCGCCGCCGCGCTGGTCGCCATGCGCTGGGCATCGATCACGAGGACGACGGGCACCGCCAGAAGCTTGGCGACGTGCGCCGTGCTTCCTCGCTCTTCGTCCGGCCCGAAGCCGTCGTACAGACCCATGACGCCTTCGATAATGGAGATGTCCGCATCTCGAGCCGAGCGGCTGAAGATTTCTTCTACCGTGGCGTCGCCGCACATCCAGCTATCGAGGTTTCGGGACGCGCGCCGGCAGATCATCGTGTGGTACGAGGGATCGATGAAATCCGGGCCGATCTTGAAGGGCTGGACTGCAAGCCCGCGCTCGCACAAGGCCGATAGCAGGCCCATCGTAAATGTCGTCTTCCCGGAGCCGCTGTGAGGGGCGGCAATCACCAACCTGGCAAAGTTGTCGGGCTTATCGGGCATGGCGCTTCTATTGTGGCTGATATTGCACCGCTACAAAGACGTTGCTGCCGGGCGTGTTGAAATTCTGCGCGAGCTCGTACTCCCGATTGAACACGTTGCTCCATCGCGCACGGATCGACCAGTCGCGGCTCAACACGTAGCTCGCCGTGAGATTGAGCAATCCATAGCCGTGCATCTTGGTTCCCGGCGATTCGTCCATCGAATCGAAGCGCGCGCCGCTTGCGACAACTTCCGCCCCGAGCTTCCAAGGGCCGGCGGCGTCGCTGAGCGCCAGGCTGCCGTGTTCTCGGGCGCGTCGCGGTAACAGTTTTCCCGTTTCCCTATCGATCGGATCCTGAACGACGAGCTGCGCATTCGCTTGCAGTTCGCCGAAGAAGCCTTGGTACGCCAACTCGGTGCCCTTGATTCTCGCCCGGTTCACGTTTTCCGGCATCAATGTATTGTCATTAAATACGATAAGGTCGGTAATGCGGTTATCGAAATACGTCGCGCTGAAGCGGTTGCTTCCGACTTGGTAGTTCAACCCAGCTTCCTCGCTGCGCGAGCGCTCGGGACGAAGGTTCGGATTGCCGGAACCAAAGGTGGTGCTGGGAAAGTACAGATCATTGAAGGTCGGCGCTTTGAAGGCAGTGCCGGCTCCGACGCGGAGCCGCAGCTCTGGGGTCAAGCGGTAGGCATAACCAAGCAAGCCCGTCGTATGGCTCCCGAACTGGCTATTGTCGTCTTCGCGTATGTTTGCCTGCCAGCCATGCCTCTCGTGCTGCCCTGTGTATCCTGCGAACGCGGACTTTATGGTGCGATGGGTCTGCGCATACGCGGTATCGCTGGTCACGTTCTGCGCCAGATATTCCGCTCCCGCAATGGCGGTTCCCGGACCGAGCTTGATGTTGTTCTGCCAAGTGAGCTGAGGCTGCCTAGTCCGGAAGAAACCGGGGAGGGCGCCGGTGGTCGTGAGATCGTCCGTGCTTTCTCCGGCCCTCACAAGACTTTGCCAGACGCTGGTGATTTGATTTGAGCTATAGAGAGAGTAAGCGGAAAGCGTCTGATGATTCACGTCGTCGGTTGTGGGATCGGCATCAAAATGCGTATGGCCATCGCTCTGAAATACCGTGAGTCCCAGTTCGTTCCTTTCGTCCAGATGGTGAGCAATCTTCCCCGAAAAATTTTCGTTTCGGTAGCCATCCCTGTCGGGATTGTGCCCAAAAGCGGCGAGTTTTGTCGCGTCAAAACCTCTGCTCTCGAAATAGCCGAGATTCAAGCTGAAGTCCGTGTTGTCGACGGTGCGGTTGACGCCGCCGCTCACACTGCCCGTGCCGTACGTTCCAACACCCGCGGTAATGCTCGATGCGGGCGCGTATTTCCCGCTCTTGGTGAAGATCTGTATGACCCCGCCTATGGCGTCGGAACCGTACAAGCCGCTCAATTGACCGGGGACGACCTCGATGCGTTCGATCTGGTTGAGCGGAATGTTTTCAAAAGCGGTCGTACCCGCGGTAGCGGAATTGATCCTCATGCCGTCCACCAGAACCAGCGTTTGATTGCTGTTCGCTCCGCGCATGAATACGCTGCTGGTCTGTCCGAATCCGCCATTGCTCGCAATTTCGACTCCGCCCAGCGTCTGCAACACCTCCACCAGCGTTTGCTGACCGCTTCGAGCGATGTCTTCGGCCGCGATGATGTTGACCGGCTGCAGGGTTTGAGAGCGCGCCTGAGGAAAGCGGGTCGCCGTGACCACCACGGCGTCTTCGGGTTCTTGCGGCCAGGCGGTGGATGCGGCGCACGCGCACAGCGCCGCGACGATGGTGCGTTTCATGATTCCCCCCTTCGGCCAGCGTCCCCGCAGGCCGGGTTCGTCGCAAAGGGGAATAGCGCAAGCGGCGACAGGCGCTGCAACCGGTGCGGCACCGCGACCCCGCGATATTCCCGTCCCATCGTTCCAGGCCGGTCTCCGGGCTTGTGGGATCGGGCGTATCGCCTTCCCGTGAGCGCTCGCTCACAGTGGCTGGGCTATCGGTCTGCGCAAAGCGCAGGCTCGGGCCGCTTGAGTTGATACGCCCGCGCACACTTACCGTTGCGGGGGCAGCAGAGGCTTTGGCGATCGAAAACTTCTTTCCCCGACTCGGGGGATTTTCAAGGGGGCATCGCCCTCTTGATCGACTGGTGCCGCACCTCTTTCCCGTTTCACACCGGCGCGAGGCACGCGCCGGAACACCTCGAACGAGCGCGTTGATTGTACTACACAAGTGCCTGCAACCCCGGTAAGCTACAGTTGGAATCTACATTGAAAACGATCCCTTACACCTTGACTTAGCAGGATTTTCCAAATTATAGTGTGCCGATGGACACGCAACTGGCCGTCCTCGAAGAAAAGATCCGCCAAGCCGCGCAGCTGTGTCAGCGACTGCGCGACGAAAATCGGGGTCTGCGCCAGCAGCTGGCGGCGTTGCAGGGCGACAAGAGGCAGCTTTCCGAGAAAATCGACGGCGCGCGCAGCCGCCTCGAGAACCTGCTCAAGCAAATCCCCGAATAGCCCCTAGCGGATGAGCCCGAAACCCAAGACCCTTGATGTCACCATCATGGGACGAAGCTACCGGGTCGCGTGCTCCGAGGAGGAGCGCGAAGCTCTGCTCTCCGCGGTAGCCCTTCTCGACAGAAAAATGACCGAGATAAAGAGCGCGGGCCGGGTAACGAGCGCCGAGCGCATCGCCGTGATGGCTGCGCTCAACATCGCTCACGAGTTGCTGAGCTCGAGAAACAACGCGAGCGGCTTTGACATCGAAGGCTTGAGGCGTAGAATGGCCGCAATGGAAGCGACGCTCGATCAGGCCCTCGCTCCGTAGGAGCGTGTGCCGTCAGGAGCTTCGAGCCTCGCCCGTGGAATTGTCCCCTGTGGTGTGCGCCAAGACCCGGAAAATTCTTGAACCAACAGATTGGATCTGGTTGCGGACTCAAGCGTCACTGTTGTGCGCGTCCCTAGTCGGATGTACCTGATGTGACCGGAAAGCGACCACCTTGAACCGAAAGGTTCAGGAATCGGCTCTAGCGGCATTGACGGGGGACGCCCGACGCACGAAAACGCAGGCATCTGCCTGCGTTTTCATTTGATAGGCCGTGAATCGAAGATCCGCCACGGTGCAATACTGGCTGATGAAATCCGAGCCCGACGAGTTCGGCATCGATGATCTCGCCGCGGCCCCGGGAAAGACCACGGCGTGGGCGGGTGTGCGCAACTACCAGGCGCGCAATTTCATGCGCGCGAAGATGCGCGTCGGCGACAAGGTCTTCTTCTATCATTCGAGCTGCCCGGAGCCCGGCATCGCGGGAATCGCCGAAGTCGCCTCGATGCCCTACCCCGACGCGAGCCAGTTCGACCCGAAGAGCCCCTACTTCGACGAAACGGCAAAGCGAGAAGCGCCGCGCTGGTTCAATGTCGACGTGAAGTTCGTGAAGAAAACCCGACTGGTCAGCCTCGCCGAGCTGCGCGAGCATCGCGGGCTTGCTTCGATGCGCGTCCTCGCCCCCGGCAACCGGCTCTCGATCACCCCGGTGGACGGGCGCGAATGGGAATTCATCACCCGGCGCCTCATGAAGCTCTGAGGCGCGCCGATGAACACGCTGCAGAACGACACCTTGATCCGCGCTCTGGCGAGGCAGCCCACGCCTTACACGCCGGTATGGCTGATGCGCCAGGCGGGGCGCTATCTCCCCGAGTACAACGATGCGCGCCGCCGCGCGGGCAGCTTCCTCGCTCTGTGCAAGACACCTTCGCTCGCCACCGAAGTCACGCTGCAGCCGCTCGAGCGGTTTCGGCTGGACGCGGCGATCCTGTTCTCGGACATTCTCACCATTCCAGACGCGATGGGACTCGGGCTCTACTTCGCCGATGGGGAGGGTCCGCGCTTCGAACGGCCGCTGCGCGACGAAGCTTCGATCGCGAAGCTCGCCGTGCCCGACCCGGCCGAAGATCTGCATTACGTTGGCGACGCGGTCGCGGAGGTCCGACGCGCGTTGGCCGGCCGCGTGCCGCTCATCGGATTTGCCGGCAGTCCGTACACGCTTGCCTGCTACATGGTCGAGGGCGGGGCGAGCGAGGACTGGCGGACCGTGAAAGTCATGCTCTATCGGCGTCCGGACCTGCTGCACCGCCTGCTCGAGACCAACAGCCGAGCGGTGTCGGCCTTGCTCAATGCGCAGATCGAGGCAGGCGCACAGATAGCGATGATTTTCGACACCTGGGGCGGCAGTCTTCCGGCTGCGGCTTACCGGGAGTTTTCCCTTGCTTACATCGAGAGGGTGCTCTCCCAGCTGAACCGCGGAGAGGGCGGTGCGCGCGTTCCCGTCATAGTCTTCACCAAGGGCGGCGCACCCTGGCTGGAGAGCATCGCCGCAACCGGATGCGACTGCGTCGGTCTGGACTCGAGCCCGGATCTCGGCGAAGCGCGCCGGCGGATCGGCGGCCGAGTCGCTCTGCAAGGCAATCTCGATCCGATGGTGCTGCTAGCCTCACCCGAGGAGGTGCGGCGCGAGACTGAAAAGGTGCTCGAATCCTTTGGAAGCGGGGCCGGCCATGTGTTCAATCTCGGTCACGGCGTTCCGCAGCTCGCGCCGCCCGAAAACGTCGCTGCGCTGGTCGCTGCAGTGCACGAACTGAGCCCAAAATTCCATCGATCGGGCTGAAAAGCGGGATTTCCGGGGCCGGCCCAGCGAAATGACTTATGCACAACACCCCTTGGAACCCCACGTCTGGCGCGGACTTTCGAGGGGTTCCTTCGAGAGTTTCACAAACCGCTGTATTTGCAACCCTTTTCACTGTGCCCTCATTTTAGGCAGAGTGAAAAATTCCTTGCAGAAGTGCGAGTTACCGTTGCGTGAAGGCGTTATTCACAACCTTACTCACAAATTCTGTGAAAAACCAAAAAAACCCCATACAACCAAGCACGTTAGCGAAATCGTCGCAGAATTCACTTGAGTAGCGCGCCGGCGCGTTCGAACTTCTAAAAGATGATCATCCTGCGGGTCGCTCTCGATGTGCCGCTGCCGAAGCTCTTCGACTACCGCTCGGAGGACGCGACGCGGGCCGACATCGGCTATCGGGTGCTCGTTCCGTTCGGAACGAAGCACCGGGTCGGCGTGATCGTCGACGTCGCGGCCAAATCCG
>Ga0209488_10003021_pt1 | contig 13618 bp, 11 predicted proteins | sample Rivendell_Oct201_8_FD_188349 | JGI IMG/M metagenome (GOLD analysis project Ga0209488, IMG submission 188349) | Vadose zone soil microbial communities from the Eel River Critical Zone Observatory, Northern California, USA -... | ecosystem: Environmental > Terrestrial > Soil > Vadose zone >...
CGTTGGTCGCTGCCCCAGCTGCTCGGCCCGTCTCGTGATGGGTGTCCGGGCCGGTCGCGCGGCGATGTTCGTGACCATCGGGTTGATCGTCGGCGTGGCCTTCGGCGGTGGACTCGCCGCTGCCTTGACCCTGATCCGCCAACCCGACCACGACGCGCAGGTCGCCCGGGCCGCTGCGGCTGCCGCGCTGGCAGGCGCCGCGCAAGTCCAAGCTCAAGCACAGGCCCAGGCGGCAGCCTCCGCCGTCCCCCACGCCACCCCGGCGATCACGACCGGCAGCGGGTCCGGCGGGAGCGGCACCTCCGTGACGATCCCCGCGAACAGCGCCTCGGCCCTGACCCAAGCGCTCATCCTCAATGCGCGACTGAGCGATTCGACGGCGGCTCTCCGGGCCGCGCTTGCCGCGCCGAAGTTCGACGCCCAGGAAGTCTCCCAGTTGCTTCGCGAGGCGTCGGCCAACTCGGTGATCGGGCTCCAGCTGGCCGAGAACCTGAACGCCTGGTCAGGCGGGACGGCCGTCGGCGGCCGGATGGCGACGTTCTATACGGCCATCCAGGCGACCGCGGCCGAGGGCCTCGGCGCATCGATCCGCAACGACCCGGCCTACCGGCGCGCCGCCATGGCCATGGTGGCGTTGCTGGCGGGGCTGGGTCCCATCGACGACGAGGCGCAGCGGCTCGCGGCGACCGCCGGAATGAACCTGCCGGCAACCGTTTCGCCGGCTCCCTGAGATCGCCTGCCCGCCATCGCCGTCGCGCCGGGCGCACCGCCCGCCATCGAACGAACGACGCGTCTCACGGCTGACCGATGCTGGCCGGCCCGTAGCCCGTCAGCTCGACGTACGCCTCGCCACCGAGCTGCACGCCGCCGCGTCGGGCCGTCACACGCTGCGAACCCTCCCAGTAGGCGACTCCTGTCGTGGCGCGCGTATCGAGCGCCTGGTCGGGGACGGTCGGGACGAGATCGATCACGAGATCCTGGCCCGGCAGGGTGACTCGCCAGCCGGCCGGGTAGTCGGCGCCGCTCGTCGGGCTCCGCCAGCGCCCGGTTACGTCGACCCTGAATGCTTCGCGCGGCAGGTGGGTGGTCGTCCCGCCGCGCGCGACGAGCGTCCCGTAGACGAGCGGGTAGGACCCGTCGGTGTCCCGGACGAGAGAGAGCGTCAGGTCCGTCCCGTCGTCGAGGTTGACGGCAAACCAATCCCAGCCGCCGCCGCCGACCGCGATGAAGTCGCCCCATTGATGATCGAACCAGGCGCTGCCTGTCACTGCCACGGAGGCGCCGTCGATCGATAGCGACCCGCTCGCGGTCATCGATGTCCGCGAGTAGTAGTACGACGAGCCGCCCGGACCGAAATCGATCCAGCCGATGCCATCGTGGAGAGCGGCGGGCTTGGTTGCCCGCAGGGCGAGATCGAGCCCGAGACCGGGTGGCACGCCGGCGGTCGTTGCCTCGCCGGATGTCAGCGCCGCCACCAGTCGATCGGTCCCGCCGGCGCCTGTCATCGCCCACGGCGACGCACCGGCCGCATCGGGGATCGCCAGGTCGAAGCCAGTCGTCCCTGGCCCAGCCCGATCCACCTGCGGCCCGAATGCCGACCGCTGCGCGTAGTGGAAGGCCTTGCCGGTCTCATCTGTGATCGCCAGATGCGATGCCCAGCTCACCGGGAAGCCGCCGCGTTCCGCCCGGAAGATGACGAACTCGAAGCCGAACCGGCGGCCGTCGGCCGCGTGGAGATGTCCCGTGTAGTACCACCACTCCGTCAGCCGGTCGTGTGGCGCGTCGTCCCGCGGCAGCTCGACGGGGAGTGGATCCGCCGCCTGACTCGCCGCCGCCGTCTTCGCCGGCGCGGCTGGGTGGGCCGCCGGGGGGTTGGCGAGAATCGGAGAAACGCTGCATCCGGCAAGCAGCGGAACCGCCAGCACGAGCACGGCCACGCCGACGACCGGCAATCGCCTCAGCCGGGCGGGCAGCCACCAGTTCCAGCGGCCGAGCAGGCGCATTGTCGCAGGTACGAGCAGCGCCCGGACGACGGTCGCGTCGAGCGCCACGGCGAGGGCCATGCCGAGCCCGAGCGCCTTGATCAGGACGATGTCGGCGAAGGCGAACGAGCCGGCGACCACGACGACGATGAGCGCCGCCGACGTGACGATCCGCCCGCTTCGCTCGAGCCCGCGGGCGACCGCTTCCTGGTTGTCGCCGGTCCGGTCCCAGACCTCCTTCATCCTCGTCAGGAGAAAGACCTCGTAGTCCATCGACAGCCCGAACAGCACGCAGAAGAGGATGACCGGCTGGGTCGTCTCGACGAAGCCGAGCGGCTGGAACCCGAGCAACGCCGAGAGGTTGCCGTCCTGGAAGATCCAGACGAGCGCGCCGAAGCTCGCGACGATCGACAAGGTGTTCATCACCAGTGCCTTGGCCGGCAGGACCACTGACCGGAGGAGCATGAACAGGACGAGGTAGGTCGTCACGACGATGAACAGGGCGGTCCGCGGAAAGTCGGCCGCGACGCGCCCGACGACGTCCGTGACGTCGGCGGCCCCACCGCCGACGAGGACCTGCATCCCGGCCGGCGGCGCCAGCGGGCCCGAGCCAGACCTGAGATCACGGACGAGCGCCCGACCCTCGTCCCGATTTGGGCCGAACGGGGTGAAGACGGTGAACGCCGTCAGGTCGTCCTTCGTCGTTGCCGCGAGGGTGGTCGCGACGAACCGGTCGCGCGGGCCGTTGGGATCGGCATACAGGAGCTGGTACTGCTCGAGCCGGAGGCGCGGGTCGACGTCGACCAGCCCGCTGACCCGGACCACCCGCGGATCTGCGGCCAGCCGCCGCGAGTAGTCGTACAGCGCCGCAACGTTCGCCGGGCTGGTCGCGGGACCAGTCGTCCGAATCGCGAGGGTCAGCGGCGCGAAGTCGCCCTCGCCGAACGCGGCCGTCAGCCGGTCGAACGCTGCTCGCGATGGGACACTCGGGGGCAGGATGGTCGAATCGGGGGCGTTGAACCGGACGTGGAGGAACGGTGAGCCGAGGACGATGAGGACCGCGAGCGTCGGGACGAGGACGGCGACGGGATGGGCCATGACGCGCCTCGCGAGGCGGGCCCACGGTCCGTTCGGGTCGTCACGCGGCGTCGTCCGGCGGATGGCCAGGGCGTCGATCCGGGTCCCGACGATCGCAAGGAGCGCGGGCAGGAGCGTCATCGCCGAGATCGCCGCGAGGAAGACGACGATCGCGCCGGCGATCCCGACCGAGCGGAGAATCATGAACTCGAAGAGGACCAGCCCGAGGAGCCCGAGGAGCACCGTCAGGCCCGAGAAGAAGACGGCCCGACCGGCCGTCGCGACGGTCGCCTCGACCGCACCGGCGACGCGATCCGGGTCATCGACCGGCCTGGCAGCCAGCTCCTCCCGAAAGCGGCTCGTCATGAGAAGCGAGTAGTCGACGCCAAGGCCGAGCCCCAGCAGCGTCGCGAGGTTCAGCACGAAGATGCTCATCGGGGTGAGACCGGCCACAACGGAGATCGCGGCGAGGGCCACGACGACCGCCGCGCCGCCGACGATCAGCGGGACGGCGGCCGCGACGACAGATCCGAAGACGACGAGCAGGGCAATGGCCGCGAGGGGCAGCGAGATCAGCTCGCTCCGCCGGAGGTCGGCTTCCGAGACCGACTGGACGTCGCCGTAGAAGGCGGGGCCACCGGCGAGCTCGACCTCGAGTCCCGGCGGGTGGGCCAACCGGGCCGCGATCCCGGGCAGGGCGGCAGGGGAATCGTCCGGCGGGTTCGAGAGGAAGACGATGTCGTAGGCGGTCCGGCTGTCGGCCGAAACCTGGCGGGGCGCGAGCGTGTGCGAGAAGACGCTGACGACGAACGGCGCCTTGGCGACATCGCGGACGGCCAGGGCCGCGGCCGTTTCGAAGGCGGGGCTGCCGGCGATTGCCGTGTCGCTGTGGAGGACGACGACGAGGGCCGACGGCGGCAGGTTGAGCTTGTCCTGGAGGAGGGCCTTCGCCCTCGCGGATTCGAGGTCGTCGAGGATGAAACCGCCGGCCCGCAGCTTGCCGACCACACTCGGGGCGAGGGGAGCCGCGACAGCCAGGACCACGAGCCACACCCCGACGATCCACCAGCGCCGTCGGACGCAGAGTCGGCCGAGGCGCGCAAAGAACTGATCCGGCCCGTGCCGGCTGCCTCGTGAGGGAGATGGGGCCATCGTGCGGCCCATGCTATCGAGATTGCGACGGGCACCCTCTGGCCGCCGGAACGTGGCTCACGTCGCGGTCGTTCTTGGTAGCATTCGGCCGACGTCGACGCCTCGCTCCGAGGTCCTGGTGCAACTCTTCACGATCTTCTTTTCCCGACCGATCGAGTTCGGCATCGCGACCGGGATCACGGTCCTGATGCTCGTGATCATCGCTCGCGCGGCGCTGTCGGCGCAGGGGCCCTCGGGTCTTGGCCGGTTCATGGCCCGGCCGACGACGAAGGTGCTCTTCGGCCTGCTCTTCCTCGGCTGGGCGATCGTGTTCGGGATCGGCCTCCAGCTCGTGCCCCACGAGGGCGCCAACTCACCCTACGGCGGACTCGGCCTGATCATGATGTTCACGGGCTTCTTCATCATGATGGGCTTCATCTGGTCCGTGATCGGCGAGTAAGCGGCGAGCAGGCCGCTCAACCGGCCGCCAGGAATCGCTCGAGCTCAGCTGTCGTCGGCATCCCCTCCCGGGCGCCCGCCCGCGTCGTCGAGACGGCAGCCGCCGCCACCGCCCGTCCAGTCGCGGTTTCCAGGTCGAGCCCTGCCGCAAGACCAGCGGCGAGCGCACCGTTGAACGCGTCGCCGGCGCCGACCGTGTCGATTGCCCGGACCGCCATTGCCGGCACGTCGACGGCCTCGCGCGCGTGCCTCAGCACCAGCGCGCCAGCCGCGCCCAGCGTCACGACGACGGCCTGACCCACTCCCGGTCCCTCAGAGTTCGCGTCGAGCAGCGTGCGGGCGAGGGCCTCGGGCTCGCCGCCGGATCCGGCGCCCCGCCCGACCCGCCTGGCATCCTCCGCGGCGATCGTCACGAGCTCGCCCCGGTTCGGGGTGAGGACGGCAGCGAGCCCGAACGTCGACCGATCGATGCCGCCGGCGGGAGCCGGGTTGAGAATCGTCGTCGCGTCTGCAGCGCGTCCGAGGCTGAGTGCCACCAGCGCGGCCGCCGTCGGGATCTCGTGGCCCACGAGGACGACATCGCCGGATGCAGGACGCAGACGCGCAAGACCCGTCCGGACGAGATCCGCGGTTACCGCCGCGTTCGCACCCGAAGCGACCGAGATGAGGTTCTCGCCTCGCGCGTCGACGAGGATCAGTGCGACGCCGGTCGCCTCAGGCGCAGTCGCCAGGCCGCCGACGTCGATGCCTTCAGCCACCAGTGCGGCTCGCGCGTCGGCCCCAAAGTCGTCGTCCCCGAGCGCGCCGACGAACGCGGTCGTCGCTCCGAGTCGGGCCGCCGCGACCGCCTGGTTGGCGCCCTTGCCTCCGTGATGCCGCGAGAACGTCGCGCCCGTCAGCGTCTCTCCGGGCGACGGCAAGCGTTCGCCGTAGGCGACGAGATCGACGTTGACCGAGCCGACGACGATGACCCTGCCGCTCATGGCGCGCCCAACTATCGGCCCGAGAAATGCTAGCCGCTGACGAATTCGCCGCCGTCCACGCCGATGACGTTGCCGCTGATCCAGTCCGAATCAGTCTCCGACAGGCTGACGATCGCCTCCGCGACATCCTGCGTCGTCGTCAGGCGGCCGTGGGGATTTCGGGCGAGGGTGACCTCGACCATGCGGGCGGCCTCGGGGATCTTGCGGAGGGCCGGCGTGTCCGTCACACCCGCCCGGATCGAGTTGACGGCGATCCCGGTGTCACGCCGCGCGAACTCCATCGCGAGCTGGCGAATATGCGCCTCGAGGGCGGCCTTGGCGCCCGAGACGACGCCGTACGACGGCACGACCCGGGTTGTCCCCTCGGACGTCATCGCATAGATCTTCGAGCCCCGCTCCAGGAAGCCCGCGTGGTAGAGGTCCTGGACCCAGTAGACGAGGCTGTTGCCCATGACGTCCTGGGTCATTTCCATCTTCTTGCGATCGACGGCGTCCTTCGGGTCGTCGGCGATGAACGGGACGAGGGAGCCGAAGGCGAGCGAATGCATGACGACCCGGAGATACGGATGACGGCCGGCTGCCCGGCTCTCGTCGAAACGTGCCCGGATCGTCTCGATGGCGGCCGCTCGCTTCTCGTCGTCGGCCGCGTTCATGTTGATGTAGAGCGCCTCGCTGCCGGCCGCGGCGATGCCCGCCTTCACCTCGTCGACGTGGGCGAGTGCGGCCCGGAAGTCGAGATGGATCCCGACGATCCTGTAGCCCCTGGCCGCGAGCGCCAGCGCGGTCGCCTCGCCCATCCCGCTCGAGGCTCCAAGGATCAGCGCCCAGCGCTCTCGGTCGTCGGTCATCGGGTCCCTCCGGAGGGTCGGTTGGAGGTGATGGGCCGCGGTGCGTGCGGCGCGGCCGAGTCTAGCAGGGCCGATCGGCACACCCGGGTGGGAATCGTGCATCGACGCACGCGTTCGCGACTACCCTCTGCCCCATGGCGCCGCTCAAACCCGAACAGATCATCGCCCTGCTCATCCCGATCGTCGTCATCCAGCTCGGCCTCATGATCGCCGCCCTCGTCGACCTCGAACGAGACGAGCGACGGGTACGCGGCGGGAGCAAGCTCGTCTGGGCGGTCGTCATCGTCTTCGTCAACATCCTCGGCCCGATCCTGTACTTCATTGCCGGGCGGGAGGAGTCGTGATGGCGCCGATCACGAGCCCCACGGCCTCGGCGGCGATGACCGCCCCGGCGATCGAAGCCAGCGGGTTGACGAAGCGCTTCGGCTCGATCCTTGCCCTGGATCGGCTCGACCTCGCCGTTCCGCGCGGCTCCGTTTTCGGCCTGCTCGGCCCGAATGGCGCGGGCAAGACCACGACGATCCGGATCCTGATCGGGCTCGCTCGACCGACGGCCGGCAACGCATTCGTCGCGGGTATCGAGGTCGGCCTCGACGAGCCGGAGCTCCGCCGCCGGCTCGGCTACCTCGACCAGGACCCGCGGTTCTACGGCTGGATGACCGGGCGCGAGCTGCTCGAGCTCGTCGGCCGGCTCCATGGCCTCGCGGGGTCGGAGCTTCGATCGCGTGTCGACGAGATGCTTGCCCGAACCGGCCTGACCGCCGCGGCGCAGCGCCGGATCGGCGGCTATTCGGGTGGGATGAGACAGCGGTTGGGGATCGCCCAGGCCCTTCTCCACCGGCCCGAGATCCTCATCCTCGATGAGCCAGTCAGCTCGCTCGACCCGGAGGGACGGCGCGACCTCCTCGAGCTCATCGCGGGCCTGCGAGGCGAGGCGACGGTCGTCTTCTCGACCCACCTCCTCGCGGATGTCGAGCGGATCTGCGACCGCGTCGCGATCCTCGACCGGGGGCGGCTGATCACGGAAGGCCCGCTCGAGGAGCTCCTCGCCGCGCATGCGCGCCCCATCTACCGGCTCGGGCCCGCGCCCGGGCAGGGCGCGACGGTCGCCATCCTGGTCGATCGGCTGCGGGCCGCACCCTGGACGACCGACGTCGCCGTCGCTGACGATCTCGTTCGCGTCACGGTCTCGGACCCGGTCGGTGCCGCGGCCGGAATCCTGCCGCTCGTCGTCGCGGCGGGTGTCGTCCTCGACTTATTCGAGCGAGCGCGCCCGACGCTCGAGGACGTCTTCCTCGAGCTCGTCGGCCCGGCGACGGCCGACGATCTCGATGGCCGCGGGTTCATCCGGCCGCGAGAGGTCTCAGATCGATGACGGGGTTCACCGTGCTCCTGCGGAAGGAGCTGCTCGAGCAGTGGCGGACGACGCGACTGCCGGTCGTCGCGACCGTTTTCCTGCTCGTCGGCCTGTCGTCGCCGCTCCTCGCTCGATTCACGCCGGAGATCATCAAGGCGGTCGGTGGCGACCAGTTCCAGATCGTCCTCCCGACACCGACTGCCGCGGACGCGTACGACCAGCTCGCGAAGAACCTCGGGCAATTTGGGGCGCTGATCGCGGTCCTGCTGGCCATGGGCTCTGTTGCCACGGAGAAGGAGCGCGGTACAGCGGCGCTGATCCTGACCAAGCCCGCGAGTCGCGGCGCCTTCCTCGTGACCAAGCTCGTCGCGATCGCTACGACCCTCGGCATCTCGATGGCAATCGCGGCAGCAGGAGCGTGGTTCTATACATTGATTCTGTTCGAGCCACTGCCCCTTGCTGGGTTCGTGGCCGCGACCATCCTCCAATGGCTCGCCCTGGTCGCCTACGCCGCGATCACGTTCGTCGGCAGCACACTGACGCGGTCGGCGCTCGCCGCCGCCGGCCTGGGGGTCGCGGCGTTCATCGTCCTCGGCATCCTCGGCATCGTCCCGGCGATCGGACGCTATCTGCCGACAGGCCTCGGCGCGCCGGCCCGCAGCCTGGCCCTCGGTCAGGCCGGCGTCGACGTCCTCGGCCCGACGGTCGCGACAGTCGTCCTCATCGGGGTTCTCGTCGGGGTTGCCTGGACCGCATTCCGCCGCCAGGAGCTCTGATGCCCCGGGCCAGGCAGTCGCTCAGACGATCCCGCCCGCCCTGAGGCGGTCGACCGCCGCCTCGTCGTACCCGAGCTCACGGAGGATCTCGTCGGTCTGCTCGCCGAGGAGTGGCGGCGCCGTCGGCTTCGTCGTCGGCGTGACCGATAACGAGAACGGTGCGCCCACCTGGAAGGTCCGGCCGTACGCCGGATGGGTCACCCTGACCTTCGTCCCGAGCGCCCGGACCTGGGCCGTCGCGAAGGCCGCCACGATGTCGTTGATGACGCTCGCGGGAACGTCCGCGGCCTCGAACCGGGCAAGCCAGTCCGCCGACGATTTCGTCAGGAAGCGCTCGGCCAGGATCGACCGCAGCGCCACCCGGTCGTCGACCCGCTTGCCGTTGGTGGTGAACCGTGGGTCCTTCGCCAGGCCGCCGAGGCCGACGGCCCTGCAGAACCGCGGCCACTGCCGATCACTGCCGATTGCGATCGCAACCTCGCCGTCCGCCGTCGCGAAGGTCTCGTACGGCACGATGTTCGGATGGGCATTGCCGCGCCGAACCGGCGACTTTCCCGTGACGAAGGCGTTCTGGGCCTGGTTGACGAGGATGGCAAGGGTCGAGGCGAGGATCGACACGTCGATTCGCTGGCCGAGGTCGTGCGCGGGGCCGTCCGCGCGTTCGCGCCCGGCAAGGGCCGCGAGGATCGCGACAGCGCCCTGAAGTCCCGTGACGACGTCACTGATGGCGACGCCGACCTTCGTCGGCCCGCCGCCCTCGTCGTCGGCCCGGCCGGTGATCGACATGAGACCCGCCTCTGCCTGGAGGACGAAGTCGTAGCCGGGCCTGCCGGCGTCGGGCCCGACCGGGCCGTAACCCGAGATTGCCAGGTGGACGAGCCTCGGATTCAGGCCGCCGAGAACAGCGTCGCCGAAGCCGAGACGGTCGAGAGAGCCGGGCCGGAAGTTCTCGACGAGAACGTCAGCGCCGGCCAGGAGTCGTCGCAGGACGGCCGCACCCTTCGCCCTGCGGAGGTCGAGCCGGATGCTCCGTTTTGATCGATTGACGGCCAGGTAGTAGGCCGCCGTCCGGGTGCCATCGGCCTCGCTGCCGACCCACGGCGGTCCCCAGCGACGGGTCGCGTCTCCCTCCGGCGGCTCGACCTTGACGACGTCGGCGCCGAGGTCGGCGAGAAGCATCGTGCAGTAGGGCCCGGCGAGGACGGTCGAGCAGTCGATCACACGCAGCCCGGCGAGTGGCCCGGCGGCCGAGGGGGACATCGCACGATGGTAGCGCTCGCTCGGTGGGTCGTATCGTCGGCCGGTCATGGCCGGGGCTGGCCACCGTTGCCGGGCTTCGCGGCCCGCTGGCTCGGCTCGCGCTACGATGCGGCCATGCCTGATCGACGCCTGACCCTGATGACCGTTCATGCCCATCCCGACGACGAGACGATCGGCACCGGTGGAACGATGGCCAAGGCCGTCCGCGCCGGCCATCGCGTAGTCCTCGTCACCGGGACCCGCGGCGAGCTCGGCGAGATCGTCGTCAAGGACATGGACACGCCGGACAACCACCGTCGGCTGGCGGAGCTGCGGGCCGCCGAGCTGGAGGCCGCGATGGGCGTCCTCGGCGTGACCGAGTGGGAGAACCTCGGCTATCGCGACTCCGGGATGATGGGCGAGCCGGGCAATCTCGACCCCCGGTCCTACTGGCAGACCGACCTCGACGAGGCGGCAAGGCGGCTCGTCTGGCTGATACGAACGTACAAGCCGGACGTGGTGACCACGTACAACTCGTTCGGCGGGTACGGCCATCCGGACCACATCCGGACCCACGACGTCGCCGTCCGGGCGTTCCCGCGGGCAGGCGATGCAGCCTGGTACCCGGAGCAGATCACGGATGCAGGGCTAGAGCCGTGGGCGCCGAGAAAGCTCTACGAGACCGCAATCCCGGCGAGCGTCCGCAACGCCATGAACGAGCGCCTCGCCGAATTGGGAGTCGACAGCTTCTGGCGGCCGCCGGAAGACGCGACGCCAGAGGCCCTGGCCGAGTTCGAGGAGCGAATGGCCAAGATGCTCGTCCCGGACGAGGACATCACCACGTGGATCGACATTTCCGATACGGTCGACCAGAAGTGGGAGGCCATGCGCAAGCACGTCACCCAGATCTCGGACGAGAGCCCGTTCATGCGGTTCGGGCTCGATGGCTGGCGGGAGTTCTGGGCAAAGGAGTCGTTCATCCTCCGCGAGTCGACGGTCGAGACGAAGAAGCCCGAATCGGACCTTTTCGCCGGCCTCTAGCGCGCGGTCCAGCCGCCGTCGATCATCAGAGTCACACCGGTCACGAGTGAGGCCGCGGGCGAGGCCAGGAACACGACACCGCCGGCGACGTCCATCGGCTCGCCGATCCGGTGGAGCCCCGCGATCCGCTCGATGACCTCGGCCTCGAAGGCAGGATCCACGAGCGCGTCGGCCGTGCCCGGTGTCCGGATGAATGTCGGGGCGACGGCGTTGACGGTGATGCCGTACCGGCCCCATTCGACCGCGAGACATTTCGTCATATGGGCGACCGCGGCCTTGGACATGCAGTAGACCGATTCGGTCGGCAGGGCGACGAATCCGGCCTGTGAGCTCAGGCTGACGATCCGGCCATAGCCCTGTCGGATCATCACCCGGCCGGCCGCCTGGCTGGCGAAATACGTGCCCTTGACGTTGATGTCGAAGGTCAGGTCGAAGTCGGCTTCGGTGACGTCCTCGGCCGGGTTCTCCGGGCCGAGGCCGGCGTTGTTGACGAGGATGTCGAGTCGCCCGAAGGCGGCCACTGCCCGATCGACGGCATCGCGAACCTGGCCGAGATCGCGGATGTCGCAGGCGACGACCTCGACGCCGTGACCCATCGAGCGGATCTCCTCGACGAGATCGCCATGGCTGCCGGAGGCCGGGTCACGGAGTCCCAGCACGACATTGGCGCCGGCATTGGCGAGGGCCAGCGAGATCGCCCGGCCAAGGCCGCGTGCCGCACCGGTGACGAGGGCCGTCTGGCCGGCCAGGTCGAACCGTGGAAAGTCGGCCATCGTGATCGCTCCTTCCAGCTACCAATCGAGCAGCCCCTTCGAGGCGTTGAAGACCTGGCCCATGACGACCCGGCCGTCGCCGGCAGGGTCGAGGAAGTTCGGCTGGGCCTTGTCGAGGATGATGTGCGGCCGCATCCGGGCCTGGACGAGATCCGCCCCGTCAAAGGTCAGCTCGAGGGTCATCCCCTCCATCGTCGGCTCCGACCAGGTCTGATCGAAGACGAAGTTGCCAAGCGCGTACCAGATCGGCTTGCCCTCGTACGTCTCCATCGCTCCTGCCCAGTGGGCATGGTTGCCGATGACCATGTCGGCGCCGGCCTCGATGGCAGCCCGGGCAAGCGACTGCTGGCCCTTGAACGGTGTCGGGTCGTACTCGGTGCCCCAGTGGGGAAACACGATGACGACCTTGGCGCCGGCCTTCCGGGCGGCCGCGACGTCGACCTTGAGCGACCTCGCCGAGAGGATCGCGCTGCCGGCCCTGGCGCTTCCGGCGGCGTAGTACTTGGCGATCGTGTCGTAGGCGAGGATCGCGACCTTGACGCCGCCGGCGGTGAGCAGCGCCGGCTTGTGGGCGGCGGTCGTGTTCTTGCCGGCGCCGCTCGAGACGATCCCGTCGGCCTTGAGGTTGGCGATCGTCTGGAGGATGCCAGCCCGACCGGCGTCACCGATGTGGTTGTTGGCGATCCCGACGTAATCGATCCCGGCGTCGGCGAGGCCCTTGATGAGCTTCGGATCGGCCGAGAAGACCGTCCCCTTCGTGTGGTAGCGGAAGTTGTCCGGTGCCGGATTCTCGAAATTGGCGATCGCGATGTCCGCGCCGCTGACGAGCCCGCGCACGGCGCCGGCGTTGCCGGTTCGCTGCGTTTTCGGCAGGTTCCAACCGAAGGATGAGCAGCAGTAGCGCGAGGTGATCCTGGCCGTCCCGCCATCGAACGGGAAGTCCACGCCCTTGCCCTTGATCTTGATGGTCTGGGCGACGCCGCGGTCGAGCAGGATGTCGCCGCCGGCGACCAGGGTCCAGTTCTTCGCCGGGTCGAAACCGCCGCTCGCCGCTTCGGGGAGACGGGCGGTCAGGCCCCACTGGGCCTTCGTCTTGACGCCGCCGACGCCGAACAGCGTCTTGCTGCCCCAGCCGAGCGCGCGGACGCTCGGCCCGACGAAGTCCGCCCGCAGGAACGCGAGTCGCTTGCGGTGAGCCGCGAGATCTGCTGCGAGCGTGGCTGCATCCGGAGCGAGGATGAGCCGGGACGCGTCCGCCGGACGGTTCTCACCGATGGCGGCGAGGATCGCGTCCGCCTCCGTCGCGACGAGCTCGAGGGCTTCATATGTCGAGCTCGACCCGGCGAGGACCGCGCCCACCTCGTCGTGAGTCGTCCGGTCGCGATTTGTACGGAACTGGGTGACGGGCACGATCGGAACGTCGGCGATCGTCGTTGGAGTCGTCGTCGGCGACGGTTCATTGGGCGCCGATGGGAAGGCTGATTGCGCTGGCTCGGTCGGCGTCGAGGACTGTGGCGCCGTCGGGGTCGCGCCCTGGCCGACCGGGCCGCCGGGACTTGCCGATGGCGCCGACGAGCCCACGAGTTCGACGCCGATGGCGACGGCGACGCTTGCGGCAAGCAGGAGGATGACGGTGAAGAGGGGGGCTCGCCTCACGCTCGCGATTGTGACAGCCGGGCATGGCCGTGACTACGTTCGTCGCGGCTGGGCGAGGCTGGCAAGGCGCCGGGGAGCAGCGGAGCGAGCGGGCTCACCCCCGGAGGTCCGAGGCGACGCTCCGCGAGCCATCGGCCCGACGGTACGCCCTGAGCGAGCAGCGCAGCCGGCAACGCGGCCAGCGTCGTCCAGGCGCGACAGCCATACACCGCCGGCACGTGCAGAAGAACGCCCCGTCCGGGCGGGCGGACGGGGCGTTAGGCAAATGCGTCGATGGCGGACCCGACCGGATTCGA
>Ga0209488_10003022_pt1 | contig 13617 bp, 11 predicted proteins | sample Rivendell_Oct201_8_FD_188349 | JGI IMG/M metagenome (GOLD analysis project Ga0209488, IMG submission 188349) | Vadose zone soil microbial communities from the Eel River Critical Zone Observatory, Northern California, USA -... | ecosystem: Environmental > Terrestrial > Soil > Vadose zone >...
GGCCGGTGGAATTCGAATGCCCGGAAGCCAATGACGATTACTTCGACATCGGGCTCGAGCCGGTGCCGACGGCCCAAAAGCGCCATTTCTGACATGGTGTGCGGACTAAGGCTACTGTGGACGGGAGAGTTCGGAGTCCCGCCTTTAGGCGGACCTACTTACTTCATCACGTGATAGCAGATTTCGCCGGGGCTCTTTCCGGGACACCCTCGCAGGGGTGTTCTGTCGCGCGCTCCAAAGGCCGCCTTTACGGCGGCTTCGCCGCGGGCGGCCTTCACTTCAACAAATCGCCCAGCACGACCTTGGCGCGGGCGATAACTGCCGGCGGCGTGTTGACGATCTGGTCGGCGATGTTCTGAGATTCCTCGCCCGTCATCGCGCTGATATCCATCTTGGCTTTTTCGGCGTCAGCAAGGAACTGCGGATCGCGCATGGTGGCGTCGTAGGCGCGGCGAAGCGCCTGCAGACGGTCGGCCGGCACGTCCGCCGTGGTGACGAGCGAACGCGAGAGCGCGGTCTCAGCCGACAGGAAGGTCAGCACCTTGCGGTCAAGATCGTTGCCGGCAAGTTCAAGCAACAGAGGCACGTCAGGGAGGTCAGGATTGCGCGCGAGCCCGACCTGCACCAGCATGATGATTTTCTTCTGCGCGATCCATTCCGGCTTGGTGGACTTCCAGGAGGCCCATGAATTCGAGCCGCGGCCCTGGACTTCGCCGCGTTCCATCGCGAGGTTGACTTCGTTGCCGCCCGGATAGCCGGTAACGATCTTGAGCTTGGTGCCGACCAGTGCATTCAACACGGTTCCGTAAACCACGCCCGCGGTTCCGGCCGGCGCGCCGAGCACGAGTTCGCGCGTCTTGGTTTGTTCGATGTTGGTGATGCCGCTGGTATGCCATGAATTGGTCACGTTGGGCGAACTGGTGGTGTTGCCGATCCACCTGAACTTGCGGGTATCGAACGTCACGCCCTGGGTGCCGATCGCTTGAGCGGCCATCATGTTGGTCATGATCATGTGCAGCGTGGTGCCGTCGCGCGGTGCGACTGCCGCAAGCCAGTTTGCGGCATTGATGCCGCCGGCACCCGGCATGTTGCGCGGGACGATCGTAGGCTCGCCCGGAATGTGGCGCCCCATATGGCGCGCAATCAGCCGCCCGCGGAAATCATAGTCGTTGCCGGCCGAAGTGCCGATCACCACGCTGATCTGCTTGCCGCGGTAGAAGTCGCTGACCGCGTCGGCCTGTGCGTATGAGAAAACCGTGCAGCTGCCGATCAGTGCAAGAAGCGCCGTGGCGCCGGACAGTCCCTGGCCCGTCATGTGGTACATCCCGTTGTTGCGTTTTTCTGCGGCATGCAAATCGGCTGCCAAGTTGCCGCAGGCACGCGCAATGTTATGAGAAATTGACGCCATTTGGAACTCGTTTGTGACCACCTCCTCTGATACAGATTTCGAACAAGAAAAGGACGTAGGATGGGTATGGTAAGAGACCCGGAGGCAGGGCTTGAATTCTACGAACTCAGCCATCCCTGGGGCATGTATACGCCGATCTTTCCCGGCTACGAAGAGATCAAGCTTGAGCGCCTGACCTATCACGCCAAACACGGCGTGATGACGCACAAGATCACGACCATCTTTCACACGTCGACGCATGTGAACGCGCCGATCCATCTCTTGCCAGGCAAGGAGGCGGTGGGCGATCTGGCGCTCGATCGTTTCTTCGGCACCGGTGTTGTTCTGTCGATTCCGAAGGGCAAGTGGGAACAGGTCGAGCCGGCGGATCTCGAAAAGGCGAGCCCGGCAATTCTTGAAGACGACATCGTGCTCATCAATACGGGCTGGCATCGCCGTTATTCCGACAGCCAGGAATATTTCGGTCACGCGCCGGGGCTTTCGCCCAAGGCGGCGGAATGGCTGGTGCGCAAAGGCGTCAAGACGGTCGGCGTCGACACCGCCACGGTGGACCATCCGCTCGCCACTTCAATCGGACCTCATCGCAACGGTCCGCAAATCAAATATCTGCTGCCGGAATATAAGAAAGCGACGGGCCGCGAGGCGATCCAGGATTTCCCCGATTGGAACCCGGCGCACAAGACCCTGCTCGCTGCCGGTATCCCAACGATCGAAAACGTCGGCGGCGATCTCGACTCTGTTTCGGGCAAGCGCTGCACATTCCAGGGATTTCCCTGGAAATGGCACGAGGGCGATGCCTGCGTCATCCGCCTGGTCGCGATCTTCGATCCGTCAGGGAATTATCGGATCGAGTCGGGGCAGGGGAGTGCGTAGGATGGGTAGAGCCGAAAAAAAACGCGTCCTTAAACGCGTTTTTTTTCGCGAAACCCATCAAGGGTCCCGCCGCCGGATGGAATGATGGGTTTCGCGATAACGCGTGAAGAACGCGTTATCGCTCTACCCATCCTACGAAACGCCTGTAGAGACAGGACACACGATGACACCAACGAGCACCAAAGACATTCAATACTACGATCTCACCCATCCATGGGGCCACGGCATGCCGCAGTGGCCGTCGCGCGCGAACCTCAATGTGCGCGTGCTCGAATTCCACGCCAAGGATGGCCTCCTGGTGCAGCAGTTCGAAGGCATCATGCATCGTGGCACGCATATGGATGCGCCGATCCATGTGCAGGAGAACCAGCCGACGCTGACGGGATATCCACTCTGGCGCTTCTTCGGCACCGGCGTCGTGGTTTCGATCCCCAAGGGCAAATGGGGTGTCATCACGCCCAAGGATCTCGAAACTGCCGAACCCAAAATCCGCCGCAACGATATCCTGATGATCAACACCGGCAGTCACCTCAATTATGGTGACAACCCGGACTATTACGCCTATTCGCCGGGGCTCTATAAAGAAGCTGCGGAATGGATCGTCGAGCGCGGCGTCAAGCTCGTCGGCGTCGACGTGCAGGCGCTCGATCATCCGCTTGGTACGTTTCTCGGACCGCATGGTCCGGGACCCGCACAGCCGCATCTCAATGACGAATACAAGGCTGAGACCGGACGTGACATCATCCAGGATTTTCCGCACTGGGAGCCGGCACACAAGATCATGATGACCAACGGCATTCCGGGTATCGAGAATATCGGTGGCGATATCGACAAGATCACGGGCCGGCGCTGCACCTTCTTTGCATTTCCGTGGCGCTGGCCGGACGGCGAGGGCTGCGCGCTGCGTGTGGTTGCGATGCTCGATCCGAAGCAGACTTTTCGTTTCGAGACGGGTAGGTGAAACAATGATTTCCGAACCCTTACGCAATCCGCTGTCGCTCTTCGACGTCAAGGGCAAAGTCGCAATCGTCACGGGCGCATCGGGCGCCTTCGGGCGCGGTTGCGCCATCGCGCTGGGTGCCCTCGGCGGCAAACTCCTGCTGGCCTCCGGCACGCAGAACGAACTCGATGAGGTTGCGGCAGAAGTGCGCGAGGTGGGCGGCGAGGCCGAGACGATCGTGCGCCGGCCCGACAGTCTCGATGATGCCAATGCGATGCTCGAAGCGGCGCTCAAGCGATTCGGCCGTGTCGATCAACTCATCGTTGCCTCGGGCATGAACAAGCCGGGCTTCATCCAGGACCTCGACTACTCGGATTGGCAATCCGTGATGGACGCCAACGTGCGCGGCATCTGGTTCATGGCCAAGGCCGTCGGCTCCTATTGGATCAAGAACCAGGTGCGCGGCAAGGTGCTGCTGATGTCTTCGGTGCGCGGCCGCCATGGCAATTACTCGGGCTATACCGGCTATTGTGCTTCCAAGGGCGCGACCGATGGATTGACCCGCGTGCTCGCGACCGAATGGGCCCGGCATGGCATTACGGTAAACGCGATTGCGCCGACGGTTTTTCGTTCCAAGCTCACCGCCTGGATGTATGCTGACGACGAACTCGGGCAGCAGACACGGGCGCGTTCGCTCTCGCGCATTCCGCTCGGGCGGCTTGGCGAGGTCGAGGATTTGGTCGGCATGGCGGTCTACCTGCTTTCTCCGGCGTCCGACTTCTGCACCGGACAGATCATGTATGTTGATGGTGGGTACACGGCAGGGTGATGGTTTACTGCAATGCCAATGAAAGCGACGCGAACTCAGGTGGCCATCATCGGCGGCGGGCCAGCGGGTTTGCTGCTGTCGCACATTCTCGACCGTAACGGAATCGACAGCATCGTCCTGGAACGGCAAAGCCGCGCCTATGTGCTGGCGCGCATTCGCGCCGGCGTATTGGAGGCGGGAACCGTCGAGCTAATGCGCGACGTGGGCTTAGGCGCTCGCATGGATCGCGAGGGCATTCCCCACGATAGTGTCGGCATTGCGTGGGAGGGGCGCGACCGGTTCCTGATCGACACCAGGAAATTTACCGGCAAATCCATGATGGTCTATGGCCAGACTGCGATTACCGAAGATCTCTATGGGTCGCGTGATGCGGCCGGCGGACAGATCGTCAATGAGGCCGGCAATGTGCAACTGCACGAACTGGAGTTGGATCATCCCTATGTGACCTACGAAAAGAATGGGCAGGGTTGCCGGATCGATTGCGACTATGTGGCAGGCTGCGACGGTTATCACGGCGTCAGCCGTCAATCGATTCCGCCGGAATTGTTGCAGGTTTATGAGAAAGCCTACCCGTTCGGCTGGCTCGGCATCATGTCGGAGACGCCGCCCTATGAAGATCTCTGCTATTGCTACCACAGTCGCGGATTTGCACTCGCGTCACAGCGCAGCCCCATGCTCAGCCGTTATTACATCCAGTGCGATCTCGATGCAAAGCTGGAGGATTGGCCGGACGAGCGGTTTTGGCAGGAGTTCCTGTCGCGCTGTCCGAAATACTTGTCCGACAAGATCGTGACAGGACCGTCAATTGAAAAGTCCGTTGCGCCATTGCGCAGCTTTGTCGCCGAGCCTATGCGCTACGGTCGCTTGTTCCTGGCAGGCGATGCTGCTCACATCGTGCCGCCGACGGGAGCCAAGGGGCTCAATCTCGCCGTATCCGACGTCTTCTATCTGTCACGCGCCCTGACCGAGACTTATAAGACAGGCAAGACCAAGTATCTCGACTCTTACTCCGACATGGCTTTACGCCGCGTCTGGGGTGCCGCTCGCATCTCTTGGTGGCTCACCATGCTGCTCCACCGCTTCCCCGACGAGCCGGCTTTCGAGCTGCGTGCGCGCGAAAACCAGTTCGATTATCTGGCTTCCTCCGAGCACGCCCAGGCATCGTTGGCGGAGCAATACGTCGGACTGCCGTTCGAGGCGTGAATCAATTAATTCAATTAATTGATCCATTAATCCGTTAATAAGAGAAATTCGCTAGTAGGTAGTTAGGTAGCTTATGATAGGCTTGAGCCTTGCAAAGTTTATCTGCAAACGAGGAGGAACGAAATGTGCAAGATTTGTGACATGAAAATGGGGCGTCGGGGGTTTCTGGGGTTCGCTTCGGCAGGTCTGGTGGCCGGCGCAATCTCGCCCATGTCGGCGTTCGCGGCGGGTGGCCCGACGACGGATTTGACGGCCGACCAGGCCTTGGCGAAGCTGAAAGAGGGAAATAATAAATACATCACTGCGCCGCAGGTTTGCGCTATCGATCTTGCCAATGCGCGCTCGCACACTGCGACTTCGCAGACGCCCTGGGCGACGATCGTCGGATGCTCCGACAGCCGCGTTACGCCGGAAATGCTGTTCGGCGGGATTGGTGTTGGCGAACTGTTTGTGGCACGAAATGCCGGCAACATGGTGGATACGGCAACAATGGGGACGATCGAATATGGCTCGGCGGTGCTCGGCGCGCCCCTGATCGTCGTCCTGGGGCATGAGCGGTGCGGTGCCGTCGTGGCAGCGTGCGAAGTTGTGGAAAAGAACACCAAGTTTCCAGGATCCATCGGCCCGATGGTGAGTGCCATTGTGCCGGCAGCCAGAGCCGTCAAGGGAAAGCCCGGAGACTTCGTCGACAATACGGTTCGCGAGAGTGCCATGCGGACGGCAAAGCAGGTCGCCACCAAGAGCAAAATCATTGCGGACCTGATCAAAGCCGGAAAGGTCAAGGTCGTGGCTGCGCGATACGATCTGGATGAGGGGCGCGTTGAGTATCTGGCGTAACGGATGGGATGTTGCCGCCCGGAATTGTCCGGCAATATTTAGTTGAGATGGAAGCCCCGTGCCGTCGGATCGACGAGCGGGGCTTTTTCACGTATGCCGTTGCGCATGTCTGATGCAGGGGTGAATGCAAAATGAATGGGACCAGTCAAAAAATCGGTGTGATCGGTGGCGGGCTGATGGGCCACGGCATCGCTTTTCTGCTGGCAGATGCCGGCCATTCGATTGGCTTGTTCGAGCCTTCCGCGGATGTGCGCAGCACGCTCGCGGCACGCTTGCGCTCAATTGTCGATCTGCTCGACGCCGATCCGGCATTGCTCGATCGCATAACGACGCATGACGATATGGCTGCCGCCGTTGCGTCGGCGCAATTTGTCTTCGAAGCTGCGCCCGAGAAGCTCGAATTGAAGCAGCGGATTTTCGGCGAGCTTGAAACGCATGTCTCGCCCGAAGCAATCCTGGCCAGTAACAGTTCCGCCATCCCATCAACCGAGATCGGCCGCCATCTGAAACATCGCGGCCGCGTGGTCGGCACGCATTTCTGGAACCCGCCGCATCTGGTGCCGCTCGTCGAGGTCATCCAGACGCCATGGACGAGCCTTGATGTGGTCCGGCGCACAATCGATCTTCTTGCCGGCGCAGGCCGCAGTCCCGTCCATGTGCGGCGGGACATTCCCGGGTTCATCGGCAACCGCCTGCAGCATGCGCTCAAACGCGAAGCGATTGCGCTCGTGGCTTCCGGCGTTTGCGATGCCGAGACCCTCGATACGGTCGTCAAGACCGGTTTTGGTGCACGGCTTGCTGTGCTTGGACCTCTGGAACAGTCCGATCTCGTGGGCCTCGATCTCACGCTCGACATCAGCGAGGTGCTCACGGCCGATCTTGACCGTACCCCAGGTCCGAATCCGTTTTTGCGCGAAAAGGTCAAGGCCGGCAAACTCGGCATGAAGAGCGGCGAGGGGTTCCGCCGCTGGACGCCCGAACAGGCCGACGAAGTGCGCGAACGGCTGCGGCGATACCTTGCCGATCAGGCGAGGGCGGGGCGTCGGGACAGTCGGTCTTGAGGAACAACAGGGCCGTAGGAATATAACCGGCCGGTCATGTTGAATTTTTCGGTCGTCCTGGCCGTGCATGGCCCTGCGAAAGACGGGCGTAACTGCCCCCGGACATTTGCCTTACAAAGGGAAATACCTATCATAAGCGCCTCAGACGGGAATCGGGGGCGAGGGAGATGATTATTCCGGCGGGGCCAGACCGCGCGCGCATTATCTTGGATCGGCGGCTACATGGCGGCGTTTCCAGGCAAGCTTTGCGGGCGGGCACAGCGTGCCGCTCCCTTCCGCGTTCCATTTTGGTCGTTTCTGCTTTCGTAAGTCTGTCAATTCCGATCGGCACCTACGCCGCGGATTTGATCGTCGACAACGGTAGTGCGCCAGTCGTTAATTCAACCACGAACGTTGATGCATTGACGGTTGGCGATGTGAATGGCGGGCAGCAGCTTACGGTTCAGAACGGCGGGACCCTGAATTATACCAAGGCGGTAATCGGCTATGGATCGCTCTTGAGCCCTTCCGACAACAACACTATCACGGTGACCGGCAGCAACGCTGTATTGCAAAACGTCAATCCGGCGTCGGCGGTCACGGGACCGGATTTGACGATTGGAAATTATGGATCCGGCAACCAGTTGATCATCTCCGCTGGTGGCAAGGTGACGGTCTCGGTTCAAGCCAACAGCGGGCCGGATGATGTTGTAGTCGGGTATCAATCGGGATCCAACAACAACAAGATCACCGTGACCGGAACAGGTTCACAACTCTCGACAACCGGCTCGACACTTTATATCGGATTGAACAGCAACAACAACGAACTGGATATTTTGAGCGGGGGCCTCGTATCGAGCAAGAATGTCAGAATTGGCGGAGGGACCGGTGGCAGCCCGTCTGCGACCAACAATTCCGTACTTGTCGATGGCACGGGCTCGACCTGGAATATTTCCGGAACGCTCCGCGTGGGTTCCAACGGCACCAACAGCGCATTGACGATAAGCGATGGCGGTCAGGTTCAGGTCACGGGGAATTCATTTCTTGGATATGATGCCAGCTCCACTGGCAACAGCATCCTCGTCACGGGATTGAATTCAAAATTTGCGGCCGTTGACGTGACGATTGGGCGCCTGGGCAGCAACAATACGATCGATGTCGAACAAGGCGGCGCCATGACGGCGGCGTCCGTTTCCTTAAACAATGGCGGCAAGCTGCAGGTTGGTGCGGGCTCGTCGGTTGCCCTGACTGGAGATCTTAACTTCTCGGCTGGAACGACATTTGCTGTTGCGCCAACACCATCGCCGCTCGTTACGGTTAACGGTGTGGCGACACTCGCGGGCGCGACCGTTGAAGCGACGTTCCCGACCAGCGGCACTCTCTCGAACCACAATACGATTTTGCGAGCGGGCAACCTGAATGGGCAATTTGGTACGCTTGTCACCACGAATTTGCCCTCAAGCTTCTCTGCGAATCTGGCCTACTACTCGACGACTGACGTTCAGCTCAACTTGTCTTCGTCACTTGGGTCGGGTGGCGGCCTCAACGGCAATCAGCAAAGTCTTGCCAATGGCCTCAATTCATTTTTCAACAATGGCGGGCCCCTTACCTCGAACTTTCTGCCGATCTTCGATCTGACCGGTGCCGGGCTTGCGCGCGCGCTTGATTCGATCTCTGGCGAGGTCGCGACCGTAAGCCAGCATGGCGCGTTCCAATTGATGAACGAGTTCATGGCCGTGATGCTCGATCCCTACGTGGACGGGCGGTTCAGCGCGAGGCCGATGAATTTTGCGCCGGAGCGGCAGGGGATTTTGCCGCCCGACGCCGCGTTCGCCTTCGACCAGGCAATGCCGGTCAAGGCACAGCCCATGCAAATGTTGGAACACCGCTGGAATTCATGGGGTGCGGCCTATGGGGGCTATAACAAGACCCTTGGAGATTCAACATTCGGTTCGCACGATTTCATCGCCCGGACATACGGAATTGCCGGCGGCATGGACTATCGATTCTCGCCCGACCTGGTTGCGGGATTTGCCCTGGCGGGTGGCGCGCTTAGCTGGGGTCTGCCGCAGGGTCTCGGTACTGGGCAGAGCGAGGCGTTGCAAGCAGGTCTTTACGGTAAGGCCCGTTTTGGAAATGCCTATGTGGCCGCCGCCTTGGCCTTTACCAATCACTGGATGACGACTGACCGCACGGCTTTTGCGGCCGATCATCTGACCTCACGCTTCAACGCGCAGAGCTACGGTGGGCGGCTGGAGGCCGGCTATCGGTATTCATTTGCGACAGCGGGGCTTACCCCATACGCCGCCGTCCAGGTGCAATCGTTCCACACGCCAGCCTATAGTGAGACCGATGTGAGTGGCGGTGGGTTTGCGGCGTCCTTCAATTCGCGCAATGCCAATGATACCCGAAGTGAACTTGGGCTGCGCCTGGACAACCGATCGACATTGGCGGGAATGCCTGTGATGCTGCGGGGGCGTATCGCCTGGGCTCATGACTGGGTCAGTGATCCTGTGTTGGCGGCGACATTCCAGACACTTCCTGGCTCAGGATTCGTCGTCAATGGAGCTGCTGCCGCAAAGGATTCCTTGCTTGCTTCGAGTGCAGTCGAATGGCGAGTGTTGCCGGCGCTATCGGTCGGTGCGAAGTTCGACAGTGAAATCGCGAGCGGCTCGCATACATTGGGCGGCACGGCCACTGCAAGGGTTGTGTGGTAGGGCAACCCATTGCAGCGCCGAATGCGGAGCATCGGTCATGCGGCTGCTGACGATCCTCGTGTGGTGGGCATTGTCGCTTGTACCCGGGCCCATTTCGGCCGGCGCCGACAATCGATCGGCGTTAGTGATTGGCACCCATGGCGGCGATACGATCAACGATGCTTTGGCGCGTGATAAGCTCGACACGTTGAAGTCAAGCCAGATCGGAGGCGGGACGGTCCCGGATGCGCGCGGCATCTATCCGCTGACGCAGGAGAAGGAGCGCGGGCTCAAGCCTCAGGATGTGTTCAAGGAATGCGATGCGTGCCCCGACATGGTGGTGGTGCCGGCGGGTCGATTCATGATGGGTTCGCCGGCGAGCGAGCCCGAGCGAACAGCCGACGAAAGCCGGCAACACATGGTGACGTTCGCGCGCCAGTTTGCGGTGGGGAAATTCGCAGTAACCTTCGATGAATGGGATGCCTGTGTGGCGGACGGCGGGTGCGGCGGTTACCGTCCGAAAGATGAAGGCTGGGGCCGGGTGCGCCGTCCTGTGATCAATGTATCGTGGGAAGATGCCCAAACATACGTGGCCTGGCTGTCGGCCAAGACCGGCAAGAGCTATCGCCTGTTGAGCGAGGCGGAACGAGAATATGTGACGCGGGCCGGCACGAACACACCGTTCTGGTGGGGGCATTCGATCTCGACGCGGCAGGCGAATTACGATGGCAATTACGGGTATGGCGGCGGATCGAAAGAAGAGTATCGGAAAGAAACCGTGCCGGTCGACTTTTTCCATGCCAACCCGTGGGGCCTCTACCAGATGCACGGCAACGTGTGGGAATGGGCGGCGGATTGTTGGCACTACAATTACAACGATGCGCCGTCCGACGGCTCGGCCTGGGCGGCTGGAGAGTGCAAGTACCGTGTCCTTCGCGGTGGTTCCTGGAACCTCAATCCGGGCTTCCTCCGCGCCGCCAGCCGCGGTTTTGACACCGCAGACGATCGGACCAACGTCATCGGCTTCCGGTTGGCGAGGACGCTTGGCCAGTGAATCTTTACTCAAGGCCAAATATGGCGATGTTACAGCGAACGTACCTGCTTTGCCCATTCAGAGACCGAGACGAAAGTCTCGACATTCTTACGTGCGTGTGCCTCCTTGATGGCGCGTCTGGTGTCCTTGTTCGGCACGCGAAGCGGGAAAGGCAAGCCCTTCGTGAGTTTGACCTGAGTAAGAAACAAAGTAATCGCCTCACTCGAGGTGAGTCCAATTTTCTTGAGCACGGCCTCGGCACCGCGCTTAAGTCTGGTTCTTGGTCTAGTTTTTGGGCGCCGCCCAAGACGGAAAAAATTCATTGCCCGGTCCTGTGCATCGAGATGGCGAAATTATCAGAGGATACGTAAGAATACGTAGTCTCCTCGTGCGACGAATTGAAGTTTCTGTCGTTTGCAGCAAATACGAACACAAACCTTGAATTCAAAAAGTAACATCAGGATCAATGATTTGCTAGTGCGCCATAGTTCCGAATCTTGCAGATGGATGGACAGCGTATTGACGTGAACTCACGAATTGGTGCACAGGCAGTTTTGTGCGATTTGAGGAGTAATATTATCAAATCCATCAATGGGAGTTGAAGAATACAGAACAAACCTTTGGTAGCAATTAGGACATGTGCGAGGAATCCGCCTCGATCAGTGAGAGGTTACTCTATGCTGTCGAACGCATCCCAGTTGTCGAATGATGGATTCCCACCATTTCTTCCCGTGTCGCAAACCCATGATCCGCTTGAGCGGGCGCGGACCGACCAACACTTGCTCGACACCGTATTAAGCAATGTGGAACAAGGGGTGTTGATGTTTGACGCCGACCGGCGGCTGGTATTCTACAATGACCATTATGCGGCAATGTATCGGTTGCCGCGGGATTTTGCCAAAGCCGGATGCACCCTGCGCGACGTTCTCGATCACTGTCTGCGGGCGGGGATCCTTGTCGCCACCGACGTTGAGGATTACCTCACCGGGCTCGAGGAGGATCTCGCCGAAGGGCAGTCGCTCAGCAGCACGTTGAACGCAAGCGACGGTCGCGTTTTCTCGGTCTTGGATAAGGCGTTTCCTGGGGGCGGGTGGTTGTCCATCCACGAGGACGTCACCGAACGACAGCGCACCCTAGCGCAAATCGCCCACATGGAGCGCCACGATGCGTTGACCGACCTGCCCAATCGCGCGTTGATGCGCGAGCGTCTCGAGTGCGAACTCCAGCGCGTGCGGCGCGGCGGCGGTTTGGCGGTTTTTTGCCTCGATCTCGACCATTTCAAGAGCATCAACGATACGCTCGGGTACCACGTCGGCGATATGCTCTTGAAATCCGTGGCGGATCGGTTGCGCGGTTGCGTCCGGGAGATTGACACAATAGCGCGCCTGGGCGGCAACCATTTTGCGATTATCCTAACCCAGATCGAGCAGCCCGGCGACGTGGTCGATCCGGCGCGGCGCATCCGCGATGAGATCGCTAAACCGTTCGGGATCGACGCACATCAAATCGTCGTGGATTTCAGCTGCGGGATCAGCCTCGCTCCGCTGGATGGATCGGATCCAGATCGATTATTGAAGAATGCCGACATCGCGTTGTACGGAGCCAAGAGCGACGGGCGCGGAACCTATCGATTCTTTCAATGGGAAATGGATCAGCGCATGAGCGCGCTCCGGGAATTGGAGATGGATCTGCGCAAGGCATTGCCGAACAACGAATTGGAGATCTACTATCAACCGCTGGGGAACCTCGAGACCAACCAGATCCACGCATTTGAAGCGCTTCTGCGATGGAATCATCCGGTGCGCGGTTTGGTACCGCCGGCTGATTTCATACCGCTCGCGGAGGAGACTGGCGTCATGATTCAGATCGGCGAATGGATCCTCAGGACGGCATGCAAGGAAGCGGTCAATTGGCCGGAGCACATCAAAGTTGCCGTCAATCTCTCCCCCGTCCAATTGAAGGATCGCAAGATGTTGGATGCCGTCAAGTCTGCCCTTTCGGATTCAGGGCTGATGGCGTCGAGGTTGCAGATCGAGATCACTGAAGCCACCCTTATGCAAAATACGTTCGCAAGGCTTGCAATGTTGCACGAATTGCGCAAGCTCGGGGTCCAGATCGCGATGGACAATTCCGGTGGGGGTTACTCGTCGCTCAGCTATCTCCGCAGCTTTCCGTTCGACAAGATCAAGATTGATCAATCGCTCATCACGGAAATTGCGAACGGTGCGGAGCCCTTTGCCATCGGGAAAGGGGACGCGGGCAATTCCAATTGTCTTGACATCGGGTCGACTGACATCAGGTCGACTGACGTCGGGTCGACCGTGAAGGGAGCCGATACCCGCGGGCCGAGGGACACCTTTCAAAACATGGGTGGCACCGAGACGCAGGGCTACTTGTTCAACAAGGCCAAGCCAGCCAGCGAATTGGGCGAGTTCTTTACCAGCCGGGCCATGGTGGCTTGAGATGCGGTCCGACAGTAGGCCATAGGTGGATCGCTCCCACGGGGCGTAGAGGCCGAACCGCATGGTATAGCTCCCTCGGCTGACGCGATCGTTGACCCGCGACCCTTGGCGGGTAATGTAGCGCTCAAATAGCCGCAAAGGGAGCCTTGAATGGCCAGGAATTCGGGCACGAGTCCGACCGTCTCCGACGATCTCGCCAAGAAATTTTCCACCGAAAAGGACACTCCGTACCTGCGTTGGGTGCGCGAAGAGGAGCTTGAAGTCATCAGCGCGCAATATGTACGAAACCTGCGCAC
>Ga0209488_10003023_pt1 | contig 13613 bp, 14 predicted proteins | sample Rivendell_Oct201_8_FD_188349 | JGI IMG/M metagenome (GOLD analysis project Ga0209488, IMG submission 188349) | Vadose zone soil microbial communities from the Eel River Critical Zone Observatory, Northern California, USA -... | ecosystem: Environmental > Terrestrial > Soil > Vadose zone >...
GCGGTCCCAAAGGAAAACCCGTAATGGATCGCGGTAAGTTTCTAACGATCTGGAAAAAGCAGGCCGACGGAACCTGGAAAGCCGCGATGGATACGTTCAATTCGGATCTGCCTGCGGCGCAACCGAATTAGTCCGGGAGAGTCTGCCGCTGTCCCATACCAATGCCGCGCGTAATCCTTTCATCCACGGACTGGTCTCGGAGATAATCCCCGCCATGAGGCATCTATTCACAATCGTGCTGATCGCTGTTGCGCCACTGATTGCAGCAGAGCCGGCGGATGTGGGGCTCACGCTGAAGGGAGCGCGAATCGAAGGTGCGTTCGTGCCGGGTTCAAGGGACACTTCGCCAACAGTCATGTTGGTCGGTGGACTCCGAGGCCCGGACGATTCCTCCCGCGTTGTCGCTGACGAGGCTCGCAAATACGAGGCGCTTCCACAGAGTCGGCGCACTTACCGCTTGATCGCTGTGGCGATTGCGAATCCCGAGGGAAATCGCATGGCGTTTCCGCCGACGGGCGTCGCATACCGTGAGAATCCCGAGTCACACGCCCTGTGGCGATGGATGGGAATTCACGCGCCGGACCTTGTGATCATTGCCGGAGAGGATTCCGGACTGACCGCTGCGCTTTCGGGAAACTCCGTCGCGGCAGTGGGCCACATCCCGGCGATTCACGTCGAGGCTAAACCGGGCCTGCTCGATTCCATTCCGGCAGCCATCAATGCTTCCGAAGCCCATCTCGAAATCCAACGCAGGTTGGCCCGCACGCCGCGCCAGCTCGCCGACGAACTGGCGAAGGTCTACGGTCACGACTTCGATCAGCTGACGTACTTGCCGGGCATGGCGCTGATTGGCCAGATGAAGCTTGGCAATGTCGCGGAAGTGGATCAGCTTTCCGCGCGCTATCTGGATGGCCGCGACAATCTCGCACGCGCGTCGTCGCTGACGCTTGCCGGTCATCTTGTGTTCGCTGAACTCGCGGAGCGGACCGGCAACGCGCGATACGCGGATCTGGTTCGTAAAGCAGCGAACACCGGGTTTGCGGAAGACGGCTCGATGAAAGTGTCGATGCCGTATCACGACGAGATGAGTGATTCGGTTTTCATGGCGATTCCGATTCTTGCAAAGGCCGGAAAGATTACCGGCGAAAGAAAATACTTCGACATGGCCGCGCGCCATCTGGCTTTCATGCAGAAGCTGGTATTGCGCCCCGATGGTCTCTATCGTCATTCACCGCTGACCGATGCGGCATGGAGCCGTGGGAATGCGTTCCCGGCGTTGGGACTTGCGCTCACGCTCACTGATTTTCCAAAGGATCATTCCGGGTATGCCGCGTTCCTTCAGTCCTACCAGCAATTGATGGCGAAGCTCGCGCCGCTTCAAACCGAAGACGGATTGTGGAGGGAAGTGGTCGACCATCCGGGCGCCTACGAAGAATTCTCCTCAACCGCAATGATTGCCACATCGATGTTGCGCGGTATTCGCAATGGCTGGATCGATGCGCGTACTTACCAACCGCGGGTCGACAAAGCCTGGCGCGCGATACTCGCACGCGTAGGCGCGAACGGGATTCTCTTCGATGTCTGCGAGTCCACCAACAAGCAAAACACTCTCGACGATTATCTCCACCGCGCGGCCATCCTCGACCGCGATCCCCGCGGCGGCGGCATGGCGCTGATGTTCGCCACGGAGATGGCGGGCCTGAAATAGGATCCGCGCGATATCCATGAGCATCCGTGCGGTTTTCTTTGATATCGGCGAGACGCTCATCAATGAAACGCGATCGTGGTCTTTACTGGCGGACTGGCTTGGCGTTCCGCGCATGACCATGTTCGGAGTTCTTGGGGGCCTGATCGCCGAGCGAAGGGATCATCGCGAGCTGTTCGAAATCGTGCGGCCAGACATTGGCTGGCGCGGGGTCGTCGACGGCTTTCAACAGAGCGGAATGCACCGCTTCCTTCCTGAGGATCTTTACCCGGACGTGGTCGAGTCCCTGACGACACTGCGGGAGCGCGGCTACTTTGTCGGGATTGCGGGGAACCAGCCCATCCAACAGGAATCAGAGCTTCGGGCGATGAATCTGCCGGCCGACCTGCTGGCGACTTCAGCCGGATGGGGAGTCCAGAAGCCGGATCCGGAGTTTTACGCGAGAGTGGTTCGCGAAGCGGGATTCCGTGCGGACGAAATCGCGTATGTGGGAGACCGCGTGGATAACGATGTGATTCCTGCCGCTAATGCTGGCCTGGTTCCGGTTCACCTGGTTCGAGGACCCTGGGGCTATTTGCAGCGCGATTGGCCGGAAGCGTCCAGAGCGAAAGCACAGATACATTCGTTGGATGATCTCGCTGGCACGATCGAGCGATGGTAGAGGAAGGTAGCGCGAAGCGCATCCGAATAACTGTAGGCGCGGTCGATGAGCGGAGCGAATGCAAGCCCGACAGGGCGCAGCCATCGAGGTATGACCGCGCAATATCCATCAAGCAGGCATCACAGCTAATTCAGGAGCGTGTGCGGTCATAGACCGCGCCTAAGGTTGTTCGGTGGCCTTCGGCGACTTCTTTTAGAGACACGGATTCCCTCGCCGGCCCCCAACACTAAATCGCCAGGCCGCCGTCCACTTGGATGACTTGGCCGGTGATGTAATTCGCTTTATCGGAAAGTAAGAACATCGCGACATCCGCCATGTTCTCGGCTTTGCCGAAACGGCCAAGCGGGATCTGCGCCAGTGCGGCGGTTCGGTATTCTTCCTTCAACACCGCGGTCATGTCCGTTTCAACAAAACCCAGGGCCATGGCATTGACGTTGATATTCGCCCGCGCCATTTCCTTCGCGAGGGCTTTGGTGAAGCCGATCATTCCGGCCTTGGACGACGAGTAATTCACCTGTCCCGGCATTCCCACGATGCCACTGATCGACGTGATGTTCAGGATCGTTCCGGATCTCTGCCGCAGCATGGCTCCAACGACGGGCTTGCTGACGTTGAATACGCCCTTCAGGTTGGTGTCGATCACGTCGTCCCAGTCTTTCTCGCTCATCATGGCGAGCAGGCGGTCTCTGGTGATTCCGGCGTTGTTGACGAGGATATCGATTCGTCCGAAGCGTTCCTTCACCTGCTTCACGAGATCCTTCGCCTGATCGAAGCTGGTGACGTCCGCCTGATAAGGCACGACCGTGTCGCCCTGAGCGATCTCGTCGGCCAGCGCTTTGTTCTGCACGTAGGTGAATGCAACCTTCGCGCCGTTGGCGGCCAGGGCTTGAACAATGGCGCGGCCGATTCCGCGGCTGCCTCCGGTAACGATCGCGACTTTATCCTGAAATGATGACACGCTTCCCCCAATTGGCCGAAGATCGGCCGAAGAATTCTACCGCAGAAGTTGACCCTGTGACGGTCTGCGTGAGACGGTACGGTTTATGACCGTGGAACGCGTGTATCTGGTGGGATTCATGGGAGCAGGCAAGACCAGTGTCGGACGTGCCCTGTCGGATAAACTGGGATGGTCATTCGTCGACCTGGATGCCGAAATCGAACACGCGGAAAAGATGGCGATCCGCGACATTTTTGAAAAATCGGGAGAGGCGCATTTTCGCCGCCTCGAACACCAACATTTAAAGCGGTTGTCGGCAAGACCCCGTGTTGTGATTGCACTTGGAGGCGGAGCGACGATGGATCCGGAAAACCGCCTGGTCGCGGATTCCACCGGCGTCACCGTATGGCTGAACGTCGCGTTTGAAACTGCCGCGCTGCGGGTGTCGATGGACGGCACGCGCCCTTTGTTCCAGGATCGCGAACACGCGGAACGGCTGTATGAAAGCCGTCTGCCGACATACAAGCTGGCGCGGATTCATGTGCCGGCTGATAATCGTCCCCCTGCTGAAATCGCCGGGGAAGTTGCCATGAGGCTTCAAGAATTATGAGCATTCTGACATTGGCTGCCATGTTGTTGTTCCTTTCTCCGGTCACTCTCGAGACCGGCAGGTTCAATATCACCAAAGACGGGAAGAAGATCGGTTCCGAACAATTCACCATCAGCGCGCGGCGCGGTGGAGGCTACCTGATTGATGCGAAGACGCAATTGGTGGGCGACCCGTCGACTCTCTCGAGCAAGCTGGAAGTGGACCAGAACTTGAATCCTCTGACGTACGAATACTCGCACGGCAAAGGCGCCATTCACGTCAAGATCGACAAGCCCACCAGCGAATACGAGACCGAAGGCGAAGGGAAGAAGTCGTCCACGGAATTCCGCTTTCCGGAAGGCGGATTCATTATCGACAATAACTTTTTTTCGCACTATGTGCTGTTACTGTACAAAGTGGGTGAAACCGGAGGTAAGCTACCTCTCTTTGTCCCGCAGGACCTGCAGCTGGGAATTGTGACGGTGAAGCCCACCGGCAACAATGTTTATGAACTCGACATGGGCTATGTCACGATGGAAGCGACTACAGACAAAGCCGGCAAGCTGATCAAACTGGTCGTGCCCTCTGCCAAAGTCGTTGTTGAACGTTAGGTTTTCATAAGAGGTAGACTGAAGACTTCATGGGTATCGCTGTTGTGCTGACGGCCTTTGCCGGCGGCCTGGTTTCGTTTCTCTCACCGTGCGTGCTTCCTCTTGTTCCCGGCTACCTCTCGATCATCTCCGGATATTCACTGGACCAGTTGAAGGGCAACGCGCAGAATGCCGCGCTGAAACGATCGGTTGTCATCAACTCGATCATGTTCATCATCGGGTTCTCCATCACATTTATCTCCCTCGGCGCGTCCGCGACGGGGATTGGACATTTCCTCGGTTCGCGAAAGCCGATTCTGTATCTGATTGCGGGCATCGTCATCGTCATCTTCGGCTTGCACGTGCTTGGGATTTTCAAGATAAATGCGCTGTATCAGGACAAGCGGTTTCATGATGTGAAGAAACCGCGAGGAACATGGGGAGTGCTTTTGTTCGGACTCGCATTCGCCTTTGGTTGGACGCCTTGTCTGGGGCCGATCCTGTCCGGAATTCTCGCAATTGCGGGAGATCAGCAAACCGTGATGCAAGGCATTGTTCTGCTTGCTATATATTCGCTCGGCTTGGGTGTCCCGTTCCTGCTGACCAGCCTGGGCCTCAATCAATTCCTGGCATTTTACGGACGATTCAAGCGGCATTTTCGGACGCTTGAAATTGTCAGCGGCGTGATGGTCGTCGCGATTGGATTGCTGATCGCGACGAATAGCCTTTCCACTCTGAACTCGCGTCTCACCTTTCTGGGCGATTTCGAGACGTGGCTGGAATCCTTCCTGAAGCCGATATCGTGAGCAAAAACGGCGAATCCCAGGCTTATTCCGGACCGCAACCTCGATGGCGCGAGCTTCGTTTCACCTGGCGTGTCATGAAGGAATTCGTGCGGGGTTTTCGGGCGCTGCATTTCGTTGGTCCGTGCGTCACCGTTTTTGGAAGCGCCAGGTTTGGAGAAGGACATCCGTACTACGAGATGGCTCGCGAGATGGGCGCCGCCATCAGCCGACTGGGATTCACGGTAATGACCGGCGGAGGCCCGGGAATTATGGAAGCTGCAAACCGCGGGGCACGAGAAGCCGGCGGCCCATCGGTGGGATGCAATATTCGATTGCCGATGGAGCAACATATCAATCCCTATGTCGACCGCTTTGTCACCATCGATCATTTCTTCGTCCGCAAAGTGATGCTGTTCAAATACTCGTATGCGTTCGTGATGATGCCCGGCGGCTTCGGAACGATGGACGAGTTTTTCGAAGCGCTGACTCTGATCCAAACCGGGAAAATTCAGAATTTCCCCCTGATTGTGGTGGGCACGGAGTTCTGGAAGGATTTACGCGAACTCGTCGACGGCATGCTGGTCGCCGGCACGATCGGAGCCGAAGACGTTCGCCTGCTGCACTACACGGATTCGGTGGACGAAGCGGCGGCGTTTATTGCAGCTGCAGTTGAAGAGTTCGGAGTCATCACGCCGCCGACCCCTTTGAAGATTCTCGGAGAATCCCCGCTCCGCCGGTAACCCAAACTCGATCGACGGCGAAAAAAATGGCGTCCCTTGGAAGGGACGCCACAGTTCAGATCAGGTTACGCAGGCGAAAGGAGGAAACAGTCGACGGAATTATTAGTGCTGCTTTTTCCGGTTAACGAATCTGCGAACCACAATTCCATTGCCCAGTAAGGCAATGCCCAGCGTGATCAGGCTTGTCGGTTCCGGTACGGATGTCCCGGTGCCGATTGGGCCGGTGGTTCCTCTGACAGAGTTGTACACATCCACGCCGAAGAAGACACTGGCTCCCGGTCCGTTCGTTGCGAAAGCGCCTGGAGTCAGGCCGGTCGCGACGATATTAAAACTCACCGGACTCGGCTGAGCGCCACCGGCTCCCTGTGCGCCGCTCGTAGCAATCGAATATTGAAAATCTCCGAAGGCAGCAAAATGGAACGTGCCTGCCGTCGTCGATACCAGTGAGAAATCGGAGTCGCTGAAATTTGAAGCAGAAATCGTTGGGGCACCAATGATATTGAAATCGATGGTGTTTTGTATGCCGGTATTGACAAATTGCAGAGGGGAAACCAACGTTACGGTGATCTTTACCGTATTGGCTCCGTTCTGCACGACATCAACGGTTCCCATCGAGGTGCCCGAAGCACCCGGGTTGCAGAGGCCCGTGCAAAGGTCTTGTGTCAACTGATAGGTATCTGCGAAAGCAGGTACCGACATCAGACCGACAACCAATAAGGCCAGGATTGCTGTTTTAATGGAACGCATTCGAACTCCCTTACAGGAAGCGGTACTTGGTTTTGAATTCAATCCGTTGATTTCTGCTTCCCTTTAATAATGACATCGGCGTCATGCCGTCAGCCTGGATTATGCACATCAATGGCCATTGAAGAGGCCTTCACGGAGGACGGTTAAATTATTGTTCCTATTTGTCTTAACTGAACTCGAAGATCCCGGCATTTATTCCCTGATGGCCCTCGAGTGTAAGGAATTCCGACAGCATTCGGGTTGATTCGTGGGTCTGTCTCTGGGGCATCTTAAACTCTGCCATTTAGCGGGTCTCATCGACAATTTGGAAACTGTAAGGAATTCCGACGGAATCAGGGCTTTTCCTAGGTGGAACGCCGGAATATCAGTCGTTTAATTCGATCCAGCGGGTCTTGCCTTGCAAAGGAATCGTGAAGGCATCGCGCTCGCTTGGGAAGCTCTCACTGAGGTGATAGGTTCCGATTCCTCCCACCTTCGCCGGTTGCTCGATGCGCAGTCGGGCCTGCGGCGTCGAAGCGTTTGCGGCAGAGAGTGCCAATCTCACACGATGATTCCTTGCGTTGATCTCAACGCTCTCAAAAGTTCCAGCATCCAACGTTAGCCAAAGCCCGCGCGGCGCCACATACACGCGCTGGCGAAACGCGTCGAGCGTCGCGACCTTCACCCAATCGCCTTCCACCTTCACGTTGCCGCCGAAAGCCTGCCAGCCGAATTCCGGGAAGTTCGCCACGTAGGTAGCGGCATTGGCGGCGACGCCGAAGAAGTTCGGGCCGTAGTCGCCGGAGTAACTGTCCCACCGCATGTTCTGCGGAAATGAATGAAAGGCCGTGCCTGCGAAGCCTTCGCGATCGATGTTGCTCAGGCCGCCCATCGCGCCGCCATAACCCAGGCGCAACAGATACCGGTCATCCGGATTGCTTCGAAACGCCGAGAGCACGGGAATGGCATTCAGGCCCGAACCGTAGTGGTGCAACTGGCGTTCACTGGTTCCGCCGGGCGCGGCTCCATAGAAGAAATCCCAGAAACGCCGCGCGTTGCCGTTGTATCCCCAGTGTGGAATGGATGGCATGAATCCAAGAATGGAATCGAGCGTGATCTGCGCCTTGTCGTCGGCCCCGAAGTATTTTGTCACGCCGTAGATCTCTTCCTGCCCGGTGGAGTCCCACGCCATTTCGCTGCCGAAGGGAAGGGCGCGGCGGCTCCACTCCTCCGAGTGCGCTCTTAACTGACCTTCGAGAGCGGTGGCTTGCGCCGCCCACTTTTCGTGTTTCAAGTCATCGAGCAGCATCAGAAAGACGGTGCCATCCATCAATCCGTCGCGGCTGTTGCCAATGTTGGTGTGGGTGCCGAGATAGTTTGCCGTCTGGAACGCGTGATCGAGATACCAGTTCCAGTCGTGATGCGTCACCATACCGGGATGATTGCGGGCAATGCGATACATCGCCCAATAAGCCGCGACCACGTGCGGATAGTTGTAGGCCCGATTGACGGCCTCCGCTGCGGTCTTGTTCCAACTCGTCCAGGATTCCCAGTTGATATTCGGATCGTAGGGAAAATCCGGAAGCGCCGCCGGATCGTGAAAGAAAAGGCTCTTGCGAACGCCATACTGGCGCGCGCCTTCGCTGTATTGCAGGCCTCCCCAGAGAACACCGTCGATGAACTGTTCAAGCTTGGCGATTTCGCTTTTGTTGGGCTGGCCGAATTCCTTCATTGCCGCAGCGAGCCAGGAACCGGAGCCGCCCTCATCGCCGAGTCCGGCGATCCAGGCCCGCGCGTCCTGAGTCACGATTCGATTGTTGGCGCGATCGTAGGTCATCACCGAGGGGCTCCGGTGAAACGGGTCGTCCGCATTCACATACCACTGTTTCGTGAACAGGAAATTTCCAAGATCGGCGACGGCCTGCGCCGCAGGCTTGATCACGTCATAACTCAATGACTGCGAGACGTCGTCGTCATACCGGATCACCAGGCGCGCCCGGCCCCACGCCGCTCCATGAAGCGTGTAGGATTTCCAACCTTCTTTCGTCGATGAACTTTCCGTTGCGGTGATCGCTCCGGCGGGCTCGCTTCGGACCGACACCACCTTGTGCGGGTAGTTGAGAAAAAGTTTTGCGTTGATGTCCATCGGTACGATGTAGCCGGGGATGCCGACCGCCACCGGGCGCCCGGCCTTCAACAACGACGTCTCGATGTCGCGAATCTCCGGCGCCACCAGCAACTCGACACCATATGTTCGCGATTCATTCGGCGCAAGCGTTGCCATGGTCGGCGGATTCCATTCGTCCTTGCCCTTCCATTCGTTTTCCGCGTAAGCCTGCGAATGAACCATCCACTCGAATGAGCCTTCGTATGGATTGCCACGCGAGAACATGTTGTTCGGGCCATTCGGTTCATTGAGCCGCCGCCATGCCTCCAGCGGCGTCTTCCAATAAGGGACAACCACGAGGGCGGGGCCGTGGCCGTTCAGGCGCGTGACCTGAACATAACCTGCGTCACCATTGATGGCGGGGTCCGAAAACGAATTCACTTCCTCCATCTGCGACAATGGCCGGCCGGTGAGCATATTGTTGAAGATCATCGGAATGCCCAGCGAGCCGATCTGGACGGGAGATGTACCGGCGTTTCTCACTTCGAATTGAAGAACCAGGTGGCCTTTTTCCACCAGCCAGCGCCGCGTGATCTTGACGGGACAATTCGCCGGAAGTGTCGAAGCCAGATCCGCCGCGGCGAGAACCGGGGCCGCAACGGGAAGTGCTTCGATTGGATGGCGTGCGGCGCTGGTGGAATAGTCCTGCCATGGGCCGGAGTTTCCGGTTCGTGCGCGGAACGTCAGGTCGCCAAGCGAATTGAAACGGTCTGCGGCACGATTCGCCAGCCGATCCGCCGGCGTGAAATCGAAACCGCCGGCGCCCTTCGGCTGCAGCGCCGCGATGGTTTGCGACGCTTTGACGAGTTTGAGAGTGAATTCCGGAGTATCGAAATCGAGAGTTCCCTGATCAAGTCCCAGAGTGGGTGCAACGGCAGGGCCTGTACCTGGCGGATTCTGTGCGATGACGGCCAGAAGCGGCACGGCAATCAGGCATAACGCGAGTGCAACTCTCGTCATGAGGGGGGAGGATATCACGCGGGGACTTTTGAAGTGTGGGTGTGTCGGAGGCGAGGTCATTGCCCTGCTGACTCAGGAAGGCAGCGGGATTGCGAAGCGGATCCCGCGAGGGGTGGTTCCTCAATCACTACCTTGAAAGTTGCGGCCTCAGGAACCACCCCCCGCACGAGCTTCGCTCGTGCTGCCCTCCTGACTCAGGAGGGCAATGTCAGATTGCGCCGATGGCCCGGCCGGTTGCTCCAATTGCAAACCACAGGAGCAGCGAAGAACCTCCAGCAATCCGCGCCCACAACGGGATTCCTCCTTTGGAGCTTCGCACCACCCAGCGATACAGCGTGAGCTGATAGAGAGCTGCGATTGCGAAGAACAGGATCTTGGGCCCGAATGCCAGGTTGTCGTAGTAGCGGAATGGATTGGAAAGGAACATCAGGATTCCAGTGACGGCCACCAGAAGCAGGCTGGCGTGGATAAAAATCGACACGCTGTGCGCCATCTGCTCGACGCTCCAGCCCCGGATCATTCCCAGCAACCGGAGGTTCACGAGCAATGTCGATCCCAGCAACACCACCCACGCCAGAATGTGGACGGTCTCGATGAATTTGAATGCCCACGCCGCGTGCCGCACGTAGGTTCCAATCCAGGTTGCTCCGCACCATTTCACGAACGGCGTCAGCTCGGGGAAGACTTTGGAAAATGAAAACCAGATCATGGTTGCACCCTCACGATCATGAAAATGTGTAGGCCATATAACGCCCGGCGAAAATCACCGCAGTCCAGATCAACAGTCCCAGCACACCTGCCACACGTGCACTGCGGGGCGTCGGCAAAGTCGTATTCCATTCGTCGCGCCGGCGGTCGATCGTCGAATGAAACACCAGCGCATTCAGGCCGGCGATCAGAATCAGGCACATCTTGATGCGGAAATACGGGCTCTCATAACACTTCACCGGCTCCGAGATGAAGAGGAGCAAACCGGTCGCGACCACGACGCCGAATCCGGTAATGGTAATCGGGAGAAATCGCTTCTCGACTTTGGATACCGGATCGCCCGTCCACAAAACGCCAATCAGGCGAAGGTCCAGCATGAGTGCCGGGCCCAGCATCACGGCCAACGCCATGAGATGTCCGCCTTCGATGTACCACCAGAACAGTTCCGATTCCCGAATCCGCGTGCTCAGTGAAGACGCTTCCAGCCGTGCACACCATTCGCCAATCAGCGAGGGATTGAGTGCTGCGGAAAACATGGTTCGTATCGGTGGAGCGACGGCGATTCCAAGCGCGAATCCAATAACCAGAGCCGGAATGGCCCAGGCCCACCGCGGGAACCGATACGCGGCGGAGTCCTTGCCGAGAACATTTCGAAGTACACGTGTCTCCAGCCCCCAGCGAGGCGCTGCATTGGCGTAAGACGCGAGGCCTTCATCGATGAGCTGGTCCAGACGGTTCCTTGCCGGATTCATGGCGCGGATCCTCCCTTTAGAGTTTCCAGTTTTTCCTTCAGGATCTGGCGCGCGCGCATGAGCCGCGTGCGGACCGTTCCTTCGGCAATGCCCATGGCCTGCGCGATTTCGCGAGACGTCATTTCATTCACGGTTGAAAGCGCCAGCGGCAGCCGCAGATGATCGGGCAGCGCGTCGATCAGGCGGTGAATGGCCGTGTTCCAGTCCTCTGCGATTGCCGCGTCCTCCGGACTGGGACCGGATGCGGCGAGATCTTCGGAGGGCATGACGATGACGGTTTTTGAGCGGCGGTCGATGGCGAGCCGCCATGCCGTGCGCGCAAGGAAGGCGCGCTCGTCCTGCATGCGTTCGATCGCATCCGAACGGTACAGCTTCAGGAAAGTCTCCTGGACCACTTCCTCGGCGTCGGATTTGTTGCGCAGCGCGGCATAAGCCACACGAAAGACAAACAGGGAACGGCGATGCACCAGGTCCGTGAATCGCGCGTCGCGTTCCGGGCTTTCTTTGCGTCGGCTCAATAAGGAATCGGCCAACGAAATCGTTTTGGGAATGCCGGACATTCTTCCACTCGCTCCTCCGCATGCTAAGACCGAAGGAGGGGGGCGAGTGTTCAGATTTATTTTGAAGTCGCCGAAGGTGCCCGAATAGCTGTAGGCGCGGTCTATGAGCGGAGCGAATGCAAGCCCGACAGGGCGCAGCGATCAAGAAATGACCGCGCACAATCTTGCATGAAAAGTTATCTCAGATTAATGAGCGTGCGCGGTCATTACTTGATGGCTTCGCCCTGTCGGGCTTGCATTCGCTCCGCTCATGGACCGCGCCTACAGCAGTTACTTACTTTCGAACGAAGTGCTGCCAGCCCTTTGGAGCGAGCACGGATTCGGAAGCGCCATCGACGAGCAGTATCTGATGCTGATCCGTTGTTGGAATGATTTCACCAACGCGAGTGAGAGGCACGCCGTCGATGGATGACGGCAGTTCCAGCGCAGTCACGATGAGTTCGTATTCTTCGCCGCCGTGCAGAGCTTCGTCAGCCGTAACCCCGGGAGCAGCGGGAATTCGGTCCTTATATATTCGTGCCGAAACTCCGGATTCGCTGAGCACATGACCGAGGTCGGTGGAGAACCCATCACTGACATCAATCATCGCATGCGCTTCGGACGCGATGGCCGCACCGATCCGATTCCGTGGTTGAGGGTATAAATGACGTTGGACTGCCGGTGCATCGAGACTTCCCTCTCGCAGAAGTTTCAGACCGTGAATGGAGGATCCCAGATGTCCGGTCACAAAAACCCCGTCTCCGATCTGCGCGCCGGACCGCCGCACTGCTTTTCCGTCCTGCACGCGTCCGATCATGGCCACATCGACGAAAATGGAATTGGCTGAAGACGAATCCCCACCGACAAGCGAAACCTCGAACTCCCGGCAGGCGCGGGCCACGCCATCATAAAATCCATCGATCCATGTCAGTTCGAGATCGCCGGGCGCCGCCAGCGAAATCACGAAATGCATGGGAACGCCGCCCATTGCACCGATATCGCTGACATTGACCGCGACGGCTTTGTAGCCCACGGAGTCCGGAGGGTGAAACCCGCGAATGAAGTGGGTGTCTTCGGCGAGGAGATCGGAGCAATACAGCACAGAATGGCCGGCTGGAAATTCCAGTATTGCCGCGTCGTCTCCGATTCCCAGCGTTACGCCGGAGTTCTGAAACCGCGCGCGAATACGTTCGATGAGGCGGCCCTCACCAAGATCCCGAAGAAGCATTTGCGGAGATTACCTGTTGGCAGACGCGGAAGGCCGTCTTCCGGGCCGAGGCGGCCGTGAGGGCCGCGACGGCTTGCCGTCTTGTCCGCGCCTGGCCGTTGCCGGTTTCGACACTTCCGGAAGCAGCGCTGCTTCGAATACTTCACGGACATCATCGACAAAGATAAAGTGCATGTCGTTGCGGATCGCTTCGTTGATGTCTTCAAGATCGCGTTTGTTCATCGACGGCATGATGACCGTGTTGATCTTGGCGCGGCGGGCCGCCAACACCTTCTCCTTGATTCCCCCGATGGGCAGCACTTCTCCACGCAGCGTGATTTCTCCCGTCATCGCAATCTTTCGTCGCACCGGCCGTCCTGTCAGCAGCGAAAGTATCGCGGTGGCCATGGTGACACCGGCGGAGGGGCCGTCCTTTGGAATGGATCCTTCGGGAACGTGGACATGAATGTCGTGCTTGCCAAAGAAATCTTCCTTAATGCCCAACTCCTTCGCATTCGATCGCGCGAAGCTCAGCGCGGCGTGTGCG
>Ga0209488_10003024_pt1 | contig 13610 bp, 21 predicted proteins | sample Rivendell_Oct201_8_FD_188349 | JGI IMG/M metagenome (GOLD analysis project Ga0209488, IMG submission 188349) | Vadose zone soil microbial communities from the Eel River Critical Zone Observatory, Northern California, USA -... | ecosystem: Environmental > Terrestrial > Soil > Vadose zone >...
GCGACCTCAGCAATCTACGTTGTCTATGTAGGTCTAATTAGACATGGACACATTTCCTGATGCGGAACCTCCTAGGATGCCCTCAGCCAATCACATTACCTGCTACAAGAAAGCCAAAAGGTACACTGGTAGGGTTACCCATGTGCGAGAGAGGACTGCTCAACCTCAACCCAATAACATTCCTGGTCTGTACAAACGTTATGTTATGGTGTATTGGGTATTGGGTTCAGTTGAACATGCGGAGCGCGGGCCGATTTGTGACCCTTGCAAGTCCGCTCGTCCGGCGCGTCTCCTAGGGCATAACAACGGAAGTTCATCACAAAACGTCTAATTTCTATATTTGATTGAGTGATTTCTGTCCCCATGTCAGCCGGCGATCCTGGCAGTTCGAATACCAAGGAATGGGTACTTGATCCAGAGACCGAGTATAGATTTGAGCTCGATCCCGGAACCTCTCTCGCTATCAAGGTACGCTCGCTATCGCTATCAATTACATGAATGCGCGACGGTGTTAAAGATGCAGCATTCAGGTTGTGAGAGGGCACGCAGAAGTTTTCGGTGCGGAGCTCGCTGATGGTAAATATTATATCTTCGGCCGCGAATGCAAGGCGGCCATATTCACCTGGCAGGGTTGCACGATTGAGATGAGTCTCTCCCTCAGTCCTCGTCACTAGAGATGGTACAAATCATCGAGCACGTCACAGGAATACCCTCGACGGACTATGTCTCTGACGAGACGCCCATGCATGCCTACGCGAATGTCCATCTCGCACTCGAAAAGATGCGCGTACGCGCCCTGAGCTCTCATCGGGGCTCCCCTCTGCCTCCTGGAGCAGAGCAGGAGGTGGATCCAGAGCCTCCACGGGTTCTCGTCCTCGGGCCAGAAAACTCAGGCAAGACGACGGTGTGCAAGATTCTTACTAACTACGCCACCCGCGCTGGTCAAGGTTGGACTCCTATGTACGTGAATACCGACCCAAGCGAGGTGCGTGTTTTGATTCCTTAGTCCCTGGGTGCTTACGCTGATGGTAAGTAGGGAGGGTGGACGGTACCAGGTACCATCTCTGCCGTGCCCGTGACTGCCCCACTTGGTACCGCCACGCCTGCAAACCCGTTGGGTTCGGCCGCGACCTCTGCGCCGACCATAATTAATTCCAACGCGCTTCTTCCGTTGGTCTACTGGTATGGCCACCCCGAGATCAAGCGGAATCCGCTTCTGATGGACCGCCTCATCCGCAATCTGGGTGAGAATGTCATGGAACGGCTCGAGGGCACCGAAGGTTAGTTGTTCAGCCCGCTCCTGCAAATGGCGTCTCTAAACGCCTCGCTTAGGTCGCGCTTCGGGTATAATTGTCGATACTCCATCAAGTTTTGCCTCCTCTCCTTCGAGCATGTCAACAATAACGGATCATCGACAGACCCTGATTAGAGCGTGTGTGGACGCTTTTCGCAGTAAGTCAACATCGTAGGGACAGTTTAAAGATGGAATTTCACCAAGCCCCACAGTCAACGTGATCCTTGTTGTAGGCCACGAGAAACTAAACGTTGAGATGCAACGCACATACGGCCATCGGATGACGGTAGTAAAAATCCCAAAATCGGGCGGCGTACGTAGCACCCTTTTGCCTTTACTACTCCGTTTCTCCCCCGCCCACACATCGGTACCCAGGTCGTCGAGCTCGACGTGCAATATCGACAGCGCGTCCACGCCCAGCAGCTGCACACCTACTTTTACGGCCAAGTGATCGCACCTCCACGTGGACTTTCAGCCACAGTGATCAGCGACGCGGATTTCGATGGGCGCCTCGCGCCCAGCAGCTCGGTCATCCCCTTCGGCGAGCTCTCCTTCCTGCGGATCGGCGAAAGTGAACCGACCCGCCTCCCGCCTCTACCTCGAGATATAAGATTCAGCTTACCCGTTTCGTCTTTCTATCTGCAGAATCGATGGCCCCGTCTTCCGCGCTCCCGATCGGCGCGACGCGCACCGTGAACGAGATGCAGCCCATTCCGCTCGACCCCGCCTCACTAGGCTCGGGTCTGCTCAACGCGGTCGTCGCCCTTCTTGCTTCACCTGTTCACCCCGAAGAGACTGAGCGCTACGATGAGGAGGTGCTTGATTTACCCGTCTCGGGTTTCCTCGCGATGTTCGTCCTCCCCCCCATATATCCGTGTTCGCGGTGCTGATTGAAAGATAATAGAACTAACATGGACGTGCCCAATCGGAAGCTGACGATCCTGTCGCCAAGCCCCGGAACGTTTGCTGGGAGGACTGCTGTCACAGGATCATTTGAGTGGTCGGAACCATAGACGTAGACTGCTTTAGAAACAACACTTTATTACAGTAAAACGGCGGTAGCAGCTGAATGATATGTGTGTGATTGATTTCAAACAGGAAACGCACCAGCACAAACTTTGAAATTGCCACCAACATCTTCAAAATGTATTTGAGGACAGTAATTATTGTCAAGTGACGCATTGATCCTCACTCAACAATGATTACTGTCCTGTCATCAAATACATCCTGAAGATGTTATTTCAAAGATCTGGAGTGGGTGGAAATAAGACTAACAGAAAGATAAAAAAATGAGAGCATTTGGCATTTCAAAACAATCACTCTATCCACTACAGTCTCGACAAGTCTCTGCCCCACACCCCTCTGGGACAAAGACGACGTAATTCAGCTTGGGTCTCAGCTACGCGTAATAGAGAAACAACGCACCGCACGATCCAATCGATCATTAACAACGCCCTCGTCCTCATGGACACCTGCTCACTCCAATAGACACTGCGCCACGCGTACATGGCCGCAAGCCCTCCCATAAAACTCAGCGGACCAAAGTCGAATACCGCAGCGTTGCCGATATATGCGAGGGAGCCAAGATGGTGGTATCTAAAGGGACCCGTGACAACCTCATCTGTATCCTCTGGGAGATCATTCGCAAGCAACGTATCACGTTTGGCAGCAAGAAGATGTAGCTTGCGGCCGAGGTACTTCCCCTGTTGAGAGGCTACTTGTGCGGTCTACGAGCAGTGAGGCGGAGTCGGGGATCGACGAGTAGTGGAGTGATCGCTTACCGCGGGAAGAGCTGTAATTTTATTTCCAATCTCTTGCAGGAGCACGGCAAGTTCGTTGAGGTTTAGCGCGTTGTCGGCATCCGAATCGTAGCGATCGAACAAAGCGCGAACCTAGAATGCCTTTGTAAGAGGCAAAAACAGAACGAATCGCCAGCACAAACTTTCTCGAGGTGAGTAGCGGCCATGGGAATCTTTTTCTTGATGCGCTTTACTGGTCGCGCACGATGAGCATTCAGTAGCTTTCGCAGGTTCAAGCTTACCCATGGTCTCCCACTCCTTAAATTCGATGTTACCGTCATGATTGCGGTCCGCCTCCTCAATAAGTTCTAATAGATGCGACACTAGGGAGGTCTCGATCTGTCAATCGCGTGAGCTTACATCTCCGTCTACGTCTAATGATATCACTGTTACCGTGGCACAATCCCCAATAGCATATACGTCTCCCAGGGGGGCACCCTTGACGCGTAGGTGCGCGTCGACCTCAATAGCCTTTTTATGAACTTGATTCGGTAGGAGGCTGGACACACGAGCAGTGAAGGGGTTCATGGAGATTCCCGTGGACCATAGCACGAAATTCGTAGAGATAGTGCGTTCGACAATTTTGCCAGTGTCCGGGTCTTTAGTGGTGTAAACGACGTGGTCGGGTCGTACTTCTCCTACACTGAAGGAAGTTAGTTGATAATAAGTCGAGTTTGAAGCAGAAGGAGTTTACCGTGCGGAGGTAATCAGCTCAACACCGTCACGTTGGAACTTCTGCTCCGCAAATTTCGATATTGCTTCAGAGTACTGCATAAAGCAAGATTAGTAAATGGGATGGTGTCCTAGTCTCTAACGCACTGTGTTCAAAATATGTTCCCGGGACTGGATGACATGAATAGAAACCTCTTCTCGACAAAGCTTTGGAAACTAAGAAAATTGCCACCGTACGGTTCACATGCTGAATGTACAGGACGGACTAGGACACACATAGTTGATAACATCTTCTTGGCACAGATCGAATATCTCCTAGGAAGTGTGTGAGCAAGAAACACGGGGTGTCTGGGGAAGGGTGCTCACAGCTGCAGTTTCGACACCGGTTGGACCACCTCCGCAAACCACGAAACTGAGCAGCCGCTTACGCTCTTCTTCAGATGTCGACGGGAGCGAGGCAATTTCGAAATTATCTGTGGAAAAACAGATGAACGAGTAGGTTTCGGGAAGTGAAAATACTGACCTAAAACGCGACGACGTATGGCCTGCGCATCTGCGACTGACTTGAGCTGGAAACAATGTTCAAGACCGTTAACACCGTGTGTGCTCGACACCGAGCCAATGGCTATAACAAGTTTATCGTATCTATATGATGGGAATGAGTTTGGTGGAATTCTCAGGACGATAACAGCGGTCGCACGGTACATAGATATTGCGCCTTTCTCCATCGACAGAAACAGTTTCAACCTCAAGTAGACGCTCAGACATGACGAGATCAACCGCTCGTGCATTAATGAGCTGCCCGTGTACGCGAGCGATGATCTTCCGAATGGATTCAACAAGGGAGCGAACGGAGACTGTGCCAACAGCGGCAGCTGTAGGGACACAAATTCCATCAGAAAACTTCTATCACTCGCTCGCTAGCAGTAAACTCACAGGGTAGAAGAGGGGTGAAGGTTGTAAATGTGTCGGGAGAGACAACGGTCACGTGGTAGTCGCCAGGATGAATAGTCTGAAGCACACTAACAGCCTGGCGAATCCTATGTTAAAAAACAGTAGGTTTAAAGAAAATTGACGCACACCCCAACCTCCACCGACTACTACGAGTCTCGGCTTATCTTTGACGGCTACAATCGCAGCGTCATCCTCATCTCCAACGAGTACACTCGCAACGGGAAGGTTCTTTGGCCCGCCAAGTTTGGGGTGCAGTGCTAGCGGTGATACGGGGACACGGTCTACGTGCTTGTCTGAGTATGTGAAAACATCATGAATGAACACCCCTCCGATAACGACCGAAACACCAAGAACGGCAGAAAGACAAGTGAGAGCGGTATACTTCACGGCGTTACGACCATAACGCAGGAATTGATTGGAACCAGGTGGTGTTGGCGTTGTCGACGACGCGGAGAAAAAGCGGCCATGTGGGAACGAATGAGAATGGGCGTCGAGTCGCCGAAGCGCGAAGTGAGACCTCTGTATATAACGAGGTATCATGACGGCCAAGTGACCGCGGTAGGCACAAATCGACGCGTCACTGCGCTATACAGGGCCGGGCGACAAGTATTCTTGAGGACGGTGTGCCAGTGGACACACGAACTTAAATAACAACCACTTTGGCGCTGGTTGGAATGATGTCATGGCGCAGCGAATTAAGGGCGTAGCGAATTCACTCCATTCCTCGTTGCGTTGTGGAATACACGACCTCAGCCTATCAGTCTAATTCTGCTTTCCTGGATTATCGCTCCATTGGCTTCCCATTGGCTTCAATCAATAGCTTACTCGGGTTGAGCCGGGTGCCGTCGGAGTTGGTTCTGAGTCTGAATATCGGATTCACCCATCGTTATCCTCTTCCCAACAAAAATCCCACTGCTTTTCTCCGTGTTCGTCCTTGTTGTCGTCGCTGCCTAACACGATGCTCACCTCTCGTGGCGTCACTCGTCTTTCCCGCAGAGCGGTGAACAGTGCAAAGCGAACCAACGCACTCTTCTCTACCTCTACTTTTCCCGTCGTCGCAAGGGCCGGACTTTCTGCCTCTGCTGGCACCGAATCTGGTCTGCGCCATACGCAATTTGCATCATCTACCCCTGGTATGTCTGTACTATCCAGCTGTATGCTGTGCCCTCGACGCCGCTATTTCTCCTTTTTCTCTTACTCTTTCTGAAAATCGGACTGACACGTAATTCTCCGCACAGCGCGCACATACGCGACAGAGTCGAAGACTTCGTCTGGCTACGTCAAGACCGTCATCGGCGCTGTCGTCGACGTTCAGTTTGAGTCTGATAACCTGCCTCCAATCCTCAATGCCCTCGAAGTCCAGGACTTCCGTGGTGGTCGCCTAGTTCTTGAGGTTGCTTCCCACTTGGGCGAGAACTCGGTCCGTACTATTGCTATGGACGGTACCGAGGGTCTTGTTCGGGGTCATAAGGTTATTGACACTGGGTCCCCCATCAAAATACCCGTGGGCCGTGATACTCTGGGCCGCATCATGAATGTCATTGGTGAACCCATCGACGAGCGTGGTCCTATCAAGGGCGTTGCTCGCAAGCCGATCCATGCTGACCCTCCGCCTTTCGTCGACCAATCAACGACAGCTGAGGTTCTCGAGACTGGTATCAAAGTCGTGGACCTCCTCGCTCCCTACGCTCGTGGGGGCAAGATTGGCCTTTTCGGGGGTGCTGGCGTCGGCAAAACGGTGTTGATTCAGGAACTTATCAACAACGTCGCAAAGGCGCACGGTGGTTTCTCAATCTTCTGTGGTATGTATCAAATTTGCTACTACCTCAGTGGCTCATCACGTGAACGTGGCTTTTCAGGTGTGGGTGAGCGCACTCGTGAGGGTAACGACCTGTACCATGAAATGATCGAGACTGGTGTCATCAACCTTGAGGGTGATTCTAAGGTCGCTCTTGTCTTCGGCCAGATGAACGAACCCCCCGGTGCCCGCGCTCGTGTCGCTCTTACCGGACTCACTATTGCGGAGTACTTCCGTGATGAGGAAGGCCAAGATGTGTTACTTTTCATTGACAACATCTTCCGTTTCACCCAGGCCGGCTCCGAAGTGTCTGCGCTTCTTGGCCGTATCCCATCGGCCGTCGGTTACCAACCCACACTGTCGACAGACATGGGTGGCATGTAAGCTAGTGTTTCCTGGTTCATACGTGCTGCATCGTGCTCACCTTCGCTCCAGGCAGGAACGTATCACCACAACGAAGAAAGGTTCCATCACCTCCGTGCAAGCTGTGTACGTCCCAGCCGATGACTTGACGGATCCTGCCCCGGCCACCACCTTCGCTCATTTGGACGCTACGACTGTGTTGTCACGTTCGATTGCTGAGCTTGGTATTTATCCTGCTGTTGATCCTCTTGACTCAAAATCTCGCATGCTGGACCCTCGTATTGTAAGGGCCTTGCCGTCGAAACGAAAATTTCCATGTAACTCACAGCCCCCGATTTCTAGGTTGGTAAGGAACATTACGAAGTTGCCACTGCTGTTCAGAAGATTCTTCAAGACTACAAGTCCCTCCAAGATATCATTGCCATCTTGGGTATGGATGAGTTGTCTGAAGAGGACAAGCTGACAGTGAGAATATGCTCAAGATACCCTTGCCGTGTGCTCATTCATGATTTTCAGGTTGAGCGTGCCCGTAAGATCCAGCGTTTCATGTCACAACCTTTCCAGGTTGCTCAAGTCTTCACTGGCTACGAGGGCAAGCTGGTACCACTGAAAGACACAATTCGTTCCTTCAGGGAGATTATTGCTGGCAAACACGATCACCTTCCTGAGTCTGCGTTCTATATGGTTGGCGTCATCGAAGACGTCCAGGTGAAGGCGGCGCAGCTTGCAAAGGAACTTACCAACTCATAGATCTTCCTAATCCAAAATTTACTGCTTTTATCACACATTTGGAAAGAATTTCGTCTAGATGGCATGATTATTTATGCGATGACCATGGTGCCAGTATGTTTACCTGTCGGTCGGGAACTATTATTCGCCTTCGGGATAGATATTCATGCAGTAATCAAAAGTATTTCTTTCCTTTATTACGGATCGCGCAGTGTGAAACATTTCGACATATGAACGCGCCAGTGGCATGCCATCCCCAAAGCAATTGGAGTAAACTTATTTTGTGTGAAATTTGAACGAGCAGGGCAAAATGAAAACGACGCCAGCAGGACTCGAACCTGCGCTCCCAAAGGGAAACAGATGACCCCAGGTGATTCTAATCTGTCGCCGTAACCACTTGGCTATAGCGCCTGCTTACTGAGCATATGCAAATACAACTAAGTGTTCACCCCAGTGAACGTGGAAAACAGGCCGCAATACCCCTAACCCCAAAACTTATCTCCACCGTCCAAAGATGAGCTCGAACGGAAGGGCCAAAGAAGTCATTCACGACGCCCCCCGCGAGCAGGCGACCCGACGAGGGAACAAATGGTCCATATGGAATCGTTTGCGTGTCATCATGGTCTTGCCATCTCTATTCTGGTGGACATGGTCGCCCTGGTTTACGCAGCATGCCCCAAAGCCAATGGGAGTTGCGGTTGTGGGGGATGGAGACTTCCCCGACATCGGGTTTCCCAAGGACGTACTGCGGAATTGGGCACAGTACTCGCCTTACATACCCGCTGCTCAGTACGTTCCCCCGCCTCCGGGGTGCGCAATAACTCAAGTGAGGTCTCATGTCCCTTTGTTTCTTGATTTCCAACTCATCACCACTAATGCGTTAGGTGAACCTGGTATGGGGTATTTTACTTTCTATCTGAGGGAAATTTTGTTGCTGATCCATGAGGGATAGCTGCAACGCCATGGCGCACGGTGGCCGACTGCCAAGTCTGGCGAGGAGATGAAAGCTACTGTGAAGAAGCTAAAGCACGTCAAGCATTATAAAGAAGATTACCTCGACTTTCTCAAGGACTTCACCTGGGACTTTAGAGCGGATGACTTGCTCCCGCTCGGTGCTACCCAGTGCGTTGTTTAGCCGTCCGCTCTACTAGAACGATCCTGCTGACTCGCTTTTTGGAGGTCGTTCGAGGCTGGAGCCGTTGCCTTTGGCAGGTACAAGGCCGTTGTGAGGAAGGATAACCTACCATTCGTCCGTGCGGCTGGCTCGACCCGTGTGGTGGACTCTGCTCATAACTGGACCGCGGGTTCGTTGCGCCTAATGTCATTTCTTTTGGCACCTCTCATTGAGAGTTTTCTCCCAGGTTTCCGAACAGCCAGTCACAACGCGATCAAGGCAAAATTGAATCTTGTCCTGCCAGAGACGGTCTGCGCTATTCTATCCTGCTTCCCGTCCAGGCTCTCATATCTTGCAAGGGTAATCTCACCCTGAATGACGGAATGTGTCCCAATTCAATTGAAGCTGACGAAGAAAGTAAAACGTGGCTCAAGATATTCGCGCCGTCCCTCACGGAGCGACTCAATTCAGCCGCGCCCGGCGCCCACTTGAAGAACAAAGACGTGCACAACCTGATGTCGCTCTGTCCCTTCCACTCTCAAGTCACGATGGCGCCGAGTCCTTTTTGTGGCTTATTTTCTGAGGATGAGTTCTCCGAAGGTTATGAATACCATGCAGATCTTAGCAAGTTCTATAGCAATGGGTAAGCTACCTTTTGAAATTTCTTTTCGGTTTGCCCTTGACTTTAAAGGACGTTTTTAGCTACGGGGAACACCTTGGCCCCGTGCAAGGGGTAGGATATGTGAACGAGCTGATCGCCAGGTTGACCGGCAAGCCCGTTCGAGACAACACTCAAACCAATCGTACCTTGGATGGCTCGGAAGAGACCTTCCCTCTCGACCGTACTTTCTATGCCGATTTCTCTCATGACAACGAAATGGTGTCCATTTATTCGGCGTTGGGCCTATTTCAGCAACAACAACTCCTAGACCCGACCAAGCCGTCTCCGTCGAGAACTTGGATCGCGTCGAAGCTGGTCCCTTTTAGCGCGAGGATGGTCGTGGAGAGGCTCGAGTGTTTTGCAATCCGCCCGTTGCCGAAAGGAGAATTTGTCAGGATACTTGTTAATGACGCTCTACAGCCCTTGGAGTTCTGCGGTGGTGTTGAAGGGTTGTGCGAGTTGCATGCGTTTGTGGCGAGCCAGCGATACGCAAGGCATGATGGGGATGGTGACTTTGAGAAGTGTTTTAATAAGAAGAGTGTATACGATTAGCTATCATATCATATGCCCTGCCCAAGCCACAACCGTGACCGCACCCACGCTACCCTACCCTCTTGACAGCTCCCTTGCAATGCCGCTCTCGGAAGGTATTCAAGACTACATCGAGTCCGTCGAGGACTACGTTTACGTCTCGTATACCTCGGCCATGGCAGAAATGCCCAACATCCACGAGGCATTGAACAGGCTGTGGGCAGATGTCTCGCGATTTGGGCCTGCCATCCCAGAGATACGCTTACCGGTCCTCGTCGAGGTCCCTTCACCTCCACCTCCGCCTCCGCCCCCGCCTCCTCCGGGGTCCCTTTTCAACAATGTGACGGACTGGGTGACTGAAAATCCTTGGAAGGCATCCGGCATAGGGGTCGGCGTGGTCGGCGTGGGACTGCTGGTCGGTTACAATGCCTACTGGGCCAGGACACAGTCCAGGTTGCACAAACGACATCATGCGGCCACCCACGAACGGAGACAGGTCGTTGGTATGTGTATTAGCTTGTAAATTTTGAGGGATTCCTCTCACGATCGGCCCATCAGTCCTGCTTGGGGGTGACAATCCAGCAGCACTTCCTCTCATACTCGCCCTCGAGAAGAAAGGGTTCATAATCATCGCTAGTGTTGCTACACCTGAAGCGGTGGACGAACTCGAACGCGCAGGGAAGGGATATGTCAGGGCGCTCGTCCTTGATCCGTTCGAGGTGCGCACGGATAAACTCACGCCCTCCTCACCTCGTCTCACACACACAACCTAATAGCTCGCTACGATCCCGATCTTCCTCCGTTCCCTGGCCTCTACCCTATCGCACCGATTCCCAATCAACATCCACGGCGACCCCCATGCGTCCCCAGCCACGCACCCCTTCGTGCACTCCGTCGTCTCCCTCCTCAGCCTCTCCCAATTCTCCGCCCTCGCCCCGCTCGAGCACGTCCAGCTCCAGGGCGAATACCTCAAGTACCTCAACGCGACGCACATCACCCCCCTCCAAATCATCCAAGCCCTCCTGCCGCTCATGCGCAACTCGCCCTCGCGCACGCGCGACGCTGTCAAGAACGGCAAGGGAAAGAAGAGCATCGTCGTGTGCGTGCCTGCGCTCGATGCACGCGTCGGGTTGCCCTTTTTAGGGCCCAGTTCGATGAGCGCCGCTGCGACGCTGCGCGCGGTCGACGTTCTCCGCCGCGAAGTGCGTGTTGCTGCGTCGACGGGCGGCGCGGAGGGAATGAACGATATCGAGGTTGTCAGCTTTGAAGTGGGCTTGCTTGATATTCCGCCGTTCGCTGGTCGACGTTTACCGGATTACGACCCGAAGGAGTACACAAAGTCATGGACACCGTCGGAGAAGTTGGCTTATGGACCGGCATGGGAGCTGACGCTGGAGGGACCGGGGCGCAAGTTCCAGCGGAAGGCACAGAAAGTGGACGTCTTTGTGGGTGACCTCGTCCAGATTGTCAGCTATGGTCGTGTGTGTTCCGTGTCGGTTTGTGGCGTACGGGCTCATGTCGGGTTGGCGTTCGGTTGGATGCGTGGAGGGCGCTACGCCGTTGGATCTGGAGGTAAGTTGGCATCGCACTGAATACCGGTTGGACGTACCTTACTGATATTCGTACAGCTATGATGAGCTCGATTGTGTCACACCTGCCTGGCGCACTGCTCGACATCGTCATCAGCATCCCGTATTTCCTCCTTTCCACTCACAAGGCCCTATCTCGGAATCGCGCATCTGCTGCATCTGCGTCTGCGTCTGCGCCTGCATCTGCATCTTCATCAGTCATCGTGCCAGACCTCCCATCTGCTCCAGCACCTACGCCTCCCGAAGCTCCCGCAACTGTGGAAAAAGAAACAACCGATTCACCACCTTCTTCAGAACCTGAACCTGAACCTGAACGCGAAGTGTCTGAAAATGGATCGGAGGCTGACGTTGAGAGCAACGATGGCGTTGGCGGCGTGAGCGAAAGCTGGGTCAGCCTCCGGCCAGACTCAGGACCGACGACGGCCGCTTCTCCCTTGGTGGAGACTACGACAGCCTGAATGCCGGTTTGCTACATCGATGGAATGTCAGGATCAGTGTTATGAAGTCTAATAATCGTATACTACTATACAGATTGACCGTCCCCTCCGTGTATCTATCCCTACTCAGGCTCTCATTTTTTTTTTTGCCACCGTTCTTCTACCAGCAATTTGATCAGCATTGATAACATTTAGGGCGAGGCGTCATTGGCTGCTGTTTGGCTTATCTGCACAGCGATCAAGACAAATACGATACGAGAGCACCAGGGAGACAATATTAATGGTGCTGGGTATATCGCGGAATAGATCGACCATCGCTATCAGGCAGCTCCCTCACACCATCACAGAACGACGACAATCATGGGTACGTCTAGCAGTGGAAACACCGCAAAGCCATCCTAATCGAATTATTTGGGGTTTCGATGGCACGCCTGGAAGCAGGCATCGCAGTTTGGCTCGTACCCTCCGAACCGGAATGCGCACTCCTCCAGCAGCTGATGGCCCACCACCCCGAGCCAGGCCCACCACACTCTTTCCCGCACTTCCACCCGCACGTCACGCTCGCCAATATCCAAGTCCCCCCACTAGCACTGATAGCCGCCGCCTCCAAATCCGCCACACCAAGCGATGATTCCTCCTCCCTCTTTCCCGGCACATTAACATCATCATCATCAAATAGTAACCATAGCCAAAGCCACAGCCACACTTTCCATCCTAGCGCAGATCCGTATCCGTACCCGGTGGGCTCGGGCTCAAGTTCGGACTACTACTCGGAGAGGGCAAGGGCAAAGGCAGAGTTACTCCTATCACTACGCGAGGCGCTCCCGCTCGGCCAGCGCGTCGTGCGCGTACGCTTTGCCCGCGTGCTCGCAGGCGACCACTATTTTCGCTCGATATACGTTGCGCTCATGCCCTCTCCCGAGCTCGCACGGCTGCGCGCGGCGTTCCGACCTGCTGGTGGTGGTGGTGGTGGTGGTGGTGGTGGTGGTACTGCCGGTTCAGGTCCCGACGAGCCGCCGGCGTTCCCGCATCTTTCGCTTTATTATGTTGCGGATGGGGAGCCGCACGTGCGCGCAAGGTTTTTGCAGGAGCTTGAGCGTGAGGAGATTGTGAGGCATTCGAAGGACGGGTTGAGCGTTGCTTTGCAGTGTGATGGTGTGGATGGGGAGGGTGGTAGTGTGCTTGAGGGCTTTACGGGCTCACAGATTTGGATCGTGGATTGCGTAGGACCGGTTGAAGGTTGGAAGGTTCTTGATAAGATACTGCTGGGAAAGTAGGATCCCTGAACTACTCTGGATGAGCACAAATGAAGTAGAGAGCATATATTTTCTGATTACTGTGACGTTTATAGAGAACGTTCTATAGTAGGCCAGGCCAGTAGTGATTGCGCTGCAACCCAGGGGAAGTATAAGAAGAACGACGGGATAAGTTAACGTGCCCCACGAAAACACCAAACTCAAAAAATGATACAGAGATGGATATGCTACAAATACGGCAGTTGTTTGAGATTAGGGATATAGAAGTGAAAGAATGGAGCTGTGTTACGAAACCACTTGACAACGAGAACGAAGGTCGCGGGGATCCGAGGACGGGGGGAGTAGTAGCCGTCTCCGCTCTACGTCAGAAGCGGTTCTGGAGAAGGTGTGTACAGTGGTAAAGGCGTCGGATC
>Ga0209488_10003025_pt1 | contig 13608 bp, 11 predicted proteins | sample Rivendell_Oct201_8_FD_188349 | JGI IMG/M metagenome (GOLD analysis project Ga0209488, IMG submission 188349) | Vadose zone soil microbial communities from the Eel River Critical Zone Observatory, Northern California, USA -... | ecosystem: Environmental > Terrestrial > Soil > Vadose zone >...
GCGGCCAGGAGGGTGGCCTGCGCGGCGGCACCGAGAACACTGCCGGGGCCGTGGGCCTGATGCTCGCCGCCGAGCAGGCGCTGTCGCACCAGGCGGCGACCGCAGCCCACACCAGCTCGCTCGCCGACCTGATCGAACGGGCGATCAAGGCCGCGTTCCCGGCCGCCGAGCGCCTCGGCCATCCCGATCGCCGCCTGCCGCACATCCTGTCGCTGCGCCTGCCCGGCATCGTCGGCCAGACGCTGGCGGAACGCTGCGATGCGCGTGGCGTGGCGTTGTCGGTCGGCTCGGCCTGTCACAGCACGCACGACGAACCGAAGGGCAAGCCGGCCAACCACGTGCTCGCGGCGATCGGTCTCGATGCTGCCGCGGCGCGCGAAGTGATCCGCCTGTCGTTCTGCCGCGCCACCACCGTCGAAGCCGCGCGCACCGCCGCCGGGATCCTCGTCGAGGAGGCCGAGCGGCTCTCGGCGATGGCGCCGCGCAGTACTCGCACGGCCAGGGCTGCGCCGCAGCCGTGAGTCGGTCCCAGGCCGCGTTCGCGCGGCCCTGACCGCGACGCTATGCCGCGGCCCCGCGCGCCGCGGCAGCACCGCCGCCGAGGTGCATGCCCAAGGCCAGCACCGCGGTCGGCAACACCTGCAGCACGGTGCGATCGGCAGCGGTCGCCAGATGCCACTGCACTTCGAAGTGGGTACCGACGAACACCAGCATGTAGCCGACCAGCGCGCCGACCACGGTCAGGAGCGGCAACAACTGCGGCCCCGCCAACACGCGGCGCCCGCGCAACAGTGCGGCCACCAGCAGCAGCAGCACGAGCAGCCGTTGCTGCGCCCTGTCGACCAGCATGCCGCCGTAGAACCCGACCACCGGCAGCGCGCGGTCGCCGAGCAGAGCGACGATCTGGCCGAACAGCCCGTGCCCGCCGGTGTTGACCGGATCGAGCAGATCGTTGCTGCAGCCGAACCAGGCGTTGAAGCCGCGGTTGCAGGCGACCGCGCCGAGCGGCAGCAGCAGCCAGAGCCACTGCCAGCGCAGACGTGCGCCGTTCTCGCGCCGGCCCTGCAGCAACCGCACGATCACCACCGCGACCACGGCGGCAACCGCCAGCATCGAGCCTTCGTTCTTGCTCGCCAGCAGCGCGGCGAGGCCGAAGCAGCACAGCCGCCACCACACGCGCTCGCCGGTCTGCTGCCAGCGCAGCCAGCCGTCGACGGCGGCGAGCAGGGCGAACGCGACCATCACGTCGGCATAGGCGGTCGTCGTGCACTGGAAGAACAGCGACGACGTGAACGCCACCATCGCCGCAGCCGCGAGCCAACGGCTGGTGTAGTGGCCGAGCGCCGCCGACAGCAGCAGCAACAACGAGATTCCGAAGCACTGGATCGGCAGCCGGTTCTCCCACTGCAGCACGCGCCCGTGGCTGGCGAAGGCCAGCACCTGGACCAGGGGATCGAACAGCGGGTAGTCGGTGTGCCTGGCATAGAGCGCGAGGCCGAACGGCACCGGCATCGAGTCCGCGCAATAGAGCACCTTCGCCTTGGCGCTCCAGATGTCGCCCTCGTCGCTGGCGAGGATCGGCTGCACGTTCACGCGCAGGAACTGATCGATGCAGACGATCGCGAGCACGATGCACAACAGCCCGAGCCAACGGTCGTGCGCCGGCGGCGTGTCCGAGCGATCGATCCCCCGGCGACGATGCGCGAGCAGCAGCGCGCTGCCGCCGAGCAGCGCGAACAACGGCAGGCACCAGCCCGGCAGCGGCTGCCGGGCGAGCAGCCACAGCGACGTCGCATGCGCCAGTGTGTACTGACCGACGAGGTACGACCACGCCGCGAACACGCGCCAGCCATGGGCCGGCCCGAGGCCGAGCCAGCGCACGATCCCGGCGCCGAACACCGCCGGCGCGAGCACCGCGCACAGCACGGTCCAGGCCTGCGCGATCAGGCCTTCTGGAACTGCCATAGCTCGAACGCGGCCGCGCGCCGCACCCAGGTCCACCCGGCGCGCCCCGCCGGCGTGGGATCGCCTTGGAGCACGATCAACAGCACGCGCTGGCCGCGCGGCACCTGACCCTCGGCGGTCGCGATCGGCTCCGGGTCCATGCCGATGCGCGCACTGAGCGCCATGAACGGCCGCGGGTAGAGCGCATGTCGCATCTTGTTGAGCAGCTCGCGTTGCTGCCGGGCCGCGACGGTGAGCGTGTCGAGCGGCGGAAAACGGCTGAGCACCCACTGACCGTCGGTCGCGCATTCGCGCAGCGCGCGCATCAGCTCGACATCACTGCCGAACACGCGCGCGAGCCGCTCGTCGGTGCTGGCGAACAAGCGCGCGCCGTAGCCGCCGTCGGCGCCCGCGGCGATCCGGCCGCCGATCGCGATCGCGCCGGCGATCGCCTGCCAGACGAGCACGGCGCCGAAGCAGAAGCGCAGCGCACCGTGCATCAGGCAGCGCCCTTGATGCCAGGCGGCAACGCAGCCGGTGGCCGGTCGACGACCATCACACCCGCGTCGGAGCTGCAGTACCAGCAGCGCAGCCAGTTCTCATCGCGGTACTGCACGGTGTCGAGGGAGAGCAGGAACGACCGGCCCGAATCGTCAGGCAGCAGGGCGGCGATGTTCCTGCCCACCACAGGTCGAGTCAAGTTGAGCCATGGGCAGATGGTGCGCCAGCACAGTGTGCGCGCCACCAGCTTGCGCCATGGACGCGGCTCGTCGTGCCGCACCGCGGGGAAATCTCCACGGCCGCCCGCCTGCCGCGCATCCGCCATGCGGTAGCCTGCCGGCCCCATGCCCATCGCCCGCCATGCCCTGTGTCTCCTGTCCGGCACCACGACCGCGCTGACCGCCCAGGTCACGGCCGAGCAATTCGACGCCATCAAGACCGAAGGGCTCGAGCACGCGCAGGTGATGGCCCACCTCGACCACCTGACCAACCGCATCGGCCCGCGGCTCACTTCCTCGGACCGTCGAAATCACGTTCGCGAAGTAGCGCGCGGACGTGCAGGCTGGTCTGCGACAGGTTGTTGATCGTCGCCTCGCGACTGGATGCCGTCGAAACGCTGTCGTTCCGGAGCACTCGTGCCACCCACCTCATCCGAACCAGGATTCCGCGACCGCATCGCCGCCAGCTTCGCGCGGCAGGCGATGATGTCCACGCTCGGCGCCCGGCTGCTGCTGGTCGAGGATGGCATCGTCGAGATCGAACTGCCGTTCCGCCCAGAACTGGCACAGCAGCACGGCTTCCTGCACGCCGGCGCGATCGCCAGCGTGCTCGATTCGGCCTGCGGCTATGCCGCGTACACGCGCATGCCGGTGGACACCACGGTGCTGTCGATCGAGTTCAAGCTCAACCTGCTGGCACCGGCCGTCGGCGAGCGGCTGATCGCGCGCGCGCGCGTGATCCGCGCCGGCCGCACGATCACCGTGACGCAGGCCGACGGTTTCATGCGCACGGCGGAAGTCGAGCGGCACGTCGCCACCTTGATTGGCACGATGATGTGCGTGCGCGATTCGGGACTCGCCGGCTGAGTCTGCGCGGGAGACCGAGGACCCGATCGCGAAACCGCCGCCGTCTCGATCGGATCGATCCGATGGCCAGGCGTCCGACTGTCGCCAGGGCCGCTCGTCGCTCGTCGGCAATCCGGTGGCGAGCGCGCTACCGGCTGCCCGCCTTCTTACCCCGAATCCGAACGTGCGTCACTTCGCTGCGCCGCAGCTGCACCCCGGCGGCGTCCAGCTCGTAGACGTGACAACTGACTGCCAGCAGTTCGGTCATGGCGAGCGACCATTGCAGGTAGCGCACGTACTCGTCGGGCACCCGCCAACCTTGCTCACCCAGAGGGAAGGAGAACCCGCTCGAGCCACAATCGACGTGCGCCCACCACGACCCGGCCGCGCGTGCCGGCAGCTTCAGGTCCAGGAACCCTCCGAGCCCGATCACGGTCCATTCCGACAATGGCAGAGCCGGGCCATCGGCGGCGCTCCGGCCCATGTGCACGGTCAGTTCCGGGCCGGCATCGTCGGTGGGAATGTCCGCCTGCAATCGCAGCCCGACGATGCCGCCGGCGAACAGCCCGGCGACCAACTGCTTGTCCATCGCCACGCTGAACGACGGGCCGTGCCGCAGGTCGAACCGGGATGGAGTCGCTGATTGCCCGCCGGCACCATATTGCCACCACAGGTCTGCCCGACTGACGGCAACCGGACTGGCGAAGGTCACCGTCTCGATGGCCAGCGGCGATACCGGATGGTCGAACGCGGCGGTGCCTCCAGATCGCACCTTCACGGCGAGGTCGTTCTCCGTCATCGGCCATTGCGCGGCCAGGTCGACGAAGGCGGCCTCGGTCCACGCCAGGATCGGCGTGCCCGCAGTCGCATGGGCGCGCAGCGCTGCGATGTTCCCCAATTCCTTCCGCGACGGATAGACCAGCGACGTCAGGTAGGTGAGACCCAACAAGCGCCCTCGCGGGCATCCGTTGGCTTCGGCCGCCACGTAGAACAGGTTGGGGCAGAACACCAACACGTTGCTGATCACCTCCGGCACGGACAGGATCGCCACTGCCCCGGCACCCGGGCGACCGTCGAACGCGTTCTTCACCCCGGCCAGGACGCGCCGGGCGCCGGCTTCGGCGTTGGTGAAGTCGGGAGCCCGGCCGCCGAAGCCGATGCCCAACAGCACGATGACTGCGGTCATCAGGCCGGTCCTGGCGGCGGTGCGCGCCCTGGGGTAAACGCTCGGGTCGCCGGATACGCCGATCGCACGGCGTTGCCAGCCATCGGACCTCAGTGCCACGATGACCGCGAACAACGCGATGGGGCTGTAGAGGACGCGGGACCCGGTATACGCCGCGGAAATGAAATGGTAGCTGCTCGCGCCGATGTAACCGACCATCGCCACACCGAGCCACAGGGTCACGCCGAGACGGCTGCCCCGCAAGGCGCCCAGACCGAGCAGCAGGAAGAACAGCGCGGCGACGATGCACCCCCATGCATTCCCGAGCCCCAGCGGCACGACGATCAATGCGATCTTGCGGGGGACCTGCAGCAGGAGCCCGCCGACCCCGAGGTCGAGACCCTCCAGGCCGGCGGTCGGGTCGAAACCGACGATCAACAGGCGGCAGACGAACAGCAACGCCAATGGCACCGCGACCAGCAGCACCAACCGCAGGGGATTGGCGATGGACCTGCGGCAGCAGGCGATCGCCACCACGATCGCGCCGGCCGAGAAGAAGCCGAGTTCCTTGCAGCCACAGCACAGCAGCAGCGATAACGACAGCAACAGGTCCGTGGGCACGCTCGAAGCGCGCATCCGGTTCACCAGCAGATGGATGCTGCAGAGCACCAGGAACGCGTGCAGCACTTCGGTCATGGAAGACAACCAATAGACCGCCTCGAGAATCCCCGGGTGCAGCAGCAGGATCAGCATGCCGAGGACGACCGACGACCGGTCACAGCGCAGACGCGCAAGCAACCAGCCCAGCAGCGCGACGTTCGCGCAATGGCAGAACAGACATGGCAGGTTGGCCGAATGCCCGTCGAGGCCGGCCAATGACATCCAGACGCCAATGGCCAGCGTGGTCACCGGGCGGTAATATGGCCAGTCACTGCCGAGCCACGGAGTGAGGAAGTCCCCCCATATGCGCCGCCAATCAACCGATCCATTGCTCGTCAACGCTGTCAGCAGATAGTCGTCGGCGAGCAGGATCGTGGGGCGGAGGGCGACCAGCAGGAGGACTCCCGCCAAGAGTGCCAGGGCGCCGATCCATGCCACGCGACGCCTGGAGTCGGGTCCGGTCACCGCGATGCTCCTGCCGGACCGCGTGCCGCTGCGCCAGCGCGCTCGACCGGCCCGGAGCCGCCGGCCATGGGCGGTGCCGCGATACGGAATACAAGGGCCGCCGAGGGCACCCTGCGCATGGGCTGATCGAACCGCAGGTCGGAAGGCGAGGATGAAATGGGCAATGGGGCCGCCGGCGCGGTCGGTCGCGCACGCGGTCGATGTTCCCGCCCGCCGGTGGACGCGTCAAGCAACGCTGACGGCACTCCGCCGCGACGATGGTGCCACCGATCGGCGGCCTTCGCCAGGCGACACGCTGCCGGCGCGGCCGGTTGCACTGGCCAGATTCGGACCCGGGTTGCCGTGTCGACTTGCGGCGCCCTTGCGGCCCAGGCCAGACCTGCGGATGCTGGCCGCCGATTGTCCGTCAGGCCTCGAACTCCTGGTCGCATCCGCCATGCCCGCGACGCCGGCGACGCGGTCCTTGCCAGCGCTGGCGCGCAGTCGAAGACGCCGTCCCGCGCCAGCGACGGCAATCCCCGCGTTGTCGGAGCCATCCATGCATAGGTCGGCCGGTTCGTTCCCGGACACGACGATCGCACGGCCCGAGGCCATGCCGGCGAAATCACTCAAGTTCCTGGTCGTCGGCGGGCTCAACACCGCCGCCTTCTACGGCGTCTATGTGTTCCTGCTGTGGCTCGGGTGCCACTATGCGCTGGCCCTGGTCCTCGAGTATTGCGGCGGCATCGTGACCGGCTACCTGATGAACCGACACTGGACGTTCGCCAGCCACGGCGGCACGCGGCGTGGCTTTGCCAAGTACTTCGCCGCTTACGGCGGCGTGTTCCTGCTCAACATGCTGCTGCTCGGAACGATCGTGGAGAGCGGCCTCATGGGCCCCGTGGTCGGACAGATCGCCGCCATGGGCACGGTCGCGGTCGCGAGCTTCCTGCTGCAGAACTACTGGGTCTTCCGCCACCGGCCCCGCGTCAGCCAGGACTCGTGAGGCAGCCGCATGCTCGATCGCACGCAGGAATACACCAGGATGGCCGCGGTCGAGGGGACGCTGTGGTGGTACCGCGCCCTGCACCACCTGGTGCTCGATACGATCCGCTCCCTGTTGCCGGCCGCCGACCCCGAGATCCTCGACGCCGGCTGCGGTACCGGCGGCATGGCGCTGTTCCTGCGCGCGCAGGGCTTGCGCAACGTCCGCGGCTTCGACCTGTCGGCGGACGCGGTGGCGTGGTGCCGCAAGCGCGACCTGGACGTCCGGCCGGGCAATCTGCTCGACATCGGCACGCTGTACCCCGAGCGCTCCGCCGACGTCATCGTCAGCAACGACACGCTGTATTTCCTGGACCACGGCCAGCAGGAAAGCGTGGTGCGGCAGTGCGCCGGCATCCTGCGGCCGGGCGGCCTGCTGCTGCTGAACCTGCCGGCGCTGCGGGCATTCGCCGGCATCCACGATGTCAGTGTCGGCATCCGCGACCGTTTTTCCCGCGCCGACGCGCGCCGGCTGTTCCGGGAACCGGCGTTCGAGGTCGTGCGCGAGTGCTACTGGCCGTTCCTGCTGTCGCCCTTGATCTATGTCGCGCGCGCGGCGCAGCGGCGGACGATGCGCCGCGACCCGGGTTTCGCGGTGCACTCGGATATCGACGTGCCGCCACGCTGGCTCAACGGCGCGCTCCAGGCGCTGACCCGCGCCGAGAACCGGTTGCTGCGCCGGAAACCGTTCGGCAGTTCATTGTTCCTGGCGGCACGCCGGCGCGCGACCGCGGCGCCGCCGACGTCCGCTGCCGGGCCGCTCAGCCGACCAGGGCATTGAGTTCGGTGGCGACCCGATCGATGCTGGCCTCGGTCAGTTCCGGATAGAGCGGCAGCGACAGCACCTGTTCGGCCAGGGCCTCGGGATGCGGCAGGCTGCCGGCGGCGACCTCGAGGAACGCATAGCCGCGCATGCGATGGATCGGCTGCGGGTAGTGCACGCCGGTGAAGATCGCGCGCTGCTGCAGCGCTTCCCGCAGGCGCTCGCGCGCCGGCACGCGCACGACATAGAGATGGCGGGCGTGGGCGACATCCGGGCCGGCGACGACGCGCCGGATGCGCGGCGACAGCTTGCGGTCGTAGCCGGCGGCCAGCTCGCGGCGCCGGGCGACGAACCGTGGCAGGTGTGGCAACTTGACCCCCAGCAGCGCCGCCTGCAGCGGGTCCAGCCGACTGTTGATGCCCTCGCGCTCGGCGTAGTAGCCGGTTTCGAACCCGTACATGCGGATGCTGCGCATCGTCGCCACCAGCGCCATGTCGCGCGCGAAGCAGAGGCCGCCGTCGCCGAAGGCGCCGAGGTTCTTGGTCGGGTAGAACGAGAAGGCCGCGGCGTCGCCGAACGTCCCCGCCGGCCGGCCGCGCAACAGCGCGCCATGGCACTGGGCACAATCCTCGACGATGCGCACGCCCGAGCCGGCGAGCCGCGCCGCCAGCACCTCGACGTCGACCACGTTGCCGTACAGGTGCACCGGTACGATCGCCCGCGAGCGCGGGCCGATCCGCCGCACCGCGTCGTCGATGTCGAGCAGGGCGGTGTCGGGGTCGACGTCGCAGAACACCGGTGTGGCGCCGGTGGTCCGGATCGCCGCGACCGTCGGCACCGCCGTGTTGGCGACCGTCAGCACTTCGTCGCCAGGACCGACGCCCAGCGCCCGCAGCGCGATCGCCAGGGCGTCGGTGCCGCTGTTGACGCCGACCGCACCGCCGCTGCCGAGCGTCGCGGCGAACGACTGTTCGAAGCGTTCGACCTCAGGGCCCAGGATCAGGATGCCCGAGTCGAGGACGCGGGCCATTGCCGCCAGCAGTTCAGGCCGCAGCGCGGCGAGCTGCTCGCGGTACTCGAACATGTTGACCGGGTTCATCGCAGGTAGACGTCGGCGTGCCGCCGGAAGAACTCGATCGTGCTGGCCAGGCCATCCTGCAGGTCGACGCGCGGCTGCCAGCCGGTGGCCTTGGCAAAGCGCGACCAATCGCCGTAGTAATCGCCGATGTCGATCAACCGTCGATCGCTGGGGAACGGTACGTGCTCGACTTCGAAGGCGGTGAGGTTCCCGAGCATGGCGACGAACTGATTGAGCGAGTAGTGCGCGGCCGCGCCGAGATTGAACACCCGGCCGCGGCAGTTCTCGGTAACCGCCGCCAGCAGCAGGGCGCGCACGACGTCGTCGACGTGGTTGAAGTCCCGGCGCTGCTCACCATTGCCGTAGATCTGGATCTTCTCGCCGCGTATGGCCCGCAGCAGGAAGACGCCGGTGAAACCCTGCCGGTCGTTCTTGATCTGCTGGCGTGGCCCATAGGTATTGGTCAACCGCAGCACGATCGATGGCAGGTCATAGGTGCGGTGGTACAGCAGGTGGTAGTACTCCGCCGCCAGCTTGTTGATGCCGTTGACGTCGACCGGCACCGTCGGATGGTCCTCGTCGACCGGCAGCCGCACCGGGCAGCCGTAGACCTGGCGCGTGGATGCATAGAGCAGCACGGCGCGCGGATTCTCGTGCCGGCAGGCTTCCAGCAGGTTGATCGTCGACAAGCAGTTGACGGCGAGGTCGAGCTCGGGATCGCGCATGCTGTCGCCGTGGCTGACCTGGCCGGCGAGGTGGAAGATCAGCTGCTGGTCGCGGACCAGGGTGCGCAGCGCACCGACGTCCCTGAGGTCGGCGACATGGATGCGGATGCGCTCGGCGACCTCGGCGACATTGCGCGCGTCGCCGCCATGGTTCTGGATCAGCGAGTCCACGATCGTCACCTGCGCGCCGAGATCGAGCAGCTGGAACGCCAGGTTGCTGCCGATGAAACCCAGCCCACCGGTCACCAGGACGCGCTTGCCCGAGTAGCTAGGGTCCATCCCGGGCCTTGTCGCCGCCGGCGGCCGCGCGGTCGCAATTCACCCGGTCACGCACGACGAACTGTGGCCGGCCATTGTCCTGCAGGAACAGCCGGCCCAGGTACTCGCCGATCAATCCGAGTACCAGCAGTTGGATCCCCGACACGATCAGCAGCGTGACGATGATCGATGCCCAACCGCGCTGGACCTCGGGATGGTTCAGGCGCTCGACCAGGAACCAGACGGCGAACACGACACCGACCAGCGCCACCGCGATGCCGGCCAGCGAGGCCAGCCGCAACGGCAGCACCGAGAAGCCGGTGACCATGTTGAGCCACAGCGCCACCAGCTTGCGCAGGGTGTAGCCCGACTTGCCGGCCTGCCGCGGGTCGTGCTGGCAGGGCACGGTGGTGTAGTTGTGCGTGACCCGCAGGACCAACCCGTCGAGATAGGGAAAGGGCCCGCGGTAACGCACGACCTCGTCGATCACGAAGCGTGAGATCGCCTTGAAGGACGACAGGTAGAGGCCCGGCGGCTTGCCGAGCATCAGCGTCGCGGCGCGGTCATTGAACCAGCTGCCCAGGTTCCTGAACCAGCCGTGCTGCTTCCGCGCATAGCACGACCAGACGACGTCGAAGCCCTGCACCAGTTTGTCGACCAGCTTCCGCACTTCGCACGGCGGGTTCTGGAAGTCGTCGTCCAGGATCACCGCGGCATCGCCGCTGCAATGGTTGAGGCCGGCCATCACGGCGTTGTGCTCGCCGAAGTTCCGTGACAGGTCGACGAAGCGCACGTGCGGCCGGGCGATCGCCAGTTCGCGGCACACCGCCCCCGAGTCGTCGGGCGAACCGTCGTTGACCAGGACGATCTCGAGTTCCCGATCGGCTTGCAGCTCGGCTTCGAGTCGCTGGACCAGCGGCCCGATCGTGCTCGCGCCCCGAAACACCGGGATCACCACCGACAGCCTGCGGATCACGGCGCCGGACCTGCAGCTCGTCGTTGTGGCGAACGCGGCGACCGCGGTCGCAGGCACGGGGCTGCACGTGACGAGACGAGGGGAGGGTCGATCATCCTTTTCCACTGCCGCATGGAGAAGTGGTTGTAAAGAATGAGTCCCGCAGGTCCAGCCCTTGGCTTTCCGCTCGCCGCAATCGGGCCAGCGCACACTCCGGCCGTCCGGAGTCCCGGGCCTTCGACGCGGGCCGCGTACCCGCGCCGCTCCCGGCCACGGTTCGATGTCAACGGGCCGAGCGCGACCGGATCCGACAAGCGGCCGAACATGTTCGCCCGGAGCTGGCGGGTCGCAGTCCGCGGCCGCGGCCAACCGCGACCGCTCACCGCTCGTCGACGGCCAGGTCGTTGACCCTGAAACACAGCATGCGCTTGTCAGAGTACGATGGACGGATCGGCGTCCCGTCATAGCTCCATTGCAGGAGTGTTTCTCCAGGGTCCAGTTCCATCTGGAACTCGCAGGGGATCCCGACCCGGTCGAGTTGGCCGCGCCAGAGTTCGCGCCCCCGGTCCACGCCGATGGCGAGCTGGTTCTTGGCCATGCCCATGACGCTGCAATGGACCCGGACACTCCGCGCGGCGCCGGTCGGATTCCACAGTACACAGGTGGCCACCCGACCCGCCCATCGCCACTGCGATGTGCCGCGTGCCTCCGACTCGAACCAACCGGTCCCCTCCAGCACCGCGAGTTTCCCGGTCGCCGAAGCAACGCCGTCCCATGGCTCGTACCGGTTCGGCCCGGTGAGCACGGGCCGCTGCGGCGAACCGGCCGGCCGCAGCCGGGCGACCAGGTGCGGCCCGGAATCGAAGATGACCGGCGCGCCGACCGCCTCGAAGTTGCGCCGCACGACCGCGGCACCGTCGACGTATGCCGAGCGACAGACATCGACTGCCCAGAATCCGGCCGCCTCCAGTTCCGTCTTCATCTCGGCCGCCGGCAACCGCGCCACCCGGCGTTGCCACACCATGGCGTCCTCGTTGGCCAGCAGGCCGTAGGAGAACCGCAGGGCACTGGTGAAGAGGAACGGGCGGAAGTGTTCGTAGTCGCCCATGCCGAGGATGGCCGGCTGCTCCAAGAAGGGCACCGCTGGCAGCTGGAACACCATCGCCCCGGGAGGAAGCAGGTGCTCCAGTTCGCGCGCGAGCAGCTGATCCACCTCCGGCGCCTTCGCCCGGGCGGCCAGCTGCTCCGCGGTGGGTATCGGGCGCATGCTGTCCCAGAGCCCGAAGCCGACCAATGCCGCGGCGATGGCATATGCGGCCGATCGGTGGAGCCGGCGCCATCGCACCGACGCCCAGGCCGCAAGCGCATAGAGACTCGCGGCCAGAATGAACACGGCGTAGCGGTTGCTCGCGCGGAACACCATGGTGACGGTGAGTGCGACCGCGCTGTTGAGACCGCCGACCATTCCGAAGGCAACGATGAAACAGATGATCGATGCATGCGCCGGACGAACACCGGCCTGGCGGCGCAACAGGGCGCGCAAGAATCCGGTCATGACCATGGCGACGCCGACGACCCCGATCACGCCGAGATAGGAGGAGAAGTGCTCGCCTTCGAACAGCGTGGACCTGCCATAGGCCTGGGTGAACTGCGCGGCCCCGGGGAAACGGTGGTACGGCGGTGGCACGATCCATTCGATCGGTCGCAGACCATAGAGTTCCATGTTCGCGTAGTTGCGGACCAGGACCCGGCGCCCGCTCACGAACAGGCCTTCGATCGCGGAGTAGTTGAGCGCGGTCGTCACCAGGCACCAGACCGCCAGGCAACCGGTCCCGACCAGCAGGTTCGGTCGCCGCCGGCAGGTCCAAGCCTGAAAACCGGCGGCCATCACCAACAGCATCGCGAACATCAGGCCGTAGTACGGATTGCCGGCGGCGGCGATCGCGGCGGTGGCGAGGCAGAACAGTTGCCAGCGTCGCCGCTGCAGCAGCTGCCGACTGCTGCCGACCAGCCAGGCCACGAGCAGGCTTGCCGGCACCACGAACGACAGGGTGAACGAATAGTGGCTCAGGCCGCGGGAGATGTTGTAGTGGCTGAATCCGAACAACAATGCGGCACCGGCGGCGAACGGCGGCCGGTGTCCGAGCGTGCGGCTGCAGAAATAGAACACCAGCACGTTCACCAGGTGCGCGAACAGGATGGCGAAGTGGCCGGTGGCAACCAGGCCGGTGACCTTCGCCAGTTTGCCCAAGGCGAGGAAGATCGCCGCGTCCGGCATCGGATAGGACGACCAGTCCGCGCCGAACGGTGCGCCCAGCCTCGGCATCGTCTTGTCGGCGAAGAACGCCAAGCCCTGCTCACCGATCAGCTTGATGCGAGCGAGCGTTTCCAGGGCGTCGACGTCGTATTCTGGTGGCGCCAGCCAGGCGTTCGCCTGCCACAGGCTGTTCGCCACGAGCCAGATGCCGGCGGTGACCACCGCCAGCAATGCAGCGCGGGCAAGGTCTCGTCGCGACAGCGGTGACGTCATGTCTCTGGTCCGGGCGGGCTTCGACTGCTGGACTCACGGAGCGGAAGGAAGACGGACCGCGGCCAGCCCGCGAGTGCCGGTGCGCGGCGAACACCGCCGGCGAGAGACGCACACGGACTGTTTCGTGCCGCCGGACTCTCGCCTGACCTGACGCAGCCTGGATCGCTGATGTTCCCTGGCCGAGCTACGGCATCGGCGACCGCCGCGCTATGGTCATCGCCATCGTGACCGGACAACACCCGCAGCGCTTCGGTGGCAGGGTGGCGATCGTCACTGGCGGCGGTTGGAACATCGGCCGGGCGGTGGCCGAGCGACTCGCCGCCGAAGGCGCCAGCGTGGCGATCTGCGGGCGACGCACCGAACTGCTGACCGACACGGTCGAGGGGATCCGCCGCCGCGGCGGTTCCGCGATCGCCGTGCCGGCCGACGTCACGGTGCTGGCCGAGGTCGAACGGCTGGTGCGCACGACCACCGACA
>Ga0209488_10003026_pt1 | contig 13608 bp, 14 predicted proteins | sample Rivendell_Oct201_8_FD_188349 | JGI IMG/M metagenome (GOLD analysis project Ga0209488, IMG submission 188349) | Vadose zone soil microbial communities from the Eel River Critical Zone Observatory, Northern California, USA -... | ecosystem: Environmental > Terrestrial > Soil > Vadose zone >...
GCAGCTCGGTGGGATGATTGAAAGGCCCCGCCGCGCGCAGCGCGAGCCAAGGGGACCCGACGCAGCCCGTGTCGGAATGCACGCCGCGCTGGCCGAGCTCCAACAGGGGTTTGCCGTCCAAGGTGAACGACTTCGCGACCGAGTCCGAGCGATCGGTCGTGTAGACGACGTCGTCGACGATTTTCAGCCCGTGCGGATCCGTGACCTCGCCGCTGCCCCAGGCACCCAGGTACTTCCCGTCGCGGTCGAATACCACCACCGGGGGATCCTTGCGCTGGAATACGTAAACGCGGTCCTGTGAATCGGTCGCCACCCTGCTGACCATCCCGAATGATTCTCCGGTGGGCAATTTGGGAAAATCGCGGATCAGCTCGTAGGTATATTTGCCCGTGCCAACTTGTGTCATTGCCGTCTTCCTCCCGGAAAAAGAGTACGAAGGTCCCTTCCGCCGCTTACAACGGCACCATGCCCCATCCAGAACATGGTGTTGTTGCCGACGTCGATATCATACTTGCGCATGTAAGATTATTCCACTGCACGGCCGGTTCCAATAAGGGCGTGATCCCCACAACGGCACCGGTAGTGGTCACAGGCATACAAAGAATCTGGCCTACGCCGCGATGACCGCTGAAGCCACCTCGACGCTTGTGCGCTGGCTGAGCCAGAGCCCATCTCGGCTGGTGCAGCCCTGGCTGTATCGGTCAGAAGGCATAGCGTCGCAGACCACCGTCGACCGGGATCACAGTGCCGCTGATGTAATGCGCGAGCGGCGAGGCGAGGAAAACAGCCAACACGGCCAAGTCCTCGGGTTCACCATAGACGCCGGCAGGGATCTCGGCCGCGGCGTGGCTGTTGCGGTACTCTTCCGGATAGTTGCGGCGGATTTGCTCGCTCATGATCCGCCCCGGGGGGATCGAGTTGACAGTGATCCCGAACTTGCCCACTTCGCGCGACAGCCCCTTGGCCCAGGCGTGGACCGCCGCTTTGGCGGAAAACGCGGCGTTCAGGCGGTCAGGCTCCGATTTGCCCGTGATGTTTATGATGCGGCCCCAGCGGCGCTCGATCATTTGCGGCAGCAGCGCGTGCGTTATCTGACGCTGCCGGGTGAAGTTGAGGGTGATCGCTTCTTCCCATTTTTCCTCGGGGGCATCGACTGGAAGCGGCCGACTCCCTCCGGCGCAGTTGACCAGGATATCGATCTGGCCGAGCCCGCCGAGCGCCGCATCGCGCAGCTGCGGCGCGGCGTCCCGGGCCATGATGTCCTGCACGATCAGTAGAGGGCGGAGCCCCTGACCCCGCTCGATCTCGCTCGCGAGCTCTTCGAGAAGATCGGCGCGACGCGCCACCGCCGTCACTTGGACCCCTTCGGCGGTCAGTCCTTTCGCAATGGCGCGGCCGATCCCCATGCTCGCGCCGGTGACAAGCGCCGTTTTTCCGAGAAGCTGCAGATCCAAGACCGGTCCCCTGAATCCCTGGCCGCCAAAGCCGCGTTTCAGGATGCTGTCGCGCAAGCGAAAATCGTCCCGAGGCAGTTGGCCAAGCTGCGCGGCCGGTGGTTCGGAACACACCGCCGGCCAGGCACGTTACCCATCGGACGGCCGACTGACGCCCGGCGGGTTAATAAAGGGCGCGACCTCAAAGGCTCTAGATGCAGATGAGCTGGCGGATGAGGACCCTTCAGATCATTTTTTGCCTAGCAGTGTGACGAAGTTCACACTGCTGTATCGCAAAATGCCCGATTTATCGTCGGGCTTGCGGGCACGAGCCTCGAGAATGGAAGGTTGGATGTCTCTCACGCTCGGGTGTTGGACGCATCAGAACCGCGAGACGAGCGTCGCCGATCTCGCCGGGATAGGAACAAATCGGCACCTTGCAGAGATGCCCCCGCCCAGAGACGCATCGGATAGCCGCAGCAACACCACCGCACCACCCCACCAGAGATATCCCATAAACCTGCTCCGCCATAATGCCGCAAAAATCTCCGGCAATACTCGGTATGGCGTCTACCGGACTGGCTCACCAGCTACCCTGTACTGGCCGGCAACTGGCCTCCACCGTCATCTCTCTTCTCAATCTCCTGATCGAGAATACAATGCTCTCGGATCGCCGGTAACCGCTTGTTAACTAATTCTGGTAATACTGATTAACCAAGGCCCCGCCGGTGCGAGATACCGGCTGAACCCCGGAGGTTCCCATGCGCGTACTTTTGGTCGAAGATGATGCAGCAATGGCCGCCAGCATCAAAATGATGCTGGTCAAAGAGAACTTCATTTGCGACACGACCGATCTTGGCGAGGATGGTCTGGAGATCGGCAAGCTCTACGATTACGATATCATCCTTCTCGATTTGATGCTGCCCGATATTGACGGCTACGAGGTGCTGCGTAGGCTGCGGGCGGCGCGCGTACGCACCCCGATCCTGATCCTCTCCGGGCTCGCCGAGCTCGACCACAAGATCAAGGGTCTCGGCTTCGGCGCCGACGATTTTCTGACCAAACCCTTTAATCCTCGCGAGCTGATTGCCCGCATTCAGGCGATCATCCGCCGGTCGAAGGGCCATTCTGAATCGACGATCCGGACCGGCAAGCTGGTGGTCAACCTCGATACCCGCGTTGTCTCGGTCGACGACCAGCCGGTGCACCTGACCGGAAAAGAGTACGGTATCCTCGAGCTGTTGAGCCTGCGCAAGGGCACGACCCTGACAAAGGAGATGTTTCTCAACCACCTTTACGGGGGGATGGACGAGCCCGAGCTCAAGATCATCGACGTGTTCGTCTGCAAACTGCGCAAAAAGCTCGCCCAGGCGACCGGCGGCAGTCACTACATTGAGACGGTATGGGGACGCGGCTATGTGCTGCGCGACCCGATCGTCACGCCGGGCACTATCACACCCGGGGCGAGCGTGCAGAACTCTGCGGCACCGCGCGGCACCGCGGCGGCTTAGCCGCCGCTCGCGATCGCGGTCAGCCGAACCCGTCCGGGCTCTGCCGTGCCGATCAGCCGGCAGCCCAGTACCTTGGCGAGTAAGCCGGTAAAAAAGGCCTGGACGGTTCGCGAGGTAAGTTCGGCGATCGGCGTAGTCAGCATCAAGGCTGAGCGCAGTTCGGGAGACAGATCCGCGGCTTCGCCGACGGCCTCGAGATTAAGCGGGTCGTCGGTGAGGACCAGGCGGCCGCCGCGGGGTAATGTCTCGCCCCCGACCGGGAGGAGGTTGCAGGCCAACTTTTGCCAGTCGGGCGGCAGGTTCCGGACGTTGTCGGAATAATCACAAGCGATACGGCTCTCCGCGAAAAAGCTGACAGCAAGCTCGTGCGGCGGCGGGCCGGCGAGCGTGCCGCCGCCGAAGCCATAGGCGAAACGATAGAACTGCAGCCGTCGGCCGGCTCGCCGGGCGCTGTCGCCAATGAGCGCCGCCGCCTCACGCACAAAGCCCGTCCCGGACGTAGGCCCGGGATCCCGGTCTTCTTCGGCGAGTAGCTCGAGGCCGTTACTGATCGTTGCGATCGGCGCGCTCAATTCGTGGCACAGGTGCGCCGTCAGCAACTCCAATACTCGCAAGTCGACTGTGCTGCTGACCGCGGCATGTCTGGAGCGCGGTGACAATGACGCCTGAGCGGCAGCGCCAGCGAAAACCGTTGTCGGTGTGAAACGGTCCATACCCTGCCGGGCCATCTACAACTAACCGCTTGGGGTGGGTAACCTTTCCGATAACCCCGAGGGCGTCAGCAAACCGTCCAGATGTGAGCCAACCCTACGGCTTGCCACTCAGCCGCCAGCAACCCTCAGCAGCGCCTCAGCGGCTACGAAATCCTCCAGCCGGTTAGCATTGAAAAAGGGGTCGACCGGGCGATCGGCGAACGGCACCGTCGCCAGTCGATGGCGCGCGGTCCATTGATCGACCTTGCGGGTCCCGCCCTCGATCACTGCCCGGCGCAGATCCTCTCGGAGCTTCACTGGCCACAGCCCGAAAACCGGGTGGGAGCGACCGCCCGAGGCCGCGCAGGCGAGATCGCTGCACTCCCGCTCGATGCCCTCAACGAGCCGCGCGACGAGATCGGCGGGGAGGAACGGCGCATCAGTCGCGACGCTGACGACGAAAGGGCTGTCGGGACAATACGCCGCCGTCCAATCGAGGCCGGCCAACACCCCGGCGAGGGGGCCGGCGAAATCGGGCACGCTGTCGGAGACTACCGGAAGACCGAATTTTGCGAAGCGGGCGGCGTCGCCATTGGCGTTGAGGACGAGCGCGTCGACCTGCGGTCGCAGCCGCTCGATGACCCGCGCGAGCAGCGGAATGCCGCCGAGGAGACGCAATGCCTTGTCGCCGCCCCCCATGCGGCGGGACTGCCCGCCGGCGAGCAGCAGGCCGACGACCTTCATGCCGCGTCCTCGTCGAGGCTCGCCTTGCGAGCGAGCCGCGGATGCTCATCCTCGACGGCACGGAGATCGCCATCGAAAACGATGCGCTCGGCGCCGGCGAGCGCCACAAACCGCTTCCCCTTGGCGCGGCCGATCAGGGTGAGCCCGGCCTGGCGCGCGAGATCGACACCCCAGGCGGTAAAGCCGGAGCGGGAGATCAGGATCGGGATCCCCATCTGTACGGTCTTGATCACCATCTCCGAGGTCAGCCGGCCGGTGGTGTAGAAGATCTTCCCCGCCGCGGGGATGCGGTGGAGATGCATGTAGCCGGCAATCTTGTCGATCGCGTTGTGCCGACCGACGTCCTCCATGTAGAGAAGTGGCCGGTCCTCCTCGCACAGCACGCAGCCATGGATCGCGCCGGCCGCCAGATAGAGGCTCGGCGCGGTGTTGATCTTGCGGGTCAGCGCATAGAGCCAGGAGGTCCGCAGCACCGCCCCGGGATCGAGCCGAACCTCCTCGAACTTCTCCATCAGATCGCCAAAGACGGTGCCCTGTGCGCAACCCGAGGTCAGCGTCTTCTTGCGTAACTTATCCTCGAAATCGGTCTCGCGGTCGGTACGGACGACGACCGTCTCGAGTTCGTCGTCGTAATCGATGCCGATGATCCCATCCTCGGCGCGCAGCATGTTTTGGTTGAGCAGATAACCGACCGCGAGATAGTCCGGATGATCGCCGATCGTCATCATTGTGACGATCTCGCGCCCGTTGAGAAACAAGGTCAGCGGCCGCTCCATGACGACGGCGGTCTCGATCTGCCGGCCCTCGTGGTCGATCCCGGCAACGGTGCGGGTGAGCCGAGGATCGTCAGGCTGGGGGCGAAGAATGAATTCCTGCATGAGCGGAATGATGGGTCTTGTCGCCTTCCGCAGCAAGTCTCCAAATCCCATGTGTCGTAGTATGACGGGGTCGAAGGGAGCCGAGATGGCGGAACACAAATCGCTCTACGACAACGACTTCCTCGCTTGGTCGAAACAGCAAGCCGAGGCGCTTCGTGCTGCAATGCGCGATGGCTCGAACCAGAGCCTGGACTTCGGAAACCTGGCGGAGGAGATTGAAGACTTGGGGAAATCGGTAAGGCGGGAGCTGCAAAGCCAGATCCGACGGGTCGTCCGCCATCTCCTCAAGCTCGAGCACTCGCCAGCAAGAGAGCCGCGCCGTGGCTGGGCGGAATCCGTAGTGGATGCCAGGGCTGAGATCGAGGACTTGCTGGAAGCCAGTCCGAGCCTCCGAACAGAACTGGACCGCGATGTCGAGCGCCAGACGCAGCGCGGTATCGATCTCGCGTTAAGGGACCTCGGGCGCTACCAAGAAGTCGATGCCGAAACGATCGCGGCGCTGCGGGCTACCTCTTACACCGTGGCGCAGGTTCTTGGGGACTGGCTCCCCGAGGAGCCGCGGAGTTAGCGCGGAATAACCATGACCAGGTCGGGGGCGACATTTCCCTACCGCGCCCCTATCTTAACCCCATCGCGCCCCTATCTTAACAACCCAAGCCGCGGTGCGAACGAGCAAAGCATGATCGACCCGTTTGGACGAACCATCACCTATCTGCGCGTATCGGTCACCGACCGCTGCGACTTCCGCTGCGTCTATTGCATGGCGGAAGAGATGAATTTTCTGCCGAAATCCGAGCTCCTGACCCTCGAAGAGCTCGACCGCATGTGCAGCGCCTTCGTCCGGCTCGGCGTCAAGAAGCTCCGCCTGACCGGCGGTGAGCCGCTGGTGCGGCGCGACATCATGACCCTGTTCCGCTCGCTCGGCCGTCATCTCACCACCGGCGCGCTCGACGAGCTGACCTTAACGACAAACGGCAGTCAGCTTGCCCGCTACGCCGGCGAGCTGCGCGATTGCGGTGTGCGGCGGGTCAATGTGTCGGTCGACACACTCGACCCGGCGAAATTCACCGAGATCACCCGCCGCGGGCGTCTCGATGCGGTGCTCGAAGGACTAGCGGCAGCCAAGGCTGCCGGTCTCGCCGTCAAGATCAATGCCGTCGCGCTGCGCGGCGTCAACGAAGAGGAACTCGACGACCTCGTCGCCTGGACGGGCGCGCAGGGTTTTGACCTAGTGTTTATCGAGGTCATGCCGATGGGCGATATCGGCGGGGAGAACCGCCTCGACCAGTATCTGCCGCTGTCGTTGGTGCGGGCCCGGCTGCAACGCCGCTGGACCTTGGACGAGACCGATTACCGCACCGGCGGCCCCGCGCGCTATGTCGTGGTGCGCGAAACCGGTCGGCGCCTCGGCTTTATCACGCCCTTGACCCATAATTTTTGCGAGAGCTGCAACCGCGTTCGGATGACCTGCACCGGCACGCTGTATATGTGCCTCGGCCAGGAGGATGCGGCCGATCTGCGCACGCCCTTGCGGCAGTCCGAAGGGGACGAGGCGCTCGAGGCGGCGATCCGCGAGGCGATCGACCGCAAGCCCAAGGGCCACGACTTCATCATCGACCGGCGGCATAACCGGCCCGCCGTCTCCCGTCACATGAGCGTGACCGGCGGGTGACTGCGCCGACCCTGCGGATCGCTGTCGTCGCGGCCGAAACCGAAGCTGCACAGGCGGCTCTCGGAGAGCTGTGCAGGCTCTACCCCTGCGTCGAGCCCGAACGCGCGGAGGTCATCGTGCCGCTCGGCGGCGACGGTTTCATGCTGGAGACCTTGCACCGGTTCCTGTCGAGAGGCGTGCCGATCTACGGCATGCATCGGGGCAGCGTCGGGTTTCTGATGAACGCTTATCGGCCGGAAGGTCTTTACGAACGCCTCGCTGCGGCGCAACCGGTCGTATTGCACCCGCTGGAGATGACGGCGCGGGACGAGCATGGTGGCCACCACCTCGCCCTCGCCTTCAACGAGGTGTCATTGCTGCGTGAGAGCCGGCAGGCGGCCAAGCTGCGGGTCAGCGTCGACGGGGTGGTGCGGATCGAGGAGCTGATGGCGGACGGCATTCTGGTTGCCACCCCGGTCGGCAGCACCGCATACAATCTTTCCGCACACGGCCCGATCATCCCACTCGGCGCCGGCGTGCTCGCGCTGACCCCGATCAGCGCCTTCCGCCCACGCCGCTGGCGCGGCGCGCTCCTGCCTCACGAGGCGCGGGTGGAGATACAGGCGCTAGAGACCGACAAGCGGCCGGTCAGTGCCGTCGCGGATTTCAGCGAGGCGCGCGACGTGGAGACGGTCGAGATCCACGAGAACCGCGACATCTCGATGACTTTGTTGTTCGACCGCGAGTCCAATCTCGAAGAGCGGGTGCTCAAGGAGCAATTCGCTTTCTGAAGCGTCAAGCGCCGCCGGTTGCAGGCTAGCGCCGGGTGGCCGAGAGCGAGAAGGCCAACGGCAGCCAAGGTCTGTCGGGCCAGCGGTAGAGGCCCGAGGCGTCCTTGACGAGGATGCGGAACATGCGCCAGGGCACCGCATCGTGCTCGTGCAGCCAGTCGAGAGTCATGCCCGACGTGATCAGGCTGGTGACGACGTCGCCTAGCGGATGGATCCAGTTGTAGATGGTCGCATTAACTAGCCGAGCATCGGGGTCCACGTAATCTTGCCCCTCCGTGTCGACCACCGGCTCGCGCGAGAAATACGGGGCGAACAAGCCCGGCATACCCTCGGGAGAGCGGGTAGCGTCATCGAACACGTAGGCGGTGGGATGGCCTTCGGCGAGATAGAGCAACCCGCCGGGGCGCAGCAACATCGCGACGATCTCCGCCCACCCCGTGATGTCCGGTAGCCAGCAAATGGCGCCCCAGGTGACGAACACCATGTCGAACTGGTGTGGCGCAGGGATCGCCTGCAATGCGTCGTAGAGGTCGGCCTGAACAAAGCGCGCTCGGCCGGCAAGGCCCAGCTCGTCCGCCAATCCGCGCGCCGTCTCGATGGCTGGGGCCGAGAAATCGAGACCGACCACTTCGGCGCCACGTTGCGCCAGCTTGAGGCTGTCCGATCCGAAATGGCATTGCAAGTGGACGACGCGCTTGCCATCGACCGGGGGAAGCTCTGTCTCCTCAATCCCGTTCAACCGGCCGCTTCCGGCACGGAGGTCGGACAGGTCGTATCCACCAGGACCGATATGGACCCCGACGCGCTCGTCCCAGTTCGCGCGATTGGCGCGGTGCCACTCGGGTTCGGACACGGCCATGCCTCGGTGCTCCAGCTGGTGAATCAAGAAACCTCTTGGCGATCGAGAACCGGTGGCGACCGCTTCGTGAACACGGCGTCGAACCCGCGGCGCAACCGACGCTTCAGAGCCCCTTTCTGCTGCTCGGTCAGTCGCGCCAGCGCAAGCGCCGCGCCCAGTGCGAGCACAAATAGCAGTACTCGGTGGATCGCTCCGTCCGCTGGACCCGGAATTACCGTTCCGAAGAAGTTCAGCAACGGGTAGTGCAGCAGGTAGAGTCCGAAGCTCGCGCCCGCAAGCCAGCGGACCGCGCGCTCGAACCTGACACCCGGCATGGGTAGGCGTGTGTTGGCGAGGCCTACGATAAGCAAAGCGACGAGCGCGCCGATGATGTAATCGTAAAGGGAATAGCTCGGCGGCAGCCAGCGGGTCCTCGGATGCCAGAAGAGCTGCTGACCCCCCAGGGCCTCGAGCGCGATGAACCCTGTCAGGCTGACGACGACCAGCGGCCCTCCAAGTCGCGTCGGAAGGTCGGCACCCCACCTCCACGCGGCAACGCCCAACAGCCATAACGGAAATAAGATGAGGATTTTTGGTCCGGCCAGCAGAGCCGCTACGCCGACAGCCACGATCCGACGGCGTCCCCGCAGAAACCACACCGCGGCGAATAGAGCGTAGTACCAAGCCTCGTAGTTGAGCGACCAAAACGGAAGGTTAAAGCCAGGAAGCACTTCCAGCGTCCAGCTCTCGCCAAGAAACACTGCAGATAGCGCGAAGCCGAGGACGGGATGGGTCGTGCTGTGGCCCCATTCCGGTCCGTAGAGTCGCGGGTCGACAGCGTCGCCGAGATAGTCGAGTATTGCCGTCACGATGAAGGCGGGGATGATCACCGAGTAAAGCCGGGCAACCCGAGCCAGGCAGTAATCATCGAGACTTCGTTCCCTGGTCTCGGTGACCCAGGCGATGACAAACCCCGAGAGGACAAAGAACACCAGGACCGAAGTTCGACCGTAATCCGCCACCGGCCAAAAGACCCCCCCGCTGATACGGCCTACCGCGTAGTGCGACAGAAAGACCGTAAACGCCGCGGCAAACCGCAGCCCGTCGAGGTAGAGCGACAGGGTGCTCGTCATCGGAACCGATACGAACAGCCCAAGGGGGGCGTCCCTGGTGCGGCCCGACCTCGTCCGGCGGGGTGTCGTGCTGAAGCTCGTCCTGTCAGTCGAGCGCCAGCGGCTGTCCGTCCAAATCCTCGGCCCGTTCGATTTCGATCAAAACCGCGAACCCATTCTTCTGTGGATCACGGTCCTTTTCCGGCTGAACCAGGCGCCGCCACACCTCTTCACAGATCGGGCCGGATTTGTGTATCCGGGCGCGACCATAGAAGCGAGCGATCCCACCTTTCGGCAGGATACCTTCTTCGCGCAGCTGCGGCTTGCGGAAGTAAACCGTCAAAGGCGTGCCGTCCACGAGGTTCCCGGTGGTCGAGCCTTTGCCGCGCTCCCACAAGCCGATATGCGTGTCGTCGAACACCATCGTGCTGCCCCGCGGGCTCACCTGGGCGAACCCATTGGGCAGCACGCTCCCGACCAGGCACACATTCGCGGGGAAGGCGGTATCGATGTGCGTCTGCAAAATCTTCGGAACCTTTGCCATCAAGCCTCCACGAGTTTCGCCCGATAATTGCGCCACCCCCGACCTTGTGGACAGAAATCGCAGCGCGCGGACGGCCGGCATCGCTGGCGGACGAACAGCGGGTGCAGCTGATGAACCCGAGTTTCCATCCTAGTCGTCCGCGGCAGCGCGGGTGCGGTCGGCGAGCCGGCTGTTCGCAAAGACCTTCAGCGCTTCGATCAAATGGGTGATGTCGGCCTGCAACCGGGCAAAGTCTTCAGACCTCTCAAGCGTCTTCTGATCCATGTAGAGGGTGCGGTCGACCTCGATCTGCAGACTATGCCGCTGTTCCGCCGGTCGGCCCTGCCGCTTGACGATCTCGACTCCCTTGTAGATCTCATTGATGCGCACGGTATAGCCGCGGCCTCGCAACACGCCCGCGACGAAATCGGTGAATTCCGGCTCGCAAGTCGTGCCGTCGCGGTCCCCTAGAACAAAATCGGCGCATTGCCCGCCTTTTTTCGCGCTGCGTTGGGACGGCATCGAATGACAGTTCACGTGCCAGACGACGCCGAATTTGCCGTGCAGGCGGCCACAGGCCTCGTCGAGAACGCGATGATACGGGGTGTGGTACCGCTCGATCCGGGCGAGGATCTCGGCGATCGAGAGCTTACCGTCGTAGATCGGGGTCCCCGTTCTGGCGACACGACGCACCAGGCCAAGGCCGGCCCGTGTCTTGTGGGAGGGCGTGAGAGGCGCGGGCCAGTGTCCGTCGATCAGGGCGGTGTCGAGGTCGTCCACCGCCCGATTGGGGTCGAGATAGCTGCGCGGGAATACCGCGCCGATCAAAGTCGCGCCCAGTTCCGGTGCGGCCGCATAGAGCTCATCGACATAGGTGTCCTCGGCTGTGCGCAAAACATTGAGCGGACAGCAAAACCGGAAGTCGCCGGGGTAGTGCGACCCGCTGTGGGGCGAGTCGAAGACCAGCGGCACTTCTGCTTTTTGCGGGTCACGACGCCACAGTACGCCGGGGATCTCAAAGCTCATATTGTCAAGCTCGTTCATTGAGACGAGGGGCGAGCGCCGCGCTTATGCTAAGGAGGCGGTTTTCTGCGAGGGTTCATCGGACGAATTTACGCACGGTCTGGTTTAGGGGCAAGTGAGGAAGGCTTGGCCGAACGGGATAGCCGAACGAGACGGTCGCTCCTGACCACAGTTCCAGGTAACATCTTGGCAATGAATGCAGAAATTATAGGGCATCGAGGTCCCAGCCCAGCCGTATCACAGCCTGAACCGGAGGTGCCGGTGCGCGCGGTCTTGTTCGATCTCGGCGGTGTCCTCGTTGATTGGAACCCCCGCCACCTCTACTGCCGCCTGTTTACCGACGAGGCAGCGATGGAGAGCTTCCTCGCGACCGTGTGCACCCAGGTCTGGAACGAAGAGCAGGACGCGGGTCGGCCTTTTTGCGAGGGGGTGGAATTACTTGTCGCTCGGCACCCGCAGCACGCCGACGAAATCAGGGCCTATGATGCGCGCTGGGGCGAGATGCTGAAAGGCGCCGTCGAAGAGAGCGTCGCCATTCTCGGCGAGTTGCGCGCCCGCGGGGTTCCGCTTTTTGCGCTGACCAACTGGTCTGCGGAGAAATTCCCGTTGGCTCGGGCACGGTTTGCCTTTCTCGAATGGTTCGACGGCATCCTCGTCTCGGGCGAGGAGCGGCTCAAGAAGCCGGACCCGCGCATCTATCGCCTCGCCGTCGAACGCTTTGAACTCGAGCCGGCCGAGACGCTTTATGTCGACGATGCGGAGGCGAATATCGCCGCAGCGGCTCTCCTCGGGTTCAAGACGCACCGCTTTGTCGAGCCACCGGCTTTGCGAAACCTGCTCGTCTCCTGCGGCTTGTTGCCAGCGTGACCGGAGCGCCGATCGAGTGCAAGATGACGCGCAGTGACCATAGGAGCATGGGGGCGCCGCGTGCCCGAGCCGAACTATACGGTTGAGCTGAGCCCGCCCGATATCGAGCCCTATCGGTCCGGCAATACCGGCGTCGAATACGTCACCACCTTCGACAGCGGCGTTGCCGGCCCGCACGTTCTCGTCACGGCCTTGACCCACGGCAACGAGATATGCGGCGCGATCGCGCTCGATCGCTTGTTCCGCGTGGGACTGCGGCCGCGACAGGGCAAGCTGACCTTGGCCTTCGACAATGTCGCCGCCTATCACAGCTTTGATCGGCGCGTTCCCGCCGCCTCGCGCTTCATCGACGAGGATTTCAACCGGCTATGGGCGCCTGCGACCCTCGATGGCCCGCGCCAATCGACCGAACTCGCCCGCGCTCGCGCCTTGCGTCCCGTCGTCGATGCCGCCGACTTCCTGCTCGACATCCACTCGATGCAGTATTCGACGGCGCCGTTGATGCTCGCCGGCACGCTCGACAGATCGGTGGCGTTGGCACGGCGGGTCGGAATACCCGAGCTGATCATGTGCGACGCCGGCCACGCGGCAGGGCCCCGCATGCGCGACTACGGCGGGTTCGGCGACCCAGCCTCGACCAAGACCGCGCTCCTGATCGAGAGCGGGCAGCATTGGGAAAGGCGCGCCGCCGAGGTAGCAACCGATGTGATGCTGCGCTTTCTGATCACCCTCGGCAGTCTGACCCGAGACGATGCCGAAGCGCTCGCCGGGCCGGATTTCGACACTCGCCCGCGGCAGCGCGTCATCGAGGTTACCGAAGCGATCACGATCAGCGGCGACAACTTTGAGTTCGTCCAGGATTTCCGCGGTCTGGAGGTGCTGACGCCAAAGGGCACCCTGATCGGCCGGGATAATGGGCGCGAGGTGCGTACCCCCTACGACGATTGCGTGCTGATCATGCCGTCGCGGCGCCTCGCCAAGGGACAGACGGCGGTCCGCCTCGGCCGTTATATCGCGTGAGAGCGGGGTGCAATCGCAGCGCATCAGCCGCGCCCGCCAAACGCAGTTTCCCACCGATCGTCGACGGACGCGCACGCGTTCTCGTGCTCGGCACTCTCCCCGGCGAGGAATCGCTGCGCCGCGGCGAATATTATGCCCATCCGCGCAACCTCTTCTGGCCGATTATTTTCGCTTTATTCGCCGAGCCGCCGCCACTGAATTACACAGAGCGGCTGAACTTTGTCGCGACGCATCGGATCGCGCTCTGGGATGTATGCGAGCTCGGCGAGCGCGAGGCGAGCGCCGACGCGACGATCCGGCGGGAGCGGCCGAACGCGATCGACCGGCTGCTCGACGAGCATGCGTTGATCCACGCCGTCGCCTTCAACGGCACCGCCGCGCGGCGACTATACGAGCGCCATTTCCCGCCGCGCCCAGGTCTCGTCTATCTCGCGCTGCCCTCGACGAGCCCGGCTCACGCCCGCATCGACTTCGCCGGAAAGCTCGCCCGCTGGGCGGCACTGCGCGACGTGCTCGAGAAAAGCG
>Ga0209488_10003028_pt1 | contig 13595 bp, 16 predicted proteins | sample Rivendell_Oct201_8_FD_188349 | JGI IMG/M metagenome (GOLD analysis project Ga0209488, IMG submission 188349) | Vadose zone soil microbial communities from the Eel River Critical Zone Observatory, Northern California, USA -... | ecosystem: Environmental > Terrestrial > Soil > Vadose zone >...
TCGTTTCAAAATTCTGATCCGTTCGCTCTTTTTACAAACGAAAACGGGGACTCCTTGACGGAATCCCCGCTAATTTGGACAGCAGTGGGACTGTCCCCTGTGTCCCCGCATTTCGAGAAACGTTCAAGCTTGTTTTCTCTTTCCGGCGAGACCCAAACCGGCAACGGTTCCGAATTGTTCATCCACGGCATCGTTATTCATTCCGGTCACTGCATAGCCCGCGCCAATGATGAGTGCTACCCAAACAACACAGGCAATAAATGTTTTGATGATCAAGATCGCAACGCCTCCCTTTACGGCCTGGCTGCCAGCGCGACCATCTCCAGTTTTTGACTGACGGTCGTCTCCAGTGTGATTCCTTCCGCCGGACTGCCGGGAATTCCCTTCACCTGGAACTGCGAGTTGATTTCCGCGCCCGCCTTGCGTGAGATCGCGGTGGTGCTGGTGGGAATGCACTCGCGGACAGCCATGCGCAGAGTTCCCCGGTCCGCACCAAAACCCGGTGGGCCGTTTTTCAGTGAGACTCCATCTGCTTTCACTTCTGTAACCATATTCAGGCATTGGTCGCCGCCGATCGTATCCATCGATACGATCGAACTCGTACCAGAGGTCCTCTCCATCGGAATGATCATGGTTTCATTCAGGCCATCGACTGCTGCCGCGCGGTTGATCGGCCAGCTGTCACCGACGCCTTTGGCTTCCGATGTTCCGTAGACCTCGTCTCCATCAAAGAAACTCGGACGGACCGGCGGCCGCACCAGCGAGAACGCAGCGCGGGAGTAATCGTCAAGGACTCCCCCTTTGAGCACGACCTGAAATGTTCTTTCCTGGCTGGCATCGGTGAGAATCACGCTTCCGGGCTTGAGGAGAATGGTGGTGACTCGGTCTTCCGTCTTGGTAAATTTTTCGACCGTGAAGGACTCCCGAACCGCCTGACCATTTCCATCCAACGCGAGAATTTCTTCGCGTCCTTGAAAAGTCACCTGCAGGTCCACGGTCTGCGACTTGATGAGGTGTCCGTCCTGAGTCGCGGACACTTGCTGATGGCGGCTTCCGGTTGCCGAGAGCGAGTACGTTTGCCCGACTCGATCGGGATTCGAAAGCTGGATCGGGTATTTCTGGGCGTGAACATTCTCGGCGATGAAAAGCGACAAGGCGATGGATCCAATCAGTGGTGCTCTCATTGATTCCCCAATTCTGAGAAGTTGCATTGTGGTTTGCCCCTTGAGCGTGAGTCCTGCGTGGAGCGTGTATGCTCCGTTATCGTCGCGAGCAGTCCATTTCGATAGGGTATTCACGGGTCATTTAGAAAGTAATTCTTCCTTTTCGGCAGGTCCGTTTGATTTGGCTGGAGTTCTATGAGGGCGGGAAATATTTCCGTGATCGCGGCATTCCTTGGGGGTCTCGCCGGGGGCCTATAAGATCTTCGCGTGGCAAATCAATCCTGCCGGGGCGGAACTCTATCCCGAGTTCATTCAACGATACGAAAAATCCGGCGTTCCCATCTCCATCACCGCGGGCTCAGCAGCAAACGGCATCGTTGTTTCAATGATCCCGAACGTTCAATAACCGCTTTTCATTCTTAGCGAACCTCGACGCCAGATGTTGGACCTCCGAGTCGGAAGGTTGCGCGTAGTGATTGAAATACGTTTCGATGGTCACTCTCTCGGAAGACACGCCCGCACGGTGAAGCGCCTTCCGCATCACCTGAACCATTTCGCCATTCCCCACCAGATGAAAGTGATACGTCTCCAACTTGCCGTTATCGATCCGCTCTGGAACACACTCGGTGACGCGGCCCGTCAACCCGCGCCATTCGCTGGAAGGATGCGTCGTCGTGAAATGCCACGAAAAGTTGGGATGTTCGACGGCAAGACGATCGAGCTCCCGAGTCAGGCACATATCCGATTCCTCGTGAAAGCCGACATACAGCGTCATCGGCCGCGCTTCTCCTTCCTTCAACGCCTTCTCCGCATATCCGAACAGCGGTCCGATACCGGTGCCGGTCGCAATCAACACAATGCGCTCCGCTGCCGAACGAATCTCCAGCTGGATCGGCGTGTGGAATGGCCCGTGGAAAAACACCGGATCGCCAACGGACAGCGCCGCCAGACTCGGCGTCATGCGGCCGTACGGTATGACGCGATACAGATGTTCGAATCGTCGTGACTGCGGTTCAGCCCGGCTGACCGTGTACGCGTGGCGCATGTAACCCTGATCGTGCGGAATGCCGAGTCCCAGAACATGCCCGGGCTCGAAAGCGGCGGGCGCATCATCAATCGATTGCAGCGCGATCCACATGCTGCCCTTTGCAACCGGCCGATTTTCGATCACGCGCGCCGGACGCCAAACAGAGGTGGAGATCTGCGCCATTATCGCCGCCCGTCGTACCACGGCTGGCACTGCTCGCGGTCTTTGGAAATCCTGCCGCCTCTCAGAATGGCGTTCTTCAGGAAGCGCAAGTGTTCGCTCCTGGAATACAGGCCCAGCTTCCTCGCCGACGTCACCAATGGATGCCGATGGAGAATCACGACCTTCTTCCCAGTCTCTCGCGCCAGACGATTCAGCCGCTTGCTCAGATCAATTTCCTCCGCCACGAAGAGCTCCTTACTAAAACCTCCCACCGCCCGAAACGCCTCCGCATTGCAAAACACAAACGACCCTGCAAACCAGTGGAAAGCGCGGCTGAGCGAATTCCAGATGATCAATGCCATGCCCATCACCGCATGTTCCCGATCGAAACGGACCGTGGCCCCTCCCGCCAGACATCGTCCGCCAACAATCTGCTCGGCCACATCGCCAAACAATTCCCGGCTCGGCTGCGAATCGGCATCGACGAAAATGATCCAATCGCCGGACGCCGCCGCCGCGCCGCAGTTTCTGGCGCGGGCGATCTGATTGACCGGCTCAAACACCACCGTCGCGCCGGCGGCCCGGGACAGCTCGGCAGTGCGATCCGTGGAGTTGTTGTCGCAGACGATCAGCTCGCTTTCCCAACCTCGTCGCGTGAACTCCGATATCGCATCCCGAACGCAAGCCAGCGTTTTCCCGATAAGGCGCTCTTCATTGAAGGCCGGTATGACGATCGAAATCTTCATAATTTCCATTATGAACTACCCGTAAAGGCGACGCCGAACTGGTGCTAAGATTCCCCGCACCGATGGCGACGAAGAAATACAAATTCACTGCAGAGATTCACGCAGGCCAGGGCGGAGGCGCCTTCGTGATTTTCCCCTATGACACCGAGAAGGAATTCGGCACGAAGGGGCGAGTTCCGGTCAAGGTCACCCTGGATGGCGTTCCCGATACGACGTCGCTCATGAAGTGGGGAACTCCCCAACACTTCGTGGGTGTGGCAAAAGCGATTCGAGAAAAGATCGGGAAAAGCGCGGGGGACACCATCGAGGTCATTCTTTGGAAGGATGAAGCCGAACGCGTTGTGGAGATACCCGAGGAGTTCCGAAAGAGGATGGAGAAGGAAAAACTGCTGCCATTCTTCGAGAAGCTGAGCTTCACGCATCGTAAGGAATACTGCCGCTGGATCTCCGAAGCGAAGAAAGAAGAGACGCGCCAGGCAAGGCTCGTGAAAGCAATCGCGATGTTGAAGACAGGAATCAAGACCCCGGGATAAGCGATCCAGCCGATCGCGTCAAAGGATCGCGGATCCTTTCAGCCGTTCAAGAATATCGGTCAGCAAAACGTTGTGTCGTTCCAGTTCGGCGATTAATCGTTGCCTGAATTGGCGCTCTTCCTCGCGGCGACGTTCGATATCCGCTCGCATGTCTTCCCACTTTCCGGGCACCGGAGGGATCCCGGCCTCCTTCACGACATTGCGCACGGACTCCGCACTGGCTTTCATCCGTGCGGTCACCTCCGCAGCGAGCTTTCTGCTTTCGATCGCCCGGCCGGCCACCGCGTCTTCCTGCTCCACGCGCTTTCTCAGAAGTTCGGCAATCTCTTTCAAGGCCGCCGCGGTTTCGTTTTCCATAGGACTCTCTGCGGATATTCCGACCTACTTCTGCGAATCCGGTTTCTTGTTGGGCACCAGATGCGGGACATCGATATTGTTCTCTTCGCAGGAGTACGGCAGAATTCGATCCGTTTCTTTGGCGCGTTTGAAATTGCGAGTGATTGTGAAAGGCTTCGCAAAGAACACCGGGTCATCGAACGTCGCGCTGTACTTCACAGTGTCGTCGTTGATCTTTTCGAACCGTTCAGTCAGATGAAGTTTGTCGCTGTGCTCATGACCGGCGGTGTCGAGCCAGCTGCGATCGTTGATGCCGATGGTATCCACCACCAGAACGTCGCCCTCCCATTTGCCAATCGAGTGACCCATGAACTCGGAACCGTAATCGCCCAGGTCTTTGGGATGCGTTCCGTCGATATAGATCATGCGGTAGGTCGTCTGATACTCGAACAATACGGCGATCATTTTGGGATTCGTCACAAAGAACGCCGGAAACGGAGACGTGAACGCGCGTGATGGTCCAACGGGCAGGCAGAACCCGGTGGGATCTTTGGCCGTGTCGACGTCTTTAAATCGTTGCTGCCCGTACGGAGTGAACGGAATGTCCCCTCCACCGACCAGAGCCGCGGTGATGTTCGGCGTGTACTGGTTATCCCACATGCCGTTCAGATCGGGATGCCCCCAGGCATCGCGCTTCAAGGTTGCGGACTTCTGCGGCGCAGTCGAATCCTGCGCGTCAACGGGAATTGCGAGACCAACAACGACGCACAGCGCTGCGGCAGCAAGAGAACCGGAGAATCGCTTACTCGAATTCATCGGAAGCCACCTCTACTTCTCTCCGGGGCTGTCATAACCGGCGGACGATCCGGCAAAGAGTTTCTTCCCATCCATCGTGACCGTGTTGGCGTTGACATGCGGTTTGCCATCCTTTGCCAGCCAGCCGCCGACCGTTGCCGTGCCGCCAATCACCAGGGCTTCCTTCTTCCACCCATTCCGGTAGAGTCCGGCAGGATTGCCCATTTCAAACGCCCAGTTGGTGACCTTGCCGTCCCTATCGTCGGTGACGTCCATGTAGAAATAGACGTGAGGATTCATCCATTCCACTTTCGTCACTTTTCCAGTGAGCGTCACCGGCTTCGACCGGTCATACTCTGCGGCGAAAGAATGGTGAGCCGATGCGGGAGCAACGGAAAGAAACAGCCCAAGGCTTGCCGCGCAAACACCCAGAATATTTCGTCTCATTGCAATTCCTCCAAATTCGGGTTTTCGCCGGTGAAGATATCACAGCGCGATTCACGTTGTTATACGATAGCGTCCGCGGCCGGCTGGACGCCGCATTCAACTCAGAGGAGATATGAAATGAGAAAGTTCCTGGGGATCCTCGTTGCACTTTTCGTCACTGGACTGCTGTCGGCATCCACGGCAACGGCATGGGTGGCTGAAGTCGACATCACCGGGTATTACGGCGAAAAAGAGGGTGAATACACGAAGATCACTAAGAACGGAGACTCCGTGTACCAGTACCTCAACCGCCAGCCGGCCGGAGACTGGATCGGCATTGCGATTCGCGACGGCGACACCCTTTCCATCGGCTGGCAAAAATCGGACGGGAGGAATCTGGGCATATCGGTCTACAAGATCGAAAAGGGCGCAAAGGGCGACAAGGGCCCAAACCTGGTCGGTGAATGGACGTCCTTTCCGGGCGGTGGGACCAGAAAGGACAGCTTGAAATGGTCGAGAAAAGTGGACTGACAAGCGAATGAAAGTCTGCTTTCGTTAACGCGACCTGGCGTCTGAACGGATATCGGCATAAACCTTGATGCTGAACCCGATCGCGATTATCACTACAACGATTTCGCCGAACATTGTCGCCCGCGAATCCAGCGTCAATTTCGCCAGCAGCAAGATCGAGTTCGGGTAGAGCGAGACCAACGTCAACAGAATTGCTGCGGCGATGGACACGTAGCCAGCAAAATCCAGAATCTCGGGTATAGGAGAAGGTTTCCGAACGGCGGCATCCAATGCCTGGATTCTTGATCGGACACGGTTGTTGAACGCGGGCGATGTTTCTATCGCCGGGAACTCGCGATCGAGTCGATCGTCGACTTCAATCAAGGCGGAATGGAAGGTGCAGCAGGACTCGCAAACCGACAAATGCGCGTCCACAACGAGACGGTGCGCGGTCGTCAACTCGCCATATTCCAATAATTGCGCTTCGATATCCGTACACTTCATGGCTGAACCCTTCTAAGCTTATCCTCCAGCAAGCCCGCGGCAAGCGCTTTTTTGGCCCGATGAAGATAAGTTCTTACGGTTCCGATCGGCAAATCCATCATCGCAGCAACTTCACCATAGCTTTTGTCTTCCATATAGAACAGCATGACAGCTTGCCTGTGGTTGTCGGGTAGTTGCTGCAAAACACCCGACAAGTCCGGACCGGAATGTTCTTCCTGCACTGGAATGTTTTCGGTAATCCGGCGCAGCTCCGGATCATCACTGGATCGAGGCACGCGAGTCGACCGTCGTTTCATGGAAGCAAGGGCCGACAGGCTTGTATTGCGCGTGATGGCATACACCCAGGTCGATATCGACGACTCGCCGCGATAGGCCGGAAGGGCGCGCCAGATCCGAACACCGGCGTCCTGAGCCGTATCTTCTGCCAAGGCCAAATCTCCCAACATCGAGTATGCCAACCGGATCATCTTATTTCGATAGCGCGACAGCAGCAATTCGAACGCATCACTGTAGCGTTTTTGTTTCAGGCAGATTTGAATTTCGTCGTCATCATTCTCAGCGGATTCTGCCATTGCCCTTTAGACTCTGCCGACGCGGAGTAAAGTTTCAAGTCATTATTGAAACTTTTTGGAGTGAAGCGGGAGTCTCAAGGTGGAAGGAGAGTGAGGCATGATGGGAATGGGAGTTCCGGAAATCATTATCGTTTTGACGATCTTCGCGGTCCCGGTGTTCGTTGTGGCGCTGATCGTGAGATTCATGCGAAGTTCGGGAAGACACCGAGAGCGTCTGGCTGCGATTGAAAAAGGTTTTGCGATTCCAGACCTGGATAGTCCACGCGCCGCGATACCGGACTCACGCGTCTATTTGTTGCGGGGAATGATCTGGCTGTTCGTCGGAATTGCACTGACGGTGGCACTATTAGGAATATCGCTGACGTCCGAACGTCCCAAATACCTCGCCATCATGGAACTGAAGAAAAGCACCTTCATTACAGACGGCACACCGGAAGACTACAACGAAGCGCTGAAGAACTTACCTCATCAGTATGCCGTGCCGCCGGCATTGAGCCTGCTTGGCCTTGTTCCTATTGGAGTCGGTATTGCATATCTGCTGTTCCATCGCGCCGAATCCACTCGCCCGCCGAAAGACTAGGCACCCGCTGCAAGTTGGTTGAGCATTGACGCCGGTGCGGCGACACAGTTTCATTGCAAAATAAGCCTGCGCCTACGGCAGGACGTATGGGCATAATCGAACCTGTACTGAATGCCGGCATTTCCTCTTGGGCAACGGATTGCCATATCGTGGCCGGGCAAACGGAACTGGATATGCCTTGAGAAAAATGCAATGACGATCTCCTTCAGCAAGCAGCACTGGATGACGGAAGTCCTTTCAGACCAGGACTGGAGTGGCGTGTACCTTCCCGCGAACACTCCCCCGGAAAGGGCCTGGGCTGCCGGCATGACTGCGAGCGGGCTCAACATTACAAACCTGGCACGCAAGGTGGCCGCCCATTTCCGCGTGGGACTGGCGAACCTGGGGCAGGCCGATCTGAGAATCCGCAGACTGATCCCGGAGAAGACAGCCCGCAACTTCTTCCTGTACCCGCTGTCGCAGGACGACACGCACCTCTACATCGCCACGGCGGACCCAGGCAATCTGGAATTGGAAAAAATCGTCACGTTTGCTTCAGGTCGAAAACCCATCTTTCGCGTTGCTCCACCCAATGCGATTCTTCAGGCAATCGATGGCAGCTATTTGCAACCACAGGCGCTGGCTCCGTCAAACCTCTCTCTGGTTTCCGATGGCACGCCCAAGATCCAGCCGTCGCAGCCGGCAGACCCGACTCCAAAACCTTCCGATGAGAATCAACACCACATTCTGATCGCCGACGATGATGCCATCACACGGCGGGTTGCCCGATCGATATTGCAGAAACAGGGTTATCAGGTGTCGGAGGTAGCCGACGGGGCGGCCGCATTGGAAAGCATTCAGGCAGGAAACTCTTTCAACCTGATCATCCTGGATCTCTCGATGCCCAGACTCGGCGGGCGCGAAGTTCTCCTCAAACTCAAGAGCTCCGAAGCAACGGCTCACATTCCGGTCATCGTATTTACAAGTCAGGGAGATGAGGATACGGAAGCCGAAGTGTTTGACAAGGGCGCCGACGACTATATCCGCAAACCGCTCGATCCGGTCCGCTTCACCGCCCGTGTCCGCGCAGTGCTCCGGCGAAACGCAATGTAGAACGCGCAGGCCTCAGGTCAGGGCTTTGCCAGCACGCGTTCGGATCCCGAGGAGACATCCACCTTGAAGGACCGGAAGTTGGAATAGTCTGCGATGCAGTCGACCGCACTCAATTCCGTTTCGTAGTGTTCGGTCATCTCGGCGGGCACCAGCATTCCGAGAGCCGCGTTTGGCGTATACGTCACCACAATCTTGCCCTTCGCCGCCGGATTGGAATACGGATTCGCAACGGAGAACTCGGTTTTCAATACACGGCCGGTCCCTGGCTCAATCCAGATCGTTCCATTGGAGAGCAGTGATTCTCCGGCCAAGCCATGAACCAGAGTTGGGGATCGCAACTCCTGAAACCGGATTTCCCAGGTCTCAATGCCTCGGATCTTGTCCGTTCCGTGTTTCATAAATTCGAAACGCGGGACCGACTCCTCACGCATCACTTTCAGTGCGAACGTGGGCAGGTTGATCTGCCGCGCTACTCCGCCAATGTTGTATTGAGCACTTTCTGCGCGAAACGCCGCAATCTGGCGAAGAAGACCTTCGGGGGAGTCGTTCATGATGGTTTCCAGACTCGGGGCGGTCTTCTTCACCGGCGAGCGATCCACCCGGTTGACCTGCCGGATTGCCATTCGTTCGGGTCCGATCTTCACGATCAGGAAATCCGACTGCGTTTGACGCTGCTGGCGCGCGCTCACAACACCGATCTTGGAATACCAGACCGCTTTCTGCACGTAGTTTTCAGACGCGAGAACATTACCGAACTGACTGTCTTCGTACTGAGCAACGTACTGCGAAGCCCGCGAGAGAACCGCCGCAAGTTCGTTCCCCTGCCCGGCGACAGGTCCGGACCAGAAGCCGACAGTCAGGGCCATGCATGCGAACACAATTTGTTTTTTCATCGTGATCATTGAACTCGGCCATTGTCGTCCAACATCGGGTTTTTCACAATCGCTGACGCACCGCCGCTGTGTCCGAATTCATCGATTGTCGCGGGCACGATTACGGTTGCAAATAAATATGCGCCACGGCAATGTCCGGATTCGTAGCAACGAACCACTCGCGGCGCACGATTTTGAATTTGGCCGGGTTCACTTCGAGGACTCCGCCTCGGAGCGACACGTGAAACTTCGCCACGCGTTGCGCACGATCGACGATGGGACCGAAGTCGACACTATCTGCCACCGCGACATATTCACCGTACGAAACGAGAAGGATGTTCGCCGGTGAGGACAGGTCCCGAGCATCGGCATCGGTGTACATTTCGTGAGGACGACGCGCGGCTTGCAAGTCCGACTCCGTGGTGTTGTCCGGTGTCATACCACCGGGCCCCTCGAGGTCCTTTGCAGCGGGCGCCGCCATACCGGGATTATTCGTCTCTCCTTTCTTTAGACAACGCACACCCAGCGAAACGTAGGCCGTGACGAAATTGGTGGTGCGTTGACCGAACCAACCCTGCGTCCGGATCTGAAGATCCTTCACGCAGCCTGACGGACAATTCAGCTGCGCCGCCCGGCCTTTTGCGATTGTCATCACGCGCTCATATAGCTCGCTATATTTCCTGAACGGATTCTTGTCGGGCGCCATCCTCAGGACTCTGGCGAGAACAATGTATTCCTCGCCATATTTCAGCTCGGCGTGAATCTCGGGCTGCACGGTGTAGGTGACGCTCCATTGCCATGGATTGTGTCCTTCCGGCAATGCGCCGTCGCTGCCGGGTTTTGAAAAGTTTGAAGTCGCGGTGAGTTCTTCCGATCGTTTCAGATCCGGCCAACTCGAATATCCATGCTCGCGCGCCAGCGCGTATTGGATTTCCGCCAGTTGGACTTCATCCGTAACCAGGCGCGGCAGACCGGCACGGATTCTTTCAAGGGCTGCCGCATCACCGGCACGGCATTGTTTGAGCAGGGACTTTGCTTCTTTCTTCAGGAATTCCAGACGAGATGGGGTGGACATTCTACGACCTCCGTTGGTGCCCGTGTCCGCACGACGGGTCTGAAGGTACGTAGCCTTCCGGTTGATGGACACCAAAGGTGGGAGAGTCCCTTTCCGCGGACGGGAAGCGCCCTGTTGCGCGGAGCGAATATAGCAAAACCCGGGGAATTTTGTTCCAGGAAATTAAGAAAGAATTAAGCCGACATTTCTATACTGCGATGCGAATCGATGTCTGCAGTGTTGCGCCAGCTGCCGCACACCACTCCACGCTGGCACAGTCGACTGCGGATCGCGTCACCGTGCGCGGAACCATTACGAAAGTCGAATGGGTGAATCCCCACGTTTGGCTTTACCTGGATGCGAAGGATCCGTCTTCCGGAAACATCGTGAAATGGGGGATCGAAACCAATAGCGCGGCGGTGCTAAAAACAAAAGGCATCACGGTGCAAGGGGTCGAGAGAACGGGACACTCGCCGAGAATGATGGAAGTCCCGGAACCGGATACAAGCTGGAAGAACTGAGTTGGGGGGAAGAATCTCGAAGATATTCGTTTTCGCGAAAGCGGTCTTGTTTGATATTCCGGCTCCCCTCCTGGGACGCGAGCGGCTGCGAGCGCGAGCCCGATAGGGCGAAGCAATCAAGAGATTTCGGGTGGCGCAAAGCGCCGGGGTGGTAGCCAAATCGAAAAGGTTCCCTTAGTACAGCTACCACCCCTCGCGGGATACGCTTCGCGATCCCGCTGCCCTCCTATGCTAGGAGGGCAGCTTGTTTACCCTCACTTCAGACTTAGACCAACCGCGGGGGCCCTGCCGGAGAGGAACGCTCACTTGATGTCTTTACCTTCGAGACCGCCGAGCTTTTTGAGCAGCGCGACGGTGCTTTCCATTGGAACCGGAAGCTGCGCGACAACCGCCTTTCCCATGGCGACATCCAATGGAGTGAATCCCTGTTTGGATTTCGCGTTCAGATTCACATGATGATCCACGATGAATTGAACGATGGTGTCCGCACCGCGTGTGGCAGCGCCGTGTAAGGCAGTCTCCCCTTTTGCATTCACGGCAGTCAGATCGAGCCCGGATTCAAGCGCGACCTTCACGGCCTCCAGAGCATCGCTTTCGCTTCCGCGCGTGTTCTTGTCGCGATAGCCGACGCCTGCCGCAAACAGCAACGCGTTATTGCCATCCTTCGTGACCAGCTTCGGATCGGCACCTTTCGCCAGCAGCAAACGCATCGCTGCAGAATCTCCTGCTCTGGCGGCGCGCATCAATGGAGTTGAACCCGCGCCCAGTGTGGTGTCGCCGGCATCCATTCCGCTTCGACCAGGAAGCGGCCGATTCAGCGCGGAGTCGGGCTTGGCTCCATGATCCAGAAGACTCTTCAGAACCTCCAGGCTCGGCAGCGCATCTTCCGCCCTCCGGTTCGGAAGAGTCGACCAGTCTTCATTTCGAATATCGACGATGGCATAGAGCGCGGTTCTTCCACCGGCATCCACCACATTCACATCCGCGCCGCGATCGATCAGAAATTTCGCGTAGCTGAACTGCTTATTCATGATCGAGACCACCAACGCCGTGGTGTTATCGACGTCGCCGAAATTCATGTCGACGCCCGCGTCGAGCATGGCTTTTGCGGAATCGACATCGCCTTCCCGCGCCGAGAAAAGAAGAGCCGTGAATCCGCCGCGCGCAATCGGAGAAATCGACGAGGCCGCGCTCAAACGCGGCGGCTTTGTTTCGCGATCGATGGATCGAACCTTCCAGTCGGCTCCATGCGCCATCAGCAGCTTCACGACATCCGGGTGCCGTTCGGAAGCGGCCCACATCAATGCAGTCTGTCCTTTGTAATTCTCTTTCGCGTTCACGTCTGCGCCGCGATCCAGAAGAATTCTCACAGCGTCGGTGTTGCCGGATCGAGCAGCGGTCATGAGAACGGTTTCGCCGTCTTCGGTGGTCATCGTCTTCGCGCTCGCACCTGCACTCAGCAGAGCTTCAATCATTGCGGCACTCCCCGAAACAACAGCTTCGGAGAGCGGCGTGGCGCCATAGCGATTCGCCGCTTTGGCATTGGCTCCGGCGCGCAACAACAACGTCACAGCCTCGGCATCGTTCCAATGGGCGGCCCAGTGCAACGCCGTGGTGCCGTCGGATTGCGCGGCGTTCACATCGGCCCGCTGTTTCAGCAAGGCTTTCAGAGCTTCGGTATCCCGGTTCTGAGCCGCGGTCGCGGCATCGGCTCCGGCGGCATAACCGACACTCGCCAGTGCCAGACTCACGAGGAGGGACAGGATCGCGGATCGCATCTTCATACCTTACTCCTTACACTTCCGACAGGAAGCCGGTGCTGTCGCCCACGCTTTCCTGCGGAATTCCAGCCTTGTCCAGAATTGTCATCAAGAGATTCGCCATCGGCGTGTTCTCGGGATACTTGACGTGACGGCCGCCCTTCATTCTGCCGGCGGCGCCGCCAGCTACAAAAACAGGCAGAGGTCCGTGATTGTGAACGTTGCTGTTGCTCATGGCGCTTCCGTACAGAACCAGCGAATGGTCGAGGAGATTGCCGTCGCCATCGGGCGTGTTCTTCAGCCTCTCGAGAAGGTGGCTGAGCAGCTGCACATGATGCGTGTTGATTCGGGTCAGCGCTTCGAGCCTGGTCGCACTGTTTTGATGATGCGACGCCGGGTGGAAACTTTCCGAGATTCCCAGTTTCGGGAATGTCCGGTAGCTGACCTCCCGCGCCATCATGAAGGTCGAAACACGCGTGATGTCGGCCTGAAACGCGAGCGCCATGAGGTCGAACATCAGGTTCGTATGTTCGATGTAATCGTCCGGAATCCCGCTTGGGCTCGTGGGCACATCCAGCTTCGAGTTGGTGGTTTGCTTTTCGGAAAGCTGAATCCGCCGCTCGATCTCGCGCACCGTTTCCGTGTATTCATTCACGCGATTGCGATCGCTGGTTCCGAGGCCGCCCTGCAGGCGGCGGATCTGATCGTTCACGGCGTCCAGGATGCTACGCTGGCGTTCGATGCGTTGAAGCCGCTGCGCCGGCGTCGCGCCATCTCCGAACATCCGGTCGAATACCACGCGCGGATTGATTTCCATCGGCATGGGCGTTGTCGGCGTGCGCCAGGAAATCGTGTTCATGTAGGTGCAGCTGAAACCGACGTCACATGATCCGACCAGGCCGCTATAGTCTTCGATGGCAAGTTCCAGCGAAGGCAGCAGCG